>JACKZZ010000691.1_pt1 | contig 23967 bp, 24 predicted proteins | sample 8027871 | NCBI WGS metagenome assembly JACKZZ01 (sample SAMN15724774, study PRJNA655200) | protist metagenome | isolation source: fluorescence activated cell sorting (FACS) single amplified genomes of... | place: USA: West Boothbay Harbor, Gulf of Maine | collected 2000-07-19 | reverse complement strand
ACACACCTGTCTCTCTCACACAATTCACTCCCTTTTCTCTTTCTCTCTGCACCTTTGCCCCCTTCCCCTCAGCAAGCTATTCGTGGGCGGGCTGTCATACAACACGACCTCGGACACCCTAGGCGCGTACTTTTCTCGCTTCGGCGAGGTCACTGACGCAATGGTCATGAAGGTGAGTCCAGCCCTTGGCCTCCAGCCAGTGGTGTATGGTGGTCGCTTGCAGCCTCCGTGTAATTTGTAATCTATCCCTCCACTCCGTCACTAACCCCGACGCACTATTCTAACGCCCCCACTTTCGCAGGACCAAATTTCCCGACGCTCGCGAGGCTTCGGCTTTGTGATGTTTGCGTCCGTGCACGCTGCGGCGAACGCAGTGGCCTACAAGCCCCACCACATCGACGACCGCGAGGTTGACGCCAAGTTCGCCGTCCCGCGAGGCGTGCCCGATCCCAACCAGCAGCAATCGCCTGGGGCTCAGTCCCCGTGGTCGCGACAAGAGCAGTCTGCCGGTGCGCAGTCCGCCGACGCGCAGTCTGCCAGCAAGCTCTTCGTCGGAGGCCTTCACTACATGACCACCGACGTCGACTTTCGTGCCTACTTCTCACAGTTCGGCGCGGTGGAGTCCGCGCAAGTGGTCCTCAACCGAGAAACGCGCAAATCGCGAGGATTCGGCTTCATCGTTTTCGCGGATTACTCGAGCGTGGACAGAGTCATGGAGCTAGAGACCCACGAAATTCACAGCAAAGTGGTCGAAGTGAAACCCGCCGTACCGCGGATGGCAATGGCGCTTGGAGGACACAAGAACAACGGCGATAAAAACGGCGGCGGCATCGTGCGCGTCAACGGTGTGCCTTACGGCCGGGCAGGTGCGGTGTTGAAGAAGAAGCCCGGTGAGGGTGGTGAAGAGATGGATGCGCAGCAGCAGCAAATGGTTCAACAACAGCTCCATGCGCAGCTGGCACTCCAGATGCTCCAGCAGGCCTCGCCTCAGCAGCTCGCCATGCAAATGCAGGCCATGGCTCTCCTTTCCGGGAACGCCCCACCTCCCTCCGGCGACGCACGGGCCGACGCTGCGCTCCTTCAGCACCACATGTTCATCATGCAGCAGCACCAGCAGGGCGTGCCGATGGGCATGATGCCGCAGCAGTTCCCGGTGCCGATGATGGGTGGGGACGGAGAAGGCGGTGTGGCGAGGGGTGGTAGCCCGGTGTACGGAGGCGATTACGGAGCAGATTACGGAGCAGATTACGGAGCAGATTACGGGCCGCCGTCCCCCACCATGCACGGAATGGGTCACGTTAGCCCCGCCGCTCAGGTGCAGATGATGAGGCAGATGCAGATGAATCAGGATAGGATGAGCCGGGGGGTTGTTGGAGGCGGGAGCGCGGGAGGTGGGGAAGTTGGACGAGGCGGCACCGCAAACGACGGCAATCGCCGGGACAAAGAGCCCGCCAGGGGTGGAACACCCACTTGAGTATTCCCAGGGAGGAACTGTTGGAGGAGGAGTCGATGGGCGGCGTCACGGCGGTAAAAAGGGATTGTTGGAATAGAGAATAGAGTAGAATACAATTTATTGTTTTGTCAAAAGAAAGATCGCCTAAGAACTAAACTACACTGCGCAGATGATATATGATATGATATACAATATATCCCCCACCCAGCCTAGCCTCTAGCTATTACTCCAGCACCTATTTAGCAACTATTGAGGGCCCTTGCCCCCCAACGCAAACGCGCGCGCGCGCATTATGTGTACTCCAACTCCCCGTCCTCGTTCAGCAAAGGCGGGCACACACACGGACTGATCCCGTCGTTGATGAAGCTCCTCATCATCCTCACATACTCCTCGAAACTCGTCAGCGCCGAAATAGCAGTTGCGATGTTCTCTCCGGAAGATATATCGCTAGATTCGCCGGCAGCCTCCGCCAAGCTCTCGATGAGCTCTCTGGGAGAGAACCCCATGGTCTCTGCAAACCCCTCTAGGTTGTCCTCAACCATCTTTGCATACTCCTTGTACATCCCGTGATGTTGCAAAGAATACTCACTCCCATCAGTCGGTTCAGCGTCCTTGAATGCGTCCGCCGTGGATTCCACGTGGGACTCTATTGCATCCGACAAGTCGTCGTCCATGTACAGGTGATCGCACAACTTGGAGGAGGTTGATTCAAGGAGATCATGGGAGAGAGGCTTGGAGTCACTTGATGAGGGTTTGTCTTCTGTGTCGGAATCGGAGTCATCCTGTTTGGACTCCATGGGGAGATGGAACAATTTTTTTTTATTTATTTATTTACTTTGATGGGTTGTGCTAATGCCCCTGACACTTGAATGGCTTCTCTGTGGGAGGAGGGGAGAAGGAGAGGGGGCAATTGCCATGCAAAAAGCAACCCAATATGATCTACTCAACACATTCCCCACGAGCTGCCGAGAGCAGAGTACAACCAAAGTGCAGGGGAGAGAACAAGCGTCTGCGCAGGTCCAAGAATATATTAAATCAGCAGAACCTCCACGCACAAAAGGCCCGCACAAAAATATAAAAACGTTTGTTGGATAATGTCAGGATTCTCCAACATAAAACATTATACTAATTGTTTAATACCAAACTTTGACGATGACACACTTGCTGCAGGGGACTTATACATCGACAGAACAACAGGCTTAATAGCCCCGCCACCACCATCAAACCCATCATCTGCAACCCCCCCGCTGAATCCCAACACAGAAATAATAGATTGCAACGGCTTGATACTGACGCCAGGATTAATAGACATACAACTCAACGGTGGATACTCACACGATTTCTCCTCCCCATCCCTGACCCACTCTCATCTAAACCACGTAGCAACCTCGCTATACACAACAGGAGTAACGTCATACATGGTGACGTTAGTATCGCTCTCAAAACAGCTCTACGATACATTAATACCCACCATATTATCGTCCTCGTCAACAAGCATAATAGGCTTGCACTTGGAAGGACCGTATTTCAATGCCACGATGAAAGGCGCTCACAACCAAACAAACATTGTTGACCCCCGAGACGCCAATCCCCTCGACGTCAGCCAGGGCGGTATATATGCGCATCTGAATGCGAGCGGTGGTGCTGATAGCGGTGGTGGCGATAGCGACGAAAAGAAAGTGCTGGTCACATTAGCACCAGAATTACCCGGTTCACTTCAGTTAATCAAGACATTAACAGACAACGGCATGTCAGTGTCACTAGGACATACGAACGCTACCTACGACGAAGCACTAGCAGGTGTTACTAGCGGCGCGACATTATTGACACACTTGTACAACCAAATGACACCTTTTCACCACCGCAATCCTGGTCTGCTTCCTCTTCTAACCCTGCCGTATGATCAACGGCCATATTACTCTATAATATCGGACGGGATCCACGTCTCCCAACAAGCAGTAAAACTAGCACACTGCTTATCCAAAAAGTGTGTATTAGTATCAGACGCAATGTCAGGTTTAGGTTTGGAGGACGGTGTACATAAGTTAGGCGAAATAGTTGTAGAGAAGAAAGGTGGCAAGGCTGTTGTTTCAGGTACTGATGTATTAGCAGGTAGTGTATGTACTCTAGATGATTGCTTTAAGAATTTTTTAAAGTTTACTGAATGCAGTTTTGTTGAAGGGTTGAAATGCGTCACTGTTAATCCTGCTGCTGTTGTTGGCAGTGACAAAATTGGAAGATTAGATGTTGGATGTTACGCTGATTTATGTTTAATGACTACTTGTGGTGAAATTAGGAAAACTTGGAAGCGAGGGGAACTTGTTTTTGAGAAATAGAGAAAACGGCTTTAAGTTATTTTTAGATGAAATACCACGCCAAGTTGATCAATTACTCCTCCCTTCCTCTCTTGCTCCCGACGCGTCTTGGTTCCTCCGCTATCAATCCTGCGACCACACCTTCCAATCTCGCCATCCTCTCCTTCAGTTCCCGGTTCTCCCTCCCTAAACGCCCGAGTTCGTCCTTCATGTGCGGGATTTTCGAAGGGCCGGCTCCTCTCTGGACCGGCCCTGCCTGAACGAAAATTTATTTTTATTGCTCGATTGCCCCTTCCCCTCCTCCAAGGGCCATCAGTATTCTCCCTCTGCTACCACATCCTCTCAAGCATGCCCTACAGAAACTCAAACGGCAAGCGCTCAGCCTCCCCCGTGACCCCCCCCTCCCTCTCCAACAAAAGCGCATCATTCCAATCCTCACTCCGCTCTTTCCTCGTCCAAAACCAAACCCTTCGCGTAGGAGGATCATCCCAAAACGTAGTATCATTCTACAACACGGTATCACCAGATTTATACCGGTTTATAAAGCAGCGTGGTCTCCAAAGGCTCGCTGTTTCATGTGATGATTTTGATGTTGTTAGAGACGAATCACCCCGTAGTTGTATAGTCAGATTAACAAACAATGATCCAGCTTATGCGTCCAATAATTCCAATGACAATAATTCCAATGACACCGATACTTCTCTGCAACAAGAAGCAATACTATTCCATTGCAACCATGCCACCTATGATGAATGCATAACGAAGAGATTGTTCGGTTCCTCCTCACTAACCCCATCATGTTCAAAGGTGGCGTCAGGAACGCCCCTCTTCCTCTTCAACATCTCAACACGAACCATCCATGGGCCCTTCCTTGCCCTCTCCGCCGTAACTCAAGGTATAGATGCATCAGCATTCAGCGGCCGTTTTCAATACCAAGTTAAAGTGACTACTCTGCGGCCTTCCACAACACCAACCTTCCACACAAAGCAGCAGGTAGAACAGGCCATCGGAAGAATATCGAAATCTAATGTTATAACACTGTCTCAGACCGTATCCATTCTAAGGTTATTCGATAAATCGATTGGTAAGCCTTCACCACTGTTGACACCAGGTGCCACAGGAACTAATCATGCCAGACGAAAAGGTTTACGAAGTGAAATTAAAGTAATTGCACAACAATTCTACAAAATTGCTCTCTTCTCAGACGCGCCTCTCAGACAAGCATGCGAATCGCGTTCCACCTTCACAGCGACCTACAAAGATTGGTTAATCACATCAAACAATCAAATCAAACCTCAACCATCAGCAATCCTCTTCTCTCTAAAACAACAACGTTACGTAAACTTATCCCAAAACAATGATATTATTACATTCCTCCGTTCAAGCACTTCGCACCGTCGTCCTGACTCTTTATCTACATCACAGTTAATACAAGAAACAATTAGGCGTGTGCAAGAATCACAGGCTGAACTCAAGAAGGATCGGGATGGTTATTCAGTTGATGAGATTACGATTAATAATATATCGAATATCAAACCTAACGAGACTGTGAGCGAGGATGTTATCGTCGCTAACGAGACTAATACATCCTGCACGTTCTCAGTACACGAGCTTCGCTACCCTCCCTCCGGCATCAAGTTTCCCTCAGGATCGGTGATCATCCCCCCTAACTCCCAACATATTGTCGGCCTCAACTTCACACCGCTCTTCCACGGCATCACGAGAGCCGTGCTAAAATTCCAGTTCAATGATACGTGCATCACTCGCCGCCTGACGCTGCGCTGCGCCAACGTGGATGATGAAGCGTTCCTCAAGCCCACCAGCCCTTACGTTAGACCGAGCAGGAAATCGAAGGGCGTCGATCCCTTCATGAACCCCGAATTGGTTATCATGCCAGCGACCGGAAGGGCACCATTCGTTTACCCCGTGTTGAAGACCACGGAGAGCAGCGCAGTGTGGACAACGCGCGAGGTAACGTGGCCTTGTACGATGCAACAAACTGACCGTACTAGCAAGGTTCGTGGGGCTACGCGAGTAGGAAAACCCGGGAAGCAACGCAGTACAAAGAGAAGTTAATAGATCCCCGAGAGATAGGAATTCTACTCACATTCCGAAAATTCGGTCGAAATTCGGGTTGGTAACCGTGTGGTTGGTGTGACGAAGCGAAAGAAGCGACCACAACATTCAACATTCCCACCCTTCTTCTTGCCCCCCAACCAGCCTCCTCACTTGCTCTCCCAAGCACCCCGGCTCTCCTCCTTGCCCATTAGCCCCCTCGACCTGCCATGTCGGCGCTGATCAGCACGCATGATGCTCTGGACGCCTCTGCCTCGGCTTCTGACCTGTCACATATGGAGCAGTCCCAGGCATCGCCCCAGACACCCTCCCAGGCGCTCCCCCAACACTCGGGATTCTTCGATCCCGCCACTCTGAACTCCGACGACCCGAATTACGAGGAAATAATCAACGGGGAGCTGAACAGGCTCCGCAGCTACATTCAAGACCTCCACGCTGCTGGCGTAGGCACTCCCTCTCCCTCGTCCATGATCAACAAGACCCTCGTGACCAGCTCTCCGTACGACCTGGACGAGTTCTCGTTCTCCTCGCCTCCCACCCACGCGAAGTCGCGAGGCTGGCGGAAGTCGCCGCAATCCGCGCCGCCGTCGCTTCTTAACGCGTCGATCGACGAGAGTGACATTACGCGCGTGCTCAGAGGATCTGGTAGCGTCCATCCCGCAGCCCGCGTTCGTAGGAGAGACGACATCGTCAAACTGGAGACGAGGCAGATGGAAGATCATCGCGCCAAGAATCTAATGCTCAAGTTCTACACCCAGGATCCCGACAAACGGACGTCGAACTTTAAGAGCGGAAAGCAGCTGTCTTCGAAGACATGGGACAAGCGCACCAACGAGGTCGAGTTCGCGTCCACCGTCCCCACCACTTCTCCCAGGTTTCCGCTTCGCTCGTCGAAGTCGTATCGCTCGCTTGGCTCCACCGTAGACACGCTCGATAACGTCGGAACCAAAGCCGCCTGCCCCACTCACTTGATAAGCGCCCCCGCCAAGGCTGATTTCACCCACGTCCGCTCCAAGGTGAGCCACATTTGGTCGACGCTGCCCAAGGGCCAAACCGCAGAGGGATCGAGGAGTAGACCGAGAACGGCGCCGAGCGCGAGACCGAGCGATTGGTTGCTCAAGGGAATCCACCAGAACATTTGAGTAAGTAGTGCACATCGTCGTTTTGTTTTGCTAAAAGCGATCATGTTTACTACCACACGAAGTGGCCCGCGTAATATGACACGGGCCAAAAAAATGCCGTTGCTTTGCATACCGGAGAGGTTTATGATTTCGCTGGTGTCTCCCCTATTCCTCTTTCCAGTTGCTCGCCTCTCATGGGGTGTGATGTCACCACCCCGGCTGCAGGTAACTTCTTCGTCGTCGTCTTTCTGGGTTGGTTTATCAGGGTTTGTCTGTTTCCTTGACCTGTGCCCCCACCCTGCCTCCAGCCAAAAAACCTCGACCCTCCCAAAGTAAAGATGGCTGGTCGCAGAGTTGTCGTTACCGGGATCGGCGCGATAACTCCCCTTGGCACCACCTTCTCCTCCACCCTCTCCGCTCTACGTAAAACTCCCTTCACTTCTCCCCTCCAGAGCTTGGCCAGCATCTTCCCACCTGACTCGGTGGATCGCAAGCTTACCGAGTCGAATCCGTGCCAAGTGGCCGCGCCCGTTGTCGCCCCCGACCTAGCCAAGGATCACCCTCAAGCCAAGTCCCGTTTCCTTCAGTTCGCCCTCTCCTCATCCTCCGATGCTCTAACCTCGGCCTCCCTGATCCCCTCTGAACACGACACCACCATGATAGGATGTGCCATAGGTACCGGTATCGGTTCGATTTCGTCCATCACTACGTCCCAGACACTCCTCGAGAAGTCCCTCAAGAAAGTTTCGCCTCACTTCGTGCCCTCCGTTCTATGTAACTCGGCCTCCGGTCTGGTCTCGGTCGCGCACAACCTCAGAGGTCCTAATCACTCAGCGTCGACCGCGTGCGCCACTGGAGCGCACGCCATAGTGGACGGCTACAAATTCATTCGTGACGGGGACGCCGACGTTATGTTGGCGGGAGGCGCCGAGGGTTGCATTGACGCGCTCAGCCTTGCCGGTTTCTCCAGGCTGCGCGCCATGAGCACCAAGTTTAACGACGTGCCCGGTGAAGCTAGCAGGCCGTTCGACAAGAACAGGGACGGGTTCGTCATGGGAGAGGGGGCGTGCTTGCTGGTTCTCGAGGAGGCCGAGTTCGCCAAGAAGAGAGGGGCCAGAATACTGTGCGAAATTACGGGCTACGGCGTTTCGGGAGACGCGCACCACGCGACCGCGCCTCATCCCGACGGAGACGGCGCAGAGAGAAGCATGAGAATGGCGCTGCAGAGGGGGGGCGTCAAGCTGGACGACGTCGCGTACGTCAACGCGCACGCGACGAGCACGCCTTTGGGAGACGACATTGAGATCAAGGCCATATCGCGAATCAAAGAGAGCGAGGGGAGCGAGAACACTTTGTACGTGTCCAGCACCAAGGGCGCTACCGGCCATCTCCTAGGCGCCGCGGGCTCAATCGAGGCAGCGTTCACCATTATGGCTCTGCACGACGGCAAGATTCCGGACACCAAGAACTTGGCCGATATTCACGTTGGCGAGTACGACACGAAATCCATCGAAATCGTCAAGGACGGCGAGGGTGTTGATGCGAGCTGCGAGCACGTCATGTCTAACAGCTTCGGATTCGGCGGCACCAACTGCTGTCTTTTGTTTAGTAAATTCAAAGATTGAGGGGTTTTTCGAGCTGATTCCGTGTCAAATTTCAATAATAAGGTTTCAATAAGTAATAAGGTTTCCTTTCTCTCCACTACTCCGTTCTGGCTCATGTCAGACTCCCCCGCCGCCACCGTCGCAGTTCCCACCGACGCACCCACTGCCACTCCGCAAGCCGCGGAGAAAGAGGTGTTGTGGTCCGACACCATCTCCCTCTCGGTGACATGTACCGCGTCTAGCGCATCCCTTCTTCGCGCACTCCCCTCCCTCAGCTGTGTGCCACTCAAGCCGCGCTCGAAACGCTTCCACGCTGTCGTCACCGCAAACCAAGGCATCGCTCTCTTCTTTCCTGATCTCGAGCACATTACTCAGCATCTGCCTGGCACCGATCATCTCGTGAGGGCCGGAGAGCTCACGTTTGACCAGTTCGTCGAGCACAATTTTACGACGGCCACCGTGTCGTCGCGCACGCTAGCGCTCATCCGCACTGACGTTCGAGACCGCCTTTACATCACCATCAACAGCGAAAGCTGCACCGTAGCCTATGAAGCGTTCTTAGAATACTCCACAGCCACCCAAGCAGTCCACGACAGGAACACCTTCTTCAACTTGAGCGCTTCTCGCATCAGAATGGCATTCGAGTACATTGCTATGAACAGTTGTTGCGTTGCTTCGCTCTGTCCGGTGGCGCACGCGAGCGTTGTCGAGGCTCGGCAGAGAGAGCAAGCAGAAGCGCTCGCGATCATATCGGAGTACAACGAAAAGTTCGAAAACCTCGACACGAGCATTATGAGAGCTGAGAGCTTGAAAGAGACTTTGGCCGTGATGATCAGCATGCATGAGAGGCATCCTCCGGCGGAGATAGTCCATTGCGTGAGCCTGGGCGACGACAACGGTGAGGAGCTCGAGTCGAATATCTGAATATTAACAACACACATAAGTTCAAGGACAAAGAATATTTGTAAGTTTGCGTCTCTAACTTCCTCCGCTACAGCTTGATTACTCTTCTCCGCTCATCACAACTCGCCGCCCCCTACTTTCTCCCGCGCCGTACTACGACTAATTCTGCCAATCTCACAATTTGCACGCCACTCGCACTTACTTCTTGTCAATTTCCCCCGCCAAACCAACCTGATCCAAAATAAAAGCCCAATCAAAAGCCAACTCCCTATAATACTTATACCTGTCACTGGCAGAGAAATGTCCAGCAGCCATATCAAGTTTCAAACATATAGGTCCCGATGTCTCTTTATCACACTGATATCTCAACTCAGCTGCCATTTTTGCAGGTTCCCAAAAAGCAACACGAGGGTCATGTAGTCCTCCCGTCAGAAGACAAGCAGGGTACTTTCCACCTTTGACAACATTATTAACAGGACTATAACTATTGATATACTCAAAATATTTCTCTTCATTAGGATTTCCCCATTCTTCCCATTCAACGACAGTTAATGGTATAGTGCAATCAACCATCGTTGAAGTAACGTCAACAAACGGTACACCGAATATAGCTGCTTTGAAGAGTTCCGGTTTTTGATTAATTGATGCACCCATCAATAAGCCACCAGCAGATCTACCCTCAGTAGACATCAAGTCACTGCTCGTAATATTCTCATCAACAAGCCATTGTCCAACATCAACAAAATCGTTAAAAGTATTCTTTTTGCACAAGTATTTACCACCGTTCGGTTCCTCGTACCATCCTCTGCCCATTTCACCGCCACCTCTAACATGCGCAATAACATATATGACACCTCTATTCAACAACGGCAGTCTCGACGAACTAAAATAACATTCCATACAAGCGCCATAACTACCATACCCATACAAATGTAAATGTTGCGGTTTACTCTCATCCCTCAACCGTTTATTATAAACGATACTAATAGGTATCTTCGTGTTCCCATCTCTCGACAACACATATTTCCTATCACTGACATAATCATCTTTATTATACCCCCTCACATTCCTCTGTTTCAACACTCTCCTATCGTCAACATCATTCATATTAATAACATAACTTATCTGAGGAGTAGTCAAACTATCATAATTCACATTCAACACATCAGTGTTGTACTCTAGATTGCCATTGTCACACAAATCATACGACAATTCACTAAACTCTAATCTCTTAACACTTCTGACATCAATACTGTTGTTCGTGTTGTTCGTGTTGTTCGTGTCGTTCGTGTTGCTCGTGTCGTCCGTGTCGTCCGTGGTGTTGTCCGTGGTGTTGTCCGTGTTGTTCTTGGTGTTCATGGCTATAACCCATGCTCTAGGTATACCCTCTTCTCTTCCCCAAGCAACAACATGATTAACAAACGGTGTAACAGCATCTAAAGTTTTGTTATTAACACCATCACAACCATCAAACAGCGCAACATCATCCATACACAACAACTTCCAGGTCGCTTTACAATCAGCAACAGCGTCACAATACATCAGCTTCATGTTAGTCGAGCTGTTCACGTTCGTTGTTATCAACCAATGTCCGCTCGTGTGTTCAACATCATACAAGCACTTGTTCTCTCTTCTAGCAACACACGCTATCACGTCAGAATTATTACGATTGGCATCAGCACCGTGAGAAGGAGTGTGTAATGATATGTAGTTTATTTCAGATGTCTCTTTGCTACTGCTCTCGATGAATAAATATTTGCCATCTTTCGATTTGTTTATGCCCAGCCAATACAGTTCGTCCGTTTCTTCAAACCTCATAACGTCTTGTTTGTGTAGTTTGCCATCACTATAATCATTGCTGCCATGGTGCGTCTCTAAAACACGTTCATAAAGTCGACAAGGTCTATGCGCATCATCCATCTTCAAATAATATATAACACCATCATCACAACCCCAGCAAACATTGCTATCAACGTCCTCAACTACATCCACGATATCCCCGCTCTCTACATCCATTATGAACACCGCATATGTCTCGAAACCGACCAAGTCAAGGGTGTAGGCTAAGAGGGAGGAGGATGGTGATGCTGATACTGTGCCTATTGAGCAATAGGACGAACCAGCAGCTAGCTTGTTTACGTCGAGCAACACCACCTCGTTAGGGAACACTTTGTCATCGCCTGGCTTCCAATCAATTGTCGAACAACAAGTCATGTCTGATAAAGGAGCTCTACAATACACGACATAACTCATCCCCGAGTACGTACGCGTGTAATAAACGTAATCCCCTTTAACACTAGGTGCCGTATAGTCAGTTTCTTGTATATAACCGATCATTTCGTCGTACAAAACGCCTCTAAATCCCCCCAAATGTCCATTAATCCTGTCCGTATAAAAATTCTCGTCTCTCAAATGTCCCAACACTTCCACGTCGTCTCTAGAATCTGTACGGAACCATCCGTAGGGATCTGGAATTTTTAAAGGAGGATTTAAGAGCTTTGATACATCTGGACCGTTGTTGGACCTGCTTTTATCGTTACCGCATAACACTACGTTGTTGGATCTCCTAGGATTAGGTGCTTTTGGAGGTAACAAATAGGAAAGTTTCGTGGTTAGAGTACGGAGGAGATTGGGACGGGGGGAACGGAGGGATGAGAATGTTAGGGCGGAGGAGAGGAAGAGGGATGTTGAGAGGATGAGGGAGGACATGAGGGGCAGATACTGGAGGTTGGGGAATGGGTGGGAGGGTGTGGAGTCAGTCATTTTCAGATTAAATTTAATTCGCGTAGTCCTTTGGTCCACCCCTTTCCCGCACCCTTTTTGGCTCTCCGCTGGCACCACCACATTATGTTACAAAAGGGACCAGAGGGGCTGATATAAAGTTGCCACGACCTCTTTAAATAATTGCTGGCAGCACTTATGTGGTGATTTATCAAAGGAGAACATCGTTAAGGCATTTGAAAACCGTCATCAACTTAGCTTCAGTCGACATCAGTTTAACATCAGTCTTTGCACAACAAACTGGTGTCGCTTTTTGACGGCCACGATCTCCTTCCCCCCGAGACCGCAAGTGAGATAATATCATTGATACACCGCACCGAAACACCCTGGTAACGCAATAGTACCTGTGGTCAATTGTGACCACCAGCACTAGCTCGTCCTGGTACTCCTCCTACTCGCACCCTTTTCGGCCCTCTGCTGGCGTCACCACAGTGCGAGGCAATAGGGACCCCAGAGGCAGTGCCGAAAACACCACATCTATTCAATGGGTATTGGCGACGCTGGCATTGCGGGGTGTCGAAAGGAAACACAATTCGGGCTCTCAAATTACGACATCAACTTAGATTCTGCCAACATCAGTTTAACATCAGTTTGCGGGAAATTTTCATTTACAACAGAAAAATGTAAAATTTAGCTTTAAACATCTCACGATCCTCGCTTTTCGTCGTCAATTTGTCCACCCACCCACTTCTACTCCTCGCCACTCTCATCGTCCTCCTCCTCGTCGTCATCGTCATCGTCATCATCCTCCTCCGTGCCCTGTCCCTCCTCCTCCAGGCCACATGCCGTGTCGCCGTCGTCCTCTTCCTCTCCTCCCTCTCCCGTCCTGCCGCCCATCTCCAAGCCACCATCACCACCCGCGCCGTCGCCTTCGACCCCGACGTACCCGTCGACACTCAGTCCGCTGTTGTCCCCGCCGACGATGTAGCCCACGTCCGTGTACTCCTCGTAAAGCCTGCCCATAAACCTCGCGTTGAATACGAGGAACGAAGCGACGGCGATCCCGACTAGGCTGCCGTTGTTGACGAGAACCTCCGCGGTGCTCTCGCTGAACGCATACGTGACAACACTGCCCAGAGCCTTACTTCCCCTAGCGCCGAAGATGTCAATCCAGCTCTTGGACTTGTACTTGACGGCGTTGCTAGTGGGCTGGTAGAGGATTTCCTTCGTGGGGTTGTTCAGAGCGTAGCTGAAACCCTTGAGCAGCATCATCGCGAGGAAGACTACCTCCAGCGTGGGGAAGTAGCGAACCGTCAGGATCACGAGAAGGCAGAGGGTGGGGAAGAGGAGGAGGGTGTAACGGAAGCCCAGGGAGCGGATTACGAACGACGTTCCTAGGAGAGAGAAGAGGAACGAGAGGCCGTTAGTGCACTGGCCGAAGAAACCCATGAATGATGCAAACGCATCAGCGCCATCATCACTCAATCCGACACTAACATCATTATCTTCATCCCAGCATGTACCACTATTACTAGTGCAAGGATATAAATCATCAAAATACTCTTTAGCTAATACTTTCATGGTATAATCTACAATAGTTACTTCAACCATAAACAAACACGATATGGCGAATATACCTTTAATGTAATTATGTTTAATAAATAAGTGTACACCTTCGAGTACGCCAGCATCTTTTTTCTTAGTATTAGATTTGTGTGCTTCTTCAGGTGCAATATTAGGATCCATGTATGGTTCATAACCATAGTTTTTAATATACAACCACATCGTTACTTGAAGCAATAACATACATACAGCTCCTAGAAAGTAACACAACGGTATGCCTAATACACTAGAGAAAGTAACGACAGTTGGACCTAGGATGGAACCGATTTGTGCTGAAGCAACAAGGAAACCGTAGGCAGATTTTTGTGTTTGGGGCGATGTCGACGAGTTTACAAAGGACCAAAACAGCGACACCATCACACTGCCGAACGACTCAATGGCGCAGTAACTCACCCACCCCAGCAACCTGCTCTCGTCGGGTGTTTTGTTGTATATCCCCACGGAGTTAGTGTTGAGCAGCGCAGCAATGGCAGTGAACAGCACAAAGTAGAAGGTGCCGAAGAGATAGAACAGCTGATGCCTCGGGTACACGTCCAGCAGCTTGTTGTACACGAACACGACGCCCAGCACGACGAGCACGGACAGCATCTTGGCGCGGGGTATCGCCGCTACGCCGCATATGGTGGTAAGCACCGGATCCTTCAGGGAGCGCAACAACCAGTATCCCCCTATCATGAAGAACAGCGTGGACGACAGCGTGAACACTCGGAGGATCTCAGACACGGGCAGGTCGCCGTACAGGATCTTGAACAGCGGCAGCAGCTTGTTGAGGAGGTACGGGGTGTTGCTGCGGTCGAAGGATGACGTTGAGGTGAGGTTGGCTTCGTCATCATCGTCGTCGCTGTTGTCGTCGTATTTGCTGTTGTTCTCAACGTCGCCGAATGTAGTCCCTCCTCCTCCGCCGACACTGAGCGAAGGGAAGTACTGCCTGATGGTGCTGAAGCTCATGTTGGTCCAGTCTCCTTCTGCTCTGTTCCCACGAGTTGAAGATTTTGTTGACGCTGACAAACGCACTGCTTCGGGGGACGTCATTGGGAAGGGATCTGACGACATTGGGGGAACGAGACGACACTAAGAGCTAAGACACTAATTTATACTGAAGCACACTGAAGGATGGCAAGGGGAGGGATTGAGGGAGGCTGTGGAGGGATGGAAGGAGAGGGGATGGAAGGGGAGGGGGGGAGTGAAGGGAGAGGGATCCCGCTGTGTGTGATTGTATCAGGTAGGATGTGTAGAATAACAATAAGGTTTTATCTTCTAAATGCGTATTCAAAGCAAGAGGAAATGAAGGGGTTAGTGAATGGTGGGGAGAGGAGGGAGAGGAGGGAACAAAGGCATGACGAGTGGGAGAGGACGATTATGCCACTGGGAGTCATAGTTACATGTGGATAAACAGGCAGGACGATGAGAGAGAAGAAGATAATAAGTAGGCCGGGGCACGCGGGGGGGGAAGTTTTTTGTAAGGGGGGATGGGGAGGAGCTTACGGGGCGGAGAGGATGGGTGGAAGACGTGGATGAAGACCTTTCGTCAAGAAATAATCGCGAGGTACGAGGTACACGGCGTGAGGTTGTGAAACGTGCGCTGTAAACGTCCGCGGATGCGTATCGAACAAATGTGCTGAGAAGTTTGATTTGGTGTTGGTCATGAAGGTTGGAAAACTAATACTAATTAAAAAAAATCATGTTTGCAGTTTTGTTAGCTCTAAAAGACAGATATGTGCGGTTGCTGCCCACCTTAAAGCCGTATTTTGGGGGGAAGTCAGGCAAAACCACCAAAAGATATGATAACAAACACACTGAAACAAATGGAAGCACAAGCCAAATTCATGACCACACGAAGTTGATCGAAATTTAACGATGGTCTTCACTCCCCGCCTTGGCCTGTCGAGGAGTCCTCAGGGGTCGCTCCCCCGAGTTTACCGGTTGATGCCCCCCCCCACCGCGTCCCACCCAAACCTATGGTTCTGATCAAGGTAAGCGCCCCCCCTTGCCCTCCCACACAGCTAGTGTTCGAGAACAGTGTTTAAACCACTTGGTTGGACACGGCACTGTTCCCTGCGCTCCCCTCGTGCCCCCCGCCCCCTCTGCCACGTGGCCCTCAAAGCACACACGATTTGCAAATGACGAAATTAACGATAACTAGTGCTTACTCTCATTCGCACGCGACACCTTCGGGTGGCTGACCTTTAACCCAATTGATCCTCTCGATGCACTTCACTCTCACCTCCCCTTCCACCACCGGACCCGCTCAGCCGACAACGACATGGTTTCACTAACCCCGCCCCCCCTTCCTTCGCCCTAATCGCACCCTTGCTATTCGCTTCCTCAGGTTATCGTTGTGCACCAACTTTAAATAAAAAGCACATCGATGAATAACCTAGAACAGCAATTTTTAACTTCAGTCTCCACCAACTCTACACCCAACGACAACACCAACACCAACACCAACACCAACAAGAGTATCGACAACAGAGTGCACGCTGCTGTTGACACTTCAATAAACTTCAAAACCTGACCCATGTAGGTCAGTCTCCCTCTGCTGGCCATTCACATCTTCATCTTAACTAGCCTGGGAGCATAACCCTAGCAACAGATATTGGGGGCCAGCTTTAGCATTTCTTTCACCAAAGCTATAGTACCGTCCTGCGATAATAACATACAGAAAGCGCTCATCACAGCGCAATAACCAACACTGTGCCCTCGCGCACAACACGAACTCTGTGCCCTCGCGCACAACACGAACACCGTGCCCTCGCGCACAACACGAACACCGTGCCCTCGCGCACAACACGAACACCGTGCCCTCGCGCACAACACAAACACCGTGCCCTCGCGCACAACACAAACACCGCGCCCTCGCGCACATCTCAGTCAGTCACGCCATACATTCAAACTCGAATTCGGCCCAACACAATCATTTCTTTTAGTCAGGATCTGTCACAAAAAAAAACATTTTTCAACGAACTTCGTTGTTTTTTGGCGGGGATGAACCTCTGTGGTCAGGGGCGCAGGCTTCAAACCTGTGGCGTCTTAACGGACGAGTAGTTCAATTCTACCTTTCCCGCGTGCGTGGGAGCACGCAACAAACATGACATTACCTGAATTCTGCTAGCGGGGATGAACCTCTGTGGTCAGGGGCGCAGGCTTCAAACCTGTGGCGTTTTAACGGACGAGTAGTTCAATTCTACCTTTCCCGCGTCCGGTGTGGTTGTTCACCACACCCGACATACATGATATTATTTTGATTCAACAGATTTTGATTTAACAGCAGCCTGCTGGTAGCAAGAAGTGGAGTAGTACATGTACCATGTGGCCGTGGTTGCTTTTAAAATCTCTCTACAATTTACAATAATATTCTCGCCGCAGCTCGCTATTCCGACCCTACTACATCGCCCACGCTCTTAATCAATAATCTAACAAACAAGGTTCCCTATGTCTCTTTCTCCTCCTTCTTGACCCACGGTTTGTATACACTGACGCCCTCCGTCCACTTGTTTACCCCTCTCCCAACACTGCTACTGACCCCCCTTCCCTCCCCCAAAACGCTCCCCTTCCTCACACTGCTGCCAACGGCGCTCCCAGAGAACCCTAGGGCAGCCGCCGTGGAAACACCGACTGGTCTCGTTGGGCGGACGGCTTTGACTCCCGCAACATCCACCCGCTTCTGCGCTATCATATCGCCCACTCGCCACTGCTTGAACGAGTACTCGCTCTGAACCTCTTTGTTGTCCCCCAACCTCCCGTCCTTGGCAGTAACAGCCTCATAAGCTTTCTGAACCCTGACAAACTTCGCCTCATCCTTCTGGGCTCCAACATCAGGATGGTACAGCATGCACAGCTTCCTGTAGGCCACCTTGATCTCGGTCAGGGTAGCGGAGTGATCGAGGCCGAGAGTTTTGAAGGGATCGTTCCTAGAGACTGCTGCGCCATTGGTGAAAAAGGAGCGCGCTGCTGTGTGGCGGTGGTGATTGAGGAGGCTACGACAGGAAAACATCTTGTGTTCGTTGGGAGGGGAGTGGGGTAAGGGGGGACAGAGGGGAGAGAGCTGGACTACGATAAGAGGATGCGACGGAAGGTCAAATTTAACACATGCCGTCGGTCCGGGACGCGCGGCTTCTTCTTCCTGGCTGGCCCTGTACTGTCTGCTGCTGACTAAGTTTTCGTCGATGTCTGCCGGATTTCGGCGCGATCAATTTTGGCAGCTCATTCCCCACCCCGTGCGTCCCCGCGTGCTCCGTCTGCTCTCGCCCCCCACTTCTTCACAAGCTAACTCTCTTTGTTCTCATTTTCCAGGAATCTCGCCATGCTTCGAGTCCCTCTCAGCCTGGCCAGAGCATCGACTCCTCTAACTTCTCTATCTTCACGCCGTCTTTTGTCGACTAAGCCCCCCAAGACGCTGTTCCTGCTCAACTACAAGTACGTGCCGGACATCCTCACGGCCCGCGCTCCCTTTCGAGAGGGCCACCTGGCTCTGGCCGAGCAAATGCGCAAAGACGGCAAGCTGCTATACGCAGGTGCTACGGGAGAGGTTGGAGAAGGGCCGGACTCAGCCATGTTTGTCATGACGGGGAGGGAGTTCATCGACGAGTTTGTTGCCAGCGATCCGTACGTTGAGAGCGGGGTTTGTGTGGAGGGCCAATCGATCCGGGAGTGGACCGTCGCAGTTCACGATTTGTAACTTTCTTTAAGACGAAATAGTTAACAGGTTGATAAAACAAACAAGTTTACAACAACACTACAAGTTTACAACAAAAACAACAAACAGATCAACAGCAGCAACGTAGCAGCACCCTTACGACTGCGACGATTTCAGCATTTCGTACACTTGGAGGATCTCCTCGATCTTGTCGCCGACTAGTTCGTAAGCCCTCATGCACAATCCCATGTCAAAGCCTGTAAGGGAGGGGAGAGAGAGGGAGCAGGTGTTAGCGACCGAAAAAGACAGGAGGAGCCGACGTTCGTTTGCGAGATCGCGGTTCGGAACGGGAGCGCTCGCGATAATGATCTGAAACTCACCGTTCATGACGAGCTCCGACACAGTTGGAGGTACGACAGGGAAGTCCTCGCTTGCAGCGGACGCGGCCGCTAGTGCCGCGGCAGCCTGCGTTGAGAGAAGAGAAGGTTAGAAGTCAGGTTGGACGATATAAATGAGGGCGAAAGGTAAGATCGATATCGCTCGCACCCGTTCTCGTGCCCACTCATGTTCTCACCTGGTCGCTGGCGCTGGGCTTGCCGCCGTCGCGGGAAGACCTCTGGCGCTTGTTCGACCCCTGGTGCTCCTGCTGCTGCTCACCACCGTCGTGGCCCCACCCGCTGGTCATCATGATGTACCTCTCCATTTCTCTCTCCGTCTCCTCTTCGTCGGTCAACGCCATGATCTTTCTCTTTAGAAGCTCGTCTGTGAGGTCGCTGTCGTTTAGAGTTTTGGCCTCCGCGAGCTGCATCTCGTCCGCCAGCCCGGGCTTGAGACCGGGCAGACCAAGACCCAGACCGGCGGTGGGAAGAAAGGGGTTGATGATGGCGTTGTAGTGATTGCCGTCGTGGTACGAGAGGCGGATGGGCTCGTCCTCGTTCTCGGCGGCACACCCCTGGAACGTGTTCATGGGCTCCGGCCAGCTCTCCTCGGTGTAGACCAGCACCTTCCTGTTGTACAGCTCGCTGGCTGCAGCGATCTCCGGGTTGTTCCCGAACACGCCGTCGTGGCTCTTCCTCACCACGTAGTCCTTGAAGCGCTCAGTCTCGGGTATGTACGGCGAGAAATGCTCGGAGTTGGAGGACATGTAGCCGCAGACGTTGGCGCGCACGGTGGCGTGGAAAGACGCGTCGCCGTACACGTGCACAGAGATCGAGCGGAAGAGGCAGTTGCCGTCGGAGGCCTGCGGGGAGAGCGCAAAGGAGGAGGTGGCAGAGACGAGGGAGGCGAAGGAGGTCAGGAGAGGGCGCTTCTGCTGGGACGGCTGGGGCGGGCGCAGCGCCGGCAGCAGCGCGGGGGGATCCTTTCGGGAGGTGACGGTGGCGGTGGCGGTGGCGGTGGCGGTCGCGGTCGCGGTCGCGGTTGCAGTTACGGTAGTGGTAGTGGTGGTGGTAGTAGTGGTGTTGCTGACCAAGTTGTCGGCGGAGTTGCTCGTGGTGCAGCTAAGGCCCTCGCCAATAGAGTTGCTGCCGCCGCTGAGAGAGCTGTTGGTGGTGCTGCTGCTGCCGACGGTCGAGCCCCCGGTGCCGTGCGTGGGGCTGGCGCTGCGTGCGTGCGAGAGAGGGGGCGAGAGAGGGAGGGAGAGAGGGAGGGGGTGAGCAAACACAGTGCATAAGGTGCGCACTTGTGGGACTGCCTGTCAGAGAGCCAATAGCCGCGCCGCACATCAGTCAGCTAGGTCAGCGCACCAAACAAGACCAGGGCAGAGGAAAAGCGAACGTACCGGCTGCTCGGGACCTGCTTCGAGTCCACTATGACCCTCATCGACACCAAATGGAAGGAGAAATTAGTCAAGGGTTATTTCTGACGACAGACTACAAGATTAGGGACCACAAGGGTCTGCGGGAGACAAAGAAAGAGAAATACGTGAGGTCGGGAGGCGAGGTCGGGAGGCGAAGTTGGGAGGTGAGGCGAGGGAGAGCGGCGCGCGTGGGGCGAGTGATATTTTGGCAAGTTCTTTTTCGAGACAAGCAAGCAATTATTAGTTCATTAGCAATTGAAGTGGGCCCGCACACACCCTCACCATCTCCGGGCGAGCACCTTCTCTCGCTCTCTCCACTAATATAGTTAACTTCAATTCTGTTTCTATTACTAATCTATGTTTTCCTATTTTTAGGATCACCTTCGTCCCTAGGATTACCGCGCACCTACCTAGTTGCTTCTCAGTAACTAGTTGAGCGTCATCGTGGCGTTAGTCACGTTCGTTGCGCTCGCTAGCAACGCGTCCTCGATCGCCTTCTTCGCGAACCAATTGAGACAGCTCTGCAGCACGTGAACGAAGCTCATCGTGGGTACCAAAAGAACAGTGCATGTCACCAGCAGATTGTCCAGCACGTACTCCTTCGTCAATGCCGGCATCTCCTGCGGCAGCCTCAGGAAGGGCACCTCGAAGAACGTCCCCAAGAAGTAGACCAACAGCGCGTCCGCTATGATCTCGCAGCCCACGAAGATGGCCAGAATTAGAATCTGGTCTGCCGAGCTGTGCGGGCTATAGATGTAGAACTTGGTAAGGAAAGCGCAAAAAACGATGCATGTCTTCTCGCTCACGATCTCGTTGTTCCACTTCACTGCCATGAGCGTGAGGGAGTCCTCCCATTCCTCCTCGGCGGTCTTCAGCTCCTCCTCTTCTGATGCATCCTCCTCCGACTGCCCGTCCTCAACTTCTCCAGTAGCCATCCTCCTCAACTTCCTTGCCGCTCTCGTGAGCAGGATCTTCTTCTTTGCGAACCACACAGCGTACGTTTTCCCCGCCGTCTCGGTCACTATCGCCGTCAGAGAGCCAATCAGTGCGTATTTCACCGTCTTGGACAGATACAAAAGCACGATGTTGCCGAGCATGAGGCATGTGGCTATGCTGAAGCACAGGTTAGCAGTTATCTTCGCCATCTTCTCAGGGGCTATCTCTCCGGCGCGAACCTTCTTCTTGAAGAATCCCATAAAGAAACCGAAGGAGAGCTTGCGGACAAAGAAGGCGATGGCTGGATATCCAACGCCACACCAAAGCGCGTAGAGGTTCTCGTTGTCACTGATGAGCACGGCAGGAACAGCGATGGCAAACGCGGGGACCACGTCCAGGAACATAACCACGATTGCTATTGGGAAGCAGTTCAGCCAGTACATAAGGTAGTTGCCCTCGCGGGAGGTTGCGAACCACCACGACGACGAGTTGCCGGTGGCCAGCATAAAGGTGACAAGGGGAATGGTGTAGTTGCCGGTGTTGCCGTCGAACATAACCAGAATCACGCAGCCCAGGGCAAGCGTTGCGGGAAACTGCGCAAGGAATGACTTCCTGAAAGCAACTTCGGTCCTCCTCTGTAATCTGCATACGATCTGGAACAGGTACACGGAAGCGAACTGAGCCATGGACGTAACATCGCTACCCGTTTGTAGGGAGATGAACTCCAGAAGCTTGAACACCAGGACCAGCAGAGCGATGCATAACCAGGAGGTTACGATGCCGACGCAGTTGGTTGTGAGGACATTGGTCAGCATCGTCGCCTGTTCAGGCATGAGAATCGAAGAGACTCTCATGGTGACCCCTGCCAGGGCAGCTTCGTCCTGGTCAGAGATGTCTTGAACCTTGTTGCCTGAGGGAGTGTTGGCGTTGTCGCCCAGATCCAAACCGGCCAGCTCAAGCGAAGCCCTTCGAAGAGATGTTCGCAGGGCGTCGGCCATCGGAGAGGTCTGAGAGGCAGGGAGAGTGGAGGGAGGGGGTAGAAGGCAGTCAAAAGATTCAACTGCCAAAACGCCAATAGAGGTCTTCGACTGCTTAGTCCATCTTCCTCCCTCCTACGACAGTGTGCCGAAAGACGCAGGCAAGGATAAAATGTTTCAATACGAAAATAATATTTTAAATATATATTAACCCTTTGCAAATGAACTAACCCACCACTTTTTCCAGGATGAACATGTTCGCCTCCTTCACGACGGCCAGCCTCCTCCAATCGACCCGCTGGAACGACTCCACCTCTTCCAAGACGCGCCACTCGCCGCCCCAGTTCTCGCAGCTGGCCTTGTCGTCCGTGATGACGTGAGTGAACGCGCCGACGTCCTGTCCAATCTGGTTCTCGTCCTCGTAGCCTTCCTTGCTGTAAGTCCAGTCGGCTCTCTGTTCGCCGAACCTCGTGACGCCGCTCATGGCTGCGGCGTTCTTGATGAGCACGTGCACGTCGCTGTTCGTGGCCGGAATGATTTCGTGGAGCCGCTGGAAAGCGACGCCGCCGGGATAGTTGGAGCTCGACGCCGTCAGGAAGAGAGCCGTGCCGGCGGCCGTGGCGACGAGAAGCAGCGCGGATCCAGCCAGGAGCAGCGCCGAAAAGATGCGAACCAGCAGCTTGAAAGTCGCAGTTGCCTTCTTCGTGCGCTTGTCGCTCCCGTGGAAAACGACCCCGTACAGCCTCCACACACCTCCCAGTCCTTCTGCCGCGATGACGTTGAAAATCGGCATAGCCGGCAGAATGAACCTGAGCTCCTTGTGGGGAAGAAACGAGTACAGCACCACAAAGGCTAGCGCCGGCAGCGCGTACTGCAGCGTCCAACTATTGGGCTTGAACCCCGTTGTCACTGTAGGCGCAAGCTCGACCAAACCAAGCGGCAAGAATAGCACGGTGCCTAGCAACGCTTTGGGTATCGCGGTAGTGAAGTACCAAAGCGGCGGACTGGTTCCCCACTCGCTTGACTTGTTCTCAACAGTGTTGAAGAAGAGTACCTCAAACTCAGCAAACATAAGAGGCTTGTTCCAGAAGTAAGAGTCTAGAGGGAGCATGATCAGACATACGAGGAGGACGGTTAGAGCACCAGTGAGGATACCCTTGGTCAGGGTCACCTGTCTTGTTAGGAGAAGAGAGAGGCCTATGGGAGCAGCAAGGACGATCATGTCACAGCGCACCGTGACGGCTGCAGCAGTGAGAAGTGAGATGGCAGCGTTCGGTCTCTGAGCGAGCCACTGCTCCAAAGCCGCCGTCGTCAAAGTGGTTGCGAACGTGTTGGGCAGGAGGCGCGTTGTGTAGAAGTTGATGTGGGGCTGTAGGCAGGTGATTAACACGTAGGCGTTTGTTGTTGAGGGTGATGGCAGGGCTGTTGCTACTTGCGCGTGGAAGTGTGAATTGACGAGGCCGAGGATAGCGCGGGAAAGAATGTTGAGGTGTGGCTTGGAGAGGTTCAAGATGCGTTTGAAGGGGTGGCAGAGGAGAGAGAGGATTGTTGACGGCAGGAAGGAACGGGGGACTACACCTGGGTAGGTCAGATGATCGAAGGTTGCAGAGAGAGGGTGGGGTGATAGAGGCAGCTTGTTCGTCACGAAGGCAGTGAAGGCGGCTGCATACGATGATATGACACCCGAGGGGAGATTGTGCAGTGCGTCGTGCGTTGCTTGCGTGTGGAAAGACTCCTCTACTTTGGTGTAGGGCGAGGATAACAAATGCAATAGCGCCACTGATGAGAATAGGAGAAGGTGTGT
>JACKZZ010008917.1_pt1 | contig 23995 bp, 10 predicted proteins | sample 8027871 | NCBI WGS metagenome assembly JACKZZ01 (sample SAMN15724774, study PRJNA655200) | protist metagenome | isolation source: fluorescence activated cell sorting (FACS) single amplified genomes of... | place: USA: West Boothbay Harbor, Gulf of Maine | collected 2000-07-19 | reverse complement strand
ATTGTAATAAAATCCATTTAATAGATACTTAAGCAAAATTCGAGAGTACGACATCATTATCATAGTACAATTAGCCGACAGGCTCGTTCTGCACAAAAAGGATTTTCCCAGAAATGATGGAAATAAATGCTAGAAACAGAATAAATGGCAGTAACCTCTTCATGGTAGATAGTATCCGTACTGTTTTCAAGTACAGCTTCTAAAGCATGACAAATACATCCTCCAGTAGCACTATCAGAAGAATGAGATCGGAATGAATCCAAGAGTTGTGGAATAATACCATTATTCGTCAGTTCTATTGTGTTGGCACTGCAATCTGTGGCAAGTGCTGTAGTCGCCTCTGCCAATAATTTCGCGAGTTCAGCGTCACTTTTATACGTTGATAACATGGCCACTATCCTGTGACATATCCCTAGGTCAGTAAGTAAACCTTTCGATCGCGAATCACATGCCAAAAATATGACAACCCTGCAAATCTGAGAGACGCATACCGGATCACTCGAATTTTTTGACAGAATAAGAATAGCCTGCTCTGCTGCTCCATACTCGACTAGTTTCAACCGATTGTATTCACTATTCTTTCCCAAACACACTAACACTTTACAGGTCACATCAACCACAACTTCATTTAAAGCGTGAATTTTTAATATCTCCACCACCAAATCACATAACTCCTTGTCATCTTTCACAATGCTGGTTGCATGATCTTCGCCATTCAATCGCACCAATGAAACAAAACACCGAACTACAGTGTTTACAGAGTTCACATGAGCTTTAACAACTTTCGTGATCAAGTTGATCACACCAACATCAATTAAACTTCGTTTGGAAAATTCATGATCACAAAGGTTCCCAATCACAGCAAAAGCAGAAGAACAGACAGCTTCTGTAGATAAATTTTCCTGGACTATTTTTAACAGCTTGTGATCGATTTGAGCTTGCATAAAGGTTTCAGCATGTGTAGGAATAGCCATAATCAAATTTGAGATGGCAAGTAAGGCAGGACAGAGAATGCCGTGGTTATCACTATGAATTTTTAAGATGGAAAGTAGAACTTTACAAGCGCCTGCTGCCCCGAGAGCTGCTCGGATGTCGATATCGTCCACACTTAGATTCTTAAGTGCATTACACCCATGTTGTGCTATATGAACATCTTTTTTGTGAGTGGATAGAGCTTTAATAAGAGCATCACAAACGCCATTAAAATGTAAAGACCGTGCTCCAGAATCAGTGTACCCCAAGTTGGCTACAGCTCCAACTGCATACTGAGCAATGGTGGAGACAGATTGATAGGTGCTCAGCACTCTGACCACAAGATCTCCTGCGCCGCATTGGAGAAGACGGTGAGCACAAGAATCATCAGATGCTAAACAAAATATGGCTCGACAAGCAGAGTATACAAGAGCCATGTTATCTAACCGCTTGTCCAAACAACCAGTAACGATTTCACAAGCACCTTCATCCAATAATTTCTGCGTATTAATTCCATTCTCCGATGATTTCAGTTTCCCGTGACGCACCAGCATTGCAACAAAATTCAAAGCAACCCCTTCCATATCAGTGCACAGATCAGAAGAAGATCCTCCCATGTTTTTCAAGATAGAAACAACTGCTGAACATGCACCAGATTCTCCAAATTTCGTCTGATTAGAGCAACTTCCAGAACACAAACTCACCGCAGCCAGCAGAGCCATTTTCGCCAAACTCATATTATTGTGCTCGAGAGCCCGACGGAAAGAATCCGATATCAACTCACAGGCACCACAATCGCCAAACAAAGACACGCTGCGGGACATTCTCTTCCTTGATATCAAAAATATAATACCACAAATATCCTCATTAATATTAATGTCCGAGGGGTGTTTCGCGAGTGCATTGGTCAGGAAGAGACATTCATTTGCAATAGGATCAATTGAAGAAGTATCTTCTTCACATGCATACACATCTCGAAGAATTCTCACAATGTACATCAAGGCAAGTGTAGTGTTACGGTGTGTGTCCATGAGGGTAATAAATATCTCTCTTGCATCGAGTCTTTTCAAAATATCAACATACGATTTCTGGTGTTGCAGAATATTAATTATCAGCTTCAACACTGCCACTACTACATCCTCATCAGACATGTGACTTCGAATGGCGCCAACAAGAAACTCCGCAATACTTTCACGACTAATTCTTTCAGCATTCTCAGTGTGCTCTGTGCACAATGTATTCAAGGTATTACATGCAGCGACCACAACATCTCCATATTCCTTGTTATTACGGACTATTTTTGCCAGAATATCTATCATTCCGATCTTCCCATATGTCTCTTTGTTCTCGAAACTATCTGTGGATATTGCTGAAACCGCGGATGCCCCATTAATACAAACAGAGCGACAGCTCATGTTTTTCAGAAGCGCAATTTTGACGAGTTCACATCCATCACCACCTCCAAAAAATCTTCTGTTTAGGACAGTGGTAGCTAATGAGCTTACTGCAAATAGCAATGAAGCAACCGTGTCGGAATCATGCATATGTGTTTCAATGGCACGAAATATCATCAGACAAAGTTTCGTCTTAGCACATCTATCTGCATTAGCAGAGTTGTCCAGAGCCACTTTAGCTGTAGCAATGGCAGCTGCCGATACAACATCCTTGTCATCTTCATACAGCTCGAAAACACGGGCAATTGATTCACATATGCCTGCCACCGCCGCATACTTTCGAGACTGGTCTGTGGTGGAAATATTAGCGATACTTTCACAACATTTTAGGGAAAAGTCATAATCGGAGCAAAAGGTTCTCATGCTAGAAGCAAATAAATCAAACGCCTTCGAACTTGCAAGCCGTTGTTGATTAGTTTCGCATTTCGAAAGTACAACAAGTGTCTTCATAATTGCGGATGTAGTTGATAAATGTTCTTTGTTTTCATCCAGTGCAAGGACTAAGGCTTCGCACATACCATCATCACCAAGTCTGGATGCGAAATTCATACTGTTTGTGGACAGCACAGCAGCGGCTGCCATTATTGCTATTGTACACTCTTTATTGGAGGCATAATTTACAATTCCCTTTACCAGTGAGCTCGATACTCCAACTTCCAGCATCTCTTGTATTAGACTTTCAGAAGTTCCAAAGCATTTTAATGCATCACAAGCACTTCGTGTCAGTGCGGAATTACTGATATGGCGATGAAGAATACTGCACAGAAGTTTCGACATGTTGATACTATCAAAACGGTTCAGCCCTTCTTCTAGTTTACATAGCCTCGCAACTGTTTGGCACACAGAATTGCATACGCTCACATTATCGTCATATTTTGATATGGTTTCTTCCAATCTGCCACTAATACCATGATGGACAAAGTCGTGAATGTTTTTATCACAGGAAGTACACAATGATGTCATCGCTACACAGCAGAGCTCCAATATTTTGACATTATTGAAGTAGTGATCATATATTTTCATAATAACTTCACATAGGTCAGTTTGACTGAATAATGCTTTGTTCTGAACACTACGATAAGAGATTCTTGTGATTGCCCCTAACCCCCTCTCAACTACAGTGGATACATCAAAATGTTTCAGCAGAGCCCCTGGTAAACTTCTGCATATATCATGCATACCCAGCACTTCGCGACTAGAATTGTCCGCTGCAAGTATCTTAAGCAATGTAAATACTTGCTCAACAACCCCGGAAGAGTCGATCTGAATCGTCACTACCTTCGCTAAATCATCAGCAGCACCAAGAATTCTACTTATTTGCTGCGTTGACTCAGAGGAAGCATCACCATGTAGATTAACCAAAGCTGCGCATGCTTCAACCACGACGTTCTCCGTATGAACAAATCGTTTTAACACAGCAACTATATACCGGGTTGCCTCGTGTAATAGTAAAATAGTTCTATTCGCAGGAAGAACACCTAAGTTTCGGATAGCTCTGCAGCTATACTGGACCACTCTCACGTCATTGTCAAACATATTAAGAGCATGAACCGCTCCTTCACAAGCACCTCCATTCCCAAGCAAGGAGGATATTTCCTCATTGAGAGCTAATAACGCAAACACTGAGCAACACTTAGCAAGGATGTCAGGATTTTCTGAATATCTCCTTAGTACAGCCAACATAATATCGCACAGACCTGCTTCAAAGAACAATGCAATCGTTCCTGTGTTATCGTCTTGGCTGTTAGAGAGAGTAATTATTTGTGCAATAATAGTAATGACTTTAGAGATAATAGGGGCAGTAATCATAAAACGACGAATGCATTTCACTAGTATATCACATCCACCTTCTGCAATAAATTTTTGACTGATCAAGCGGTGATTCGTCAACATTAAGACAGCTCTAGCAATCGCAGCTACACTGGTACTGTCAGTTTCATGAGTTGTCCAAGTATTCCACAAAAAGTGCCCAGCATTGCACTGCTCAAACTCACAAATGGCCCTTTGATCCGACCCAAACACTTCTATCACTGCACCTAGCGCCACAATGAGCGAGGATGATAGGCTTTCTCTGGACTGAACAGAAACAATTATTTGCCTACATGCCTCGTTTTTGATTAATTTATCAATCATATTACTATCGAACTTGGCAAAGGCAGTCACAACATTGAAGACACTCTGTAATGCCCTATCATGCCATTGCTCTAAACCCTTCAATAATCCTATCATAAAAGTATCGGCTCCATTTTTAAATAAATGAGTTGTGTACACATCTTCCGTTACATAACACTCCATCACCGCAACTACACATATACTTAGTTCAGAGCTTACTTCAACAGGTCTCGAGATGATATCTATTATCAAGTCACATGCACCTAACTCGTAAAGATTGCTGAGAGATTCTGGATCAGACGAAAGAGACTGAAGTAACATAAGGAATATGATAGCTGTACTTTCAGTATCTATGTACAATCTGAATGTTTCGATAAACTGTTCATTGATGAGTGAATTCTTGAACGCATCGATATTGAATTTATTGGTAAGTTCGCCGTCTGAATCTTGCTGACATAGCAATCGAGCAGCGAGAAGCAACGCTTCCACAGGTGTTCGTTCCTTAGACATTGAGCTGATTGCATTTGATACAAGGACACATGTACCAGTCATTCCAAATGATTCGGAATTAGTAGGGTTATCGACACATAAAAGTCGGATGTTTCTGGCGCATGCTACAACCACATCACTACATTTCGCATCAATAGCAGACGATAACAGAGAAGATATTATTTCACAACATCCACTCAGTCCTAGTGTAGAGCGTAATTCAAGAGTGACGGTGAAACTTTCCAAGATTCTCAAAAATGAATTGATCAGCACCACATCTTCCGCAGTATGACGTCTAAATGCGCCAACAATCGCTTCACACATGCCAATCCCTCCCATAAAGATAACTGATGATTCACTTTGACATAAACATTCAATAATAGATACTGCTGGTGTCAGCACAGGCAGTTTTTGACTATATTTCCTAAGAATAGAGACCATTATTTCACATACCCCCATTTCCGTTAACACTGTGACATGCCTCAGTCCTTTGTTGGCGATCTGAAGAAGGGCTGCGCAATTTTGCTCAACCATGTCACTATCATTATTATAACGACGTAAAGATTTCAACACCACATCACTGGTGGATCGCAGGCCCATATCGTTCCTGGTGCTAATATCGGTTAATATCGTTTGAAGTGTAAGGGCAGCAGTAGAGGACACTTGAAGATTGTCTTCCAAACTATGCATCGCGCTTACTATAAACTCATGTATTCCTAATTCCGTAATATATTGAGTGCATTCATCACTTTGCAATGAAAGCAATCTAGTGACATTGCAGGCTTCACACACAATATCTGCATCATTAGAAAATTCTTTGAAGACGGACAATAGAGATTCACATAGCGTCATTTGAACTTTCTTTAAACTACGATCACTTCCACACTGTAATATTTGTTTTAGCACTGAGTATGCATTCATCACGATTTCATAATCACGCAATGGAATCCACTTAGCAAGGATAATATCCACAAGCACTGCTGAAGTACCATCACAAATCAGGGTAAAATATCCATCACGACTATGGAATATACTCCGAAGGCATTCCAACACGTCTACCACTGTGCCTCGTTCTGCATCGGGATCACGGATACAGATATCAATAGCGAACTGATGAATGCTTGCCAAACTAAATTTATCACTGCAGTCATTATCTTGCCCCAAATTTTTCAATGAACGACAAATAGAAATCACAATATCAAAATGTGATGAATAGACTTGACACAAATTAATGATGACATCACACACCCCAATTTTTTTCAATAAAACTACATTATCAGGACTCAAGGATAAATTCACAAGTGCGTCAACAGTAGCCTCGACACAAGCAATATTTGAAATGTGATCTCTGAGTATTTTGATGACTGCTTCGCAAGCACCAGATGCTCCCAGCTGTGATAATATATCCAGTCTTTTGCACAAGGACAAGTTGCATAGTGCCTGTCCCCCAGCTATACAGCAATCAACATCTGTAATATGCCGTAGTACAGTTGAAACAACGGCAGATGCACCACCCACAGAATTCAATTTTTCAATATTCTCCATACAGACTGAATCATCGTTTTTAGAATGTTTACACAAAAGTGAAATGACCCACAGCCCTGCCTCTTCAGCTCCAACTGATGTACGTGCCCAACCAGACAATACTGATGTCACAAGAAGGGCAACGTCTTTATGCTTACCAAATGCAGCTTGATTCCCACTGTTACCTCGAATCAAGCTCACCAAAGTGTAGCATATTGTTTCAATAGCATCCTCGTCCCGATTTTGGACAGCATTAGCAAAAGAATTCACCACTAAATCACATATTCCCAATTTCCCGAGCGCTTCTGCACATCCCGGATCAGCATTCAAGACCACAATCAAACCGCATATCGACCTGGCAATACTGTCATTCGTCAGACTGTACATCTCTAGCACGGACTGAACTCCACTTATTCCGCCACATTCATGAACCCGTGAAATGTTGTCCAAATGTCCTAAGCATACCCCGATAATGGCCCTAATAATTTCTACCACAGTGTCACCGTCAGTCATGTTCACAGTTAAAGAATGTACCAACACTTCACATATTCCAGAATCCCCTAAAGCGTTTTGATACTGATCTCTGTGCACAACATTAGAGTCCGTCATATTTTGAATAATTTTGGCGGCATAAGTGGACACTTTCTCAATATTTGAGTACTTCTTTAATGTGCCTTCAAGTGTACCAAAGAGACCCGCAATAACCAATCTCGTGGTGTTACTATTCTCCCTGCATAACACATAAACAGCACGCATGGCAACAGTAACTGGGACATTACTTTCATCTTCTGCATTTACAACTGCATATATATTGAGAGATGCTATCGTAACCTCACATGCCCCACTGTTTCCTAAGAGAATGACAGAAGCAGGTACCAATTCCGACAAGCATACAACAACACCTAGTACACTCTTATGAACTTTGAAGCACTTTGGGTGTGCTTTAAATACACTCATGACAAGTTCGCTGATGTCAAACTCCATCAGCTCCACTGCTCGTATTTCTACATTGGATATGACAGATACCATTGCAGTCAACGCCGAGGCACACACATCTTTATCGGAGAGGTGACCAGTGCATATGTCGTAAATGATTTGCATAATTCCCAAATCAAACATTCGCTTAGAATTATCAGAACACATGCACAGGTCTGAAATGATATCACATCCTACAACACCAACTTCACGATTTGCACGATGACCTCTCAGCGCCGCACATACTGCCTCACATGCACCACTTGAACCAAGGAGCAATGCACTGGCATTGTCTATACATATATTGCACAGCGTTACACAGCCAACACTAACAATCTGGGGGTCTTCCATGTGTTCTGTTATGGTATCAAGTAACGTTCGTAAAGAGCTCGGTGATGAGTGTCTATTTTCTGTTGATGCATGCGATTCCGATAAAGCCCAAAGAGCACCGCACCCTAGCCTTGAAATATCTTCACTCTTGTGATGAATTTTCATGACGTGTTCCACTTGATCTGAAGCTTTCAGAGTAATGAATATTTCCCGACCTTGGGAACAATTCAACACCAAATGCCACAGAGCACCACAGCACACACCTGCAACTATTTCACTTTTATCCCAGATAGCCATTAACTTTACCAAAGCCCTAGGCAACAACGGATTCACAACGAATTTTTCTTTGTTCGAAATACAATCTTGGCATAACATCCACACAGTTTCAATCACTAACGTGCACATTTCTGCATTTGCTTCATCTGGTATATTGCATAGAAATTGAGACATCACATCACAGCATCCAATGCTTCCAAACTCAAGTGCATTTTTTGGGCACTCTTTGCACATGTCTTTCACAGATTCAATTACAATCAACCCACTGGAAAAGAAATCAGTCTCTCCAAAGGTTTTCAACACGTTGAAAATGATGCTACATGCACCCAACTCACCAAGTGCTTCAGCGTCTCCTAGCCTAGATACTGTACTACAGTATCGACAAGCCGCCATAGCTATGTCTTCGGTCAGAACGAGCCCATTGAGTGCAGGTAAAATACATTCACTAATCTTTAGGTGTCTCCACGTATCAGCGAACTCCTCGTTACCATTAAATTGGATAGAAGAAGAAACTACACACAGTATTCGCTCCACAATGACAGCAGATGTCCCTAATGACGAAAGCACTGACTTAACTGCTTCGCCAAATTCATTTTTGCGAGAGAACACAGCATCACGACGACGGAAATATGCAAGAAATAAGCCCAAACAAAACTCACTGACCCTAGCGCTGTTACTTCCATATGCTTTGAAGCACTCCAAAATTGTCAGCATTGCCTCGTCTTGCAGCACAAATGAGAGTTGCTTTTCCATCAGCAGCAGCACTGAGCAGCCCTTCTCCACAACTGCCATTTGTTTAATATGTCGTTTTAAAATTCGTAAGCATACGGAACATACATTATCTTGAAGAACAGCACCCAGTTCAGATGGATCACCATTAACACCCAGCTGCTCAAGCACAGAGAGACCACTGTCACATAATTCAGCACTAGTCATGAACGTATTCATATGAGATACTATCAATGGACACAAGGTAGAATACAAGGATGAAGGCTGCAAATCTCCATTTTCTCCTAAATGAAATAAGAATCTGAAACACGCGCATATGGTTTCAACTGATGTGGTATCTTGTTTAAGTAAACTACACATCGCTTCGACACATTTCAACTCCTTGTACTTATCCTGCACAAATTGCTTTACTTCAGCCACCTCACATGAGCAGAGAGTTATCAATATTCGTAGAGTTACACCGCATAAATCAGCTTTGGAAATCAGAACTGTCTGTAGGCAATGGTATATTAACTCGATATTGCTACTATTAAAAACATCTCGGCTTAAACTGGACTCACAAACGAAATCCTCAATGGCACAACATATCGCAAAGCTCGCAGCACTATGCTGATAGTTAGACGCGAGAGCCTGAAAACACATTGGCTCCATCTTTAAAGCACGGAACTTTAGAGTATTTTCTTGATGATTTCGACAAAGATGATGTATAGTTAGATACATAGCCTCAACCATAGCCGGGGAGGATTGCTCATGAGTAGTAACGATTCGAAATAACATGTCACAAATGTCATTTTTGCCTAAAAAGTGTGCGGACGAAGCATCATCTTGCATGAGAGCAATTACCCCATTGAGGGTATGAGTTAATAAACCTTCATCAGACACGTTCGCTGACAATGAGCTTAGCAACGCCACAGATGTCTGAAGAGATGCATATTCTCGTTCACTTGTTTGTAAAGATGCCAATGAATACAAGCATAACATGGCGGCCAGAACTTCGCCATCTTGTTCATGAGTACGCTTCAGAGTGTCCAACAGGCCCCGCATCAAATCATTGTTTATGGAACAACTATTCAAAATGCTCTTTTCCAGACTATGAAGAGCGCAACATAGACCTAATACTGCATCTCGTGATCCACTTTGTCTATCTAACAGATCCACTAGGACTTCGTATCCTCCATGTGCAAGAAATGAGGCTGCATTTTCTTCACTACTTTGACAATATGCTTGAATCGTTGCCCCGATATCCAGCAAAGCCGGGCTTGTATCGGCATTCCTTAGGGCTACAAGTATAATATCACATCCACCACATTTACCGAATGCTTCGATATTATCAGAGTTTCCTTCAGCCAAAGCAGTCAAAGCTCGATAGATCGCACCCAATACGACAGCAGAGGACATATTTTGTTCAGCAGCAGCAAGAAGCAATGCAATGGTGTCACCCGACGTAAGGGTGTTACAGTAATCGTGTGATACTGAACACACGTGCGAGATCATATAACACAGTCTCGATATAGCTTTCGTATTACCAAGCAAAGGATTCGTGTGCTGCAATATTGATTCTAATAGCTTCGAATCGTCATGCTTTATAACCTTCCTAGAGCATCCTACAGTAATGTAATCACACATTGCCATGTATATTACACCTTTGGGATGTTGTTGTAAAACATCATAATATAATTTCGACAAAACCGTTTTGTCCGAAAACGGAGATTCACTTCCTTGTTGAAACAAACATGCGATGCAGCAAACCAAAGCAGCAGCAACGTCATATATTTCAATATGTAGCTGCAACGCGCTGATAAGCGCAGAGCCGACATCGAGTTTGCAGAAGTCGTCTAAGCTTTCTGTATTGTAGGTTATTGCCGATGTAATCGCATTAGCAACGGACCTACAAACGGTAGGAAAGCTGACAAAGTTATTCAAAGTAGTCACCATAATCATACGAACTCCAATCATATTCATAACTGCATCCTTCGATGAGTGTTTGCTGCACAGCGCGGAGATAGCCTCACAAGCACTCTCACACACTTCTGCAGCACATAAATCTGGCGGTACTGTCACAGAATACTCTTCCAATACTTTAACAATCACTGAGGGAATATCGGTTTTGGACAAAACTAAAGCACTACTCAAACTCAACCGGGATATTTCACTCACTATATTACAGAGAGCGCATATCACTTGTCGGTTTCGTGAAGATAAATCTGTGAAATCATTCTCTATGCACTTCGCAATTCCCACACGCAGAAATTCTTCAGCATTGAGTTCATTCCCCTTTACCAGTGCATGTACTGCCTTGTAGTAGAGGGCAGTAAAATCAGCTTTATCGGCATGTATTGCGTAGAGATTATACACAAGATCACATATTTCAATAGGCGAGGCCAACTTCTGAATTCGTTTACCCAGTAGACAAAAACGCACGATCAGCTCTAGGCATGAAGAAGTGATACCCCTGTGACTTTTATATTCAACCAATGCGTATTGAATAAGCTCTCTGATATTAGCATCAACCATTTCCGAATAACATTCCATTTCTACCGCATCCTCTCCAGTGTTAATGCTGGCTAAAAGATTGAATGCAGAATCAATTACTGATTCATCAGCACGATTTTTCTGTGCAGCACAAAGAACCAGACGCGAGATGGTATCATCAGACAATTGAGATCTCAAGCTTTCGAATTGAGAGAGGTAACTGAGGGCCCGGCACGCAGACTTGACAACAATAGAATCATCAAGATAGAGCTCTAAGACTGATTGTATGTTTCTAATAATATTTGATTCCACAAAAAAATCCACTGTGCTATGACATGAGGCCATTGCAGCGATAGCTCTACACCACTCAGAAGCAGCTGCTTGGTCAAACTGGCTAATACCTTCAATGGACAAAATAATTTCACTACATATACCTAGCGATAAGCAGCGCTTCATACAGTCATCGAAACCCGAAAAACTTGAAATGACAGCACAGACCATGGCGATAAAATTACAATCCCCACGATGTGTAACAAGCAAATGGCTTAGACCTTCACATAAACCTTTGCTAATCATTTTGTTTGAGTTTGATTTATGGTCTGAGCAAATATTCGCCACCAGTAAACATGTCATACTGTGAGACTGGAGGTCTGAATTATCCTGAAACAGTTCAGCTACACATGCATCACATAACCTAGTATTATCAATCTCATTTTTGAATTGTTTTCGTTCAATGATCAAATTAGACAATACAGCACAGCAATGCTCACTTATCTCCACAACAGTTATGTGATTTAAAAATAGAGTTGACACGACATGAAATGCATTACAGTCTTTAATCTTCGTTATATTTTCAGGACACCCGACTAAATTACGAACTGCCATGATTGCATACAGTATTAAGTTATTATCACTGAAGTATGACTGTAAAATATGCATGAGCACAGCACAAGCCCCTCCAGATCCAAATAGCAGTTTATTCTCCAAGTGATTCGAAGACAAGGTGCAAACTGTCTGACATGCCATTCTGCAGAACACAACATCGTCACCTAGTTTACCAACCAAGTCAACAACTGTTGCACATACCCCTCCTTGCCCAAAGCGTGTCTGATTCTCAGGGCACTCGTCAGAAAGAGAATATATCGCTTCGCAAGCGTTATAACATACATCCACCCTTGCAACATGTATCTGCAGTATTGCAATTAATACTTCACACAAACCTAACTGCCGAAAACGAGATAGCATGTCATCCGTACTCGACATACTTAACAATCTAGATATGGTTAAACACCCTAAGGCAGCAAACTGAGGGTTTGATCTTTTTTCATCTATAATATTTACCAATAGAATTGAAAACTCCGTTACTTCTACATAGGGCCCCATCCGTTCAGGTGCAAATTCCAATAGTGTCGAAATTGCTTTACATGCGGCAAAGGTGGCCTTTTCTGATATTGCTTTGCCTGAGTGAATGCGAAATGCATCAACTAATGCTGTGACCGTCTGAGCATTGAACATCGATAGGCAAGTATCGGGCAGACTGCAGCTTATGTGCTCTATCATTATACATACAAGTTCAGCAACGACAGCATTTCGGAGGTGTTGCACAAGTATAGTATGCAAGGTGTCACACAAATCTTGCATGTCAATGACATTTAATGAGTCGGAACAATTTGTGAAGAAATAAAATAATATTGACGAGCCGTAGATACACACATCCGGCGAAGCGCTTTTACTCTGTAGTTCAGAATATACAACTTCAGCAGCACCAGCGTCAATCAAGCGTGCAACATTTTCACTAACAAATGAGGTGAACTCACGGCCATGACGACATAAGGAATTCATTGCCCGCAGTATAGCGCCATCTCCATCCACACTTTCGTGCTGTTGTTCTCGCATCAATAAGTCTGTTAGCGTACCACATGCACCAGCATGCCCAAATTCTAATTGGTTGATAATATTATTCTCTGATAGGCTTGTCACTGTGGATAGAGCCGAAAGGACAGCCGCATCATCACTATTGGCCATGGCATTCCAAAGTGTCTCCGCAGCAGTAACACATGCATTTCTACCACTGCCATCCATCCATCCATCTGAATCACCATTACTTGGTAGTAATGCAGTAGCAGCATTAGATGCTGCTTCAGATACCACACTGTCTGTGATATGAAGCTCAAGAGTATCTGTGACAATAGCCCTCCCACCATTATTGGCAAAAGCAAGTACGTTCGCTTCACATCCCTCACATAATGCACTTATCGCCACACACGCCTCTCTAACCACAAGAGGGTTCTTCTGATGGTGTGCAAGAAGTTTCACGATAGAAGCACATCCTCCACATCTTTCAATTCTACTCTTATTGCTGACGTGACTCCACGCTAAAGCGTGCAAGGCAGAACAACTACTGGCTGCCACATCCGCATCACTACCATGCTTATCCATGCCATAGCATATCATGTCACACGCACCGCACGTTGCCAGCATCAGACTGATTTCTTCATTATTATCACTGAGACGAGACACTGCATTACATACAGATAGAACAAGGTCCGCAACGTCCGCATATCGATTTCCAATTTCACATAATATTGGGCCTATATTGAGATCAACCCACATCTTTTGGCGAGAGAATTTCAAGTCACTAGATGATATGCCGATGACTGACGACACAACTTTAAGGAAATCGCGACAAATATAAACAGAAGATGCATATTTCCTAACTAGATCCACACATGTCCTGTACACATTTTTTTCTTCGAACATTGCCACATTTTCAGATAACAAGCTCAAAATCGAAACGGACCCAAATATTTTTATCAAGATAGATATTTTATCAGCAAAATGAATCAGTGCATCAGCTATTATATGCCATATACCCTCAGAGAAGAACGCTTTCTTCCCTTGTTCGGCAGCAGATAAGCTTATAATTACACTAAATACAGGGTCAATAATGCGTTCGTTTGATTTATACATTCTAACGACTGTTGTTATTGCTTTGCAGATTCCTACTTCTATTATGCGCAATTGATTTCCAGTGTCAGCAGTGCCATTACCGCTCAAATAGTAAATGCACCACAAGCAGTTGGTCTTTATTACCTCGTCCTTTTCATTCCAAGTGCGTGCAAGGCAGACGGCCAACAGTGCAGGGAATCCAAGAAAGCCAAGTGTAGTTCTGTTGTCGTTGCTTGTGGCCAAGAGGACTGACATTGCGCGAATGTAAGCGAAAGTCAGCAGTGCATTATTAGAATCATATGACTTTTGAAGCAAAGCAAGGATGACAGGCCAGACATCTATATTCAAACATCTGGTGACATTTTCTGTATGGTCAAGACACAACGCACTCAACAGTTGACAGTTCTGAATGACAAAGGCTGGTTGGGTTGAACCATTACTAAGATTTCGAACAACCAGGATAAAGATATCTCCTTCTCCCATTTTTGATCTGATTGCAGCACTGTCAATACCTCCAGCAGAAATTACCTCTAACCCGAGCTCTATCAAAGACCCACATGTAACAGAATTTCCAAAATGGCTTTGCATAGCATGTACTAACAATGAACTTATACTTAGAAGTTCGGTAGGTGAATAATGTGACACCATTAATGCGATTGAGTGGCACATCAGTTTCATAAGACTACCATCTGTATCAAACATTTTGAGGCCATCGATGAGTCGAAGATGGAGGTTGTAATGCAGCACTCCTTCCATCATCTTATCTGACTTTATCAAAACACGTAAAATGTGCTGGGCCAACAACAATACATCCGTAGATGTTGAGTGACACTCAAACACTTTCATTAACAGTTCACTTATGTTCACATCTCCCACAAAACTATCAACATCGTTCATCTCTACTAGACGACACATGAGTGACAGACAAGGTATCACTACTTTAGCATCGCTGATATGACACTGCAAACATGCACCAACCGGACCCAATATATCCACTTCTGACATGGCACTCCAGTTGTCTTTCGACAAGGCCAAGTTTGTAAGATTCCAGCCTGCTGCACACACAATTTCGGCAGAGCCCTCATATTTTTTCAAGCTGTCGATTGCTAACTGCAAAACACTTATACTTAATGAAGTAGAGCGACCCTCCTGGACAGAGCACAATTTTCCTGATGCCAGACAAGCAGCTTCAACGAGTTGCTGTCCTGTCGAAATCGCCATTGACTTTTTCCATATAGATAAGATATCAGACTGCACATTGCTTTCAATAAATTTTAACACGCATGGCTCCGAGATATCAACCCAGCTACCGCATACACTAGATATTGACTCTAAAAGCGAAGTACAACCCACATGACCCTCATATACAGTCAACGCTTTAGTAAGAAGCTCACATATCCCTTCATGGCAGAACTGCAGTCTGATAGTAGAGTTTAAATTAGCAAGAGCTGAAACGGCAATAGAGACCGATGCAATGATTTCTGGTCTAGCACAATCTTCTTTTGTTTCTTTAAGTTGCAAACGGAAATGTGTGATGATATCAGTGCATAGCTGCTCACTCTTTTCGAAACAACTGCCCCCTTGACTTAGATATTTTGTGATTATATTGTGGAACGCCAAGCATATCATAGCTTGCACAGGATAAACAGGACATTTCCGGAATATCTCTGCTAGCATACCAAACATCGATTCTTCCAGTTGAAACGAATATACTGTTAGCATAGCAATGGTTGCCATCATAGAATAAATCTTATCTCTCGCATCCATTCTCTTGTTCACGCGTAAAGAGTCCATAATACATTCTCGAAAGAAATCAGTGGATGATATGTCACTTCTACACCTCTCATTGAGACTGAATTGACTAAGAGCATAGAAAGCATGTTCTATAACAATTTTAGACGAAGAGAATCTATGCATTAGCGATTTCACACAATGGAAATTTTCCTGGTTATATAAACAATGCGTGTATCGGTCCTGATTCACCAGTACTCCAATAATGCAACATATCACACAAGCCATTGACTCATCGCAATCTGAATAATCATTAATAAGGTAATTCAGAAATCCCGACTGCACAAAGTTAACGGAAAATTTTCCTACGGTAACCAAGTACATGAGTACTGAATATGCCCCAAAACACAACCTCTTATGTTCATCACTGCCACGATATTTCTGCACCATCGCTGCAGCGCAGTCATACATGCCCATCGAAAGCACGCGACTCCTTACATCATCACGTGATAAAAGGTGACAAGTGACACTCAAGCATGTCTCGACTATATCGTCAAATTGTGACCAATTTTGTAAGGTATCAATTAAAGACTCCAATACCATATTTTGAACGAAAATATCCAAATTTCCAGCGTGGGGTTGTAGCTGTTGGTCGCAACATTTCAACAGAACTGAAATAGAGGTTAATATCATATTTAAAGCAGTACTGTAACTTTCTTTCAACTCATTCGCTTTGGTCGATGTATATGTAACGACTTGTCTCAACATTTGCGCCACCATCTTACTTACTCCTGCATATCCTAGAGCATTCTGTGCAGCCATGTTTCCCTCTGTAATCACAAACACCCTTGCCGCAACATTGACAAGTCCATCATAATCTTCCACGCACCAATCTGTCATATCCGAAACAATACTTGTAATAGCACCACGGCATTCACTAGATAAATCAGGTAATTGTGTTTCAACTACACTTAAAGCTTGTCCTAACAACGAGGGGGACAAGTATAAACAGCGAAGCAATGCAACAGAAAATTCCCCTTTTCCAAAATCCTTATTTGCAGTTTCCATTATTTCATTTTCTTCTCTATGTAATGTTTTATTACGTGACTGCCCTACTCTAGAAGCCACAGCAAGGTACTTTCCATGATATGTGCCTTGAACTTTTATAGAAGGTACTGCTGCTGCAGTTTTGATGAGATTCGGAGTCACGGTAGGCTGTCCATCTACGACAGGGTGCGTTTTATCATCTGCAATCGCTTTATTTACATACTTTAAAGGGCTTTCCTTCATAATTGAGTAGCCCGTATCAATAACAGGCATCGATCGGGAGTTTGTTTTTAATCGTGCATTGTCTAATAATTCACGGGCCTTGGACTTCGATTTTGGTACTTCTTCTTCGTTATCAGTAAATATATCTGCATTACAATCAACAGAGGCGGCAACAGATAATTCTTCTTTTTGTTTCGCTTCTTCCTCCGCTTGTTTTTTTGCTTGCAGACGAGCCTTTGCCTTTTCAAGAATTGTAGAGGCGGTGTTACTTTTTTTCATTGAACTTTAGCTAGCTGGAATCGTCTCAATTTTTCAAAAATACCAGTGCTTGAACAGACCTAACACTCGACTGAACAGCCTTCTCGTGGCTATGTTGTGATGCTTGTAATTTTAGATAATTGAAATTTTTGTGGTTGTTGGTTGTGAGATTTAAAAACTGAAAAAACTGGGCTTCACACGATCTCTCGACCAGTGGATTTCGACTTCACATTAAATATAACAGTACACCAGTATCGTGGCGATATTTGCTATATAGAGAATAGTATGACTGCGAATTACACTGATGTGGAAGTAGAGTTGCTGCGAACTGTGGACCATGTTATACAAAATGCGCCTCTGTTCTGTAGGAAGTCAACTGACAATTGCAAGGTAGTTTATGTATATATATATAAAACAGTTATTTGTAACACGAAAGATTTCAGGATATGTCAAAGTTGTTGCAGAATCTTTTTCAGTACACTGTGTCCTCCTCCAATGTATCTATAGGTCCACTGGACGAATTGGTCACTGACGGAATAGATGTCGAGAGTGTTTGGGAACAAGTCCAGTCTCGCAATAGGCCATTTAAAAGATATGTGAATAAAACAATTTCCAAGTTAAACTCCAGTGCCTTGAATGCGATTGCCTCAAGTCAAACCCGAAGTATTCCTACTATTGATAACGACGAAGAACAATCTGCCTCCGATGATAGTGGTGGTGATGTGGAGGGTGCAATGCCTGAGGAGGAAGAGGATGCCATGGAACAGTGGCTCGATGATGTGGAAGACACAGAACAAAAAAAATCAGCGTCAAAATCTAAAAAAGTTATTGACGGTGGTGATGCTGATGCTGACAATGGTAGTATTGATGAACAGGTTAGTTGATATTTGCATTGCATTTCCTCGTGATATGTATTCTAACATTACCTTTCGTTCCATGATACCTAATTATTTCGCGCACACTCAGGATGATGAGATGTTCGACACCTATGAAGAAGACTTGAAATTCGCCGAAAAAGCGTTGTATGCTAGTGATAATAGCGATAATGATGAAGAAGCGGGGGAGGTGAGATATTCTGATTTTTTTGAAGGCCCTCCAGGGAGTGAAGATGAAGGTGATGACGACAGTGATGAAGATGATAATGATGACGATGAAGAAGGCAGTGATATGAGTGATAATGAGAGTATTGATGAACAGGTTAGTTGGCATTGCCACGGCTGGTCGTTGTCCATTTACTGTGCTATTGTTTCTGATACCTAATTATTTCGCGCACACTCAGGATGATGAGATGTTCGACACCTATGAAGAAGACTTGAAATTCGCCGAAAAAGCGTTGTATGCTAGTGATAATAGCGATAATGATGAAGAAGCGGGGGAGGTGAGATATTCTGATTTTTTTGGAGAAGGCCCTCCAGGGAGTGAAGATGAAGGTGATGACGACAGTGATGAAGATGATAATGATGACGATGAAGAAGGCAGTGATATGAGTGATGATGAAGATAAAATAGAAGGAGAGTATGACGATGAAGATGGAAGTGACGGCAGTGATATTGAGAGCGATACTGTGGAAGGACCTACATCTAACTATCAGAAAAGAAAGGCTGCACTTGCTAAACATATTGCAGAATTAGAAGATGAACAAATAGCTGTGAAGGATTGGGAACTACGCGGAGAGGTAAAGAGTGCTGATAGACCAGAAAACTCCCTATTGGCGGTGTCAGCAGATATTGAGAGGTGAGTATGAGTAAAGGATAATATTATACCAAGGAATGATATAATATATGAATACCTTCCAGGGCTGCTAAGCCGGTTCCAATTATTACTCAAGAACATTCCTCAACAATAGAAGACCTCATTAAAATTAGAATCAAAGCATCACAATTTGATAATATCATACCTCAGGTCGCAAAGGTCAAGGCGAAAGATGGTAAAGTCTATTCTCATTGTGCATAGTATTGTATCATCATTGATGGATAGATTGTTGTTGATTGATGAACTGGTTTATAGGGTAATGAGTAAATAGATAATCTCATACTGTTGATTGCATGTGATGGTTGTTATGCAAAATTCGAATTTAATACTTGTTATATAAGTAGATGCGGTGGAGCTTTCAGAAGAAAAGAGCAAGAAAGGATTAGGCGAGATATATGCAGAAGATTTTTTAGCAAAAGCGATGGTAGCGGGGAAGAATGATAATGTTAAGATAAATGCGCAAGTTGAAGCTCTTAAACATCAATTTGAAAAGGTAGTACTTCATAAAATAAAGATAACGATTGGTGGTGCAACGTTTATCCTCTTATCATATTACTTATATCTCATCTTATGTGATTTAGGTCTGTCGACAGTTGGATGCACTCTCTCACTTCCATTACACCCCTAAACCCCATGTGGGTGAAGTAAGATTCACTACAGTTAATACGAAATCCATCACAGTAGAAGATGCGGTGCCTATGAGTCAAAGTACACTCAGTGTGTCAGGCTCTGCCCCCGAACAGGTATGCATTTATATAAGAGTAAAACTATTGAACGTACTTTCAAATGTATGCACCAATGCATTTTGTAACACCTTTTCTGCAGATGCACCGCAAGAAGAGAGGCCTGGAATCTGCATTCCTTAATACGGAAGAGGCTGAGCGTGATGATAAGAAGCGCATTAGAAGAATTCGCAAGAGTCTTAGGAATAAAGAGCGTGCTGCTATGCCCAAGAAGGATTATGATGTAGCTTCAGATAAGAGGGTATCCGTAGCATCAAGATCAGAGGGCCGTGGTGAAGCTTATTCCAATTCAAGCACTTTCTTCTCCAAGCTTCAAGAGCAAGTGACAGATGGAATCAAAACAGTAAAGCAAAAACAGAACGCTGGTGAAGGTGACGGAGTAAGGAAACATACATCTCAAGGACTAAAACTTTGAATGTAGGAAGATATACTGAGAACATATCAGTCAGTCATTAAAAAAATCCAGTTCTTATGGATATATATTGGCTGGAATTAATAACAACTCATTGAATACAAGTATTTAGCACTTAGTAGTTAAAATACCGCACTGAATAAGTATATTATCTTGTGTGGGTCATCTACGAACTATTTTCAGAAAAATGTGCTTCGATGTACGAAATAAGAGTTTACTAATAAATTATTTTGTAGATGCCTTAATTTGGATATACTGTTTTCGAACCTATTGGAGTACGAAATAACTAACACACTGTGAATGCCGTAAATACTTTAGAGCTGACTTTAAAGTCTCGACAGTCAACTTATATCAGAGATTGGCCGTAATATGGTAACAGCCTTTGCCATAATTGAATCCATTTACCATAATGGCCGTATACCAATGATAATACTATTCATGAAGCGTTTAGGAGATACTAGTATATAATATTAGTACTTATTTAAACTATTAGCTGCGGCTTTATAATCATCACTCGTACCCATACATATTTTGATTCATGTTGTAGTCGCCATTGTGGCTTTCGCTGCCGTCAAATGGCCCGGTCCTATGCTAAAAGTGGAAAGTCAAACTGAATTGTTCGTGTCTAGCTAGTATTTAGTAAGTGGTGGGGTGTCGTTGCTTGCTACTATTTACTTGAGTCGGGCAGTTTTTCTGTTGGGAGTTGAGGCTGAACTAGATTGAGAAGCAGACATGCTTCTAGCTATACCAGTTCTGGGCCTGTCACTTGTCCCGGCGGTAGCAGACCCCATAGTCCTAGACGATGTGGAAGAAGTTAACTGTCCCCCGCCACTATTGGCTTCCTTCACAGATCTCTTTGGTTTTCCCAGTTCGCACTGGTTCACTTGGCTGGCAAATCTCAATGAACACAGAGATTCAAAATATGATTCATAAGTGGGACTCAAGTTGACCATCATGAGTGCTTTACCATCTCCAGACAGACATGGCTGCAGTAAATGTGTAAGTTTAGAATTTCGAAAGGGGATGTGGGCTTGTTTGTTTCCAATTGCTACAAACACGTCAGTGAGAGAACTCAACGACTTATTAATGGCTAACGTCTCCTTCATGCGAGAGCCGGTAGCCCCCGATCGATCGAGCCTCTCTGACCCAGCCAAGTCCACAAGATTAAGAGCTCCCTTCAACACCACACCCTCATTTACATTGCGTGCTTTCATGTAAAGAGTAAATATGGAATGAGATCGAGATGACTGGGCATTCATGGCAGTATGACCCACACTACGATGTCTAGCAGCAGACTGCATCACCTCATCCAACTGACGAGAGTCATTAGGATCAATAGATACGCGTGTGGCATCAGAAACAAATACATTTCCAGCAGCATCTTTCTTAATATCATGTTTTATCTCGTCTCCAGATTGTCGCAGCAAATCCTTTAGATATTTAGGCATTTGTTAGCACATCCAGAACAAGTTATAATACAAATCGTCACATACCCTGATCGTTTCATTGTAGATTTCGATGAATGAAACCTCCATGAAGTATTCCCATCCCTTAGCTTCTTGTTCGTCTTTGTATTTTCCCACTTGTTGAATAGCTCTAGGTATAATGCCTCTCATGGGTCCATCTCCACTTCCCTGCATGGTATGTGTCTTTCCACTACCCGTTTGCCCATCTATTATAATGATCAATAATTAGCACAAATACAACTGCGGTGTACATTACTTACATGAAAAGAGACAAACATTGAAACCATCTAAGGCTGATTGCACGAACTCTGACACTTCTTGAAACACTGTTTCTTGACTGGTTGATTGTTCAAATGACTTATCGAAAGTAAACCCATGTTCCTCTAACTTGTCATCAGGATTCGTAGGCTTTTTCACAATTTTAATACCAGCATTATCATGACGAGTAATAATGGTGGACTCGGTGTTGCCGTCTGCATCATCACTGGGTAAAAAGGGCCTCACTCGAGCAAATACTCTTACATTCCCTCTCAACTCTTGCACCAAATTATGCAATTTTCTTCGCTGTATATCATTTTCGGCCACTTTATTTTTTAATTCGCAGATTTTCTCTTCCGATGCACTGGCATCATGAAGTTTGAGTTCATTCAATTCGACGACACGTCTCCGCAGTACTTCAAGTTCACCCTTCACTTGCCCCAACTCTGCTAAACTCTCATGATTCGCTTCAGCTTGGGCATTTTCAAGTGCTAATTTATACTGAGATAATTGACCATTCAATACGGCAATTTTCTCATTCATTTCTTCACTCTTCAATGCATCGCCTTCTCGTTCTTTTTGCAATGCTTGTAGATCTGCTCGTAATGAACAAACAACATCTGCTGCTTTCTCTTCAGCATCTTTAATGCGATTGGAACAATCAGACTGAGTAGCTAGTAGCTGAGCACAAGCTGCAATTCTTTCTGTTCTTTCCAACTCCTCTCTTGTTTCAGCTCGAGCTCGTACCTCTCTTTCTACTTCTAGTTGTACAGCTGCATCTCTATACACAGAAGCCTCTTTGTCTTTTTGGGCAATAGTATTTTGGGCAACTTCCAATAATTCAGCCAGTCTTGCTATTTCTTTGGTTGTTGACGAGATTTCCTCTCGATTAGATGCCAACTTAGCTTTGTCTTCGATTCGTTGTTCTTCTAACAAATGGATGCGCGGCTGCAAAGTACTGTAGTTTCACTTGTTAATCACAATAATAAATACACACTGATATTTCAAATATACATAACTTCACTGTATTTACCTCAATTCAGATCGCAAAGCAACCTTCTCATCGGATGCTAATCGTTGGAACTCTTGCATAGAAGAGAGGGTAGTCCGTAAGTCATTATCTTTCATCACTAAACTCTGCTTCATTTCAGTCATATCTTCTTGTAGCTTTAACTTCTCCGCAGTGACTCTATCCACTGCTGCTACTGCTTCTCTTAACTGTGATTCTAATTTGAAGACATTCTCAGTCGTACTTTCCGCCTTGTCCTTAATGCGATCCTTCTCTGCATTAGCTCGGTCACAATCATCTCTCATCTTACTGACCACACGCTGTAACTCGTCCACTTCTTTTTGGTAGTCTCCAGAAGCCTTTGTCACATCCCAAGTTAATAAAACATCATCTTATTTTTCATGACTTCACATCCATATATCTTATCACTTCGAACTTACCTCATCAACTAGGTCCTGAAAAGACCTGGTTAATTCTAACTTTTCACCTCGTGACATTTTTAATTCTTCTCTTGTTTCATTCATTTCAACTTCAGTAGCTGCAAGCTTTTCAAGGTATGATTTGACTTGTTCTCTTAGTTCATTAATCTCGTTGGCCTTGTTAGAAGCATCCTCTCTTAGTGGGCCAGCTTCCTCTTGTAAAGCCTTCAATTGAGATCGACAAGAATTGTAATCATTTGACACACGAATATAATCTTTCTTCAATTTGGATTCAGATTTCTTAAGATCCTTATTTTGAGACTGTGAATCTTCGAAGTCTGTTTTGAGTTGTAATATAAGGTCATCCATGCTCTTCTCAGCATCTTCACAATCACC
>JACKZZ010008540.1_pt1 | contig 24016 bp, 23 predicted proteins | sample 8027871 | NCBI WGS metagenome assembly JACKZZ01 (sample SAMN15724774, study PRJNA655200) | protist metagenome | isolation source: fluorescence activated cell sorting (FACS) single amplified genomes of... | place: USA: West Boothbay Harbor, Gulf of Maine | collected 2000-07-19 | reverse complement strand
CTGCTGCAGTCCTGCACCTGCTGGTCCTGGTGCATAACTATTGTGTATCGTATAGACCTAATTGTGTGCTGTTTCGACATATTCCATAGTTTACCACATTTTCCAATCCTCTACACTTTCTTATTGTTGACTATTGATAGTTCACTGTTCGAAGTGTCAAAGCTCAACCTCCAACTTCCAATCCTCCAAGGTGCTGTTGCCGATGAATTCACCGAGCTACTGAAAGGTTTGAAGCAAAGTTAATATGTCATTTTTCGAGCGCATGAAGGTTTCTGTGAGCGATGACCCACTATCGCGCACCAGTGCGTCGGGAAGTTTCAGCAGTGAGAGCCGGCGTAACTCTGACTCGCATAAGGTTAAGACGGAGAGTCTCACGATCCGCCTGACCGACGAACTGAGGATCGTGGGGGCCATGGTGGACGCTGCCAAAAAGAAAACCAATGGTCACATTTTTACTGTGCGCGTGGACACGAGCAAGAGTACAAGCCTGTGCATAGGCGTGAAGGACCTGCAGGATAAACTACTTGCCGTTAGCATGCTGAAGCGTGTGAACGGCGTGCCGGGTCCGGTGGAGCAGGCTGGCGTGCGCCTGGGCGATGTCATCTTCGGAATCAACTTCCAGCCCTGTCGCAATGGCTCGCGCACGCTGCTGCACACCGTCAAGAAGGAGTTGGAGCGAAAGCGCGCTACTATCCATCTGCAGGTGCGCCGCCACCGCCATCACCACCACCGGATCTGCGTTATTTGTCTGACGCTCAGCTCACTTTGTCTGTGCTGCGCTCTGCTGTGCTTTTGTGTTCTGTTCTCTGATAGTGCTGGCGATGCAAACAGCTGTGCTCTGATGCGGTGCCCGGCGCGCTGTTCCCCCGGGTGGACGACCTGCTTGTGCAGGCCTATGCGATGTTCCGCTCGCAGGTATTCTCCGACTGGGAGCGCTGGAACTTCATCGAGATCCTGCTAGAGTAAGCCTTCGGATACCCCTTGCGTGCTGTCTGTCTGTTGCTGTGTGCTGACCGCCCGTCCCACCCTGGTGCAGTCATATGGTGGAGGATCTCAAGACGCGCACCGCCGTTATCAATGCCGAGAGCCTGGAGGGCAGCGGTAGTGGCAACTCCGCGAGTGCGCGCCCCAATCCGGCCAGCCCTCAAGCGGCACTACATAACTCCATCCTGGACCTGGAGCACAACATCTTACAGGTGGGTGTCGCTTCGCTGCTGTCTGATGTGTGTGCAAACTGTGTCTCATTGTATTCCTCGCTGCTGTTGCCTCCATCCTACAGGCCAAGGGGCTGCGCACCGCGCTCTGTGTGCGCGTGGTGCACACGCGCGTGCAGGCGGGCACAGTAATATATGTTTTGAGAGTGGAAGATGTGGAGACGGGCCTGCAGTGGGTTGTGCACCGCCGCTACCGAGACTTCGCGGCGCTTAACGATGAGCTGTCGGACCTGTCGCACTTCACCAAGGATATCGCCTTCCCGCGCAAACACCTTGCATCTTCGCGGAGCCCGCGCATAGTAGAGGAGCGCATCGTTGCGCTGGAGCAGTTCGCGCGCCGGGTGCTTCACGTGCTGACTTTGTATGCCACGATGGACCCGTTGGCCAGCCGCTCGCTGCGTCACCTGCAGAGCTTCCTGGGTGTAGACCGGTATATCGACTGCGTGCACCCGCCGCTGGTGGATGACCAGCGTTGTATCGAGCTGCTGGCCTACCGCATTTTGTCCGATTTCAGCTCGCCCGCCTGCCAGCAGTGCATCCGGTTCGTATCTGCCGTGGACTTGAACGCCTTGGTGCAGGACGGGCCGGACGGGTACAAGCCGATGCTGCGGCACCTGTCGCTGGCGCTCGCCGAGGTGGAGGCCTTCGTGTTGGAACACCACCTGCCACAGATGCTTCAGACCATCTCGGGCCGCCGCCCGGGGTACTCGTCTGAGCAGTGCCGCGTGTTCGTGCGGCGCTGCGTGCGGCGGCAGGTGGAGGCGGCCATCTTCCTGCCACTGCGCCGCAACGTCTTCCGCATAGTGTACAGCTTCGTGGCGGTGCAGGCGCAGTGCATGCAGCGCGCCATGGGGCTGCTGCAACAAGCAGCACCAGACTACTTCGAGGTGGACGCTTTTATCCTGCAGACACAGGCCATGCCGCGCGCTATCAAGAGCTTCCGGGATGTGATTCAGGCCTACCTACCGGCGGACCAGGGCCAGCTGCTTATGCATGCCGCGGCTGCCGTGATGCAGCTGCATGGGGAGTGCACTCACGGCGCGCGCGCACTAAAGAAAGCCAAGAGTATCGGTAGCTCGGCAGCCACTACGCCTGTGCGCAGCTTGCAGAGCCCACCAGCGGCGGCGGAGGCGCTGCGACCGCGGCTCTCGAGCGGGGGCACCCCCGACGGATCTCGTCATAGCACTTCGCGCTTCAGTGGTGCGCGTCTAAGCCTGCACAACCAGAACGAGGCTCGGCTATCCGTGGCCGCGGCGGTGCCTAGCCATGGCCCCCCCGCCGCTGCGACCGGTGCGGGTGTAGGAGGGGCTACGTCTGCCTCCGCCACCGCCGCTGCAACCGCACCCACTTCCGGGACCATTACCGTTGCTTCTGCTGCTGCCGCTACGTCGGGGAAAGTGTCACCCATTCTGGCCGGTGGCCGCCCCGCAATGGCTCTGCAGGGCGCAGGCGCAGGCTCCTCTCGCGCTGTGACGTCGGGCACGGCCGGACCAAACAGCCCACGCGATTTCGACTTCACGAGCAAAGCGGCGATGGCAGACCCCGTCGGGAGCATGTTCCATTCGCACGAGACTCGGCCTGATGCCGTGCTACTGTCGCGGCGGAAGTCTACCAACGGTGAAACCGATGGTGGCGGGGACAACCCCGGGAAAAATAGCGTTGAGTCCTCGTTCTCTCCCTCAGCGGCTGCTTTTCTGCCGTCCTCCGATAACGGCGGGTCTGCTTCGCAGGCAGTGAACCGGGGCGAGGAACCGGCAGAGGCGGATGGGGATGGTGAGGACCTTGCATTGGCAGCAGACAGTGCGATGGACACACTGGAGGAGCGCGAGAACTCCGCGAAGGCAGCGCAACTGCAGGAAAAGCTGCGGGCGCTTGCGCTGGTACCGCTGACACCGGTGGGTAGTTCTTCTAGCGAGTTTGGTCAGCCTGGGTCTGCACCGCGCTCTGTGGGCGCGGGCAGTGCGGCGGCCAATCTATTCCCTGAAGACTCAGCCCAGATGCCACAGGAACTGATTGCTGCGGCCGCCGCTCCACAGATGCAAGCGCAGGAGCAGCCGCTACCACCACAGCCCCCACTGTCCCGCCAGCCCACTGCGGAATCCGCCGGCATAGCCGAAGCCGCCTCCGCCGCCTCCAGCTCCGACTCTGGCCCCGCTACCACCTACGCGTACTTCACAGCGGAGGAGAAACTGCTCCTGGATGAAGTGATGGGTGACCGCGAGTACGTGTCGGAGGAGGCGCAGATGGCGGCCGCATCGGCTGCGCAGCAAGCAGTGAACGTGGGCAAGACCCCGGACAAGTTCGGCGCTTCAGACGCCAAGATGCAGGCTACCACCACCAAGGGGTTCTTCGAGGTACTTCCTGGCTGCTCCTGTGGTTGCTGTACTGCTCCAATGCTAACATACCCTACCTATCGACTGCTGCTCTGCGTGTTTGTATCTGGTGTCTGTGTCATGTCACAGGAGTCGGCGGCGCATGCGGAAGTGGTGTCGGCGGACGACTTCCTACCAATGTTCACTTTCGTACTGGTGCAGGCCTCGCTGCCGCAGCTGCTGCTTGTCAAGGAGATCATGACGGCCCTAGTGGCCGACGAAGAGACTTTCGGCGAATGCGGCTACTATCTGGCCACGCTTGAGGCGGCGACGCAGCACATCGTGAGCCTGGCGGAGCAGTTTGAGGACATCGACAAGGCAGACCAACTCTTCGGCAGCGAAATGCTGACGCCTAACGAGGACGGCGACGAGCTGTACTAGACGAGGGCGGGGCCGGAATGGGGTTGTTCTGTATGCTGTACATATGTGGTGATATCGTGCCTACAATATGCTTAACAATGCCATGCATGCATGCACGATGTGCGCCTACCCTGCTACTTTTCCTTCGCGAAATCACCTAAGGGAACACGAAACCCCAAACGGATGTTATTACCGTCAAAATTGATCCCACACCTGAATATCAATAGCTGCCCTACCCCTCACTTTGTGCGTTGCTTCTTGCCAGCCTTGGCATGTAGCTTCTCCGCCGATGGTCGCGCCTTCTTGACATCCCCCTCCGGGTCCTTGCGCACCTTTGACTCAGGCTCAGGCTTGGCGGGTGCGCGGGCGGCTTGCTTCCGGGCTGCCTTCTTCTCACTCTTCTTGCTTACCGTGCGAATAATCCAGTCCTCTTCCTCCTCTTCCTCCCCCTCTTCGTCCTCATCTTCTTCCTCGCCCTTGTCCTCCTCATCCTCATCATCCTCATCGTCCTCAAATTCCTCCATTCGCTGCTTCTCATCCTCCGGCATCTGCACCGAAAACATACCCTGTAACCCCACAGAAGAACGAGCAGAAGCAGCCAAAACGGCACGGCCATGCGCTTACCCAGAAGTCAGGCTCCTCATCACTGTCTGCCTCATCCGCTCCCTTCTCCGCCAGCTCCAGGCGGCGCTTCTTTTCTTTCTCGTGCCAGGCCTCGATGCGTGCGTCCTTAGCCTTCTGACGCACGGCCGCAGCAGCGTCGCGCACCTTCTTCTCCTCCTGCTCGCGCAGGTATATCTGCTTCTTCCTGCAGAGGACACACAAGCAAACATACCACAAGCGAATTAGTGAGCAGCAGCACGGACGTACATTATAACTGCCGGTACAACGCACCTCAAGAACTTCATGCCGGAGACGTGCTTCTCGATCTTCTCGGGAATGCGCTGCAGTACGGTGTTGGTCACACGACACAGCATCTGCTTGCTGTTAGTCGGGTCGGGCACCACGAAGGGTTCGTACTTCTTGAAGTCTTGGCTGTAGCACAAAGAGCAAGAGCAGTGGAACGAATAGTTAGACAGTGTTTTCAATTCAGGGATCCTTCCGCAGGGACCTCCCTCCTCACCTGTACCAGGCCTTCGCCTTCACGAGCTTCTTGCTGCCGACGTAAGCCTACCGAAATTTGGAACACATAACATGAACAGCATTATTCAGACACATAGTATTTAGTTACAAAGGGTGAATGTTACAAGTTACCAACCTGAACAACAGCCAAAGTGGGGGGCATCTCGTGTCCAGTTATTGAGCATTTGATGCGATTGTTAGGCTGCAAAGCCAGGAACGCATTGTCAGCCAATACCTGAGCCAGACTCATGTTTCTGCGTGTTCAATAAAAAGATGGGAATTTATATGTTTGATCTAAAAAGGGAATGCAATCATATGCTTCTAAAAGTATCGTTTACTGGATGCCATTACCAAGTGTTGCTGAATGCTGATAGTTTCACAACATATTGATAACTTATCAATAGTTAAGGTGCTGGCGCAATCTCGGCTTGGGAGCCATTGAAATATCCACTGTAGTATGGTAATAAGACATAAGTATGGCTTACTGCTTGAAATCATTATCTGCTGCCTACAGATTGAAAAGGCGGGAACCATTGAACTGTCGCCAGTCGCCACTCGCCACTCGCCAGGTTGCAATCATTTCTAATAGGCATCAAAATAAATACTATTGATAAGATCTACTCTCTTTCATAACGTTAATCGATATTGATATTCGATATTTTTATTTTTCCAAATAGTTTTGTTGCTAAAATGAAGCGATCGCATGCAGACTCTGAGAAGGATGAGAGGGACATCCAGGATATGCCCCAAAAAAAATTCTTCAGAAGTAGAGCTCGTAAGTGTGCTATGTCGGGTTGAAGATTTGTTATGTGTTTGATTGAATTATTTTCATGTTTTGTTTTGTAGATTGCAACCCGTTGTCGAACAACGATGGCTTCACATATCCGAAAACTCCCAAGGATATGGACTGGACACCGCACTTCCCCGATGTGCAGAACCCGTAAGTTGGTCGCGTCTGTGCCTTCACTGTGCTATGACCTTATGATTCCCCCTGTCGACATGGTTATTGCCATAGGGTTGTTCGCCATGTGGACATCGGGTGTGGCTTTGGTGGACTGACCGTGAAGCTGGGTGGGCTGTACCCGGAGAAGTGTGTGGTGGGCTTCGAGATTCGCGCCAAGGTGTGCGAGTACGTCCGCCTGCGCGTGTTAGCACTGCGCAAAGAGTATCCAGGACAGTACCTGGCGGCAACCGCCGAGCGCACCAACTGCATGCGCTACATGCCGAACTACTTCGAGAAAGGGCAGCTGGAGAAAATGTTTTTCTGCTTCCCTGACCCACATTTCAAGGCCAAGAACCACCGGCGCCGCATCATCAGTGATACGCTACTGTCCGAGTACGCCCACTTCTTGCGGCCAGGGGGTAGGCTATACACCGTCACGGATGTGAAGGACCTACACGACTGGCACGTGGATAAGTGCTCGGCGCACCCGTGCTTCGAGGCGGTGGCGGCTGGGTCGCGCAACACGACCAACAAGGCCGACCCCAGCGCGACCACAGTGACGCTGGCGGAGGAGGGTGAGACGGATCCATGCATCGACGCGATGCTGCAAGAGACGGAAGAGAGCAAAAAAGTCGCTCGCAATAACGGCCAGAAGTACTACGCCGTGTTTCGGCGGCTGACTGAGGATGAGATCTGCGCACGCGCACCGGACTGGGTGGCGGGGCTCTATGCGCCGGAGACAGGAGCGGATGTAAAATAAGCAAGTTCTCTTTAAAATAACTCATGTAATTTTCTTTGTTATGTTTTTTACCTGCTGGTTTACCAGTTTAGCGTGGATTGGCGTTGGAAATGCCCGAATATTCACTGCTCTGAGTATCAGTGCAGTACAGGTTTCAGATACTTCACAATGTGCCGGTTACACTGCTGTTGTCGTGTCAGTATGTTTTCCACTGCTGTCACAGGCCCACAGCGGGCCACATTTTTGATGGACACGGAGGCTCCAAAGTACTTGAGTCTGGAGTCTGGACGGCCGCCAACAGAAATGACCAGATAAAATTGTGAAATAATCTTGTGTCAATCCTGAAGTATGAGGTCTAAGTCAATGGGTTTCGAGCTTGATAGCATCGTAACTACTTTGGACAATATTTTAGACTTTTCTTTTGTAGGCGAACAACTTTCGACTTTCCTGCCTCCGCTTCCGAAAAGATGGGTGATGCTGCAATTCGGCTGAACATCACCGCCAAGGGTGCCAAAAACATGAAGAACACAGAGAGATTCGGTATCCAAGACCCGTACATGAACTTGTGGATCACATCTAACAAGAACAAGCTGGTCACTCGCGTGCACGACAACGGCGGCTCCCAGGCAGTGTGGGGAGATTCCTTCGAGATCCACGTGGTGAATGGGCAGAACGAGTACCTTTACCTGGAAGTGCGCAACAAGAACACTTACAGCAGCGATGCCATCATCGGCCGCGCCAAGGTACCGATCCACAGCTTTATGGAAAACCCGGAGAACACGGTAGTGGAGGAATGGTTCAAGGTTCTCACGGAGGAGGGCGTGAACTCCGGGGACGTGCAGCTCGAGTATCGCTGGGTCAAGAAGAGCAACATCAGCGCCGCCGTGCCCGCCGCGCCGGTACCGCAAACGCACTCTGTGGCCAACCCTGCTTTCGTGGCACCCCCGCAGCCGCCCGCGGTCACGGGTGCCACTGCCTCCCCCGGCGGTCCCTCCACCGTGGCTACCGCCCAGGGCTTCAGCAGCGCCCCACAGTCGAACGCTCCGGCGACAGCTGGCGGTTTCACCACCTCCACCACGGGCAAGACTGGATTCCAGTCGCACGTGAGCAATACTATGATGGCCAACAAGGTCATCGGCGGCTTCAGCAGCGGCGTCAACACCACCACCCATTCCTATGGCGGTCAGCAGCCGGCCCCAGCTCCGGCCGCGGCTCCCGTGGCCGCCGTCGCGGTGTCTGTGCCCGCAGTGCCTACCGCGGAGGTGGTGGGTGATCCCTATGCCAATGTGAAGCCGGAAGAAGCCCCTGCACCCGCACCTGCACCCGCACCCGCACCTGTACCAGCGCCCGTGCAACAGTATGCGATGCCCCAGACGGCCGTCGCCCCTGCGGGCTACGCTATGCGGCAGACGGCGACTGCTGCGCCGTACGTGATGCCTCAGACGGCCACTGCTGCGCCGTACGCGATGCCTCAGACGCAGCATCAAGGCTACGTAGCTCCCCAGGGCGGCGCCGCGAACTACCTTGCCAATATGTATGCACAGAACAATCCCAACGCTGCCGCTCCTGCCACCGGTGCCGCCGCACTCTACGCCGGTGGGGCTCCCCAGCGGCCGGCACAGCAAGTCACTTACGGTCAGCAGCCTGCGCCTCAGCAGGTGCCTCTGCCTGCCGGCTGGGAGGCGAAGACAGACCCGACTGGTCGGGTGTATTACGTGGATCACGTGAACAAGAAGACCCAGTGGAATCCGCCCTGCTAGGCGTGGGGTGTTACCCTTTGCGGCGGCCGGCCGGGTCATTATTTTGGGTCTGGGCGTGGCCGTGGCGTGCTTGATCTGCTGTGAGTGTGGGTGTGAGTGTGGCTACGGTGCTTTGTGCCACGCGGAGGTGGAAGTCTTGACCTGGACTGCATTTTTGGATAAAGACGTACGTTGCTCCTAATCGTGTCCACCTACTTACGATATAATGCACATATCACACGCTCAGCACATAAAATATATAACCATCGCGAAATATATAACCATCGCGTCAAGTACCACGTTTTGCAACAGTTTTTGGGCAGACCATCGGATTAATTGTGGGGAGCAGCTTTTTTGTCCTCAAATTCGGCTGGGCCCAGGCCGAAGGAAGGGATCAAGTGAATCCGCTCAATCGGCTCAAACCCTCTTTTGACTCTCTGCGTGTTGACCTTAACCATGAGGTTGTCCTCCCACTCGTACATGTTGTAGCCGATGTAGCCGCACACGGCGCCCACCATCATGTGCTGCCAGGGCTCTGTAAAGCAAATATTCCAACCACACCAAAATAAGAGAAACCGTACAATACTAAAATCGCCAAATCAAATACTTACTCGCAAGAGTCCTCCTCTTGCCCATGTTGTTGGCAGCAATTTTAAGAGCAACTCCCGTGCCAAACCCCAAGCTTCCCATCAATGCGGACATCGTAATCAAGGTAGTGTTTCAAAGCCACAAACAGTGCAAAATTGCCTTCGAAAAAACTGCAGAAACGTGCACACTGCAACAATATTCCTGCGTATTGCGCATTAATTGCATATATTGGTATATTACCGTCTATAACTTAACAATTATTTTCACGCTGATGACTTATCAAAGGTCAAATGACGTTTTTTATGGCGACCCAGGCTGCTCCAGCCTGTCAGACCCCATGCTGCTGCTGCCGCTGCTGACGAGCCAGACGAGGAGTGAGCGACCCCCTTTTTATATTACCCCTTATTGTTTTGTTGTCACACTTTTGCGCTAGTTACCCCTCAGTGCCAGCCTGCTGGGCCGGGCAACCTGCTGGTGGCCCTTGGTAACGACTAACGACGATTATTGATAGGATAAATAAAATGGCTTAGATTTAGCTTCAGTGATGTGATCAGTCATCAGTTAAGGATAGCACCACTGCATTATTTTCGCTGTGTAGCATTATTTATTGTTGGCATTCAGCGCCTTCAGGTGTACGCTTGAGCAACAGCGCGAAGATCATCAATAGCTTCCGGTCGGTTCTCGTGCAACCGGCGTCGCCTGTGGATTGTTTTGTGCTTATTTCAGGTGGTGGAATTTTCAGAACCACGCATTTAATAATTTCAACATGTCGGACCTAACAGTCGAGACTGAACAGGCAAACGACTGGGTCGAGTACTACGATGAAGGCTCCCAAGCGACATACTATTTCAACACTGTGACGGGTAAGCTTTTCTCCCATCTGCAGCTTACCTTGCTCTCTGAGCTTCTGCGCTGTGTTCTCACCTGCTTATGTGTTGCACTGTCTGTTGCTTGCACTGTCTTGTAGAGGAAACATCTTGGGAGAATCCGTTCCCCTCGACGGGTGCTGAACCATCTGCTGTGCAGGGTGCTGGTGCTGGTGCTGGTGCAGTCGACCCTGCGGAAGTGGCGGAAAACTGGACCGCGGTGGAGGATCCGGAAAATGGCACGTATTATTACAACACGGTCACAGAGCTGACCCAGTGGGACGCGCCGGCCTGTCTCAGCGCCGGAGCGGTGCCTGCACCGGTGGTTGAGGAGCCGGATCCCACCCCTGTCCCCGAGCCCGATCCTGTCGCCATCGTGGCTCAGCGGGAGCCTTCGCCCGCCCCTGCCGCCGCTGTGGCAGAAGCACAATCAAATTCCCCCGCACTGGCTGAGACGCGCAAGGCCCCATTCTCAGCCGATGGAGGGGCCACCTCTGTCTCTGCCGGTGGTGGTGGCACTCCGAGGGGGTCATTTCTGGACAAATCTGGGGGCGAGCGTGAGACAGGTGGGGTAAGATCGCGGGCCGGGTCGGCCTTGATGAGCGGTGGGGAAGGTTCGGGTTCGGGCTCGCGCGGCAGCTCACCTCTGCGGGACGAGAGCTACCGCGGGTCGCTGCGCAAGCAGTACAAGAACAGTGTGCTGATCGTTGACAAGGCTGCGCTGGCAGAAATCGCGGCGGCGAGCAAGGGCAAGGGGGAGAGCATCGAGCATGCCTCTGCGCGCGTGCTCGGACAGGCAGAAGACACGGCGGCCGCGCTGATGAAGTTGCCTTACCACGGCGAGCCCGGGTATGTGGACGAGGTACTTCGGCTCACGCGCGAGTGCTCGCTGGAGCTGTACGCCTACCGCCATTTCAAGTACCCGGAGCAGCCCGAGGGCGCAGACGTGGCCCCCGTGCTGGCCAAACTGCTATCGTGGCAGCAGGACCTTATCAAAACGTGCATGTGCCGCGCGCTGGCGGGATCGAACGAGCTTGTGTCCGAGGCTATCTTCCTGTTCCGGCACGTGACGGGGTACATGCGGGACCGTATTGTGACGGTAGCCCCGGGAGGCCGCAAGGAAAAGGGCACAGGTGCAGGTTCGGGGGCAGGGGCTGGTGGTGGCGGCGCGGAGGGTGCACAGGGAGAACAAGCGATCGCGCTGAAGATCATCGAGGTAATGCTCCTCTCGCCCAGCAAGGACCTCTATGACGAGCTGTACTGCCAGATATGCAAGCAGATCGCCAATAACCCAAATGTGGAGAGTACTGTGCGCGGCTGGCAGCTGCTCAACATCTGCTTGGCCTCATTCCCACCCTCGACGCAGCTTGCACCGTTTATCGTGCACTTTGCGAGCCAGCACATCCATGACTACTACCAGTCCAACCCCGGCGGCGAGCCACACCTGAACCAGAGCGGATCGCTGGTGTCGCGCCTGGCGTACAACATTGTGTTCTACTGCCCTATTGCACTGCGTTTTCCCGCGGCGAGTGCATGCCGCAAGGAACTGCCAGGGAGCATGGAGCTGGAGGCACTGGAGCGCGGCGAGGGCGTCAATGTGCGGATTTACTTTATCGACGGCAAGTACACCATGCGCAACATCTCGTCGTGGACCACGGCCACCGACGTGGAGGATCTAATCGGTGCGATGCTGACCATGAGCAAGTTCAAGAATCTGACGGCGGGCGCGAAGCTGTTCTCGTTATATGAGAGCACGAGCGTGCTGAGTGCCAGCTCGGCTTCCGGTGGGAAGCACCACCACGGCGGGAAGCACAGTGACGCGCGTGTGATGCGCGAGGAGGAGGTGGACACGCGACCCCTGGACGGCAATGAGCGGCTCGTGGATGTGTTGGCGCTGTGGCAGCGGTCCTTCGCGGAGCTTCAGCACGAGAACGACGACGATGATGAGGGTGGACACGAACACGAGGAACACGAGGAGGAGGCTACACGCAGACGTCGCTCCAAGCGCGCACACCACAATCAGGGCCCGGTGCCGATCTACAAGTTCATGTTCAAGCGCAAGTTTTACTTTGACAGCAACCAGCTGAACAACAATTACTCAGAGGACTTCGCCACCATCGAGCTGAGCTACTTCGAGGTTGCGCGTGATGTTCTCAATGGCCACTACCCGTATACCGAGCACGACGCCTACTGTGAGTTGAGTTTGGGTTTGGGTTTGGGTTTGGGTTTGCGGCGCCTGCTGTTGGCTGATGGTTTTGTTCTCTTTGCTGACTTGTGTTGTGTCAACTCCTCTCTGTGTCACAGTGTTGGCGGCACTGGCCCTGCAGCACGACGAGGGAGACTACGATTCGGCGCGCGACTCACAGTACTTCCGCCACCAGGCGACCGCTGGTCCCAGCGCCGTTGGAGTGAACGCGTCGCCAGATATGGGTACCAAGACATCCTCAGCGACCGTGATGACGTCCACACACCACCACCCGATCTCGCTGCCTCTACTTCAGCACTACATCTGCAAATCATTCCTACACCGCCCGCTGGACCTGGACGAGCCGGGTGCCGGCAGTTCCCACTCCCACTCCCACTCTCATGGGCATGCGCACAAGAACCGCCATTTGACGCACGCTGCGAATGAGCTGTGGCTGGGCGAGGTGGTGTCTAACATCTTAGCTGTCTACCGGAAGCTCACTGGTCTGAGCCGCATGGATGTGCGCCTGATGTATCTGGATTACATCCGCAGCTGGAAGCTCTTCGGCTGCCGATATTTTTTCGTCGAAACGCAGGCCAGTGCGTCAGGAGGAAGCTCGCAGGGTGACGGTGCCACCAGCATCCTGCTGGCCATAAACTACAAGTGCATCGCGCTGATGGACCCGGTGACGAAGGACTTTATCACCGAGTACCACTACAACGTGGTTCTCTCCTGGGGTTATTCGCTGAACTCGCTGCTGCTGGTGATCGGGCTATCCAGCGCCAAGCAGGTGAAGCTCTACTTTAAGACCCAGGATGGGCGCTACATCAATGAGCTCATCGAGATGTACTCGAAGCAGTTCAAGATCGGTGCGGGGCTGGGTCACGGCGAAGGCGATGGTGATGGCGATGGACCGCAAGACTCCTGAGCAGTTGGGTAGGAAACAGGTGCGGCTGCGGTTGCAGTGTCGGTGACAATTGCGACGACGAGTGTGTGTGTGATGTCGGCAGCGCAGCGCAGCAAACGTTATAATAATTCATGTTTGATTTATGGGCTCGATACGAAGGCAAACGCGCTTAAGGAGTGCACACCACACGAGAGACTCTAAAGCGGAAACCGGCTCCACCGTTGCCAGCGCAGCCAACACGCACGCACACCACATCTGGTACAGTCTGACGGCATGTTGAAGCTCTTTTATGCTTCGGCCTTTGCGGGCGGCACAGGCGCGGCGGCGGCCACAGGTGTGGGCTCGGCTCCCTCAGTCGCCTCCGCCTCTTCCTCTTCATCCTCGGCAGGCGGCGGGGGCAGCGCATTTACTTCCTTATCGCAATCCAGGCAGAGCTTTTCTCCCAGCCGCGGGTTAAGCAGGTGGTGCTTCTTGCACACAGACTTGTAGCACTTGCGGCAGTGGGTGCGACCCGTGATCACACCGAAGCTGCTGAAGGAGCTGTTGCACACCTCGCACCGCTCCTTGTTGTGAAATGCGGCCTTGTCCACCACCAGAGGCGGCAGCGGCGGCAGCTCGTCATCGCCCCCGGGCACCAGCAGCTTATCCTTCTTGTTTCCTACATCGGGGTGGATCTCCGCCTCGTCCAGGCATTCCGGCAAGCGCCGCCGCGAGATGAATATTACTTTGCTGGCTGTCAGGTCGTTCACCCACTGCTTGATGATCACCCAGCAGGCCTTGAAGAAGCCCGGCGCATTCAGGATATAAGACTGACCCAGGATCTCCGGGTAATGGTACTCAAGCACTTCCAGCAACGCCTACAACAGGATACGTTACCAGTAGTGGGAGTGTCAGGGGGGCACAGTCCCACACGCCGAGACACAAAGCAATCAGCACCAAAGCAGCAGTGAAGCTGTACCTTACCTTCACCGCATCATAGTCCATGTTCTTCATACCAAAGCTGGTTAGGTCGAAAATGATGGTTAGTTGCTCCTCATCAGGGTGCGTCTGGGCCATAAGTGCCTCAAGTTCGCACACGAACTGCTTCTTTAGAACCTCTAGATCGCGATCCTTCTTATCGTGGCGGCGCGCAAAGATTACAACAATAGGTCGGCCTTCGCGGTCCCGGCCGTAGCGGGTCACCTTCTGTTTCGCGTACTCCGCTGCCAACACCTCCTCATTAAGTAGCTCGGGCTTGAATTCACCGCGCCATGTGCTGTGTGTGGTCATGTACTCGAACGCGACCTCTTCGTCCCCGAGCCTTTCCCTGAGGAAGCGCAAGCACGTGGTGTCGCCGAAGGAGTGAGCGAGGGAAGCCTCCTTAGCGCGACGCTGCAGCGACTCCACTTTGGAATTCTCTTCAGCGGTAGGGGGCACAAACTTATAAAATTTATGCGAACTCATGTTTTGCGATGAAATGAAGGAAGCAGCAGGTTGTTGTGATTGATTCTATTCCAGCTATTCCCGTTTCATTTGCAGTCTCACTAGGGATATAATCAGCATCCACTTTATGACTAACCCATTTTACAATCCAATGATTGTCGATATTGCAAAAGGAAACTCCTGAAACTCGTCATGGGCTTTGCTTTAATTGACCAACAGAGTCGGACAAATAGCCCAGCACTATCACTGAGAGACTCAGGTCAGAGGTACACCAGGTACAGTCTTTAATTATAGCGCCATGTTGATACTCCTGCTGGTACTCTCGTCCATCCGCGTTAATTGAAATAATTTGGCGTAATTTGACGCAGCCGCGGTGCACATGAGCTTTTTGCTTTTTTTAAATTTTCCACCGTCAGTCTGAGGTCCAGACAGTCTCCAGAGGTCCAAACTTATTATTGATAATAGGTCCAGAGGTCCAGAGGTTGTATTATTTTAAAAACATGTTGAACACTATTCCCAGCTCGTTATTGCTAGCTTTTGATAATTTTCCCTCGGCCCGGGTACTCACGGTACTTTTGAACACACACTTGACGACGCTTGACCTTTGTTTCCTGGATTAAATTAGATGCGATGGATTCTCATTTAGGACAATGTCACAAGGCCATTGGGTCCAGAAATGGGGTACAACTGGCAGCCCTGTTGGCTATCCCGATCACTGCTGCGTCGCACACTGCGGTGCATGGTGAATTTGTCAAGCGTGCCCAGAGCGGCGGAAATATTTCCAACATCTGCGCTTCCGCACTGCGCGATGAGTACCTTTCAATTTTGGCGTTCCACTTCGTGCAGACATTGGTGAATGTGTCGGCATCCAGCTGGAGTGCAGCCGTGGACAGCTCGTTGGCCATGTACACGGCTCTGCTCGATTTCCTGAAGGAGGACGGCTCAGCCTGGGTGCTGCCTGTGCTGTTGCGTCTGTCGAATGATATCCGCCTACTGGCCATGCACGGCGACGCGGCCACAGCGGGCGACGAGTTCATCCGTCGCACACTGGAACATCTGACCAAGGGCTTTACGGCCGTCATCAAAGACCGCACGCCTGTAACGCAACCCGGCTCCAAGAAGGTGGCACTCTTCGCCGTGACCAGCGTACTCTTCAAGATCTACTTCAAAGTGAACACACTGCAGCTGTGCAGCAAACTAATCAACGTGATTGAGGTCTCGGCGTTCCGCAACGGTGCGCTTCAACACCACTCGTGCTATCCTGTGGCCGACGTTGTAATGTACTATTACTATCTTGGCCGCCTTAAGCTGTTCGAGGACCGCTACGGCGAGGCGCGCGACTGCCTGCTCCTGGCACTGAGGCACGTGCCGCGCACCGCAGCCTGCATGCGCAATCGACAGCGCATCATGGTGAACCTGGTGGCGGTCAATGTGCGTCGCGCTTTTGCTGTTGCTTCGTCAGCTGCCCCCTCCCACCTTACCTGACCGACCTGACCTGACCCACTCACTCTCTCTCTTCCCCTCCCGCCTTCTTGCAGATGGTGCTGGGGCTGATGCCAGCTCCCGCGGTAGCGCAGATCTACGGTCTATCAGAACTGTACGACCTAAGCCTGGCCGTACGCCACGGAGACCTGCGCTCTTTTGACAGGGTAAGCGCGCTGCCGCCACCGCTGCAATGGTTGATTTTGTGGGGCGGATGTGACGCATCTGTGCTGTGCTGCCCATTCTCCGTGCTGTGGTGTTCCGTCGTGCACAGATAATGGAGGCAAACCAACAGGCATTTTTGAAAATAGGTGTGTATCTGCTGCTGGAACAGGCGCGCGTGACTGCGCACCGTTGCCTGCTTAAGCGCATTTATCTCCTGGGCGGGGGTAACACGCGCGTTAGCCTGGTGGCGGTCACAGCAGTGCTTAATGCGCTTCAGGCCCCCACTGCTGGGAACGGAGGCACGGTGGACCCGCTGGATGAGGTGGACCTGGACGAAGCCGAGTGCATCGTGGCCAATCTTATCTACAATGGGAAGGTTAAGGGCTACATTAGCCACCAGAAGAGCTTCCTGGTGCTGTCAAAGCAGGACCCCTTTCCCACAGCGGCGATCATCACGGTGGCTGCCCAGGGCTAAGAGTGGGACTGGGACTGGGTCCGTGTTCGGGTTTGGGAAGTAGTGTATGTACTGCATAGCTCCTTAACTTCTGGTTTATTCTGCTAGGTGCTTACACGTGATATAGGTGTCCACACACGGCAGCATTTTGAGTACTCGACATTTATGGAGTTCTGGAATTCCATGGAATTCCAAGAATTCCTCAAGTTGGTCAAAACTCTGAGTTAACATTTCAAATTTCAAACTGAAAACCACCGTTTTCCAATAAAACTCCAATAGATGTTAATAATAATGCAAGTCGGTTTCGATGCACTGGCGGTCGGGGGGCACTAGACCATCGTGAATCGCCGCGGAGCTGCGCCAGACACGCTACCCTTGTGCTTAAGGTACGCCTCAACACACTCGCAGATCACCTTCCCGTGATCCTCCTCCACGGGCTCCTGGAACGACAAGACACTATCACCCTCAGAGCGCACGTAGAATTCACTGATGGCCAGTCTGTATCGCCGCTCGGGCTGCAGCGGCTCCCCGCCCACGCGCACCTGCAGCACGCGGTCCAAGGGCGCGCGCCGGAGGTCGTATGTCGCCTCAAACCCCGCTGAGAGGTGCGGGAAGCTGCCCGACGGGTGCGGCGCGTGAGCCACCATCTCCTCCAACCCACGCCGCAGCGCCGCGCCTGCGATACTAATCAGCACCGGTACGCGCTTGAACGGCAACTCCTCAACAATGTGCGAGTGGCGCAACACCGTGCCGGGCGCATACTCCATGTTGTTGCGGATGAACCCACCGTTAATAAGCGCGATCTCGCAGCCAGAGCCTGCGTAGCTATGCAGCAACGCGTCTGCCACGTGACACGCGAATGCCGTCTCGTGGGCGCGCAGGTGCGACGACAGCGTGAGTAGTGCGGGACCCTCCTCCACCACGCACAGAGCCACATCCTCTACGCCCGCGTTGCGCTGGGCCGACACTTCATTCCATTTCGCGATTGCGGCATCCACCTCCGGGTCCATCGGGGCCCCTCGTGACGAAAGCAAGTGCACTGAGTGTGCGATGCTCACCCGGCGGTGCCCACAGGCATCCGTGACAGTGTCGCGTGCTAGCTGCAGGTCCAGGTCCAGCACGCCTAGGTAATCTAAGTTCATACCGCACTTGAAGATCACAGTGCCGTGGTGAATCAGCACATACGGGTCATGGTCGTGTCCGCCCACGATCACATCCAGTCCCGGGAGCTCGGCAATGTCCTTGTCGCATCCTAAGCTCACGTGCGTGAACGCACACACTATGTCGCAGCCCTGTGCTCGCAGACTCTCGATGCACCGGCGCGAGTGCCCGACTACATCTTCGAATGTCACAGCAGCCGTGGGGAACGCGAGGTTGGGCGTGGCCTGGGTGCACACACCGAAGACGCCTACCTTCACAGATGCGCCTGAGTCGTCCCCCAGTGGTACATCGAAGCAGTCTGTATCCTTCGTGGTGTGAAATATGTTACCTGAGGCCGTGTCGCGCACGTTGCTACCCAACCAAGGGAAGTTAGACTGGTCCATGAGCTCGGCGGTCCGTGGGGAGCCGTAGTCGAACTCTGCGTGGACGAAAAGCAGAGGTATCGTCATGTCTGATGCATATTTAGTCACAGCAGACGGGGTGATATTCTTTACCATGGTTGCCGAGCGTGGCATAGTCGAAGCCGATGCAGTTCAACACTTCGATTACAGACGCGCCCGTGTGCTCCGCGGCGAACAGCGAGCCACCGAGGAAGTCGCCAGGAAGTACCACCTTGGTGACCCCGTTGTCTACCTGATTCTCCGCGATCATAGTCCTTAGCATCGAAAAGCGTTCGATCTTGTAAACATCATTCACGCACAGAAGGCGCAGTCTCACCTTTTGGTGGGTAAAGCTGGCCATCTTTAAAATGCAAAGCTGCTCCAGAGCAATTAATTTATTATGACAATTTTTTATATTTTATTCTGATAGCTAAGCTACATTGTTTCATGTTGCGATATCTCTTTTTGAATTCATTACCTGTATTCTCATGTGTCCGTGTCCATCGATTGGTGAGTGGTGAAGGCTGGTGAGCTGGTCCTCGCTGCAACCCCTTTTTTTCTTTGTACACCTGGTACACCTGGCATATTCAATGTATAATTTGATACTGTTACTCTATAGCTGTATACCGACTCCGTCACATAATTCACTGCTGTGTATTGGGTGAAGCCGGTGAACCAAGACGCCAGGGTACCAGCAGGGTACCTGCTTGGGGTACCGGTCGATCAATTATTGTAGTAATAGTGCGAGCCGTTTGCAAATAAAACTCCAACAGATGTCAATTATAGCGCCACTGGATTTCAATACAGTATAGAGGGATGTGCCATTGGGGGTCGGGCAGGCCATGTATGCGTCCACGCACACACCGCATTAATTGGCCCACCCGAACCCCGGTGGCCCTGCTGCTTGCGTCCTTCTTGGGGCTCTTTTGATTGGAAGACGGTCGACTGTAATTGAGGTCTGCCAATTGGCGAAAACTGTTTACATTGCAATTTTAACTTTGAAACAACACCTGATACATCGAAAATATGAACCGTAATCGTAGGATGCTCTGCAGCTATGGCGAGGCTGCACCGTCCGTAAGTCATGGATTGAGCTCGCTGAAGAAGAGACAGATTGAGGCTCAGGCTCCTAGTGCAGAAGACCGACTGCCTGCAATCGAGAGTCCGCATAAGTCGCCGAAGCGCGCTGACTCATCGGCTCCACTGGAGCCAGTGGTGGTGGTTCCGACCCCTCCGTCACAGCCAAACCTCTCGAAGCGGGAGCAGATGAAGAGGGACATGAACTCGTCCACCACGAGCCGCAAGGCGCGACCCACACGCCCGTCGCTCTCCCAGCAGCTGGCCAACATCGGGCAGCAGGCGGGAAATATTACCGCGGAGATAAAGAAGAAGGCCGGCATCTCGGACTCCGCGGCGGACACGGCAGTATACTCGTGTCCAGCTAGGTCATTTTCTGTCGGCAACCTGCAGGCGCGTGTGTGCACATCCCTGGTGTATTTTTATGCGGACCACGCTCAGTATGTATTCCACCATCCGTACCAGACCAGCACGGAGATAACCATGCGTATGTACTACCGAGACATGCAGACACACCGCCTGGGCGGCAACAAGTTCGCCTTCCACGTAGCCGCCAACCTGCACCAGTGCTTTACTGCCTCGGACTACAACCCTTCAAACCCCAGCCACATGATCGTGATCGAGTTCGCCAGCTCACTGTCCATGGCGGAGGTCAAGAAGCGTGTGCTGCCGTTGCTGCGACGATGAACCATTCACGTGTACACTCCCTCGTTATTCTTCGGGAGTCGTCACTCAGCCCGACGCCAATGCGCGCGTTGCCGCTGTGAAGAATCTACTGTTTGTCTGTGTCTATGTGCAGTTGCTGTATTATCCTGTAATATAATGAATAAAGCAGTTTTTAAAGCGAGGTTAAGTGGTACCAGACAGATCCATCCGAAGTGCCACTCGCTTCTTGCGCCCCACCCTTCGCCCTACCAGCAAAAGCCTCCCTACCGCGTGACGCCGTAGAAGGAAGTAACGAGCTCCACCGTGTGGCGGTCCTTGCCCGACTTCGTCATGCTGTGCGACACGAACCACCGCCACAGTTCGGGGCTTCCGCCCGGGCCCGCGCAAAGATGCCGCACAATCTGCGACATCATGTTTGTCACGGGCGGCGCGAGCGCGCCCTCGCAGTCTGCGCTAGCCCAGCGTGCCGCCACCTGCATCAGGGCGTGGAAATTCTCCCGTGATGTCGCCGCCATGACCAGTTGATCAGCCTGAAGCACAAGGCACAGGCCGTATAGAGCTTCTTCCAGCTCACCGGAGGGCCTCACTAACGCCAGACACTTGCACCACTGCGGGAAACATTGCCGCACTGTACCCGACAGTACCGCAGGGACCACAGCGCCCACTCTGCCGGCCAGGATTCCGGCGTTCTGGCGCAAGCACAGCGGACACTGTGCGGCACCGCTCGCCAGCAGCAGCTGGATTACCACCGGCATGACGTTCTGGGTGATAAACTCAGGTGCAACGAACCCTGCCACAGCCGCGGCTACGGTCCCGCTAGCCCCAGCGCCGCCCCCTGCTTGCACACACTCGTGCATCTTTACCAACAGCTCACCCATCATCCAGGAGGCATCGCTGCACAGTCCCAAATCTACCGCCGGGTCCTCAGGGGTGGCATTGCGAGAGACATTCTGCAGCGCCAGCGAGAGCAGCTGCGCTGCCAGATCGCCAGCTCCTGTCCCGGAGCCTTCAGACAGCACTAGCGCGGGGCAGACCCTGCAGAGCTCTCCTGCCAGCGAGAAAGCGCACTGGCGCACCTCTTTCAGTGGATCCTGCAGCCCCAACAGCAGGGCGTTCATAAATAGAGTCTGTGCCCCCACGGAGCCCGCGCCAGCAGCAGGCCCATACAGGGGCAAAGCGCGCACGTGCGCGTCGGCCGAGCTGAGCAGCAGGGCGAAACGTGCCTCTAAACAGGACACCAGAGAAGTGAATATGTCAAGCGTGCAGATGGCGAAGTCCTTGGCCGGCACTTCGTCCTCGATTCGCGCGGAGTTGTAGGGTCCAGCCAGCACCGGTGCCAAATCCAGCAGGAAGTTGCTGGTGCCTGGAGGCAGAATCGCGGAGGCAGGCACGGCGCCCACGGAGGCAGCTCCCCCCTCCAGCGCCGCGTCACAATGATCCGCATAATTATTCATCAGCAGCGTCGTCTCGTTGATGCGCAGGCAGCGCACCAGAGTGGGGATGGCGTGGTTCTGAAAGCCGGCCAGCCCCACGGCCGGGATTACGCTCACCAGACACTCCATCACTGGGAAAAGATACATATTCGAGTCCTCGAATCCGTCGAACTGCCGCATGACGATGCCTAAGAGTGCTTCAGCATGCGCTGGATCTTGCAATGACTCGGCCGTGATGTCAGCTAGCGCGCCGATGAAGTCGCACAGCAGCAGTGCGTTTTTGACGCCATAGAGGGCAGCGGCCCGCTGCACCGCCACCACAATATCGGCAAAAAATGGCGAAATATGCGCCGACACGTCTTCCGCCGCGGTCTGCAGAATGCCGAAGACGGCGGTGCAGGCACTGCTTTGCACCTTGGGTTCGGGAGAAGTGCACATGAGTACTAGCAGCCGCTCCAGCACGGGCTTGTAGTGCGCCTGGTGCGCCGCCACGGACTGGCGTTGCCGCCGCCACGCCTCCTCACTCACACTCGAAGGAAGGCCCTCATCCGGCTCGGGCAACGGGAACAGCAGCTGATTGTAGCGCCCCAGCACCCAGCACGATATACTCTGCACCTCCGGCGGCGTCTGCAGGCCAGCCACAACGCCGCCGCTGAGGTTAGCCAGCAGGTACGGCACCACCGAGTCGATTCCCACCTCCCGCAGCGCCTCCATGCAGCCGGCTGCCAGCGCGCCCAAGGCCATAAGCCCACTCTCACGCTCCCACACTGACGTCTGCGAGGCTAACAGCCCCTGAATGATGGGCAGCGCCAAAGGAAAAACGAATTCAGCACTGAAGTATTCACCCACACGGTCCAGCACGGCTGCACTGCGACGGCGGACAGTGAACTTCGCCACACCGTCATCGTCCCCATCTCCACCTGCTGCACCGCCGCGCCCACCCTCAGCTTCCTCCTCCGAGTCGTCGTCATCACGCTTAGCTCGGTAGTGCATCGGTTTCATGTTCACTTCTCGCGCGCCCTGCGCTTCTGCGCGCTCCTGCTCACGCTCCGCTATCACCTGCTCCTCTGGCAGCTGCATGCGAGAAATAAGCGCTGGGATTAGCCGAGGCAACAGCGGCAACACCTGCGACCCTCCCTGACCCTGGCCGCCATCCGCGCGAGGAGCCGTGTGGAAGCCGTCATCATCCTCTTCATCACCATCCTCCTCCCCGGCTCCATCCAGCATGCACAACCAGAACTCGCAAGCCTCCATCGCAACCTCCTCGTCAGAGTCCTGCGTCGCCCCAAGGTTGAACTCAAGGATGCCAGGAAGCAACTCGCCAAATAGATTCAAGTCGATCGTGGCCACTAGCACGATACCATGGCACACTGCAAGGCGAACGGCCGGCAGCGCGTCCTGCGCGAGGAACGACAGCCCCCGCAGATAGTCCTGGGCCAGCTGCAGGACGTCTGAGTTGTTTGCTCCGCAGCTGGGCGTGGAAGCGGCACCTGTGCCCACCGGTACATAGAGAGAATTAGCGATCTCGAGCGCACGCAGCCGGAAGGAGCCTTCGCTATGGCTAAAAAGGGCCAGGCATCTGCTCAGAATCGCTCTGATGGGCCTCGCCTGCAGCGCCGCGACGGGAGTCAGCGCCCCTGGATCGTCGTACAGCTTCGCCGTGGCATCCTCGCAGATAATTTGCACTGCACTGATGCTACCGTCCAGCGCATCAGCAGAAGTAGTGCTCTCAGGACTTAAAAATACCTCCAACACTTTCATAAACATTGCCCGCCACGAGTCCATGGGGTAAAGACGGGTGATCTTACCGACCAAATTGGCGGCAGTTTTCCTGATCACAGGCTCGGCTCCACAGAGAGCGCTGATGATTTCCAGCTGGATATCCCCCTGGATTTCAGCTGATAGGGTCTTAAACTGGGCCAAGACGTAATTTTTGAGTACATAACCACTCAGTTGTCTGATTTCTAATCTGATTCCAGTAGCAGGGTTGGCCACATCCAAGCCTTTGGCAAAAATGTGGACTATGCTGAATATGAAGTCGGGTTGTCCCGATTGACTGGCAAGAGCACTCATAGCCGCTCCATGCGAAGCGCAAGTGGGGTCACGAAGCGCTTCCAGTAGCAGTACCGCTTGACTCACAGATACAGACGACACCGAGAGAGTAGCACCTTTGGACAGCATAGTGTTTCCGGCAAGCAATGTCAATAGCCAGAGATCAAGATGAACAACCCTTTGAAACCTTAACAACGATTTTGATTCATAATCATTATTATCACCAAGAAATTCGTACGTGAGGCTGATAAGTTAAGAGTTATGCGCGGAAGTTGCAATTATCATGCAACATGGTGACGTTCAATCACTTCAATGCCAGGGTAACTTATTGGATAGAACTGTGACCAATCATTTTGATTTTTCCCACGGCTAATTCCTGGAATTGGAATTCACTGCAGATAGCTATATATTTGATAGGTCACGTACACTGCAAAGGGCAATTTTCTTGCACCTGATGTGCCAGTGCAATGAGTGCGCAAAGTCGCAAACCCATGGAAACCCTACTGGAAACCAGCTGGCAAATGAAAGAGTGTAAGGAGTTCTGGAGTTCAAAATTTCAAATTTTACACTACGATAGAATCACTTCAAAGCACTGATATATATACACGATGGGGAGGATGGTGAGCACACTGATCATACAGTAGAGGATAGGTATGCACACAGAGGTCACCAGCCCGCCGTTTAGGCAG
>JACKZZ010008334.1_pt1 | contig 24020 bp, 17 predicted proteins | sample 8027871 | NCBI WGS metagenome assembly JACKZZ01 (sample SAMN15724774, study PRJNA655200) | protist metagenome | isolation source: fluorescence activated cell sorting (FACS) single amplified genomes of... | place: USA: West Boothbay Harbor, Gulf of Maine | collected 2000-07-19 | reverse complement strand
GCATCCTGCTGCCTGCATGGAGGACGTACATACTGTACATACATACTGTACACGTGTACCATCGACACAGCATTCGTGATTTGGTTCAGCCGGACTTTGGACTTTTGGTGCGTGCGTCATATAGGTGGATTATTGATAGGAAATATGAGTAGTTAGTGTTCACGCACCACCCTCACTCCTCCGTAAGTGAGGAAGGGGAAACATCAAGTGTTCGTTCATCATCAGCTGAACAGCTAGTTCCTAGCTAACTAACTAGACCTCCTCGTACTCACTCGATCATGTCTCATTGCTCTTTGTATGTGTATGTGAGGGGGTGAGGGGTGTGGCGACAGATGGCATCTTAGTATACACGAAAATGTACTATTAGTCCTCAGCCATCGAATATTTGAACTATTCTTGAAGCATCAACTATCAACAATCCCTTGCTTTGCCCTTCGCCGATCCGCCGACCGACGGTCAGTTTCTTCAATGTTTCAATGTGTGTACACGCCCGCCCGCCCGTTGTTCCATGTGACTTCAATGCACCTCGATGTGTATGGAACACGCTGAGGATCTGGTATTCGACAAGGATAAGGCTGCAATGTGCTTCGCGCAGATATTTGCCCGACGTCATCCTATTCGTGTCTAAGAAACCAGTAGTCAGAGGGCCATATATACTTCAACACAATAGTTCTGGCTCGCTGGACAACGTGCGAGTACACTGTGTAGGAGCGGAGTCGTCCACACCGGAGTCGTCCACACGCCATGAGTGCTTCTCCGTCCGGTATTTTTGAAACCAACCTATTAACTCGAAGGCACATTCTTGGCATTTTTGTTTCGTGCTACACGTACCTATTGTACATCTGTATCAATTATAAGAGCGATTATGCGCCTGTGATTGTTCACAACACGTTAGACACAGTTGCCTATTATGTAGTTGATTTACCCTACCACGGGATGATCCCTCGCCCGACTTTGCGATTGTTAGGGTTTTTATATGGATCTATCGTCGTCGGGGCTTTGTTTGCGGCTCCACTGATCTGGCTTGGATTCATCTTCCCTGATACCTCTCCAAAACCAACTACACGGCCAGCGAAGAAGCTAGCACCGAGTGCTGTCAATTTGACGTTATATGAAGTGCATGAAATATACGACAATGAATCCGACGCGAAAAGTGGCTCAGGGAAACCACTGAAGCGCTGGGTGTATGAAGTAGATGTTGTGCGAAAAAGATCCCTGCTCAGCGAAAGTTGATTTCTTTTCATTTGTCAGGCTCAAGCTTGAGGCGCTATCATAAATCATAACCAGATATATTGAGTTCATCATACAAGATTGTCGTGTATACGAAGTATCAAATATCATAACTTATATAAAAGTCATTTATTTAAAAATATGATACACACATTCTTTGTTATTTTACGATATCCCACATTAAAAATCAGATATATAAAAGTAAAAAAGATATATATTAGAATATGATTTTTACCGAAAATATTGTTCAGCAACTGCTGCTTTATGTAACCCAGCCAATCAAAATGCTGGTCTCAAATTCAATTGCCACACGTGAAAGGTCTTGGTCCTTGGACTTTTCAAACCCTCGTTCTCCAGCACGATTGAGAAGGACCGTCATCATCTCTCTGATTGTCTGTGGGTGTCGAAATTTCACCGAACTCTCTACACCAACGCAGATCCTGCACGCTCCGACTTCCTTTTCTTTCGTGGGCGTTGGGGCTCGGGAAACATCGTGTTGATGGACTCCAGATATTTTCTCAGGTGCGGGGAGTGAGGGAAAGTCTGCGTTACGCATTCACGAAAATGATTTTTCAAGTGGAACTCAGGTCGACTGCTTTTAGTTGCAGCCAAGACAATGCACTTACGCCCGTCGCTGAAAAGGTTCGCGATGGACATATCCTGGGGCGATTTCTTTTTTGGTGGGCGCTTCCTTTCGGGGGTCCGTTCAGGGGCGATGTTAACACGCTCACTTGGCTTCCGTGTACGCCGTTTGACTGTGTCTTGAATCGTGTGCTCGGCTTCTTCCGATGAAGCACGTTCGGATGAACTCGTCGGTGACCTGGTTCCTTCCACGGCCACTGCACGAGCACAGCCTCCTTTTCGAACTTTGAATACCATTGTTACAAGTTTATACAAATATTCTTCAAGGTCCGGGATCTTGTTCAACTTTGGATCGCTCAAATTCTTGATACTTTTTAAGTCCAGCGCAACAGAATGAAGCGCTGAGCCTACGAGAAACTCAAATCGTAAGTTGTCTCCATTCCAAAATGCCACTTCGCTACGAATTTGTGCCATGCAACTTCGGTTGAGTTCTTGTATATTCCCGAGCTTCATTTCCCACTTGGGAGCCTTTAACCCAACCATGAAGCCATCGGCTAAATGCGGGGCGATCTTTTTGATAACACGCATCCTGTCATGGAAAATCTAGTTTATTTTGTTTCGTCTCTGCATTGTTCTGAGTCTTTTGGCCCCCAAACTCGTTGTGACATGATATACGTAATATTGCGTCAGCATCCATGTCACTAGTGCTTGCACCGTTCATATAAGGGCCTACAAGTTGACGCATTTTATCTTTCATTTCTGTAGCAGCGGTACTTATCAAGTGTTTGATATCGGCAATGACAAGTGTGCCAGTCGTGGAAATTTTGAAACGGATTTTTACGGGGGTTTCGCCCGTTTCATTGAGAAATGGCTCTTGTTTGAGCTCTTGCCATTTATGAGCATCGTCGTCGTCATCATCATCTATCGCCTCTATTTTTTTTGTTCTTGGAGGACTAGCCTCCAATTCGTACAATCCTTCCCACGATAGTAAAATTCAAGTAGTGCGAACACGTGTTTTTTTCTCTCGCAAAGTTGTTGGTCGCTTAGAATGGCGAATTTCAGTGACAGTACCATGGGTCGCATGGTCCTTATCGCTTTCAGTGTCGACTACATCACCAGCGACATCAACCGTGTACTGTGCGTTTGCTTGCGCGGGGTGAAACGCGGGCCAGGTAGACCCCGCGTTGGTGCCCCGCCGACGCCCCGCCGACGGCGAGAAGGTGGTCCCTGGCGACCTCGCTTCGGGGAGGGCTCCAATATTTCCTCATCGGACTTGGTCCAAGAGTTGTCTAATGTGGGTGGTGCTTGGTTTTGCGCCAAGGGTAGCATGGTTACATGGTTACCGATTAAGGTTCGTGGTGTGCGGTGTGCGGGACATGATTGAAAGTAGATTGTTTGACACTCGCTCGTGTGGTTCATCCTGAGGTGGTACAATACACTTATCATGTACTTTTAATTCTACACTACCTATGTACTCACGAAGATCAGTACATATTATGAGAGGAACAACAGCAATCAGTCAGTCCATGGACACAGCAGGATCCACGTCACCATCACTCGGAGGAAGAGTCTGTCATATGGTGTGTGCCTGTGTGGGTGTGTGGGTCGTTTGATTTGTTGGATCGATGGTGCGTGCGTGTGCGTGTGTGTGCGTGTGCGTGCGTACCGAAGAAGGTTTGTTGCGGGTTGAACTCTCTGCCCTTCCCACGCGCTACTCTTTGATCGCGGTGGACGTGCGGGCGTGGCCAGAGAACATGGCCGTCAAGACGTGATTCTCTCTCTGTGTGTCTACTTTGCATCTGTCGTTCAGCAGTGTCTCCCCGTGCCTTTTCAACATGTCAGGCCGTCCAAAGAAACGCCAAAAGAAAAATGACTCCGATATCACTGCCGCTTTCGACGAACCTACGTCTCGAAAGAAGACGCAATCGATACTACGTAATTTGTGTGCTTCAAAGAAGAAGCCATACAGAGAGTTTCACGGGCGCCAGTGGTTTTTCACCATGTTGCTCAAGAAGGTGACACCACCGGTGGGCCTTCGTCTGACGTGTGAATACTTTGTTTTATTCCAAGCCCCGCCTGGGTTTGGCAAGAGCGCGGCGACCCTGCAATTAATCGGACACCACTCCGCGTCCGATGAGGCACTTGGATGGACGTCTATGCCACGGGATCGTATACGTGACAACACACTCGCCTCTTACTTCTGTGATGCCATGTCGCCGACCACGTTGCTAGGAACATCGTTTCTCAGTGCCATCATCGATAAGTTGTCCACAAGTTGCGAGGGGTTTGAGCCGGATGACGACTGTGAGGAAATGGATGCCATGCGTGCAATGATCGAAGCAAAATTAGGCGCCATGGAACCTCCCGATTCGCAAAAGTTTATCCTGGTCGATGGGTTGGACGAATGTTTGGATGTACCGTCCAAGCAAAGGACTGTGATCGATGTACTGGCGCGACTTCGAAGAAAGTTGCCACCGTGGCTCACCATCTTCGCGACGGCAAGAAGAGACGACGATGTCACGAAGAAATTGCGAGTGTTAAACGCCAACTTTGTCGTCGATAAAGGCCTCGAGGGGTGGACACAAAGCAAAGACGATGTCAAGGGTTGGGCAAAGAAGCATATCACGCAACCGCTGGAAGGCGTCCAAGGGCTCCCGCGATTGCTGACGCTGTTTGCCAACGATCCTTGGACGAAAGAGTTAGTGCTGCAATATTTGGAAACGGACGAACGTGAATTGATCCTGGAGGAGCCCGTGTTTGGGAAACTGTTTCTCTACGTGCAAGATCGAGGGTATCGATTGTTTTGCCACAAGGCAGACGGGAATTTTCAGTACGCCCGACATGCATTGGCGACTCCGGAGGATGTAGCCATGGCACCGATCTCCTTGCTTGATTTGAGGCCCGGTTTGACCCATTTGTACCAACAGCGTTACGAGGCTGTGTTTCAGGATTGCATGGGCGACTTTGACGTGTACGTGAAACCTATCCTGCAAGTCTTGCTGGCCGCCAATGGTCCTTTACCGGCGGACCTGTTGAGCTGCGCGATGGTGGGCACTGACGACCGCAAACGTGAGCGGTATATGCGGATGGTACAGCAACTGTGTCGCAGCGTTGACAATCAGAAGAAAGCGTGGAAATTGACGCACAAGTCGTACAAAGATTGGTTTCAGGAACCGGGGCACGATTTTTCTGTGGATCTCGTTGAGGGGCACCGGCAATTGGCCCATCTCAGCTATAAGGCAGAGAATTGGGTGATGGATTCACTCCGTGGAAAATATCTCCTGCGCCATGGGGTGTACCACGCGGTTCAATGCAACGAAGTGGCCCAGGCACGCACGGGTTTGATGTTCAAATTTAAGTGGTTGTTGGAACGTGCGAAACTGGGGCCGCCGCATGCTCTCGTCCAAGATGGGAACCGGTTGGCGGTGTATCATACAGACCGCGCCTTTGCGCTGTTGCACAGTGCGTTGCGGTTGATGCAGCCAGGGCTGGCGAAGAACCCCTTGCAGATGGCCGGGCAGCTGGTCGGACGTCTGATGGGGTACGAGGACGCAACGGTGACGAGGTTTTACGAGGCAGAGATTGAGACGTTGTTGGCGACGGTGAGGGCGTGGCCAGGACCCGATGGACGCGGGTGGTGGTGCCCGTTCACGCAGACGTACGAGCCGGCGGGGGGGGCGTGTCGAATGACGATGGTGGGTCATTCTTGGAATGTGAGTTCCGTGTCGTTTTCCCCGGATGGTGCGTCCATCGTGTCGGGTTCGTCAGATAATACGGTGAAAGTATGGAGTGTGGAGAGCGGTGAATGTGTGACGACGTTCAACGGTCATTCGTTAGGTGTGACTTCCGTGTCGTTTTCCCCGGATGGTGCGTTCATTGTGTCGGGTTCGTAAGATAATACGGTGAAAGTATGGAGTGTGGAGAGCGGTGAATGTGTGACGACGTTGGCCGGTCATTCGTCTAATGTGAATTCCGTGTCGTTTTCCCCGGATGGTGCGTCCATTGTGTCTGGTTCGGGGGATAATACGGTGAAAGTATGGAGTGTGGAGAGCGGTGAATGTGTGACGACGTTCGAAGGTCATTGGTCTTGGGTGACTTCTGTGTCGTTTTCCCCGGATGGTGCGTCCATTGTGTCGGGTTCGGACGATTTTACGGTGAAAGTATGGAGTGTGGAGAGCGGTGAATGTGTGACGAAGTTGGCCGGTCATTCGTCTTGGGTGACTTCCGTGTCGTTTTCCCCGGATGGTGCGTCCATTGTGTCGGATTCGTTGGATAATACGGTGAAAGTATGGAGTGTGGAGAGCGGTGATTGTCTGTTCTCGGGTCGTCACCTGGATGAGTCTTGGCGTGCAGTGTTCCGAAACGCGGCCAAACCACCAGGCGAACAGTTTGATGATGCCCACACGATTGGAATGTCTGGCGAAGGACAGAATCCCGATCCAAGATGTTATTTGAGTCAGCAGAGAGAGGGTTGTTTGCTCGTCGTAGTAGATGGTTTCCGCATCCATTTCCTGGAACGGCGCCCAGTTGCTTATTAGTTGGAAACGACGCCGACGTTGATGACACATGTTTATGATGACTGTGTTTTATAATTTATATTTATTAAAAAAGTATATTGGCTGTTATAATATTAATTCTGTGTCCTTTTATCATATTATCTATTTTAAAAATAAATAGTAAGGCTGTATTTAATTAAACACTTCCTGTCTCAAATATCAAAATATTATTTTAAAATGAAGGAGATACTAAGAAGTAAGAAGTATATTTTTTAAATTTTTTATACACAGATAGAGAGAAATTCTCTATAACGAAAGGAAGAAATAAAATGCAGAGCCCGAGAGAGACCGATCAATATAACAGTAGTAATTGTTATTTTCCACACAAATTTTGTTATTTTCCACAGAAATGCCTGGTTTAATTTTTTGTTTCAATTGGGTTGTTGAGTCTATTTTCTCAATGGCTGGTTCACTAGGCTTTCGGTACTCTTCATACATATGACACACAACGTCGCCTTTTCCAATACACACAATCACACGCAAGCTACTTCCCACGCGAGTGTATTCAACAAGCTACAACTTGAAATAGATGGGGGTAAACGGGGTCAGAGGCTTATTTGAAGGAATAACCGTTTTGCTTTTTGATTGAAATTGATGACTTGCTGTGAGTTTTGTCTGGTGATTAAAGCTTCCTTCGAGCGCTTCTCTCCATCTAATTTTACCAACAGTTCCGAGAGGCCTTGATCCAGATTGTGCAACCGTAGTCTGTTCTGGGCGTTGGGGACTAATTAATTGAATGTCCTTTGGCTCGGTTAAATGTGGGGTTTGACGTACGTCATTGTTGAGATCCATGAAGGGTTTTTGCATCTTCAGAGACAAGAAAGATTCGGATATTTTTAACTTTCGCCCTCGTCTGTAGTGAAGTCGGTTTCTTCCTGGCGAGTCTTTTGAAGACACACCGCCTTTTTTGACCTGGTTCCAAATGGTCTTTGACAACTCAGATATAGTATCCGAGTCGTCCTTTTTCTCCCTCGAAGATCTGACCGTATTGGAAAACACAGCAATGGGCCGTGGCACTCGTTCTAATAATGGAGCTGAATATTTTCCCTTTGCCGGCTTTCGGTGCATGCTCTTCTCGTTTCCCTCAGCAACGAGTTTCGGAAGATCACGTTCATTTTGCCGCACAAGAGATGATGTCAGCATATCCAAGTAGTTTCCAAAGCAGTGCTGATTGCCGCACACGTTATGCGCTTCTGCAAGATCTTGAAGAAAAGGCGTGTCCTGAACACCAAATGTGCATTTGGTATTCTTGACTGCTTGTCGACGCCAATGCTCCCGCAGTATAACATCCCGTCGCAGCCGGATCAAAGTATCCGTGGTTGCATGGCCCATCAATAATGTCTGGTCCATTTCAAAAACTGCAGTCGACATGCTTCCAACAACAAGCCCTTTCGAGTATGGAACATATTCTTTGGTTCTCCACAGTTTTTCTTGTACGCTCATTGGTTTTGTTATTCCCCTGGCAATTTCTTCTGCCACAACTCCCAATACCTCTTCAACCCCGAAAACAGCACCGGCGCCTAGTGTTACAATGTTCGAGGCACAGCGCCGATCAATCTTTTCTGGCATATTTGACAGCTTGCCGTGCATACGGTCAGTCATGGTTAAGGCTCGTGGCGGTGCCGCCATATCGTTCACCATAGCTTCGCCTGCTATGATAAACGTGACAAGTTCGGCGTGCTGCCCTTTCTCATGAATCGTTGTCCCAGGCGCGAGTTCTCTCACACGGCAAAGGTTGCCATCTAACAACACAGCGCTTTCGCCTGTAGACATATCCTTCAGAAGGGGATGGCGCTGAGCAAGGAACATTTTTGCCCCTAACCTTCGATTGATCGAAGCACGCACCAGGCCCCAGGTGGAATCGTCAAAGTTGGGCAAATGTCGTCGGTAAAGTTCCCACACGCTCTGACATGCCTCTTTGTCAAACTTCAGCACCAATGCTCCGTTTAGGCCAGCCCGTGCAGTGTAGTAGCGCCTCCAACATGGGTCTTCCACAGCTTTATCGCTATCGAATAATACTTTCGAAAACTTGGGCAACGCTAAAGTTTCCGCGCCTTCAAAAACGTCCCCCATCATTTCATATAAACCAATATCTTCTCCACGCACAGCTGTTCGTAGCGGGGCTGGGACAACTCGTTGCTTCTTAATTATAATACCTCGGATTCCAACCGTACCGCCAATGATTAAAAAACCATGGGTAGCCCGCTCCCCTTTCTTGTATATATATTGCCGTTTTTTGTACTTGACCAGGGAAAATCGGCTGACAATTGGCTGAAGAACATCGTACGACAAGCCACGAAAACAGGGCAATCTCATAAGGAGCATGGTTTTCACATGTGTATGAACGCGTGCCCAACGCATCTTTACTTTCTTTTGCCTCCACATGATTGACTGCCGCCTGGTCTGCTTATTCTTGGAAAATTTGTTTCTAAAATCCCGAACGCGTTCTATCACACGATCTTGCATTTTGGTGTCCATGTAACTATAATCTCGCGTATTTCCACAAGACAAGAGATCTTGCTTTCGGACCAACTGCACCAAATCTTCGATTTCTTCAGCCCCAAAACATTGTTCAAATTCTATTCGACTCAGATAAACACACGCAGTTTCCATTGTTGCAATACAAGACGCGCTCGTTTTTTCGCTGGTCAACAAACTGCGCTCGCCCATCATGTTTCCACGCTCCAATTTTGCCACACATAAGTCAGGGCGATTTTCATCTTGTTTTACGTAAACTGATACTTGCCCACTGAGAATAACATAGAAACGGAGACCAATGGCCCCTTGCTTAATTACGTATTCGCCGGAGCGAAACGTGATTGGTTTAAATTGGCGTGACAGTCGCTTCAAAGTCGCTTTGGAGCAAGATTGAAATGTTTTGGTTTGCTGCAAGGCAACTAAACCCATCGCCCGGGCTTCTTTTCTCTTCTCTGCCCCCCATCCCTTTTCGGTTGAGCCAGTGGTCAAAATGCGTGTTTTCGTTTCCGCTTGGTGCCGTTTCAATTGTCCGATAATGGAATCCATATCTTTTTTACCCAACGCAACCTAGAATAATTGAAATAGGGAGATTTTCAACCGAAGAAGGCAGCGTAATCCAGACAATCCTATGGATGACATGCATCGAGAAGACTGAACACGTCGCCGACAAATATTCTCTGTCCCTCTCATTATGCATTCATTGATAATGATGACGGTACAGTAATAAGTAAGTAATAAAGTAGTAGTGAATAAGTGAATAATACGTCCGTGTGTATCATACGCTCCCCGTGTACCTTGTCTCCTTTATATATTTCTGCAGGAAACGGTTTCTCCGCCGCCATGAACAGGTACGGTGCACGCTATACTGGATACTAGTTCTACTGTTCTACTACTATCTGAACTACGTGCAAGTATTCGTATTCTAGCTGTATGGTCCAGCTCTGTTTGTACCCACCTTCATCGACATTTATCATGATCCAAATATGAAACGCAAAGACTGCATGATGGTGTGTAGACTATTCTTAGTAAGGTAAGAGGGCCTAGACAAGCACGACAGCCCTCTCGACATGTTGATTGCTTTCTCAAGAGAGCTCCAAGGAAGTGCAACTTTACTCAACATTATCATCTACATCGCCTGACCGCTGAATTTTTTTCCTGTCAATTGCTTTCACATGCTGAATTCTAGCTTTTCTGCCTTCTTCTCTTTTTTTCCATTGCTGTTGCACTAGTTTTGCATTTGCAAACTGCAACTGTTGCTCTAACTCTGCATACAATAATTTGGTATGTGCGGCTAGACGACGCTGTTCCTCCATTTCCACTTGCTTCGCTTCCAGCGCAGCTTTCGTCAACTCTATTTCCTCCATCAGTTGATTATTCTTGTGCGCCGAATCCTGGTATCTCATTTCAGCATCTCTGGCCTTGCCTTCACTGGCTCGTTTGGCATTTTCCATCAGAGCTACTTTGGCATTTGCTTCATCTATGGTTGCTTGTTCTCGTTCTTCGGAAGTTTCAACTTTGACTTGCATTTCATCCCAACCCCCAGTTTTATCCTTCAACTCTTGCAGAGCATCTTCGGCCCGTTTGTTTGAAGCATCGAGGCGTATCTCGTAATCGTTCATTTGTGCTTCAAGTTCAGACGCAGACTGTTTCTTCAATTCATCAATCGCACTCTCAAGATTTACCTTATTTTGAGTCATATTTTCAAGATCTAGCTTCACATCCTGCAACTCTCGAGATGTTTTCACTAGTGTTGAGTGCAGCCGGTCGTCAGCCCTTTTTCTACGATTCAGATCCTCCACTGCTTGGGTAGCGCGGGCTTTTGCCGCAGCATTTTCCATTTGCAAAGATTTTGCTTCTTCCTTCGCCGTCTTTGTTGTTCGTTTCAAATCACGTACTTTTTCACATAGTTCGTTGATCAACTTTCTCAAGTCTGCAACATCTTTATCGTGTCTTTTCAACTTGTCGTCTTTCTCTTCATTTTCGCGTTTCAAGTCTTTACACTCTAATTCCAGTTGACGGCAACGTTCAATAAACCAAATGACCCTCGATGAAGCAAGCTGTGCCATTGCACGTTTGCCATGCGATTGGCCCACTTGACCAATGTTCTTGGCTTTGTATTCGGCCTCGAAATTTCGGTAAGAGTGACCAAGAGGCGACGCACTCCAGCCGATTTTGCTATCGTGGCGGGAAGGTGATAACGTGGACATTATTCAGCGTGTGTTGTACAACGGAATCGACGGCTATTCTGTATATTTGTACCAGTAGTTCACAAACGAAGTTCGGAGAGGGACACTCAGTAGCCAGCACAATTTTCGCTCTCGCACTCGCTCGGATCTACTGAAACCGCGTGCAAGCAAGCAAACGTGTTGTTTCACACGGGAGACACCCACAAGTTCTGGCAGCGCCGTGGTCCCTCTGCACCATGGTGTTGTTCGCGAGTGAACTGAATGGTATACATGCTACGCTGTCTACCTGGTTCCTACTTTCAATGACGCAATCACACCCGCGCGAGTGTAGTAGATGATGTGTCTATAAGAACAGGTGTCGTCAGTTTCACTATCCGTGCCTCGAGCTGCTGGGCGTAGTCGATGGATAGGAAAACTGGCATGATATCTACATCTGACATGACACAGGGAGCAACAACGGTCACAATGAAAGCATGTACGTGGTATGTAGTCTACTATAGTTAGAATCTCGACGATCTATGTATGTCTGTATTAGAACATTAGAACTATCACTCTATCTCCTCATCACACGTACTGTACATCATTCACGCCACGACATCATTCTCGTATGCTCGTATGCTCGTACACATTCTCGTTGGCGGTCAGAAGTCAGAAGTCACAAGTCATGCATTGATTGCATTGCATCCAAACAGGTGTGTCTGTTGTCTACCATCGGCATCCCTCGGTTTACGTATTGCACTGCGCGCCAGACTATCTTTTCTCGTGCTATTTGAAAAGAAGGGACGGTTTACGTCTTCTGACCGACTGGAAAGGTTTTTAGAATATAGACGATTTAACTATGGCGAGCTTTATCGAGTCGTCAGAGAGGGCGTTGGACGAGGCACGCGCAGTTCTAGAGAAGTCGGATGGCAGGGTCAAGCGCAAAAAGCCGAAACTAATCATCACCGTTGAAATTGGCGACGGTCGTGTCGGTGATATACCGTTTTGTGAGGGCGATGCGCCCGGGGAGCTTGCGAAGTCATTTTGCAAACGTTACGATCTTCCACCTGCTGTAATAGGGGCATTAACCCACCACATAGAAACGAGCGTTACTAACTTGCGAAGCAAACAAGAGAAAAGCCAACGCGAAAATGCTAAGCCACGAGATGTCCGGAACGGTCAAACTTTGCGCACTCAAAAAATCGTACCTGGAACCAGCACAGTCAGCCGAGCGACAGCAAAACCCAAAACAGCAAAAAATGACGCAGCAAAAGCGCAAGCAAACAAAACAAACGAGAAGGAACAGCCACCAAAAAATAAAGGCGGCGGTGGAAAGAAACGTGTGACCGGAAAAAAAATGGCAAAGAAAACTTCAGCGCCGAAACAGGACGTCTACACTCGCTTGTTCAGTGACGGGAGTGAGAAACGGAATAAATTGGATAAAAGAGCCGAAGATGCCGAGAGAGAACGTCGAAATGAGCATGCGCGATTTTCCTTCAAGCCATCTATTGAGCCCGACACGACTGGCTGGGAGCGTGGTGCTGTCGGAATGAAGAAATATTTCAGCGATATGGGCTTCGACGACTATGGCTTCCGAGAGAGGAATAGAGACAGAGCTAGTGAAAGTGACGATGGCAAATCAATGTCAATACACAACAGGCTTTATTTGGAAGGTCTGCACGAGACAAAAGCAAAGTTAGAAGCTGCATCGCGAAAGAAAGAGTCCTTTGACCGCAAGTCAGAGACGTGGAGTTGTCCTCGATGTTGTCACTTGAACGAAGGGGCGGACAGCGTCTGTATGAACCATGTCAAAAATGGGAAGAAGAAAGTCCCCGTCAACACACGTGACGAAGATGTATGGCTCGGCAATGGTGGTGGTATTGATCGCCACAATTTTTCTGAGTTTGGTGGACGTAGTGGTGGTCCCGTTGATGCCTCTCGGAAAGTTGTGCAAGAGCATGTGTGGCAATGTTGTGGGTGCCCGCGCCCGGCTAAATTTAAGCCTGTGGTCAGTAAAATGGCGCATCGCCTGGTTCGGACAGCGAGAGGTTTCGAATATTCTGGGTCTCCTAACAATGCAAACCAACACCAAAGAAGCAAGCTTCGGGTGGGCGAAACGCAAGTGTTTGAAGCACTATACAACCCGAAGGCTTTATCACGAAAGGTGATTACTCTGGCACAGCAACAAGAAGAGAAGGAAATGAAGGAATGTACGTTCAAGCCGACAATTAGCAAGCGCAGCGCCGACATTGTAAGGCAAAAGCAGGGCGCTTACTACGAGGGGTTCCCTGCCCACGAGATCGCGGAATCGAAGTGCGAGCGACTGTACATGGATGCGAAGGAGCGACGAGAGCGCCAAGACAAATACATTGCTCAGGAAGTCAAGAGGCATCCTTTTAAACCAGACATCGGTGTAAACAAAATACGAGTCGCAGGTGGAAAAGCGGAGGGTTCCAATTTTTTCCAACGATTGCACAAGTCGGGAGATAAGAAATTTAAAGACTTAGAAATGTTGAAAAAAAGTGCTCGCTTCGACAACAAAACTGGGCAGCCTCTTTTCCACCCAAAAGTAGGTAGACCACCCCATTTTGATAGAAATTCGCAGGGGTTACCCGTCCACGAGTTTCTCTTTAAAACTCGTCAAGAATACGAAGATAAAATTCGCGTCATGGCACACGAACAAGAACTGGAGAGGGAAATGATGCAAAATCACCAGTATATATCAAAGGGCTCATCAAAGTTATTAGAAGACATGAAACTCAAACGCTTCAGAGGGATGTTTGACAACCTTGTCCGGTCCACACGTGCAAAGGCAGATGCAAATGCGCCGGTCCCTATCGATGCGACGTTGGACACGAGCAAGGCAGATGTCAACGTTCTCGAAGAATGGACCAGAGAGATAGTTCGCCCCGTGCTCATCGACTTTGAAAATCATGGTCTCAATTTCAAGGAATTTTCAACCTTGATGATAGCGTTGTTGAATGATCCAGGGAACGGTCCTATCAATTCCATTCTTGCAACGCGGCGAACTAAAGCTGCTGTGCTAGAAGAGACGGCGGAGAAGATAAAAGCGGAAGAGACATTCCACCCACAGATTAACCGCATGTCACAGGATTTGGCAGCAAATCGAACATCCTCTTCCCAGCCAATTTTCGAAGTCTTGAGTAAAGAGCGCAAGCGATTCAGAATGAACATGGATGCCGAACGCCAGCGCCTAGAGGAGGAAGAAATGGTAGAATGCACGTTCAAACCAAAATTGGTTTCTAGGCAAGCGCAAGATGTCACGAGTGTGTATGCGGGTATGTAAAAGCGTATGCGCAAGAGCAATAGATTAAAAAAAATAGACTATGATTATTTTACTTGCATAAAATAGGACAAATAATCAAACAGGCACTCACCACTCACCATCTCCCCATCACAATGCACAATACATACTTCTTAGAATACCGAAAACAACGTATGATCATAGAAGTCAGAAGACACAACAACAACAACGTTCATCAAAGTGATCAAGCATGCGGACATGCGGACACGACAGACACGACACGACGGCACGCCTCTCATGATGATGTGGACATGTGAACCTTCATTTCTCAGTGACCAATCAAACATCTGCATTCCAAAATTCTCATCAGTGTTCGAGTAAGGTCAGGAACGGCGAACGTCGGGGGGTATCGTTTGTCCTCGAACAACACAACTGCACACGACTGTTATCTACGATCAGCACCATATATACTACACACTACACACCTTCCTCGGATCGACATATTAATGCTCCTAGTCCACTGTAGCTAGCTAGACTACTGTGGCAGTTGTAGTTGGAGTGGATTCATCGTCCGGAAATATGGTACTGCTGTATTTGAGAAGGAAATTTGTGTCAAGAATACTCAACGGCCGCTGCGGGCGTGTTTTGTGTCACTCCACAAAGTCCGCCAACCCGTCCCGCATTTTCGTGCCGCAGAAAAGACTGAATGACCACGGACTAATTCAGAAATCCTCTGAGGAGAACATCCATCTGCGGGTGGACAACGCAAGAGAGCACTTTTTCTTCCGTACGTGCGAATTCTCGCAGAAGGAGTGTCGACGTTTGCCCGGTGTTCAGCACGTTTGTTGTTTTTTACCGAGCAGTACGTTACGCCCCGATGCTTATTCTTGGCTCGCATGCTGTGGGTAATTGTGGCGCTTTATTCCGGAAACTTGCAGCGGTGACTGTTCTAGGATTTGCATCGCTGGTATTTTCTTGCATTGCCTTAGAATGTCCGCCACCGGGGTGGTTACCGTCTTCTGAGTCTGGTTGTCCCTGCGATTGCAACGGTGTTCTGCCAGCGGCTTGCGTCTACCCGTGTGCCTCGTCTTTTGCGCTATGTTCGCCAAATTGGAAGTCTAGCTTATGCCGGAAAACGGTCACCGTGACAGTGAATAATTTACCGCAGACTTCAACAACGGAAGGAGGCCCTCGATATGTGTTCGGGCACCGCCCATACCAGGCCCTAGAAACGTACTTAGACTCCCCGCGTTCTTTTCAAAACTACGACACTTACACTGGTGGTATCGTGCAGTTTGATTCGCAGCGGAAAACAGAAGTAGAGACATATCCAGGTGGCATAGTAGAGTTTGATCAGCGTGACCTTTCAAATTCATGGCACCCATTGCAAATAGTAGATGCGGTAGGTAACGTCGTGCAGACTGCGACTGGGTCTTCCCAACGACCCCAGAGTTTGATTTTTTCCGCCCTCCCCAGTCATGCTGGGAAGACGTTTCGTTTCAAAGACTCGCTTCACGGGCCTTCCCTTGCTCTGGGACTCACTCTGCGTGTAGTAGCACAAGGAATTGCACCACACGACCCAAGCTCTTCCACAGATACTAGAATTTTTATCCGCCAACAAGCAGTGGGTGCACAGTCCGAAATAATTGGCCTGTCAGGCGCGAAGGCCAACACGACCGTGTGCACCCCGGAAGTAATACCGTCTGTGAATACGAATAATTTGTGTATGAGTACAGATGTCACCGTGTCCTTGAACAATACAGAAGTGAGTTTTCAGTCTACTGCATGTGCAGATGATGGATTTCTCCAACAATATAAAATGTCGGTCTCAAATAGCGCCGAGAGGCATTCAACGACCTCTATCAAGTTGCCGACCGGTCCAATCGGCATGGCGGTTGATGGAACGTTTATTTTTGGGCACAATTCGAGCCTTAATTTTACTGGGGGCTGCAAGAAACAAGTGGACGCACACGGTAGATTTTTTTATGATTCAATTCCATTGTGTTTACTCAAAAGTTTGGGAGGCACTGTTCCACCGGAAGACACGTGGAATCGCGCACTCGACCAAAACCAGCAAAACCTACACGAATGGGTGCGAGTATGGCCAGCTGAAGGGGACCCGTCTCCTTTGATCGGGTATGCTGTAGACGGATTGCCAATATATGGGCCATATGGCGAAGACGGCAAATTAATGGGATGGGGAGGCGTGTTCCCTTCCAAAAAACATCCTTGGTACAATGTAGACTCTCATCTTGATTCTTGTAATGGTAGAACGCGGCGCGATGGTTCGTATGCGTACTATATGACACCGTCCCCCCCGTATACCGTCGGATGCTTGCGCGAAAAACAAGGGCGATCAACCGCATTACACTTGGACTTGAAGTGTAAAGAAGACCACTATGAACTGAAGTCAAATGAAACTAATGGAATTTCTACAAATACGACGGCAACGATGGCAGGAGTATACAATGCTCACCCGTCTATTCTGCTTGTACCTCCACCAAATGCTCCCCCATCGCCTATGGCATTGGCAGCTGCAATCCAGGCAGCACCAGCCGATATCAAGCCTCTCCTCGATGATGGAGTTAACGCATCTTCCGATTTGTGTTCTAATATTGTTGGCGTTGAGTCTTTATGTTTGTGCTTAAAGGTTGATTCTGTAGACAAATATTGTGCAGGATTTTGTAGCACATCGTTTTCTGGATACATTGGTACGGTCTCTGATGGTTATGATGGGGCAGTAGAAATTACTGGTTGGAGCTGCTTTCATGCAAAACCAAAGTACGTTCCTCCTGTTAAGTTCTCCTATGAATGTTTGTCCGAACGAAGCCAGGCAAAAGTTATTTTGGTCGATGTCTTATTCAAATTTACCTTCAACGACCGAAACATTTTTGACCATGATATACGCTATACCATTGGACTAGGCACGACATATATAGAAAATATACCAGGAGACTTTCCCCTGGCTATATTAAACAAAGGGAAAGAACACCTAGTGTCCTATGAAGGTGATTCGAAGAAAGCAGTTATCAAAGTGATCGGAGGACACACTTATACTTTCTTTTATGGCGCAATCGCTATTACGGTCATGGGCAACTTTAATTCTGTTTCATACAGTAGTACAAAACATGGATTTATGGGGGGTGAGAATATGCTAAAATTTTCGGATTCGTGCTTGAAATATGAATGTTTGCATACTACTTCGAAAGTGAGAGTTGTAAATATGAATGGACAAAAATATACTTTCAATGACCACGAAAGCTTTTTGATGAGCCAGCGCTATCGTATAGGAAATGGCACGTTCGTATTGACGAATGTCCCAGTGCATCACCCGATAGCATTTCTCAACGCCGGGAAAACCGACTTCTTTGAATATACAGGGAATGATGCAGGGCTGCACAAAGTCGTAGACCAGCACACGTACAAGTTCTATTACGGGAACGTGACGCTGATAGTTAAAGGTGATTTTGGCAGTATCAGCTTCGCCTGTTGGAAACACGCTTCGATGCGAAACGAAGGGGACATCGAATACTCCGACGGCTGTTCTGTGGCAAATTCAAACATTCTTCCGTTCAACGGAGCAACAAAACCGAGCAACACGAGCTCTCAGCACGAAACTTTACCAGTTAATGCTCTTCATTACCCCCCATCTTCCACAGCTGCGTGTCCTATTAGTGGCGATTTTCTCGGGACTTCTTCTTATATTTCTGCCACCAAACCAGTCGCCATGCCGTTGCGAGGTAAGATTGCTTGCGTGGACCACGAGGCCCTGCTGAAGAGGCCAAACGCCATAGTAAATGGCAACAAAGTTCCAGCAACGAATGTCTTCGGACCCTTTGAGGCGGGGTTTGATTCTTCAAACCCAGGTTTGAATTGCTTGGGAAACTATAAAATTGTGGCCGGCTTGGATACTCACCTTGCTCAGTCGATAATTAAAGAGACTGGGACATGCAACACTCAAGATATTCAACTTTTTGGTTACTGCGGTGGCCACTCTGTGCCATTTCATTACCACGAAAGCATGTCATGTTTGTATTCTGAAGATGCTCTGACCGGCCGCTCAACGCGCATTGGAACCACGCTTGATGGTCATGGTTTGTACGGGTCAAATTCAGTTGGCGGAGCCCCCCCAACGGATTTGGACGGTTGCAATGGGCGTGTTGGCATAACTCCCGATTCTGGAGGCAAGGATGTGTATCACTACGTCGTTACCGAGACACCTCCTTTTACTTTGTCATGTTTTGGAAAGCCCGATGGGTCTACGACGCATGAAGATTGCCGTGCACTGTACACGTCGTGCGACATGTCAAAAAATATTACCATTACAACCGAGTATGGCTCTGATACATATCTGCCTGATTGCCCCTGCTTCAATCGATATGGTTCGAACGCTAATGTCGAGCGGCGCCCGCTATTTTTGAAACCTCTTACTGCGTAATGAACGCAGGAAGGCATACTGGTTTATTCTGGCGATCGTGCATATTTTTCATTTTATAAATTGCTTCATGCACAACCGCGGAATACAGCCTTACTATTATTTATATCCCGCCAAGGTATAACAATTCGAAAGAACAAACAGCCCGTGAGCATTGGTCAAAGTTCAAATTCTCACGTGAACCGAACAGACAGCGCTCACTCAATCAACGCAAGGTCGGCATCTAATATGATACCTTGCTCTCCCGCCAATAACAGCACTGATGTACATCACTATGACATTGTATCAAGTCATTCCTCGCCATCTCATTTTAAAAATGATACTCCTCTTAATATTTCCAAAGTCAGAACCAGGTCAACTACAAAAAAATTAAACCACTGCTTGGAAAATCAAAAAGGATATCATTTGAGAAATAGAAATACACGAAAATGTTCATGCTGCAATTCATCACAAGACGATTAATCAGGTTTTGAAGTTTATTTAAGTAAATAACAGCCAATATACTATTTACATATTCTTTTGTAGAAGATTATTAGAGCACCGTACCAAACTGCTATCGGAAGCTTAGGATGTTATGCCTATTGTTTGTCCTCAGACGGTTTTGCGCCGGCAGCTGCTTCTTTCGACGGAAACGTAAGGGTTTCTAAAGCGGGAACCGGGTTCTCCGGAACCACCTTTGGTTTACTTACTGGAGGCGCCTTTGCCGTTGACGCCACGGGTTTCTTCGGCTTTCCCTTGATAGTGAAATCGTCTGTATCCAAAGTAATGGTTACAGGACCACTATTCACTAAACTTACGTCCATGTTTGCGCCAAAAATGCCGGATTTGATCTTGCTTTTAGCGTGCTGCTGCCCCGTTTGATCAATCAAATTATCGAACAAAGCCTTTGCTGGGTCAGGGCGCATGGCGTGGGAATAATCGGGTTTATTTCCTTTCAAAACGGCGAACAGGGTAAACTGGGAGACAAGAAGAACTTCCAAACCTAAGGATTTGATAGACTCTTGCCATGGTTTACCGTCTGCATTGGGCCATAAGCGTAAACTTAAAATTTTATTACTAGCCCATTTTACATCATGCTCCGTGTCGTCTCTACCAATTCCAACCAGAACCAGCAGACCCTCGGCGATGGCACTGACAGCGGATCCGTCGACGAGCACGGAAGCTTGGGATACGCGCTGAATAACCAATCTCATGTTTCAGAAAGCTTCGTACGGTGGCAAGGCACAAACGTATTTCTGGCACCGAGCAACACTCGCTTACAAAGTATACGGATCCAAACAACGTTTGTCAGTCTCACTGCAAATGGAATGTCTGGGTACTGATCACTACACACTATAGTTCTTTGCGCAAGCATCATCACTTGCAACATTGATCTGATATAGACCATCGACAAACTTGACTCTTGACTACACTGACGGAATCGAAGGAGTCGAAATAAATAAGTGCGAGTACATAATATAATTGGACATTCGTTTTCATTTTGTCTATCTATTTACAGTACCGGTACCTGTACTAGTTCTACTATTGCAATTCTGTACCTGGATGGGGTCGCTCAGTCCAACCGTCCAACCAGATTGTTTTTCATCACTGCGTACCTCCGATTTTCGCGTGAAACTTGACGACGCGAGCGGGCAACTGTTTGCGATTTGTCACGGTAGATGATTGTAGCGAACAGAATCAAGTAACAAAAGCAAATACCAATAGAAGACGAACTCAATGCCAGGTTAGTACTATGCGTCTCAAGAAGTTGCCAGTAAAAATCATCGACCGTTTACTGTTCGAGGACACGGTTCTCGTAGCAAAATGTTTCCCTCTTCGACAAAACATAGACGCACATAGGATCATGGGGTACGAACCATTCCCGACCATTTATTGGCTTTCATCGTCCGAGTTAGTTTCGGCAGTATCGTCATTAGAAAATAGGGGGTATATAACAAAGTTTGGCGAAAGGCTTTACCAACAAAGAGAGGCGAAAAATGCTTTTTTATATGATCATGTAAGTTATATGAAAGACAGGTCCGAGCTACTTCGTTGGGGTGAAGGGCCAAAACTTGTGCAAGAGTATCCTGGCATTACGGCTAGTTTTTCCACTCGCGGTATCGGTGGTATTGAGCTGCAAAATACAGATCTAGGAGGCGGGCTGAAGTGTTTACACACGCATTACGCACATTACTTAGCATCTGGACAAACGCGCAACATTATTGGAAAATGGGTCGCTGAAGAACTCGAAAAGCATTGCGGTATTTCATTCGGCGGCCCTAAACGAGAGCAAGTGCTGTGGGCCTCTTCACAAGACCCAGTTCAGCCATGAAAATCCAAGGACCCGGCGCTATAAAAGTGTGTTGCGCACGTGAGACTTAGTTTACACAGTATGCAACATAAATAATTTCAATATTTAGATGACATTGATAGACTGCATCATGTAAGTTAGTTGCTTGACTAAAACTTATGATATTGGAAACAAATATGGACGATCCATTTTTTAAAATCATGCGAGACTTTATCCGTCGTCGTCATTGTCTCCTGTTCTTCGTACTTACTATATTTTATATTGCAAGAAATCGAAAATGTATATATATTCTTAGTACGTTTTTCCAAAATTCAAACGAACGGCAATGAACGACGACCATGTATTCAATATAAGCTTCGCGACGACAACGATGAGAATATTTCACGTCCACCAAATGGCCAACTAACTCGAGGCATCTCCTCTCATTCTTTTTGCGTACTGCTGTCGCATTTTTAATTCGGCAAATTTCAAAGCGTCAACAATTTGTTTGTTTTTCGGCTGGAGCTTCGAAGCTTTAATAAAAAATGGTCCGGCCGCTTCGTACTTTTCTAAAGCGTGCAAGGCCAAGCCAGTACGGAAGAGACCTTTAACGTAGTTAGGTGCCAACGCTGTGCATGCTTTCGCATCGTCGAGGGCTTTGTCAGGGTGCCCCAATCGCAACCAACACGCTGCACGATTAGAATAGCATATGTGCAGCAGATCGGGTTTATCCGGCATTGCATTCGCAATGTCAATTGCTTTGGTATAGTAAACCATTGCCTGCGAATAGTTTCCATCTTGAAAAGCCTCGTTTCCACCGACCTTTTCCTGCTCTGCGAGTTTTATCCGACTCAACGGCTCTGGAATGTCGACTTCGGGTTTGCTCTGCCGGTCAGCATCGAGCTCACGCTGTGTTGTAGGTTGTTGCCCTACACGAATGCACTTCTCCGTCAAAAGTTTACTATCCACGATTTGGGTAATATACTGGACTTCGATTTCCGGCGTGCCGTCGCTAATGTATTCTGGTTTAACTAATGTTTGGTATGACGTCGTCGTTGAGCCAACTCCTTCTACGTCAACGGTCAAAGATTCTACCCCGGCATGAAACACCCTCGAACCAACTTCCAGGGCACCTTTGCTGTACTTCAGAGAAATTGATTTGCATAGGTCGACTTGGACTGTTTTAATTGCCAGAACACCCCCTGCCAAGAACTGTATTTTACATGACTCAGAGTGAGCAATGTCGACTCCAACCATCATTGGGCAAGAGACTATAAAACTGCAGTTTTCGCAGTCATCAATGAATACTTTGATCAAGGGCGAGTGAACTCCCTTCAAGCCAGGGGGCAAGACATAGCGAGAGTTTTTGCAACCACGGATGATGAGAACCGGCTTCCCACCAGTCAAACTCTCCGTCACTTCGACTGACGCACCATCGGAAGAGGGCAAAGAAAACTTTAAGTCTTCCTCGATAGCTTTTCTTCCATTCCACTGCTTTTTGGCTTCTTTGAGTGCCTTAAACTTTTTTATGTCCTTCGCATGTTTTTCACTCACAGGAGCACCTTTCAGCCCTACCTGGGTGTCTGCTACTTCCTTTTCTATTTTGTCTTGTTCTGCAGTTTCCGCGGCCAAGTCCGCGGCCTTCTTCGCCCAATTGGAGTAGTAGTCGGAGCGGTCATCAACGCGTCCTTTATTTTCTTCAGGGGTAGTCAAAGAAGCCATACTGTCGCGAGGTTGGGTCGGCGTGATAGAGTGTTTTAGATTGGCTGCTTGCAGAAAGTACAAGCGGTTGCCGGGAGTAACGAAGGGGGCAAATGGATGCACGCGCACGGTGGGTGGGAATATGTTAGCACCGTGTCTATGTGTGAAGGAGGAGCCTGGCATGAATTTTGAGCGAGGCACGTGGATGGACGTGAGGCAACGTTGGGCGGGCGATGGGACCTGAAAATTAAAATACAGTTTTCATTATCATTGGCTCGAGTAGATGAACGTAACACTAAGAAACATTTCGTCTCGTTCATCACTCCTATAAAAACCAGGGTACCGTGTATTCCTGTAATGGTTCAAATACAGCATTATACCCTTCTCGAACGTTCTTTTCATGAGTGCGAATAGATAGTTTTCTGCAGATTATACGATTCGTGGTATACTTCATGACGACAGAAAACACTTAAATATACTTATTAGACTGAATAATGTATACAATACATAGATGAAATATGGCAAGCAATATTTATGACATGCGACATTCGAGTTCTTGGAATTCGCACGGAATCGAATTCTTTGTTTCGCATTTTCCAAGCTCACATTCGTACTTTCTCGTCCAACCAAAATCTCCGCCATTATGAAAACGGAAGAATACGAAGTATACAGTATGGTCTGTCTGCCAAGAACGATTGGCGGGGAAGAGCATACGCACTCACAAGCACCACCATCATTGGGTCACCAGACCAATCACGGAATCACACCAGTCGGTGTATCTCTAAACGAATCATTGGAGCTCCCTCATCGATTTTTTTGCAGCAGCCAGCGCAGTTAGCGAGCGCGCGCAGCTGTCAACCACGCCGGCCAAAAACTGAATGTCCTTCGCGTCTTCGCAGATGCTGAGTTCATCAGTGATGTCAGCTAACTTGATTCTCATCGTCGCCATGCTGGATTCGATGGTACTTATGGACTCACTCTCTACATTGCTCACCTTGTTCGAAATGGCTTGCAGAAATTCACGTTCTTGAGCCTCAATGCTTGGCGCAGCAGCGGGGAGTTGTTGGGGTCTGCTGGTCACTTCAGATGCAACCGGGGCCGCCGAGGCAACGGTCGCTGGTAGCGCAGGGACGCTGTCACCACCGACGAAAGCGTTGACAGCGACACTAAATTTCTTTCCTTCCTTATCCATCATTAAAGGAACTTCACCGGTTATTGGACAAACCTCTTCCAACATTTTCCAACCAGCCAGAAGCATCGAGCCCATCTTTTTACTCATTTCATCACTTCGCTTCTGCTTTTCCCTCAACTCAACCTCTTCCTGTGCCGTGGGGGGTTT
>JACKZZ010004929.1_pt1 | contig 24024 bp, 22 predicted proteins | sample 8027871 | NCBI WGS metagenome assembly JACKZZ01 (sample SAMN15724774, study PRJNA655200) | protist metagenome | isolation source: fluorescence activated cell sorting (FACS) single amplified genomes of... | place: USA: West Boothbay Harbor, Gulf of Maine | collected 2000-07-19 | reverse complement strand
TGGCTGTGTGATGGGTTGAGTAGTTGGTTGAGAAGTAGGGTGGTTACTAGGCTGCGTAGTCGGCTTGGTACTTGGCTGTGTTGATGGTTGTGCAGTAGGTTGACTACTAGGGTGCATACTAGGTTGTTCTGATGGTTGTAAGCTCGGCTGGACACTTGGCTGAGTACTAGGCTGCTTAGTCGGCTGGCTACAAGGCTGTGTTGATGGCTGTGCAGTAGGTTGACTGCTAGGTTGCTCGGATGGTTGACACAACGGTTGACTGCTGGGCGGTGTGGTTGGTTGAGTAGTTGGTTGACAAGTAGGTTGGTTACTAGGCTGCGTAGTCGGCTGTGTACTAGGCTGTGTTGATGGTTGTGCAGTAGGGTGACTACTAGGCTGCATACTAGGTTGTTCAGATGGTTGGACGCTCGGCTGGACACTTGGCTGCTTAGACGGTTGCACACTTGGCTGAGTACTAGGCTGCATAGTCGGCTGGACACTGGGCTGTGCTGATGGTTGTTCGGATGGTTGATCAGAAGGGTGACTACTAGGCTGCGTAGTCGGCTGTGTACTAGGCTTTGCACTTGGTGTAGCAGTGGGAGTAGCTGTAGGAGCCGCACTCGGTATAGCGCTGGGAGTTGTTGTAGGAGTCGTACTCGGGGTAGCAGTGGGAGAAAATAATGTTTTGAGTCCTGTTGCAGTTTTGCGATTGGTTGTAATACTCGCGGATTCAATGCTGGATCTGAGGATCCAGTTGATATTATCATCGCTTGAATAAAGTTTCCACGACACTGGGTCTCTACCAATCACATCATTTCCAGTAAAGAATTGGTACGTTAGGGCATTGACAGGGTTTTGAAACTTAAATATTATCCAGTTATTCGGAGTCCCTTGGTTCGCAGAATACCATTTCGTGTTTAGGTTACCATCAAATAATTTGGCGGGTCCCTCAGAAGACTTCGTGAACGATGCAGAACTTGCCGCGACAAGTGTGTAACCAGTGTAGCTGATCGGACTTGACATATCTAAAGATTCGTACATGCGGAATTCTGATGCTTGCGGATTGTCATTGCTTCTCGTTGAAACTATTTCCCATTTCCAGTAAGCGGCGGTATTGGGAGGAGTCGTAGGCATCGCACTCGGTATAGTAGTGGGAGTAGCCGTAGGCATCGCACTCGGGGTCGCAGTGGGAGTAGCCGAAGGAGTTGCACTCGGTGTAGCAGTGGGAGTCGCCGTCGGAGTTGTACTCGGTGTAGCAGTGGGAGTCGCCGTCGGAGTCGTGCTCGGTATAGTAGTGGGAGTAGCAGTAGGCATCGCACTCGGGGTCGCAGTGGGAGTAGCCGTAGGGGTCGCACTCGGGATAACACTTGGAGTAGCCGTAGGCGTCGTACTCGGTCTAGCAGTGGGAGTAGCCGTAGGCATCGCACTCGGGGTAGCAGTAGGAGTAGCCGAAGGAGTCGTACTCGGTGTAGCAGTAGGAGTAGCCGTAGGAGTCGTACTCGGTGTAGCAGTAGGAGTAGCCGTAGGAGTCACACTCGGGGTGGCAGTGGGAATAGCTGTGGGAGTCGCAAATGGTGTGGCAGTTGGAGTAAGCGAAGGTGCAGTAGGAGTGGTAGTAGAAGTGGTAGTAGGAGTAGCAGTAGGAGTACCCGAAGGTATTTCACTCGGTGTCGCCGTCGGAGTGGCCGTAGAAACCGCACTTGGGGTCGCAGTGGAAGTAGGAGTGGCAGTGACCGTTGGGACCGCCGTGGGGGCGATGCTGGGCGCAAACTGACTCAGTGTGCGAATGCGATGATTTTCGTGCAGTGGGACTACAGTAGTATCAACTCTATCGTCGTCGACAAGGTCAACACCTGTTCTTCGTATTTGTGTTTCTTCGTCATGCTCACCCACAGCGGCAACGTCCTGTGTCATACGGTTGTTATCCGAACTATGAATAGGCACAGAAAAGTTAACGTCAAAGGTGGCATACCCTGTTGTTACAATGGCAACAGTACTACGCTTCATACCTTGTTATTCCTGGCTTTGCCAACATCACGGCAGAAGACTCAATAGCAAAGCCATCTTGAACTGCGCCGCCCGGCTTGGTCCCCACGGTCTCGCTCTGTGGAGATTCTACGTCGGTGCTCCGAGCCAACCGGACTGATGATGACGCCGTTGGCGGGGGCAACTGGAGGCGGTTGTGGGTCAACGCCCTGTTCGTGGTTTTGAAGTTATTTCGATCCGGCCGCAGGTACGTCTCCTCTGCCTCGGCGGGAGACCTAGAAGAATCCACAACAGCTGGAGCAGCATTCTCAGTAGTATCACTAGAAGCAGCCTGTGGGTCGCCGTGACGAAGATTTCCTACTCTGATCTTGGTACTGCCGCTTCTCTCCCTTTTCTCTGCCGCGTCCTCGTCCACAGCTGACGTCGGGCGCAGGTGAGTGTGAGCATGACACCGACTTCTACGTACATCGAAGCCAACAAATACACGGAAAACATAGAGGGAAATGAGCATACTAGGGTTTTGGGCGCGTTCACATAGTAAACTAATGGCACATGATTATACTACGTACAGTTTGGGAGTCAGAACTGAAGACTGGTCCGAGATTTCGCCCACTTCCACACTGAGAGGCCTGCTATTTATACCGCATTCAATATTATAGCGAACATTCGCGCATTCCAGAAGGTCCCTGCTGACAGCACTGCTTTCCGGAGATGTGGTCGAAATAGCGACGGTAACATCATCCATCCACTCACAAAAAAAAGTTGAAATTCCTTCTAAATCAAGAAGCTCATTACAATCAAACTTATTAGGCAGTCTAACTCGATTGGTGACTGCAGATTCCAATTCAAGAAAAAAATCATGATTGCCGTTATTTGATACACGGTACATCTTTCTGATTTCACAAGCTTGTCCTCCGGCGGCAACAAATGCCAACAATTGAGTCGGCACAAGAAGCTTTGCCAGGGCAACAATCGTTAGCCACCGCATTGTCTTCAGTTACATATATTATTTTCAGGATATCGTTTCGATATTCTCGTGAATAGTATGGACAACTATTTCTATCTTTTTTTAGAACCCTAACCCTAACTTTCTCACGGCTGTGAGAAACTTAATTTTTCCTCACGGCTGTGAGAAATCACGCTTGTGAGAAACTTTTTTTTTGTCAGGGCTGTCACGGAATCCGTGCTGCCAGCACGGATTTTTTCCGTGCCGGCACGGATTTTTTTTCCGTTGCCCCCCTGGTTCGTGTGTGTCTCGTCGTCGGCGGCGGCGACACTCTTTTGGTGAGTGAAAAGCCTGTCTCGTTTCCTGTGGCTGTGTATGTACGGCTCAGTAGCTAGCTTATGCTGATCTTTCGTCCAAGCCCTTTTCTCTCTTCGTATTGCATTCGCTGACGCCATCCACAAAGAATTGTCTTCCCAATTAGATAACATTTTTAAAATCTGTGTTGGTGTTGGAGCGCGAAGCTGCTAGGGAAATGAAAAAGAACGGTAGCAGAAAAAGAGCCAACTCGGTTGATGAGAGTAGCAGTAGCAGTAGTAGATATTCCTCAGAGAGTGATTCAGACTACTATGGGCGTAGCAGAAAAAGAGCCAACTCGGTGCTCTCACCCCAAACACGGGCAAAAATGAAGAATTATTTATCAGTAACAAGTCAGGATATGGACCAGTCAACAATGTCGAAAGTGATCAGTGCACAGAAAGCAGCCTTGGTAACCTTAATGGATCGCGTACTATCCACCAAGTATGTGCTGGAGCAAAGTATACCTAGTATTAAAATTATGTGTGGAAAGGACCTGATTCATACAGTCGAGGAATCCAAAGTCTGTGAGCTGAAAGACAGTGTGTTCTCCCGAATTTTGACGAGTGATACGAAAGAAGCATCAAAGCGAGTATTTGATATTAACACTGCAAATGGGCTATTTAGTGGTACCAGCGCGAAATTGCTTTTTACAATGATGGAATTGGACAGTTTTGTGTTTGATCTTGCTGCTGTATCGAATCTGCGAGAGCTGATGGTGTGCCCTTTATTAGCTCACTTCTTGGGATTGCCAGTTCGGTATATATCTGCTGCACTGAACAGTATGCCAGAACCATCTGATATCGCTGGGAAAATTGACTCTAAATTCCTTGTATCATTAGTCATCGAGACCACTTCTATCTTGGAGGTGGGTGAAGAAGCTTACAATGCTTTATTTCAAGATTTTCAAAAACTTTTGAATGACAGCTTAGCCGATCATGTGTACAAGCTGTACAAAGAGTGTACAGGGGACGATCAATTGCAATTTTCCGCTCTAGGAGCGTTAAGGCTTGGTAGTATTACCGACTTACTAATGGCCGTGAAGGTAGTCGACGCTAAAACCCGGTCCGCTAGGCGAAACAGTCACTATGAACCCGTTATGAGTCCCGATGCTTTTACAATTTGCCAACTAAGGTTGTTACTAGAGTCCTTTTTATCCCAAAGAAGCACTTGGACAACAGCAGATGAAGAGGTACTGAACAATAAGACTTTTTGGGGTGTAATGCAAGTTGATGAGGAGGATCGCTCCCACTCCCACTCAAACTCAGTAGATTTCGATATTTATCGTAGTTTCATGGTGTGGCTGAGAAGAGATAAGGTGTTAGCGTCCTTTCCTTTTTTAGTCTCTCATGTTATGAGCATTTTGAAGAACATCAAAACCGAGTCATTTACTACTTCCCAATCTCTTGAACTAATGATGGTCGGTATCCTATGAAAGTGAAGAGTCATAGGTCATAGGTGTACATAGATGCCGTGTTTCATTTTTGCCGCATCTTCAAGAGTAACGTGGAATTCTCGACGAGTTGTGGCTATAAAAGAAAAAGCCATGAGAGCTCCGACACATGCATATTTTACTGAGTGACAGTGACATATATACAGGTAGGATAGCCCACAGCCCGCCGATCTACTCTATAATAGTCCGATCAATATTGCCACAATGATATTCGTTCCTGGTACCACCATAGTGGCTGACTTTGGTTAACATTTTACATGCTCTACTATGTACTATAGTAGTGTATTACACGTGGATAACAAAGAATTAACTAAATATTGACTAAATAGTAAATAGTGCACTCCCTCCATCCTCTAAAAGAAGCGGATGCGTGCTGTGTGTGTGTGTGTGTGGTGGGGGGCGTTTGTATTTGCACTTTTTGCACACATGTACACTACAGTTTGATCTTTGATCTATACGAAAGTATTGCATTGACTCTAAGGCCTAAAGTGTGAAGTGCTAATACTGGTCTTTGCGTATCAGTTTTAGCATCTGTACCCTTCAAAATGAATACAAGCGCTCTGTGTTTACTTTTCTTGATGTACTTGTACATTCTGTACATTGCATCAGAGTTCAAACAGAATGTGGAGTACTACCTTGTTAAATTTGTGTTTTTGCGCCTCGTGGCGTTGATCTCGCTGGGGGCCTTCACCAGTGCATATATTCAAATAATTGGGCTCATCGGGGAGAACGGGTTGATGCCATTGTGCAATTCTCTCCACAGCATTAAGATACATTGTGCCGAGATGGGAAATTTCACCTTGGACAACATGTTGATGAAGTGCCTGCTCAACCTCGTTCATGAACGCTTTTACAGTAAGACGGATCAGGACCGCCACCTGAAAATTCTCACGCTGATTGACATAAGCCTGAGCGCGCTGGCTGTAATGTATCCGCACCCAGTTATATTGCTATATCTTTACTTCTCCTACTACTCCCTAAAGCGCGTGTGCGGGCCTTTTCTTAACTTCCAGTGGGATGCGTTGTTATTGGAGACCCTCTTTCTGTCTTTCCTACTGTCGATCTCCAGCAATAGATTCTCGGTCGTACTCGCCATGATCAATGTCAAAGTGTTGTTCTTCCGTCTGATGCTGGGGGCGGGCCTGGTGAAGCTATTTAGTCGAGATGAGAGCTGGAATCGGTCTTTCACTGCAATGAGCTACCACTTCCTCACGCAACCACTGCCCACAAAACTCGGGATGTATCTGTACCGTACTCTGCCTGAGCGCCTGTACGTGCCCATGACCCAAGCCGCCATAGCACTCGAAACGGCGCTGCCGCTGCTTTCCGCGGTGCCACGCGGATACTTAGGCGGGGCGCATGTATATCTCGTGTTCTGGGGCAACGCGCTGCTGCAGACCGCCATATTGCTGACCGGCTACTACGGTAAGTCAGTAAACTACACAGGCAGACACACTATTTTGCGTATTATATACCGTTGCTCAGACTGGCATTTTCATGGTCCATAAGCGTAGCCTGTCTGTCTATGGCGAAGACGTTAGTGGCCAGTTTGTACAGTATGTTGTATGTATGGTATAAAATCTTTTATATGATCTGTATTCTGTTTCTAATGTACTCGGTGCATCTCTCTACGTGCCCGCTCTGCTACGAATGCATGTTCTTCTTTTTTTGCTGAACATAACAAAAACCACACAGGATTTTTCAACTATTTAACCTGCGTACTGTGTTTAAGCGTGCTGGATGACAGTTTTCTGCTGTCCCCACTGGCGCGCTCGGGCCTTTTGGACCGGTTCTGGCCCCGACAGGGGATATTTGCCGTGTACGGCTCGACGTTTGCTCCGCCGCTGCACGCCGTACAGTTCGCTTCCTTTGCTTCGGTGGAGCAGGTGCTGGATTTTCTGCGAGTTGGTTTGAATATGGGTGGTGGAGAGGGTGACATAGATGGTGCTGGGGCGGCGCAGCCGTTGGAAGGCGGCTGGCGCAGCTTCCTGGGCGGTGTTGTCATTGTCACATGCAGCATGGCACTGTTCGTATCCAACTCTGTGGCGCTGTATAAACTGCTGCAAAACAGCGGTGTGCTGCCGCCGCTTGACAAGGAGGCTGCAGATAAGGCTGCGGCTGATCGCAAGACAGCGCTAGCATCTGCCTCAGCAGCAGCGCAGAGGAGAGGCAGTACCTCTTCAACCACCACCAGCACCACCAGAACCACCACTACTCCCTCTGCTGCTTCTGTGGCAAGTGGTATGCCACGCCCGCCGTCGGGCGCACAGGGAAGTGGCGGCGCAGACGCGGATGCGGAGCCGGGGGCGCTTTTTCAAGTAGTGCCGCGCAGCTGCAACGTTTTTCATCAGTACTTCCTCTCCCACCTGTACCTTGGCTGCGCCTATGGTCTATTTGCCAACATGACCAAGGTCAGAAATGAAATACGCATTGAAGTATGCTACGACGATAACAGCAACAAGAACAAACACTGGAAGTTGGTCCAGTTCAAATACAAGCCAGATGACGTTGGTCAGGGCCCCAAGCCCATTTTTCCTCTGCTGTGCCATCTTCCTCGTTTGGACTGGCTCATGTGGTTCCTGGCGCTGAAGTCCACGGCTCAGTACTATCCGAAATGGTTCTGGCTGTTGTTGATCGGTATCTTGGAAGACACGGAGTGCGTGGCCAATATGCTGCATCCTGCTACTCGACAGGTGTTAAAGGAGCTGAGAGAAGAACAAAAGGCAGCAGAAGCGGCAGTCGTTTCAGCCGAAGATGGCGGAGCAAAAGGGAAAGATGTGGACACAAAATGTGCCGAAAAGAGTGATGGGGGTAGTGCTGATTCTGCTGCTGATCCTACTGTTGCTGCTGCTGCTGCTGCTGCTGCTGCTGCTGCTGCTGCTGCTGCTGCTGCTGCTCCTGGTGGTGCTGCTGCTGCTGCCAAGAAGGCCGGCGCTGTGCCAGAGAGGTTGGTCCGGGTATCGCTGCACCGCTACTTTCTGCCGGACCCTATGGTACCATTACCAGGCGGTGACGGCGGCGGCGGCGGCGCTGCGGGCTCTACTGGGACGGCTTCCAGCAGTAGCAGTAGCAGCAACAGTAACCGACAGGTATATTGGCAGACCTTGCCTGTGAAAGAGCTAGTACCGCCTTCGCGATTAGAGGACGTGTACCTAATGATGGAGCAGCTGCACTCCTCTACGCCGGCCGATCGCCGCCGCCGCCGGAACAGTGCTGCCCCCACTCCCGACACTGCTGCGGATCTCATCATGCGCACCATGTTCGAAAAACTGAAGAAAACCAAATAAAAATGAAGTCGCGGTGGGTATCAGTGGTACACACGCTAACCGCAAAATAAAACTCCCTTTGGTAGTGTGTTTCTGGCAGTAAGACGTTTTGTTGCTCAGGAACTCCTCTTTCTCTTCCCCTGTGTCCGACAATGTGTCTTTCTCAGTCGTCTGGATGTATCGATACGACTTTTCTGGTGTTCATAACACTATACCATTTTCATGAGTGATAGAAGTGACCTCATCCATGTAAAATCGCGTCCCAATGACTGGTTTTTAGATGCCGTCAGTCTAGAAGTCTAGTGGTGATATCTCTCAGATATCACGTCTCTCCATCGCACAATACTGGCACAGGTGTTAAAAGCAGTCCGGCAGATGGACTGAGTAGGTCCCATTGGCAAACCTTTTGGAATAATAGTACCTAAACTGTGTCCTTGCTCTTCCTGCTATATATTGGTAGTATATATATGATGATGATGATGATGATGATGATGATGATGATGATGATGATGATGATGATAATAATGATGATGTCTAACAGCCGTGGGCAACTTGTCTGAAGTTTGAAGTACACACGAATAAATGCGCGCGTAATCGTAATAGTATTGTAATAATAATAAAACAGCACGGCATGTCAAGATAGCTAGGATGCCCACTACTGTCTACATACGGGTGGACAACCACCTATCACAGTGATATTTGTTCCACTCACTGCTATCGGATCAGTCGTCGCAGCAGTAGTAGTTCAAGTAAAACTGCGTTATTAGATGCATCAAAAGGAATGGCAGTAGCAGCAGGTAGGGTAGCTTTAGCTGGAACAGCAGCAGTCGCTTTAGCAGGTTCGTATTGATTTCGGCCAAAAAAGATTTTCGCAAAAAAAAAAAAACAACAAAACACGAAAAAATCGAAAAGAAAACAACTGTGACAAAACGTTTGCTGTTAGGGCCGTATTTCATCAACACTTTTTTTTACAAAATTCGTTACAATTTACAATTGTAAATGGTCAAAAAATTGTAAAGTTGACATGTCATCTTTCGTCATCTCTACAAAAAACAATTACACTTTTGATAAAAAGGGGGAATTTTAATACTGAAAAAATCGCGCGAATTCTGTCCGCCATACCCCCCAAATGTCCCATCTCACTTTTTGTTTTTTTTCGTACCCCCTAAAAGGAAATTTGTTAATAAATAAAGTGAGGACAATCAATTTTGTAACCCCCTATGGTTTACAAAAAATTACAATTACATTTTTTTTTGTAAATTGTAAAGCCCAACTGACATTTTTCGGGTCAAAAATCTTTGTAAATTGTAAATTGTAACGAATTTTGTAAAAAAAAGTGTTGATGAAATACGGCCCTTACTGATGAAACAGAACTACCGTCCGTGCTCAGTTCGTTCCGGCCCTCTTTTAGTATATAGAGATACTTTAAAAACTTGGTGCAAATGAGTACTAATTGACTCACTTCACCCCCATGCTCACGAAAGCCCTCGCGCTGATCGTAGCGGTGTCTGCAGTGCTTGGGTATGAGCACCGGGAATTTGCAATTCTCCATCACTTTCATACGACCATCCACGATGTGAACGATACTCATTTAGCTATGATTCCCTTAGAATTCATGTGGGAGGCGTACAATAGAAGTATAATAAGAGGGGCAAGGAACGAATCATCAGTATTTGTGCATGAAAATACAGAATATAACCGCAGCGAGCACCACCATCACCAGATTCACATGCCTGTGGTGTACCCTGAATCTCTGAGCAGTGTATCACCGAGCCCTGTTTACAGCGAAGAATTTGTTAACCGTATTGCAACAGAAGCTGATACGTATTTAGTGAACCCACAAGGGGTTGAGACTGTGGATAACGGAGCAGTAGTGGTTATGGGCTGGCCTGGACTAAGTCAGTCAGGTGAAGATCTGTATGCCTTCGACAAATGGTTTTTCGGCATGACCCATGGCGTGATACTGGAGTCGGGGGCGCTCAACGGAATGACATTTTCCAACAGTTGGTTTTTCGAATATTTCGCCAACTGGACTTGTATACACGTTGAGGCCGACCAGAAAAGCTTCCGCCAGCTGACTCGTCTGCGTCCCCGGGCGGTGAATATTCACGCTGCGCTCTGCTCCACGCCGGCAGAACTGCACTACGTAGACTCCAGCTTGCCCATTAGCGGCATTTACGAGTTCATGGAGCCAGAGTTCTTGAAGCGGTGGCATTTTGACTTGTATGAACACCCAGCTAAGGCTGCGGATTTGCCCGTCATACACTGCGTCCCCCCAAAGCTGCTCTTTGCCGCTTTGGCAATAACGCGGGTTGATATATGGGTACTGGATGTTGAAGGGGCAGAGCTGGACGTGTTAAAAGGAGTCGACTGGACTCAGGTGGAGATTAAATCAATTATTATGGAGTGTGATGGCACTGACAGAGAAGCCAAAGATGAGAAAAAAATGGAGTTGTTGGCCAAAGTAGGCTTTAATTGTAGTAAAGTTGCCCTGATCAGTGCGTGCATGTGTAAGCACGACTTACTCAACGTCTCTTCCGGGGGCACTTTCGACGGCTACCCCTTCTCAGTGTCCAAGGGTGGACATGAGCTATTTCTCATGCACAAAGGAAAAGTGCGCAGCTTTTCCAATATGGATGACTACGACTATTTCACAGACCATTGCGGGCCCAAGGCGCAGCGCAGGAAGGAAGTCAAGAAGGTGTATTTCCAAACCCACCCTAGGGGAGCGGCAATAACTCGCCCAGAGCTGGAAGTGCTCTGCGGCAGAATGGGAACGTCATAAACCGCAGCAACGTGGACGATTACATCATGTCTATGTAGTATTGGCACTCTATCAGCATTTGCAGTAGTACCACCGACCCCAGAAGAGGGCCGCAGTCGTCTTAAGAATGTCCAAAAGAATTGAGAGGTGTTGTTGCGCCACTCAAAGGCATCTCTTGTTACTACTGACAGTGTATGTGCCAACACTCGCCAACACTCTACTCTGTAGCCCATTCCGCTGCCAACCCATGGACTCCGAACCTTAACTGTTGCGTTGGAATGCATGTCCTGAGCTGAGCAAGGCTTGTCAGTCTCTTTTAAACACATACCTTCATGACGGCGACTAGGTTTAGGTTTGAATGCAGATACCGTCATTGAAACGTGCTCCACCATCTTATGCCTGCCATGAAACAGAGCTTATACCAAAAAATACTGAAAAAAAGTCAAGTACTACCATTAGCGCCCCACTTTGTTTTTAACCACAGAGTGTAGTAATCAATGGAGTATTAGTAGTAATCAATGAGGCAACCTTTTTTTTTAATGGAGTATTAGCAGCAGTAATCAATGAAGCAACCTTTTTTTTAAATGGAGTATTAGTAGTAATCAATAAAAGGAAGCAACCGCATAATACCCAACGCACATATCAAACATGAAGAATCAGTTACTACTGATGATGATCTTTGTGAAGGAGCCAGGAGGAGAATGAGCTCCGTTGTGGACAGCGAAAATAGAAATTCGTCGACTGGATCTGCTGTTTTATTTCCTCTGATGGATAGCCAGTGCGTGGTGAGCACTTGCAGTGGACACGAGTGCGGCCCCAGCTCCTGCCACGTAGTTCTCGACCACACCTGTGGGCAGCTCTAGATGAGCCAAGCTCGGTATAGTCACGGGGAATGCAGAGCGGCGTGTGGTGGTGCAGACACCGCGCAGTCGAATCATGTCCCGTAGAGCACTGGGGTTGACTAGTAAGTTGACGATATCTGTGAGCTGAACTGCAGCTTCTTCTGCACTACACGCAGTAATTGGCAGCGTCTCACTGGCAACATTGGCGCATAGATCGACTAGGTTCTGCAATGTACCCTCAGGTATACTTTGAAGCGGTTCGAGGTGAAGTCTACTCTGCATAAGAACAGCATATTTCGCGGGGGGAAGGCGGGCCGCTGCCGTCACTGTCACTCTTCTCGAGGTACAGGTGATACTATCAATGCCGTCACTACAAGGTTGGCAACTGGCACCGTCACTATACTGCTGCATGTGCTGTCCCATCATCAATAAAACGGACAGGGTGTTGCGCAACAGCCCCCAGACTATCCGGTGGCCGACGAAGCATGTGAAATCTGAACCCAGGTGCACGAGCAGTCGCGTGCACTCTGTATTTTTGTTCAGCGCAGCGGCAAACAAAGGTGGATATCCATTATTGTTACAATTGTTGATATCAGCTCCGAGGTCGTGAAGTAGTTGGATGCATTCAGCATTTCCAGACATAGCAGCGGCATACACAGGCGAGCTTCCATCCTCGGCGCACTTGTTAATATCTCCTCCCCGCTGATGGAGTAGCTTGATGCAATCGGCTTTACCGAACCGAGCAGCGGCATAAACAGGCGACTTTCCATAATCATCACACTTGTTGACGTCTGCCATGTGGCTCAGAAGCTGAATACACGCTGCATGTCCACGCTGAGCAGCTGCAAGCACTGGTGATCGTCCAGTCCCGTCACACATATTGACATCTGCTCTCAGCTGATAGAGTAAGTGGACACATTGTGTCTGACCACGCTCAGCAGCTACATATATAGGTGATCGTCCACACCCGTCGCACTTATTTACATCCGCTTTCAGTTGGTTCAGGAGCTCGATACACTCCACGTGACCGTTCCTTGCCGCCATGTGCATTGGCGTCATCTCCAAAGAACCAGCCTTTGCACTGATATCGGCGCCTAACTGCTGCAATTGGGGTATATAGTGTAATTTTCCATCGCAGGCTGCTTGATGGATCAATGAAGTGCAAGGCTCGGACAGAGTGTTGCATTTCCACTTCTCTATAGGAAACTTTACCAGCAATTTCATGTATGCCTCATCTTGGTGATCGAGAGCGGTTTGTAACAGGGCAACCGCTGCGGTGACAATCTCAGCGATATCAGTCATAGTGGTCTTCAAGTTATAGATATGATACCTATTGTGCTTCCTTTAATTAAGTTAACTTTTAACTTTTAACACATTTTATTTTTTTCGTTTTTTTTTCTCATTCTTTCAGTTCATTCATTCAGTTCACACAGAGCAGACTGCTGCAAAAAGTCCTTAGCAGCTGACAGGTCAGAGATAAATCAGAGGTTTAATTTAGAGAACTACAGTATATTCGTACTACATTACAGTATAAATCACATATCATATTCGGACCAACATTGTATCTTGCACTATACTGTGAGCCTTTCTAGACTTCTGCAGCGCTCGGTGGTGTGATCCTCTCAAATTCAACAAAAGTAGGATGGCCAATAGCACAGGTATTTACGGACGCCCGTCCACCAGCTTGAAGTCCATTGTTGCGGGCTTTCTGCTGGCAATGTGCCTTGTCGTCTACTTGATGGCTTCCTCCAACGTTTTTTCGGTTGCTCATTCAAGTAAGCGTGGCACTAAGAGCAGCTTGCGGGCAGCACATACCCGTTCGGCCGCCACTTATATTGCCCCAGACCCTGGGAGGCCACTGACTACGAGTACATCTGTTGTAGCCACCGGGGCGGCCCCTGCTGACCCTCACTCTATTTTCGATATCACAGTTGATGCGATAGACGGCACACCTCCTGTATCGTTGTCTTCGTACAGGGGTGCGAAGGCCTTTCTCATCGTTAACCTGGCCTGCAACTGAGGCTTGACAAAGACAAACTACCCAGAATTGGAGAGTTTGTATAAGAAGTACAAGGGAGAGGGCCTGGAAATTTTTGGGTTTCCTTGCAATAGCTTCCACCAGGAACCGAAAGACAACGCATACATTCTAAATTATGCTCGAAATGTGCAAAAAGTAACCTTCCCCATGTTTGGGAAGTTGAAGTGCGAAGAAGGTGCGGAGACGCACCCATTGTACATGTTTCTGCGCGGCGCCCTCAACACGAATGTTAAGTGGAACTTCAGTAAGTTTCTTGTCGACGCTAGTGGCAACCCAGTAAAGCTATTTGGGCCTAAACAGTCCCCACTTTCCTTTGAAGATGAGATTGTGACTCTTCTTCGTAAAACGGCTTAAAGCGTATGATAGGTGTGTCGTAATAATGTATTTATGAGTTCAGTCACACACTTGAGGTCATGTGGGACGCAGCAGCTGACGATGGTAAGGTAATATGTGTGGGGAGAATGCTATCAGTGTAGTAATGAAGTACGCTGATGTGTAGAGGCAGGATGTCGTTTTGGACAGCTGGTGGGCTCTGTGTGTTGAAGAGGTGACAGTGGCAGTTACAAGCGCCATGATTCGAATGACGACAGTGACTATTTTATATATTTATATACACATATTGGTACTTTGCGTACTCATTCGTAGCCGTTCGCGCTAAGAAGGGAGTATGTGAATTCTGTTGGTATATATTACGTATATAGGAGACCATTGTTTGATAGAATACGTGTGCTGTTGCTGTGCGCATCCCCCGAAAATACAGTGTTGCTATGTTGCCTAGTGCGATCCTGCTGGAAGGCAATGATCTTTATAATTTTATGAAAAAATAAAAATGGGAACAAGAGCTAATTCGATGATATTATTAGGGATTGTAAAGGGGCAACAGTTGTACCACTACCAATCTCGCTATACCATAACACCATCTTTATTGAAGAGTAAATACATGTATTTGATACTACTGTAGTACAACCTCTTTCTTCCAGCCAAAACAATAGGACACTCACACTTTTCTTATCTCTCACACCAATATGCGCAAACAGGAGTTCAAATATAGCACACATACAAGCGACAGCGGTCAATCTTGCAGTAGTACGGTTAGTAAATGGGTTGCACTATCTGAGAACTTCACCGTGTTTTAAACTTTTACTTTTCAAAACAAAGGGTGGCGTACTTTTCTTTCATCCCCGGCAGCTCATCGCGCAGCTCGCGCATATTGTCGAGCAGAATAGGGGGCACCACCACTCCGCCCTTGGCGGTGCGGTCAAGGCGCTTGTCATACTCACACTCACCCGCAGTCCAGATGCGTCCTGGTCCTCGGGGGTCTTTGCGAGACTCGCGCAGGAAGCGCAGGAGATTGCCAGCATTGGATTTGAAGGTCTCCAAACCACAGACGGCCTCGATGTCAATGGCCAAAAAGAAGTTACCCAGTGGCATGGGGGCGGGCTTGCCCGTCGCAAGGTCGACCCCCGACACAGCGGGTCCGAACGGTCCGGACTGAAACGCGGTGCTGAGCAGCTCCACCACTGTGGCCCAGCCGTAGCCTTTGTAACCGCCCAGAGCATCTCCCGCGCCACCCAGCGGGGTCAACGCGCAGTTCCCTTTCACCATGTCGATCAGGATCTCGTCAGTGTCGGTACGCTCGTTGCCCTCCACGTCTATAACCATGCCCTTGGGGGTGCTCTTGCCCAGACGAGAGTATGCCTCGATCTTACCACGCTGGTTAATACTGGTGGCGCAGTCAACGACAAACGGGAAAGCTTCGTCGGTGGGGATGCCGAAGCACAAAGGGTTGGTTCCCAAGCAGGGGGCCGTGCCGAAGGTAGGTGCAATGCTAGGCCGCGCGTTGGTTCCGGTGAACCCAATGCACCCAGCCTGGGTGGCCATGGTGGCGTAATAGCCAGCAATTCCGTAGTGAGTGGAGTTCTGCACTGCCACAAAGCCCACACCGTGCTCCTTGGCCTTCTTAATGGCCAAATCCATGCAGGCAGGGCCAATATACAGCCCCAGCCCCATGTTGCCATCCACAAGGGCAGTGGTATTGCTTTCCTTGACAATACTCATCGGGGCGTACGGCTTTAAGATTCCTTTTTTGATGCGGTCAAAGTAGATGGGCTTGAGGCGACCAATGCCGTGGGAGTCGATACCGCGCTTGTCGGCCTCGATGAGCACGTTGGCACAGATCTTGGCTTCTTTTTCGGGCACGCCGATGGCCAAGAACGAATCGTTCATGAACTTTTCCAAGTAGTCGAAGTCAAGGCGAATGGAGCCGGCGATAGGTACGCTACAAAAGAATAGATATAGGTATTATAGGTAATGTAATGTGACATAAGGAGACGAAGTGGCCGTTAGGACGCAGGAGAAACAATGAAGACTTTTGCTTCCGTTATCTAGGTGCTATACCTCTCCCACGGGCCCTGTCCGGAGCGATCATTCTCCCCTCCTTTGGTGTAAAAGCCCAACAACCTCTCAGCCACTCGCACAATAGTGTCGTCCTTTGAGCCACCAAGAGATATGAACTCCTCACACAGCGAGTTGTACTCCTCCTTGGAATCGAACACATCGCCCGCCGCCGCTAAAATATCGCCGCAGCGCTTTCTAATCTCGATCAATCTCACGTTAGCAGCCATGTTATGAAGTCAGTGGTAAGTAGAAATGTGTTGATATTCTCCTTTGAGTAAGGAATGATTGTAAAAGATTCGTGAATACAGTATGTGATGTGAGAATGTGTGGATGAGAACCGAACCGAGCGGAACGAACGAACACCGAGAACACACCGCACACACAAATAACAGCAGAGAGCACACAAAAAAGATCGAAAAGAGTGCAGTGTAGTGTGTGTTCGGTTCTTCTTTTATTTTTTGGAGAAGTGCGGGAAAGGTTTTCTTTTTTCGGTTTCCACGGCCTTGGGCATAAACCATATATCTTGCTTACTTTCTTTTTTAGTTATAAGGTTCCTTACTTTAGGTTGCATTGGTGCTACTGTAGTTTTTCCTAGCTAGACATGGCAGACGCTGCGACACCAGCGATTAGAAGAAGGTAAAACCTAGCGATGCTTGCTGACAGTCACATGGACGACAAATATTTATATGGTGTTATATTTATAATTTAATTTTTACTCAGGAATCCTGGAGCTGGAGCTGGAGCTGGAGCGGAAAATGACACAGCCTCCAATAGAGCCGCTCAGCAGGGCATCCTACGCTTTTACACTGACGAGGCCCCGGGCATCCAAATGTAAGATTGTCCGCTACCCTACCTCATTATCCCACACAATACCGGCATTTAATCTTGTACATGTTCCCCTAATACCCTGATTGTGGGTCTATGCTGTTTTTATTACTCAATTTTCTGCACATAAAATGTTAGTGGGCCCACCACTGTATTAGCCTGCAGTTTGATGTTCATTGGTCTGGTGGTCGTGCTACACATTCTCGGCAAATTCCGATCATAGATAGTTGTATCGAAGCAGGTTGAAGTGACTTGTCTTATTGTTAGTTATTAGAAACACTGCAATTTTAATGTCGCTGAAGTGAGAAGCTTGGTGGTAAACTGTGTGTATATATAAAATACAAGTTGGGTAGTGGCTACTTTTCCATCTATATATATACGCAACTCTACGCCACTCTAATCTTTCAATTACGTGCAGCCTGAAGGAAGAAGCTACGTGGAGGACTTTCATAATGTATGCTGCATGTGTATATTGAACATCCAACCGACTTCAAGCTAACGCCATGCAACAAGTGCTGTCGGTCTTTGCTCAACGGTGGGCGGTTACGGTTGGCATTCGTGTGTTCTGCTTTCTTTTGTATATGATACAGTCGTCATTAAGTTCTCAGCGCAGAACATTACATTTAGTAATATCGATCACTGCATCCAAAGAGTGATCCCTATGACACTCACTTCAAGTTATTTCATTCAACGAGTTGGTGTGTTCCAGTTACACGTGTGTAATGTGCATACACAGAACGGCCGGGGGGCGGCCGCCCGCCCGGCCGCGCGTTTTTTCTTTTTTTCACACACACACCACACAACCGCGCGCCCGCACAGCGCACACAACAGCAGCAAAAAACAGAACAAACAGATGGCAGCAACAGAAAAAAGAAAAAACATTGTTTGCAAAGCAGAGGTAATTTACAAGCAGTGAATATATTGGGTTAAATTTGGTTTAGATTTATATCCAGAGAGATGTCAGATGCTGTCGGTATTCAAGGATTAGTTGTGGAGCCTCTAACGAAGTTCGCCAAAGACTCCATTCACCTCGTTAAGAAGTGCACCAAGCCCGACCACAAGGGTAAGTCTATTATTCTGAACATCTATTATTTCAAGTTTTTCAATTGAGATAGTATAAGTCTGTGCTGACCATGTGTTATGTTATTTACATTCTATGCACAGAATTCGCGAGAATTGCTCGGGCCACCGGTGTTGGATTTTTGATCATGGGTTTCATCGGTTTCTTTGTGAAGCTTGTACATATTCCTATCAATAACATCATAGTTGGAGGAGGAATGTAGTGAGCTCACGTTTAGAAACTGTAGTGTTTAAACTTTGAGTTAGTGTGATGTTGTATATATAACAAAGATGATAGATTGAATATATATATGGGCGTATGAAGATATACGCACCGCCATGCTGCGCTCATTATTGCCAAACGTGTCCGGTATAGAACATTTTACAGTATTATGAATTACAACACACGCACACACACACCACATGAATTATTGAATTTATATCACCCCGGCGCAAAATCACTAGTGGGGTAATACTGATCCTGCAACTGTGTGAGTTCAACTCGAGATGCATGGCATCGTAAAGTATATTGATCCATATTGGGACAGTAGCACATGTATATTGACTATGCGCAACTGCTCCATTGACAATAGAACTATCTCGTAACTTGTTACTACAGTATTTTCTATGACAGTCTAACTCCCATGAACGTTTCACTTTTTATGGTGCGACGCAGTGTCTTTTGTGTGCCAGAAAAACTCGATGATATCAGCGTGGCTAACCACATATTTTTTCATTTCGGACTTCCACTTTCCCTCCAGTAGCAGCTGAACTTTGTCTCCTTGGTATGCAAAGTAGTCGTCAAAGGAGCATACATCGCCTCGAATAAAGTTTCTAAAAATATAACAGAATGATCATAATGAAATAAAAAGCAGTAAGTAACAGCAAATATACGAGTCTCTAAGGGGTTGTTCAATGTGTATAAGGACAACGCCCTACATAGCTGATAGGATGAGGTAGTAAAATTACCTTCTTCCTCATGGGATACATACCTATATATATTTACATCAACCAAGGCGGATGCATCTTTTATCGTCGTGCCTTCTTTGATTCCATAACACTTGACCAACGAGGCGTTCGCAGTGTAAAAGTGATGTAACCCCATGGTCCTATAAGCGGTTTTGATAATCAGCGGCACCGCCGAGACATGGGTTGGGTTCGCTTGGGTATACTCTTCACTATCTTCGAAACGCTCTATGTGGTCGAGATTGGCCTCGAACTCGGTGGAGATCTGCAGTACCTCCGACAGCACGTCGCCCAAGCCACTTTGCGACACGGCCTCTTTTATGGCAATCAGTGCAGGGGTTTGTCTCTTGCGCAGGTAGTCCCGAGAAGTTTCGTTCACTAAGTAGATAACCTCTTTCGCACTCAACAGCTATGTGAAAATTACAAATTGCAGTAGAACAGTAAATGAGGCATTGACATAATTCTGGTCGCTTTTGTGATGCGATGCGCGTTCTCAACAGGGTAACTTACATTCAGCGCGGTCAGTATCTCTCTCTCCCTCCGCTCCCACTTGCCAAACCGCACTGCACTGCCTGTACACACCTTCGGAATGCGGGACCGCTTATAGCGCGGCCGTGGCTTCCTCACCTTGTCGCCATCAGGCTCTGGTCGTATTCTCCCCGCGATGAATTGCCATGCCTTGATGAACGTGCTGTACTGAAACTGTAAATACTCCGCCCCAAGTTTGTCATACTTGATCGTTTCAACGTTAACCAGGGCTCTCTCGAGAATGTCTAAGTCCCAGAGGAGTATCTCTTGATTCACAGTATGTAAGTCGCGCACTGGGTCAATTGAAGCCGAGTAGTGCACGACATCTGGGTCGTCGAAGGCTCGTATGACGTGCAGAATAACGTCCACATTCTTCAGGCTCTCCAACGAAGCGCACCCAACGCCGCTATTTTCGAGATACGACCCTGATACAAGTCCAGCAGTATCTACTAAGCTCACCATAGAGCGTGAGATCTGTTGGGGATTCCAGAGACTGCGTAGCCACTCGAATTTGTCATCTGGCACACACACAGTGGAAGTGGCTGAATCGATCGTGCAGAAAAGGGAGTCTTCTGTTTCCTGCTTCCTGTTATTTTGCTTCGAAAATGCATTAAAAAGTGTACTTTTACCCACATTTGTCGTTCCAATCATGCCCATCTTGATATGATTACAGACTGGGTTCATCAACTTGCGTCTGGACGAAGTCACTACGGAGAGATCGCCCACGACAGATGATTCGTCATCCGCGTGGATGTCCACTTCCGCAGCGGCGGCCCTAGCCCCAGTAGATGCCATGAATTACGCTCAAGTACCCAGCTTCTTACTTTCTTGGAATAATATGTTGTTACACCTGTGAGCGAGAACAATAAAATATAAGCAGGAAGCGAGAGTTTTTGTTTTTTGTTTTTTGTGTTTTTTTTTGTTTTTTTTTGTTTTTTTTTTCTTTTTTCTTTTTTCCCTCTCTCTCCTCTCTCTCACTTTTTTCTTTTCTTTTCCCTTTTTTCGTTTTTTAGAGAAAGTTGTTGTAGAGTTCGTTCACTTCATTCAGCGCACACTTCACCAATTAAAAGAGTTACAGCAGCACAGCAGCACAGCAGCGCTTCAGTTTGAGTCGCGCCCTATATTTGTGGTGCAGAGAATAAGTGAATAATACGGTCTTTGTTCCGTTTGCTGCCATCCATCATCATCATCATTATGAATTTACTATCCTCTTCCGATGCTGCTTCATCCCCTGTAATCTATCTGGAGATGATCAGTGATGTGATGTGACCAAATGGATACATTGGCAAGAGACATGTTTTAAACGCCATGAAGATGGTGGAAGACGAACAGCTCTTAGCCAATGACGGCGCAGCGGGTGGTGATGAGGAGGCCATTATTCGCTTTCAGTTAGTACGCGTGCCCTTCTTTTTGGAACCAGGGTACCTTTCTAAACCTGACGACTTTTGGGAAACACACGATACGCGCATGATCAGAAAGTTCGGTTCCAAAGAAGCTTTCGATCGAGTGAAGGCTGCCCATGGCCTAGTTCCTCGAGCACGTGAGGTTGGCATCGACGGCTCCATAGGGTTTGATCAGAAGGCCCTCGATAAGCGACGGCAGAGCTCCACCCTGCGAGCACACAGACTGGTGCAATTCATTGCCAAGGAGCACTCGTTTGTGGACAGCGAAAAGGTGTACGACCTGCTAAATCACAAGCACTTCATCGAAGCAGGTATCCTCAACGATATGAGTCTTTTACTGGATGCCTGCGAGCAGGCAGGGCTGCAGCGACAAGAGTGTGCACGATTCCTTAGCTCGGAAGAAGGAGCACAGGAGATCTTACATACTGTTGATTTAGTGAATTCGTACGGCATTCACTCCATTCCTACCTTGGTGGTGGATGGAAAGTACATGGTGAACGGCGCTTCGCCGGCAGACGAAGTGGCTGAGACACTGCGTCGGGTGGTTCAGGGCTACACCAAGCAGGGCGCAACTCCTGCGGACAATCGCTTGTTTGCAAAGTCGCTTGGAATGTTGTAATGTGGTCCATCGGTTTGCGGGTTGCTGACATTATCGTCTGTATATCGGTTGTTTTGTATTCGATAACCGTACTGTCAGCACATACTATGCCTATAAATTATCTGCATATCATTTTGCCTCATGTAATGCAATGGCACAACAGTTATGTGCTAGCTGTACTCTCGAGCTTTATGCATCGTCATGTATTCTTACTAAATAGTGCGGCGTGTGCGAAGTATATTTATGCAGGAACTGCGTTATAGATATAGATAGATAGCCGCGTTCTGGGTGGATGATGGCTGTATGCACATTTGCATTACGGTCTGAAAACCCGTTTGCGTATATGTGTCGAGTGACACCGCAGTACAGTATAGTATAGTATAGTATAGTATAGTATAGTATAGTATAGTATAGTATACTCTGCATAAATATAAATATAATCACGCAGTACTCTTTGTAATTGAGTGTCGTATGTTTTCCAATAAAACTAAATGGCAAGGAAACATTGATAGATTACACTTGAACGCTTTATTTTTAACGATAAAACTAACACGACAATAAGCTTTCAAGAGAAAACTACCAGTATAGTATACTATATCTATATATACATACTATCGAACTCAAGTACTACTACAAATGCGAAAAGAGCTTATCTTCAGTTTCAACCCGTACTTGACTTCCAATTTGAAGAGCGCTACTATTTGATGCGGAAGCACTGCTATTGGCACTCCCGGCAAGCCCCAAGCTGCTTCGACTGCTGCTGCTTCTGCGGTCTATTAGTGCACCGATGCTGCCCGCACTACGATGCACACATACATAACAGGCAAACAACAAGGAATTAGCGTCGTAGCCACACTGTACCAGCATGGTGTACTTATACTTACAAGACAGGTAGGGTACGGTGGGGGTACTTTACTTTACTACCCTGTATGCATACACTCAAACTTGGCACGCAAGCTTACACGAACCACACTCGCACTACGACGACTGACGTACCGTATTCGAGAGACAAATCCTCCAGCGCCGCTATCCAGCTCAGCTGCCTCCGCTGCTGCTGCTGCCGCCGCCTTGGCCTCCGCCCTGGCATTCGCATCCTCTATTTCTGCCCTGGCTTTCACCTGCTCCGCCGCACGCGCCTCTGCCAGCTTGCTGGCCATGTCTTCTTCAGTTAAATAGCCCCGCTGGTGCAGATCAAAGTTTTCAAATATTTTCGCCACTAGAAAAATATCCTTCTCTTCAACTTTTTCCATGAGAAGCAACAGAAGCAATACGAACTCGCACTTACTCATTTCGTTGGGCATACGCTTCAAATCTGGCACTAGTTGGTAGAACTCATTTTCAAACAGCAATTTGAGCGTCTTGGTGTGCATATCTGATGAAAACTGATCGATGATTTTTTTCTCATTCTTAACGACACGTTGCAGTAGAGGGTATTTCACGAAGTCACTCAGCGCTTTGGCCATCCAACTGCAGCTCGCAATCAAGTAGAATATTGTAAACACTTTTCCCGCTCTGGTGTTAGGGGCCAACTCTCCATATCCCACCGTCATCACAGATACCACTGCCCAATAAAACGAATCCGTGCTGCTCCAGCCTTCTATCTCCATCATAGCCCCCATACCGAGCAAAAGAATAAATAAAATTACCACCAAGTTGCGTCCCACCGACCACTTTAGATTAGCCACGTCCTCTTCGAAGGTCTTCAGTGCATCGTTGCGGACCTCCTCGAAGGTTCTTTCGGGCGGCCGCTCGTGCAAACTGCGCGAAATGTCCTGAAAGATATCCCGCATTGATTTCCTCCTCACTACACTACCACCGTCAGTGGCTGTGCTTTGCCTATAATCCACTGAGATACTATTATCCGCAGAAGCGGCGCCAGTACCTGCACCAGCACTCTGTTGACCACTTGCCCAAACTTGCTGCAGTGGGTTGATCTGGTCCGCACTCTCCTCGCCGTCACGACCACCCTTCATTTTCAAAAACGACTTCATGGACCGTTTCTTGTTCTTGTGCTCCTGGTTGTCCTGCCAAAATGCTGAGACGGCGCCCAGCGATACGCCGCAGGTCGCGATGCCCACCAGGATGTAAAACGCTGTAAATAAACGAGTACTCGGTGTTTTCGGGACCAGGTCTCCTGTTATTAACGCGGTGGGAGGGTATACATTCAATAGTTAGGGAATCACACGCGGAAAAGACGAGTACAAAAGACTAATACGTCCTCACCATATCCTATAGTCAGAACTGTAATGATTAGAAAATAGAAGCAATCCAAGTAATTCCACCCTTCCCATTGATGATAGACTATTACACCAACCAATAAATAGACGAACACTACGGCTAATATGATATAGAAATTGTTCTTGATAAACTTTTCGTTTAACTCGTGAAGCTGCAGTAACGCGGCAGGCTCTTTCTTTTCTTTCTTGTGCTTCAGTTGAAACGAATGAACAAATTCTGATATACTTTTCCTCGGTGACAACTGAGTGGAAAGAGTGTGTGAAGTTGTGCTCGTAACAGAAGATTGCGCATCTTCTTCTATAACTAACTCGGCATCACTGATTGTTTTCCAAAGCTCCTTATCTTGACTTGCTGAGGATGACGCCATTTCTTTCCCAGACCA
>JACKZZ010019348.1_pt1 | contig 24039 bp, 9 predicted proteins | sample 8027871 | NCBI WGS metagenome assembly JACKZZ01 (sample SAMN15724774, study PRJNA655200) | protist metagenome | isolation source: fluorescence activated cell sorting (FACS) single amplified genomes of... | place: USA: West Boothbay Harbor, Gulf of Maine | collected 2000-07-19 | reverse complement strand
ATGGTAGTACACTATTTGTCAAGAAATGCACCTTTACTGGAAATGTTGGTTCTTACCGGGGAGGAGGGATGCTCGTGACAGATGGTGCAACAGTTTTCATCTCTAATAGTACTTTCAAAGAAAATGTAGCGACTCGTTTTGGTGGCGGGGGGTTATATTTAAGCAAAGATTGCCACGTAAAGCTGGTGGAGACGTATTTCAATGGCAATACTGCATATCATCATGGAGGCGCACTTTTTGGAGTAGGCGGGACCTTTGATATAAATAATTCAACATTTATACATAACACTGCATCGGAACACTTTGGGGGCGGAATATATCTAATAAAGGGTTCGCAATTAAACATTAACGGTAGCCTCTTAGCTCAAAACTATGCAAGGCATCGTGGAGGAGCACTCTTTAGTAAAACTTCTGAGTTCAAAGCATATTTACTACATATTCAAGAAAACATTGCAGAGAAATATGATGGCGGGGGTCTTTTTGCCGTGTCGAAGAGCAACCTGATGCTGCATAATAGCAAACTGATAAAAAATGTTGCCAAGTACAATGGAGGTGGGCTATTTCTTTATAAGAGTAAAATTCTGGCTGTGCGTTCGGTTTTTGAACGCAACACGGCTACTCGTTTTGACGGGGGTGGACTGACTGCTATTGGGCAATCCGAATATAGTTTGATCCACTGTAATTTTAGAAATAATTATGCTCATCGTAGGGGAACAGCGGCTTTTTTTTCCACGAATTCAGCAGGGACCCCGATTAACACTCAATTTACAGTTTTTTCCCAAAACACTGTTGCAGGTAAGCTGTTTCAAGGATGTGAAAACTTATCAAGCGTATGCAACAACCCTTATACTTCAGGTTCCTGCGAAGATACCCAGGAGGACAGCAAGATCATAGGAGTATGGTGCAAACGCCAATGTGAGCCTGGTTTTTTTCACACAGGCAATTTAGTGACCGCTGCAAATGACCGCATTTGTGAACCTTGTGCTGCCAAACATTTCACCACCCAAACGAACCTGCAGTTCTGTGTATTGTGGACTGTGTGTTATCGTGGCACGTATATTTCCAATGCAGGTTCGCCTTCTAGAGACGTTACATGCTCCACTTGTCGGTCCGGCAGATTTACAGACCATGAAAATGCCCGAAAATGCTCAGATTGGACGACATGTCCAGCTGGAACATATGTTTCTACTGCCGGTAACTTAATTTCGAACAAAGAATGCAAACAATGTCCATATGGGCAGTACACAAAAACAAATAACATTATTCAGTGTACAAATTGGTCAATAATATGCTCTGCGGGTTTTTATGTAGCTTTTCAACGTAATCAAACAGCAGACACACTGTGCAGACCATGTACACAAGGATTTTTTGCTGAAAGTAAAAACATGACAAGCTGCAGGCCTTTTAAAGTTTGCCACACAGGGTACGATTTTAATGGGGATGCCAAAACTGATGCAAGATGCACTCGTTGCCCATACTATATGAAAAGATGGCCTAATGTGCCGTCTGGTCGATGCTATTTATGTTCCGTTTGGGGACAGTTCTCTTGCAAATGGTTGCAATTTACACTCATACTGTCAGTTGCAATAACAATATATATTCTGCATTCCAAATCTCGATTCATTTTTAACAAATTAAGGAACTTCCTAGGATTGAAGACGCAACCCAATGCTAAAACAAAGATTAGCCCTGGTGATTTAGAACCAATGTCGAACTGGGGAATGGCAAGAAACAAAATGTTGAATCGTAAGCCATCGTTATACCGTACAGTTCAAAACAAACTAGCTGCCACAAACAATATTAGTGATGAATCAGAAGCAATGTCAAAGTGGAGAAAAGCAAAAAAGAAAATATTGAAACGAGACTCATCACTGTACCAAACAGTTCAAAACAAACTTGCTGAGACAAATGGCAGTAATCCAAAATCAAAATGGGATGTCGTTAGAAGCAGAAAAAAGAAGTTGCTAAATCACAAGAAAGCACGCAAAACTGTAAAACATTCTTTAAGGAAAAAGCGGAAAACGAAAGTAAATAGTACCGCTGTCAGCTCGCACAGAAAATTCAAAACGGGGATTAGCTCAATAAATCAGAAGGAAGTTGCTAGTTCGAGGGAAGCAAAACATGAAAGTCAAACTAAACAATATTTGGGAAACAGTACTCCGGAAGCTGGAAGAAAATTTGAGAACCGAACCAAAATATCTCCAATCAAAACTGCACAATCTGAAGTGAGGGTAAAAAAGGCTCTTAATAGACACAAAGCCTTAATGGCAATTGCGTCGGCTGCAGACGAGCCTGCCTCGTCCGATAATGATACAATATTATAAAACAAGCAATATAAGATTTAGGTATACGAACGTACTAATTTTATTAGCTTAGGTTATCCAGTACGCACGGTTTTAAGTCTAAAGTGAGTAAGGAAGCGGTACAGGTACCAGGTACCAGGTACAGGTACCTGGTACCGGTATAATATCATATTAATACCAGGTACGGGTACAGGTAAGGAACCGGTACAGTACAGGTACCTGGTACCGTACGGGTACCAGGAAAAAATCGGTAGGTACGGTACGGCTACCTGCAGAAAGTCCGTCCTCCTAGACCTACCTCCCGCTGAGGAAAGATAGGCTGCTAGGACTGCACCACATACGGCTACCACCTCCATCTTACAGACTAAGAGGAGGGAGTAGATACGTCCGCGTCCCAACTTAATCAATAGAATAGATTGATGTTGATTAATTTGGGGAAAATACCCGGACCGGACGTGGTCCAGGGTCCCCCCCTAAAAAACTTTTTTATATTTAATAATTTTCTGTTCTTACGTCTCTCTTACCGAGGTTATTGTCTACAATGGATGGTTGCTAATTTCCACGTTGTCGTTCTCAAGGAACCAAGTTGCCTGAGGAACAAGGCGTTCGTACGTAATGTTTCATTCGTCTCAACTGAGCTAACGAATAAGCTATTGTACACTGGCTGTGGTTCCCTGATAGAACAGGGGAGAGTCTTCCCCCCTTTTTTTATTCTCCAGGTCTACCACTAAACGCTCGTGCCTTCCTCCCTTTTGGAATGGCCTTTCTACAGGTAGCACGCGTATCGGAAAGAGGCAAGCCTCTTCTGCCCTGTTTGCTTGGTGTGCCTGGTACCTTCATAGGCATAGTCCATTGGCAAGTTTGTTGGGACATAGGCATGGAAGATCCGGATCCTAAACAGCTTTAAAACTATAAAAAATATTTTACATATGGCCTCAACAAAACAATAATAGCCACTGTCTCAAACAATTTTATGTTAGTTTGAATGATGAATACCAGAAGTCTTATTCTGGAACAAGGAGGAGTTTGGGTTCTTGAACGGTTTTACCTTCTTTTTTCTTTTTTGACTTATTAAAACATACTCTATATAATTTGTTTTTTTCTTCATAAAATAAAAGTCAATTTTCTTGTTTTTAATAAAAGTATTTACAAATTATTAATATGTCTAAATCTAGAGTTCAGTTCGCAGTATGCCAATTTGTTTAAAAGTATTACACACTATTGAGATGTACATCTTTTTTTTTTACTCGTATGAAGATTTCAATTAATAAGAATGAAGAATTTATGCACGGTCTTTTCCCCACTTATACATGTTGTGTTAAGGCTGGCGTATTTTTGAGGTTTTTTATACAGGAAATGCAAACACCATGACCACAAACAGTGGATACGAACATTTGATTATATTCAAAGCAAACGCAACACTTGCATTCAAGGTATGTTTTGACCCACTGTGATTTGCTTCCGATACTGCGGCATTCTGGACATTTATATTCAGCTTCTTTTATCACATTACTATTGCGTGATGGCTCATCGACTAATACAGCAGTGGCATTATGGGCAGGACGCAATTGTTCCTTCTCTACATCTTTTTCTTTGTTTTCATTGGTATTCTCACCTGGTTGTACATCTTTATTTTCTGCGCATTTCGCTGGTAGTACCTTTGAGGTGGTCTTCCTCTTATAGCCCCGTACTTTATTTGATTTATACATTGCCACAATTATTGGAAGAGAGACGAGTAGGCAAACATATACAGTAACGTTTGCAAAGTGTAAAAACAACAACGCATCTGCTGTTATGTACGCAGCAGATAAATACACCACTGTTTTCCATTTGTTCATCGATTCTACTAGGCATGGATGCATGTGGTGACAAATCCATGCCAAAGCACAGCACACAAAAAGTTGCACGCACAACACAATTACAGGCTCATCTCCAAAAAAAACAAACGAAATTATTACGATAACGTCCGCCTGATTTTCTATCAATACAAAAACTTTATCGAATTTCAGGTCCAGTGCTTTGCTGGAAAACTGAAAGGACGGTATCAGTGCTGTTGCTACAGGGTAAAACGAAATAAGGCCTAAACTCGCGAAAGACATGTAAATGCTGTGAATCGAAGTTCTGTTAAAACATACCGTTGATGAGTCTATTTTGAGGTAGAACTTTTCTCCTCCGTCGTCATAAAAGCATGAAAAGGCCGAAAATAAAGTCGCCATGATTCCAAAGTAGCAATTGTTGTTAACATAATTTAAAACCCGCATATAAATGTCCGCTTTCGAAAACTTTCGCAGTGCTCTGCCATGATCATCTACACCAAGTTTCCCTTTTCTCACACGGATGATGGCATGTTTCACATAAAAAGGAAATAGTAAGGATATGAATGCTGCAAGTGCAAAAAAGAACGGATATGTGTTTCCGTACTCTGGGGGCAACTGAAATTGGGGCAAGTAGGTAATTAGATCTATTGCGACCAACAGTATACGCAAAATAGGATGGCTCGCAAAACCAATCCTCCACGTAACATAACCCACCTCTTCTGTCTTTTCAATACTGCTGGTTGTATTGACAGTGGAATTAAAGGAAGCAATAGTATTAAGCCCAGCCTGTTCTGATTCCTCTTTAACATGAAGTGGTCCAAAGCGCAGTGCAAGTGCCATAAATTGCCACCAGCGCAGTACAAACAGATTCAGGAACGCATTCCGATTTTCTGTTTTTTTCCAATCGACAAGGAGTTCTTCATTTAACTTTTTTTCCCTCCATTTTTGCCTGTAAATCTTAAAGGCATTAAAAACGTTCGTAGCAACAATTGGTCTAGCAACTCTTTGGTGTCTTCGCCGTATCGCATCTCGATAAAACTTTGATTCACGTGATTCTCTGGCATTAATATAGCAAGACTGTCCAACCGATTTACCGTACGTTCCCATACGCACTTTTCTGCCCAAAAGCTCAAATGATATTGAACTCAAAACAGCATCGATCTTATGAATTCGAAAGCAGCATTTACCAACAAATTTTCCTGAAGTGCTACTCAAAAAATTAACGCTTCTATCGCAGGGTCCTTTAGTTATGCCGATGATCACAAATATCTGACCAATAATGAGTTCAGAAGGGGGGGTGTCATCAAGAAATACAATCCCGTGGGTCTCTTTTATATCAACATAATCTACAGAGCATTGCAAATCTGTGATATTGTTTGCCATCTTCTTATTGTTTTCTTCATCTATGCCGTTTGCATCGTCACTATCAGAATCTTCGGATTCTTCTTCATTTGACATTTGAAATACACGTTTGTACAATTTAGTACAACCATCGTTTGACTCGGGGGATCCTGTAATTGTTTCGTCTGAGTCATCGTCATTGAAGCTATCGTTGTCCATGTTGTCAAGTGAAAGTGCACGATTTTGTGCTTCTCGACTGTGTTGTAACGCCCGCACCATAAACCTTCGCAAAATATCCCGAGCTTTACGGCGAGCTCTGATTTTTCTCCAATTTTGCGTTAATATATGAGCTGCTCTGGAGACTAAATATTGTTTTCTTGCGTGATTTTTGAGATTTTTGTCTTGTGAAAATTTCCACACATCTTCATAAATAGAAGTGTTTAGACTTTTTCTTCGAGATTCAAAAATTGGAGAATATTTGTATATATGCTTATTCACAATATTGGAATACAAAAATGCCAGACGTTTCTTCGGATACCGGTTTAAAGTTATATAAACTTGTAACAGTGCACGGCAAAAATAGCGAAAATTTAATCCTGGAATTCTCTTAACTTCCTTCGCCGGCGACCTTGAATGCCATGCTCTTGATCGCTCTATTTCGACTTCTTCTAGCCACATTTCTTTACTTTTTTTTATAAAGATGGAAGATGCAGCAACTGTGTCTAACTTTATATCCTCCAAACAAGACAGAAAGGCGCTCATCGTTAAGGAATGAAAATAAATACTGGTCTTTGCTGTACCAAAAACCCTTTCTTTCATGTCAATAGTATCAATTGTATCTAATTGAGATACTTCCATAGCATGTTTTTTTGCATTAGGGATGCCCAAAAGCTCGCGCGTTTTTTCTTGCGATATGACTCCTTCATTACTCTTCCGTAATTCATTTTGCAAAAAGTCTGTAGCAGAATAAAAAACGTTGTATTTTTTATGCAATCTTTCGTATAATTTCGCTTCTATACCAGTATTGATCCTCATCAACTTCACAATGTGAGCCTCATTTGCCTTTTCAGCGTTATGACTTTTATAGAAGCGCATAATCCTATCAAACCAATATTTTCTTTTCGCTTTAATTTCGATTAATTTCTCCCTTACTTCTTGAATTTTGTCTGGTTTAGGGATGACGGACTTCGATAAACTTTGGCTTAGATTATTATTATTATTATTTTTCTTGCTGTCCAAGTCGGCATAAAAGCAAAAGGTTGACTCCAACACTTTTCGAAATCTTCTCCGCTTTGACACTTTTACTTGCGACCATGCTGAAAATACATTTAGCTGAGTTCTTAAAAGACGGTTTCTGATTTGAAAGACTGTTGCTTCTCCCGTATTGATAAGTTTAAAGCGAGCTATAATCTCCAATTTTGTTGGTAACTTATACTCATTGACCAGATGCTCTTGGACAAACTCGTTGCGTCTAGCTTTCCGGGAGCAACTGTACCGATAAATCCGATACGATGCGATCAACGTTTTTTCCCTATTCTCGGAAGCTGTTATCTGAATGATTATTCCGTTAGCGTCATCAATCATCCATGGTTTCAGAATGAGAACAGAGGGATTTGTAGAAGAGGGTTTTCGCAGCAACTTTTCTTCCCCGTTGCCCATAATAGCTTTTATTGCGTAATTAATCGGTTTGCCATCTGTTGATTTAGGTAACTCCTTGAACTCAAATATTTCAAAACAGTATATTTCTTTGCGCAACTTTTCTTTTACTTGAATTTCTCGCATAATTCTAGCATTTTGAGATTGGGCGATTCTTACCCGGTTTCTTTCTTCTGTACGCTGGCGTAATCGTTCGATAGCAGAAAATCGAGAAATGCTTCCTGGACAACATGAACGACGTGCGGTATTTCTATCGGTGCTCCGCAAGATTTCAGAGACATCATCTAGAATGTTCTCGTTACGACAATGTTTTTTCGCAAGCGCAAGCGATTTTTTTGCGGCTGTAAAGTCATCAAAGCGGAGCAGTAAAGAGATATTCATTAAATGAAATTTAGGGTCATTGGGCTTTAATGCAATAGCGGTACCAACGAATGAGAGTGCATCACGGCTTTTTTGTAAAGCAAGTAAGCATCTACTTTTGTCATAATAGTACCTTGCTCCTGTTGGGTTGCTCTCTATTAATGCTGACAATATAGAAATCGAATCTTTGAACTGAAAAAATTAGAAATTGATTTTGTTAGTCTGAATTAAGAAAGAAGCAAATTTAGAAGGAGTTGGATAACTCACTTTTTTGCGCCTCATAAGATTCATTGCAGTCAAGTACTGCTTCGTTTCTTCTTTTCGCTTGCGTTGTTGCTCTTCTTTATGGTGAATTTCTTTCAACTTCAATAAAGCCAGTCTCTCTGCATTTGCATAGAGTTTTTCTTCCGAACGATTTACGTTTTCAATCCGATCGTTGAATATTTTTTCGATCAGACATGGCTTACAGTATTTTTTAAATGGAAGTTTTTTCGAAAAAATATTTTTTTCTCTGCATAAACTACAGAGGGAGCTCTTCTTTAAAGACTCCGTGTCGTGCAGAATTACGCTTCTTCCATTGTCATATACTACAAACAATGGGCAATCCGTTAGTTTTGGCAGTAAATCACTATCTGAAATGCCGTACAATTGCTCTGCAAGCACTCGAGCAAGAACTTCATTGCATTTTAAATTAATTTGTTTCAGCGACGAAATTATTCGTTTTGAAACTTTCTTCAAAAATTTTTCCTTTTCCATATTTTTAATTTGCTTGTTTGCAAAAACTGCCACAAGGGTTATATCCGTCACGTACACCAACGATAGGACTACAATGACGGTAAGAAAAGCATGCGAAAAACGAGGGTCATAATATATATCCAATGATGCAAAAAAAGGCAACACAACGCCAAATGGAACCATAAATAGTGTACAGCAGAAGAATTGAAACATCGAGATTAATGAGACGCCTTGTCTACTGCGGGTCAAAATATCTTCTATGTTCCACCAGACAAGAAGCGCCAATGCCATGCCCGGAAATAACACTGTAAGCCCAACGGTGAGGAAGAACAAATTATCGTTGTAATAGCTTGAAAGCGAGCTGGTAATTACCCAGCACATTATACCGGACAAAAATGAACAGCCGCAAAAAATTCCCACTCCATAGTAAACGCGTCTATTCGTATAATTTCGCTTTAGGGCGAAAAAAAAGCTGTAGACGCCACTCAGACCCAGGACGATAATTACACATCCGAGTCTATAAGAGGCCAGGGAGAATTTTGCACTCATGAAGAGAGTCACAATTGCTACAATTGTGCCAACGACATGTATAGACCATGTGGCGTTTTTTGGCGTTTGCAGATACTCTTTTAACGATTTTCCCCGACGGTGAATATGTAGATATATCATTACCTGTACACTCGCACCTATAATCATATATTCTGCTATTCCCAAAGAACTGAAAATAAAGTACTCAGTAGATAATGGAAGCAAAAACAAGAAAAACGATTCTCGGATGCCCAATATTAACGTATCCAAAGAAGCCTGGTTTCCCGAAATTATCATGACAGATATAATTAAAGCCGTTATTAGTACAAGCGCGCCAAGATCATTTTCACCCAAATTAATTTGAGCAAGTTCAAATACCAGTCCGGCTGTAACAAAAAATAGATATTTCAGTTCGTTGTTGACTTTCAATACGCCGCAGCATAGTACAAATGGTACAGAGGCTGGAAAATAAATGCTCAGAAAATCTGTCGAATAATGAGCAAGACCTTGGTTATCAGTATGACTCCTAGACCAACGGTATAAGCCCAGCATAAAACTAAATGCCACAGATGCCCCCAATAGACTCCAAATTTTATCAAGATATTTTGCGGCCTTAAATACTTCGATGCAATATGAAGTATAAAAAAGCAACAAAAAGCTGATGCTAAATGTTTCTATAAGAAAGCGGGTTAAAGTTACTTTCAACACTGTTACTGAAGCAATTGAAGGAATGAAAATACTGCAAACAAGTAACACAAACGGACAAAAAATAAAGAAGCTAAAGGAAAAAATATAGATCATTTTCCCATTCAAGGAAAAAAATTCGTTCTCGTGGCGTCTTACAAAACTAACCAGTAGTTTTGCTAGCGTAAAACCACTTCGGAATTCAAGGTTGTATGCAGTTTTCAATGTATGTACGTGGCTTTTCATTTGCTCCAGCTCCTGATCTAAAATCACTTGACACGCCTTTCGCTCAACTTTTGTGCTACGGTATAAGTTTATCTCATGTTGTCTATTCAATTCAATTTCTTCCTTCATTTCAGTCTTCAACGTACTGATGAACTTTGCCTTTCCTATCGCACCATCAATATTCGGATTTTTTGCCGTTTGCAGTAGTGATTGAAGCTCTAAATAGTGTGCTGCGGTCGATGCATGCTTTACAGATTGTAACAGCCGCAATGACATTTCCAGGCGACTTCCCAGAGTTATCGGCAACGTATTATCTTGGCACGTAACTTTAGACTCCATGTTTTTTTCACAAATTTCAAGTGCATTCAGTTCTATCAGTGCCTTTGAAAGGGTTTTATGTAGCAATTCCAATTTCTTTTTGGATTTTTTCCAATTATTCATTTCGTCAAGAATTTGAAAGATTTTAAACTTCGTTGCCGCAGTCAAGTGTTGTATTGATGCGTTGTATGTATCCGAAGTTTGCTGCCCTTTTAAATCAAACACTTTATCAACCACATTACAACTGCCAATGAAGGCTTTGTTAATCTTATTTTGGGACGATACCAAAGTTAATTGAGAAAGGGATAAATTCAGTGAAACGCTGCCAATAGATTGAGTGGTAAATATAGAGTCAAATGATTCTACTAAAAAGTTGAATGCTTCCCTGGATTCCTGTTCTAGCCCCTCCATATACAACAATTCTTGGCTTTCATGCCCTTGAAAAGGTCCTTGGTTAAGACTCTTATCGGGGACTATCGACGTTTTCTTCATTGCATCATACTTCTCAGTCTCCGTTGCAAAAATGTCATTATTGTTGGACACTATGCCATTTTTAACGCAGGCGTCGCGGTAGATTTTGTTCAACTGCAGTTTTGTTGAGTTTAGCGTGGATGTAATCTTCCGCGCTTCTCCGACAATTTGAAAGACTTTATTGATACTGTTAGTAAATACTCTGGAACGCGAAACGTTCCATTTCATTAAGGCCCTCTTTATTCGGCTCCAACTGTTTTGTAACTCATTTATGTTTGTGAATTGAAGGGATATTTCCTTGTTAATATGGATGTAAAAGGTGCTCAACGTGCCTGTCATCATTGTGCACAATTGGGCGTAAAAAACATACAAAGCGTGTTTGGCGTGTGCTTTAACGAACAAAAAAATAGCATCCCTCTGTCGTTTTAGCACTTTTTCAATTCTTGAAGAAAACTTTGTTTTTAGTGCCAATCTGTGCAAATCGTTTCTGTCTAGACTTTGGGCAATTTTTTCGGCAGCGTCCAGGGTACTCAGTTCGACTGCATTCTCGACAAGGCCCCAAGTTTCCTGGGCTTTCAACTGCAACACCTCATCCTCTGATATAAATTTTATTAATGCCGTCTGGTTATTGCCAATTTCATTCGCAGCATTTTGCATCGTAATTGATTCTTTTAAAAAACCCTCTTTGTACAGAATCATGTCATCTGCCAAACTGTCTGAGCAGCTAAAAATGTGCTCCAGTAATGACCCCAAAGCAGTACGGTAAGCACTAACAACATAGTCAAGTTTTTTAATATCCTTGAATTTTTCATCGATCATACGGTACTGGGACTCTGCCTTAGCTAAGCTATCAGAAATTGCTCTGTGCGGCTGCAGAGATGGCAATATTTTTAGATAATAATTAAAGACAAATGCATTTCCAATCAATATGAAATAAAGTAGAGGGGCAATGATCAAGGCCGTTATTTGCTCTATGTTACGGGCTGCCCAAGTCAACACCAAAGGCATGGCGACCGTCAAGAAAAAAACCAGCGTGTCTTTCCAAGCAAAAATCACACCAGTTTTTTGTTTATAAGCGGAACCATCATGTCCCATGAATTCCATTTTAATTTTGTATAACTTGAGTTGCAAACTCAGTAGCCAAAGCAGACTAAGTGTTCCAAACGTAACCAATGCCATTGCAATCTGCACCGTATATAGTCTATGCGCAATATCAGCGGCTATCAGCAAAAGCGAAGAAACTGGAACCTGTAAAAAAACGAGATAAAGTCCTCTGACAGTTTTTCTCAGCGCTGGATCAACTGCCAAGACCTTTCCCAGCTTGGTTGCAATGCAAACATAAAATACTTGGAGGAACGCGTATACGACAAAAAACATTAAAAATGTTTCCTCGTATTCAGTCAAGACAGACCAATTTGATTGTGACAGCATTCGAGTAAATTTTGAAGTCAGTGACAGGCAAGCCGAAGGGAAAAAAACAAAAAAAACATGAATCTTCAAGGTATTTCTATACCGTTTCTGGGAACTCTTCAAGACTGTGTATACTGGGTAAGCGCACATAGAACTTAAAATTGTGACAACGGCCGAGAGCAAAGCTATAGTGCGAGAATACCTATTGCTTATCGTGTCCTCTAGATAATTAAACATAAAAAACAGTGGGAAAACCCCAAAAAAACTGTACCAAGCAAAGAACCCCCCCCTTAGGGCAACGTGTTGTTTCCTCTTTGTGTAATGGTTTGACACCATCCTTGCGATCAGGGTTTCGCTATGTAGACCTACCAGAACGACGACAGGGAGAACTAATGAAGGGACTAAGTCAAAGTATAGCGTCCATGTTTTTTTAAAATCAATGCTAATGAAGCAAGCGGTGCTTGGGATGACGAGCAGTCCCCATAAAATGGCACAGAAACCCATTCTCCAACGTAAGCAACTCTTTCCCTGTCCTTCATAATTTTCGTTTTCGACATTATTCACCTGGATGTACAAAAAAATACTCAACATTATTTGCATAAGCAACATAGAACCAACGCCAATGTAAATGCTGTCAGTGCTCTTGAAAACGATCAAAGAGGACAAGAACAAGATAATGAAAAGAGAGATGGAAATAATTCCTCCTACGCAACAGTATTTTGAGACTAACTTTGAGTACTTCCTGTAATTGTCAGGGCCGAGCCTGGGCAAAGTTTTGCTATGTAATTCTGATCTCCTGCAAAGAAAATGCCCTATGGTGTAAAATACACACGAACACTGCAAACGCCATTTCCGCTCGCATCTACCCCCCCACGAGTACATGTAACGTACATCCTCTTCACCCTCGGAAGAGGACTCTTCCCACGAGTCAGAAAACTCAGAAAGCTCTGCATCACTATCATTAAATTCTCTTGAAGAGGCGAAGAAGTCAGAGTCGCTGTCCATTGGATCACTAGAGTAATTCTCATCTTCGTCACTCGAGGAAGACTTTGTTTCGAAGTCCTCAGTCTTTACCTCCATAGATTTGCCATTATCGCCCTGGTGCATTAGTTCGGCCATGATATCAAAAAGAATATAAGGCTGGAGCACAGATATTCGAGCTTACCATGGACGGAAGGAATGGCACGGCTACAACGTGCTCGCACCTCGCGTGCAGAGTTTCACAATTTGAAATGTAAACCGTCCTCAAGGTAGAACGATGGCGGTTAACTGTCTCGCGTTCTTTCCCCCTTTCCCTCTTCTTCTTCGCGGCTCGGCTCTCGTTGTTGTCTAGTCTTTATTCGGGGAGGGGGGTATTCTTGTTGTGTCTGTCCCAGAAACTGGTCATTGCTCATCTCATTTATATTACTGCTCCATTTTTCTTCTTTTCTTGTCCCACAGTTTTTTTTTTAAAAGACTTTTTTTTTTTTTGTACTTCTTCTTCTTGTTGCCATAGACTATATTTCGAAAATGAATAATAAACTGTGTTATTTATTATTACATTACAGTTAGAGACTATAAGTCGTCTATATTTTGATAGGAAAACTATTTAAAAACGCAACAGCACTTCTTGGGATTATAACTGTCACTGTGCTCCTGTTCAGTATTAGTTAATATTATACTTTTTACTATGGGTCTAATAAGACTAGGTCTAAGAATCAACTCTTCCGTTTGTGCTACGTACTCGTACGCTCCTCATACTGTAATATGTTAGTGCCAGTTAGAGCTACGCAGTCTCTCAAAAATGCAACAAAACACTCAAATGCGGCAGAAGACTTATGCTTTCTTTTAGACGCTAATGTATTGTTAAATTACCATTAATATGAGATAGCATTGAGAAGAAATGCAACAAATAAATAGAGTACGAGGAGTACTCCTCGTAGAACACATTAGACACTAAAGTTGGCAATTATTTCTTGATGATTTTTTCTTCTTCTTCTATTATAGCTTTACACCGCACATCATCATCTTCCCAAGAGATAATACGTGGTGTCTAAAAAAAAATTATTATTGAAAAAAAAATAGGAGCGAGGAGAGGAGGGTATAATAATGTAATAATAGTTGTGCGAAAACAAATTAATATTAATAACAGTAGTTACATAGCATTAAACGTTTTTTTTTTTTATTAATAATTAAAAAATATTGAATCAATTACTATTATTATTATCATCATAGTAGTAGCTATTATGATATTATTATTATTATTTTTAAAAAAGAAGAAGATTATTATCGGTTTTGTGCGTGGAACGAGTTTAAAGTTCTCGAATGAAACTTATAATACAATTAATTGGATTACGAATCACATTTTGAATGTAATGTATATAGTGTCTAGTTGAGCAAACGAAGGGGAAATAACCCTTGTAAGATTTGACTATACTTTCGCAAATTGTAGTTGAACCACCCTATAGTACTGAGAAGATGGAAACGTCAGGGGAAGTGGTGGATTTCGCATCAGTGAGAGGAAGCGATCGACTCGTTGCAAAATCTATTCGGGAGATGTACAAAATTTGGATTCGGAAGTGTCCTGAATTGGATAAGATAATCGACGAAATGGCGTCCAACGATGAAAGCAAGGCAAAACATAATATTGAAGAGTATGTGCTGAAGCAACTGGATAGATGCGCAATATGTTTGGAGCCGTTCAAAACTTTTGCAGACGTTACGACTTTAAGCTGTTGCTGTCATTACTACTGCAGCGATTGCATACAAGAATTTGATGGGCAGGAAGTTAAAGAAGGGAGATGGTTAACGTGTCCACAATGTCGCAGAAAGGTAGTGTTCTACCGGAAAGGAAAAGGCCCCGTCATAATGACGGTTCGATCAGCAAGCGAAAACCTCGAGTGGAAGAATCGGCTGCAGCAATTAGGGGTTATTTAAGGACACCAAAACGTTTACTTCTCCCCTCTTGTAACTAAATCATAACGATGTATTTAAAAACCCTTGCACAATGTATATTATATTTTGAAACGTTTGTTGGTCCCTACGATTGTAATGACCACAGCTTCTTTTTTTTTTAGAAGTCTGGAGAGCTGAGCAGAAGTCATTTAAATCCGACGATAGTCGGGAAAAAAAAACAAAATATTATTTTTTCGATTTTCTTATTTGATGGGGGAGGATGATGGTTTATTGGATTTATTGTCTTCGGTGCCTTGGTACCGTAGTAGTAGTATGATTAGTTATTATATTAAAAAAAAAGAAAAAGGAGGAGGAGGAAGAAGAAGAAGAAGAAGAAGAAGAAAGAAAGAAGATGAAAAAAACTGCTGTCGCCTGTCCTCATAATAAATATTTTACTTCAATAGAAAGGTCCTATTGCATGTTAGAACATGGGGAGGGCTAAACAGGTCGCAGACCACGAAATGTTTTTTTTAGCCCGTCCTACCCATCCTATTGCACAACATTTATTTTTTATTCGTTTCACCACTTCTTCTTTTTTTTTAAATATTACACTTACACAGTATTACAATTTTGAGTTTATATTGTTTAATATATTCAATGTAGTCGTCTAGTACATATATTAATAATTTTTTAAAGAACGAAGCATAAATAAACCAATCAAATGTAAATGCGTGGTGTGAATATTATTTTGCAGGTAAGAAAAGAAACCGTTGACGATTCGTGTAACTCCCTATTTTTGTGAAGAATAGTTATTCCCGTACACTGGACGTTTGCCCACCCAAAAGAAGTTCAAGTTGTCCTCAAGATACGAATTGGGGGGGAGGATATTACATTCTTAGCCCGTTCCCAAACTCAAGGTTCGGGATGGAAAATGAAACAAACATCAAGGGTTTGTTGTTGGAAGACTACATGGCCCATGTAATAAAATATAATGAAAAACTTGAAATTTCCAACCCAGACGAGACATTATTGTATGCTCCAAGCGAGATGGATGATTCAGGGGATGATGATTCAGGGGTAGATGGTAAAGAAGATTTCATCGAACTCGACAAATATCCTGCTCTCCTCTCCTTGTCTGATTCAGCGAGGACGGAAGAAACAACCGTTTCTCTTTCACTGCAAAACAATTATGGAGAAGAATTGATGTCAAACCGATCCTTGCCTTTGCTCTCTGATAACGATGGCATATCAAAAACGAATCGCAAACTTCTTGGAAATGGGCAAAACGTAGATTGTTTTGAAGTAGATCTTCAAGGAAAAACCTTATTGAAGCGAATTGAAACTTTCCTGAAAAAAGAGCTTGCGGCGACTAAGGAAAAGAATGACAACCAGCAATTGAAGGACATAGACACGAGAATCATTAACAGTGGACATTCACTTTTGTTGACGAGTAATACGAAACTGAATATATATAGGCAAGCGTTCTCAATGTATATAGCTGACAAGAGGCAAAAAAAGTATTTCAAAGTGCTTACAGATATATCTCGCGAATATGATAAAGCTCTTCGTACGGCTGAAACATTTTTACAAGTGATACCAGAATTGCAGTCGCAGATAGGATCTGCAGAGCTGGGTACAGAAATGAAGTTAAATGAATTGACCAACAATCACAACTTCAAATTACACAACCTTACATTAGAACATGATAAGCAAAGTTCTGTTTTGAAAAAACAAGCGAGCAAATATGCGATAGAAAATTCAGAACTGCGCCGTAAATTGGAGTACTCTGAGTCGAAAGTCGCTATTATGTCATCCCAAAGGAAAGAACTCCTAGAGACGCACAAAGTACTACTTCAGTACTTTAAAAAGTATGCGCAGTGGCGCTCGGAAGGGCGTATCAGCCCAGATGGGCCACAAAAAACCCAACGAAACGTAGAAGAGAAAGAGACCGCTTCCAACGCGGCGGATGCTCTGGCTATAAAAGAATGGAAAGGCGTTCACAATTCTTTAGCAGCGATACAGAAAATACACCTGCGCGCTCTGTCCGATGTAGAAGCGCTAGATGGACGACACAAAACTCAGATGGACGCATTGCAGAAGAAAATTAAAGAATTAGAAAAGGAAACGTATGCGTCTGCAATTACAAAGCAAAACAAGGTCAATTATGTAACTGAAGACGCTGCAGCGGAGCGGCCCACACCTGTGTCGAAATCTTCACCGAGAGTTAGAATTGCCAAGAGGGTAACGAAAAAAGCTTCTCGCAACTCAACAACACCTACAAATGTTCCTGAAAAATCAATGTTAGAGCGCCTTTTTGACCTGAGGTCTCCTAGGCCTCTTCCATTTGAGAAAATACGAATAGAAGAAGAAAAGCTACGAAAATCGAAGTCAAACATCGTCGACCCATTGCTACGGCTGCATCAGTCAAAAATCTTAGGCCGAAAGAAGCACTTGAAGCCTACGCGACCAAAAGTAAAAAGAGGTACCGTCATAAACAATTTACCCGTATGATATTTAAAAATCAAGAAAATTGGCTGTTATTTAAGTAATTAAAATTAATGTACTGCGAACTGAACTCTATATTTAGACATTCAAGGTTTACATTCCTTCATGTACTGCGAACTTATCTTTTCTCTTTTGGTTTTACTAATCGATATACCCTTGTCACTTATTGTTGACTATTATTCTCAGGTGTACTCCATGCATAATCTGAATGGATAGATGGATTAGCATTGCTTTCAAATGACCCAAAGTCGACTTCCTCGTCCAGGTGTCTCATTCATATTTAAAAAATAAACAAATTTATATATATAATACGTATGATATCATATTTAATATAAAAACAAGAAAATTGGCTGTTATTTGCGTATCATAATTAAATTTAGCTTCCTCATACCCTAATGAAAAAACAAATTATATAGACTAGTAGTAGTAGTAATATTTAATAAAAACAGATGATATATATTTTTTTTTAAATTGTATGCTTTAAGACTCTCATTTTATAGTCTATCAATTACGATGTCAGTTCCTCCAAACAAATCATTTAAATAAAAACAAGAAAATTGGCTGTTATTTAGGTAATTAAAATTAATGTACTACTGCGAACTGAACTCTAAATTTCATTTATATCCAGTTTATAAGAGCATTTAAAGAAGAGAGAGTATGATTAAAAAAAGCGCAAGATACACTGTTTTTGTAACAAAATAATGGCTGTTGTTTGGGGTCTTTAAAAGTATGGTACTACTAAAGTATGTTTTTGTTTTTAATGTTTATGTGAGTAATGCTGAGTGGTTTACAATCAAATGAAAATATGATGAGCCGTTTGTCTATCATAGCTCAGAAGAGGGAGGGCGGACAGTTGGAAACGATATAACTTCACGAATATGGGTCACATTTGTCAGAAGCATAACGAGTCTATCAATCCCTATACCCCACCCGGATGTAGGAGGTAACCCATGAGCCAACGCTTCACAAAAATCTAAATCATTTGTGTGCGCCTCTGCATCCCCCGCCTCCTTTGCTTCGGCCTGCTTTGCGAATCTTGAGATTTGGTCTTCGTAATTGCTTAATTCCGAGTAAGCATTGCACAGCTCGTGCTGGTTGACGAAGAGCTCAAATCTTTCAGTTAAATCGGCCGATTCGGCGTGGGGTTTTGCCAACGGACTCATGACAAGAGGATGATCAACAATAAAGGTAGGGCGATCCGTAATGTGTTCTTCTATAGAAATAGCAATAAGTTTGTCCAGCATCCTCGCCGTTGTTCTTGGGTGAGAGAGGGCAATCCCATGTTGATCAATTAAATCGCTTAGGCACTCCCTCGTTGGTTCAGAATCAAGGGGTCTGGGTATTGCAACATTAGTAAACTTCTCAATTCCTTCGATGACACTGATCCGCTCGAAAGGCAGTTCAAAATCAATTTCCAACGCTTCTGCGTCAACAGAGCCATCATTTTTGAATTTCGCAACATTTACTTTGTAGCTCCCGTTGATGGCATACACCAGGCTTCGTATTAGCTCTTCGGTAAACGACATCAAATACTTGTAGTCTGTGTAGGCCATGTAGAATTCACAAGTTGTGAACTCTGGGTTGTGGTTTGAATCTACACCCTCATTTCGGAACACTTTTCCGACCTCGAAGACCCTATCAAGCCCCGCAATAATAAGTTTTTTTAAGTATAGCTCGGGAGCGATCCGCAAATACAGGTCGGTATCTTTACCAAAGGCAACTGATTTTGTTTGAAATGCTCTTGCATTCGCACCACCCGCAGCTACGGACAATGTTGGGGTTTCTACCTCCAGAAACCCCCTGTCCTCCAAGTATCTACGAAGAAAAGATATGATATTACTTCTGACGATTAAAATTTTGCGTGAGCGCTCGTTTGTCATTATATCTAAGTAACGCTTTCGAAACCGGATGTCGTGGTCCTTAAGGGTGTTTTTTGCTGTGTCAGGCATGGGGCGGTCACAAGGAGCTAGAACAGTGAGTTCCTGCGAAAAAATACTCAACTCGCCGTTTTGGGACTTCCCTGGAAATCCTCTGATGCCAATAATATCACCGCGGCTTATTTCTTGTGGTAACGCGGAACTGTCTTCAAGTGTTTGTTTCTGCGCCATTACTTGTAATCGACAATTTTTGCGCAGACCATGAACATTGCCGTCGCTGATATCTATGAAAGAGAGAGATTTGCTCGCTTCCCGTTTCGCTACCACCCGTCCTGCTAAAAATACTATGTCGCCCTCGCTATCGTTTTTCCTTGTACCCGCAGGAAGATGGGACCAAGTTGAGCGGAAATCCTGTACTGTCGAAGAGACGTTAAAATTTGGATAACAATTCCTGGATGTCGAGAGATTGGCACGTGTTAGACTGACTTTTAAAATGTCTTTGGCCCTGGAGCGCAACAAAGGCGACGCGAATTTTAGCATGCTCGGTGTTGCAATTTAAACGCTTCAGAGGACTGTCCCGTATAGGCCTTGGTAAGATTACTGTAACGTACCTTTTGCTTTAACATTCGTCTGATATATTGCCTCCGAAAGTAAAACAAACGGATGAAACTAGGGGTAGGGGAAAACTATTTAAAAATGGGTGGTGGTGGTGACAAATTTTTATTTTACTACACAGACACGAGAGAGAAGACCGCAAAAAAGAAGAAGAATATAATAATAATAAAATTATTATTATTATTCGCGTCTCTATCTACACCACGACACCACGACGACAGAAGAGGAGGAGAGAGAGCGGGTTGGTGTGTATTCTTCTTCTACATAAATTATTATTATACTTTTTTTTTAAATATTATTATTATAAATAAATCATCTCCGCCGCTGCCGGTGTGGTGTTGTAACATTGACAGAGGGAGGGATAAAAAAAAACATTTCGTGCTCGGGGACTCGGGACGTCTCAGCCGAATTAATACCATGGTAGTTGTAATTGGAATAATAGAATGGAACGGGTATGGTACGGGATTTTTTTGTTTAGTAATCATTCCTGTTCCTGGTGACTTTCTTCGGTTCGGTACCTGTACCTACCTGTGCCGGTGCCGGTACAACTGGGAACCAATACCCGTAGTTACTGCGTCGTGCATATCGAATCCGTCCGAGAAGCATAAAGGTGGACAACTTGTTCAAATAAATGTTTCACCGCCCTGTTTAGTTCGGACAGCATTAACACCAAGCCTTCGGGACTGGTTTTGTCTATTCTCTCATTTGACGTATTTTGAAGGTTAAACGGCAACTCAGAAAGTGCTTTGGAAAAAAAATCTTTAACATTCGCTAGCAATGTTACTGTGTGTTTCAGCTCAGATGACAAATTTTCTCTGTCTAGAATTTTCATAAAAGCTGTTTCCGTTTGATTTGCTTGCGGGTGTTTTTGGTATTCTACCAGCTTTCGGTTATCAATTGTCAGAGCCTCGCATTTTGTACGGAAACGCTTTACTTTTGACGACAGTTGCATTAACTGTTTTTCTAAACTTGAAATTCTATGAACTTGGTAAGTATTTCCATCAGAAGCGCCTTTTGGAGATTCACGAATCGTACGCGACAGGTTATTGTTCCCCATGGCATTCGACAACTCGTTTTGCAGCGCTTCAATCTGTGAGAAATAATCCTCTGATTTTCTTTGCTGTTCGAACAACTGACTATTTTTAAACTCAAGCTCTTTTTCCACCTGTTTCAACCGAATAATTGCCGTGCACGCCTCCGCATCTTTTAGCTGGAGCTCATTCTCCAAAGAGTTGGTATTTTTTTCCAAACCTTCTATAATTCCCTCAGAGGCACGCAAGGACTCTGCAAGGTTTTGGGCTCTAATTTCCTCTTGCTGCAGTGTCGTGAGGCGACTGAACGAACTCTTCTGCAGCTCTATAGCTCGCATGATTCTTCGCTTTTGGTGCTCAGACTTCAGTTTGTACTGCATAAGTTGGCTGTTTGAAGACTCGAGGTCTTTCTTTAAACTAGTAACGGTTTCCCTTGACTTTTGTAGCTCGTGAATTTTTTCAAGTGCGACCTTGTACTTCTCTTGCTGCTCTTTTAGCAGTCGTAACGTTTGTCCCAGTCGATCTTCCATTTGCACAACATCCGAACCCCGTTTTACAACCAATTGTTTCAAGCGCTTGGACTCAATCTCCACGTTGTCAACCTTCAGCAACATTTGCCGGGCAACGTGGTTGTTTGTCCTTTCCGATGCGACCGCTTTTTCCTCCAGCTCGTCGACCCTTGCACGCGCGCGTGCAAGTTGTTCTTTATATTGCACATTCATGTCGTGGTTCTTTTTTGCAACTGATTTGTGCACTGCAAGGTCCTTTTTTAACGTTCTAATTTCAACAATAGCAGCTTTCACACGGCGGCGAAGCCGGAGTGCCATGACATTTTCTGGCACCAGGGTCTTTGGACCCGAGGTCGCGGCTGCCGTGTTGTCTTTATTTTCAACCTGAGACGCTTTGAACTTTCGTATCGTAGAGTTTGCAATTGCTATAGATGCATTCTGTTTTGCTATTCTAGTTCTAAGCTGCGCAACAGAGGACATGGCAACGTTCCTGGCTTCCAGCAACTCTAGGTTCTTACTGGTCACTTCACCCCGCAGGAATGCCAACTTCTCCTTACAACGTTGGCACCCAGGGTCCTCCTCGGCCATCATAATGGGGAAAAAGCAAGAAGCTAGGGTTTTTTTCTTCTTGAAGTTCTATGATCAAGCCTCGGTTTCTTTCCTTCAATTTTTGTCGGCTTGGAAAACAATTTTTTTGTTCGCTTAAGCAATCGGTTCAACAGATTCCAACATTGAAAAGTTAAAAAATATTATTTGGTTTTCGTTCCGTACTTCCTTCATTCCGGGTAGGTATTATTATTACTACTGTGTATATAAAAAAATTGAATAAAAAAATAATAATAAATTAACCGCACACCACCATCACAATAACATTTGGAAGAATATTATAATATTTATAAATATACACACACACCACTATTAAATACTACACAGAAAAAAGGAAGAAGTAAGGGGGAAAAAAAGAAGATAATAATATTTTTTAACTGTTGTTTTACGAAGTAGTACCTAAAAAAATACGAGGACTATTACGACAAAAGCGTAAAGAAATCGAGCAAATAATGACTGTGGAAGACAAGAAATTCATCAAATTTTCACACAATAAAGGTATTAATTTCGGCACAATTGTATACTTGATTTCGAGCTCTTCGCGAACTGGAAGCGAACATTCGTCTCTTTATAAGCTGTGTTCGACAGACAACGGTTGCACTTTGGAACAATGGGATGTATGCGGCGCGCTGGTTTCGCCATTCTTTCGATGTTTAAAACGATAAATGTTTATTGGCTTTGGATTTGGGGCTATACACCAGAGTCCGCTAGTGCCGAGCGAGTAGTAAACGGGAAAGTTTGGGAAGAATTTTGCGATTCTATAAAAGCAGCAGGAGCGAGTATGCTCGCTGGTGACCCTCCAGTAGACGGGTTTAACCAGGCAGAAGGGTACCGGTACTTAACTCGCCTGTTGCGGGTGGCTCTGGAAAATTTTGTGGAGTGTGCTGACCCAGCCGCACCCGTGCTTGTCGCCTTAGCAAATGGAAGCCGTGCCGCACCAGTAAAAATAGGCTCTGATAACCCCGACAATCTTTACCAAAGTGCGATAATCAGTTCGGAGTATGTGTACTGCGTAGAAGGGACGCGAGGAAGCGTTCACTACCTGGGGCTGGGGCTACAGTCAGGGACCTACGGAAAGCCAGGAGGGCTATTGACGATAGATTACAAAGAAGCTAGCGACATGGGGTTTCCTAAAGATCTGAAAAATACCTCTCTTCCAATGAAATTTTACATCAGCACAAAATCAAAGATGCCAAAATGTTGCAGCCGAAGAAAAAGTCCAGTGCCATGGCTATGCATGGCAGACTCTCCAGTCGAACATGTACTCATCGTACGGCAAACTTACGAAGACAGGCTCACGGAGGAAGCCGCTGAATTAAAGATTTCTTGCGATGGAGGGAATGTACCTTCCAACATAACACCCAAGAAACTGGAAGAATCGTTGCAAACGGCAAGTTTATTTGTCGCCGGTGCATCTATGATGTTTTCTATGTGGGCCAAAGATTTTAAGGCGCACACAAACAAACTGCCACTGTTTGACCAAGAAAAGAGCAATCGTGCAGGAGGAGACCCAAATCTACGATACTATCATTCGTACTGGGCTTTGGCAGACGACGAGGCGTTGGTAATTGAGGCAATGCCACCGAAATGTGACTCATGGAATTTTCAATTGAATAATCATTGGATGGAGTCCCTTGAATATCGCTATTTTACTGTTCATGTCAACGCCCACTTGGCAACGTATAATGACGATGGTTCCGTGATTGTTGTGGTATCCCACAACGATCCTGGATTGCCACATGTGAACTGGATTGATACTGTTGGTCATACGTGTGGAACTATGTGTTGGCGATGGATACGGCCAGAATCCGATCCTTGCCCTGCTCCCCGCCCGCGCGTTGTGAAGTTGTCCGCGTTTTTGCAAGAAGAAAACGGGAAGAAAAAGAACAACTAAAAAGAGAATTGAGAAGCAAAGCATTAAATATAGTAATTAATATTATAGGTAAAAATAAGTACATTTATTAGTATAATACGAATACTCTGATTCTATTATTTTTTCTAGGGAGTCGTTGCGACGAGAGCAAGGATGCAAGTATCTTTGGCGCGGAATTGAAAAATGATAAACAACTTTGTGCTAACTATTTGAGGCAACGAGATCTTTATGAATGTTGGATAATTTTTACTATTTTAAACGCTCAAACGTCTTTCCACATAGCTAAACATATGTCCGTACC
>JACKZZ010017852.1_pt1 | contig 24043 bp, 13 predicted proteins | sample 8027871 | NCBI WGS metagenome assembly JACKZZ01 (sample SAMN15724774, study PRJNA655200) | protist metagenome | isolation source: fluorescence activated cell sorting (FACS) single amplified genomes of... | place: USA: West Boothbay Harbor, Gulf of Maine | collected 2000-07-19 | reverse complement strand
TAGTAAAAATAGAAAAATATAATATTATTTGACATCAGTTTATATTTCGTCCCCGTCCTCATTCTCATTCTCATTTTCATATTCATCTCCATCTCTAACTCCATTCTTACTACTAGCTTATGATACGATATACCACCTTACATAATTTCAGCATACATCACATCACATCACATCACCAAATAAAATATAGAATAAAATATAGAATGAATGAATGAATGAATGAATGAATGAATGAATGAATGAATGAATGAATGAATGAATGAATGAATGAAACTAATCCTCATCATTGAATCTATTCGCGTAACTTTTAATAAGCTCCTTTTGTATATCACCAGATACTGGTTGATGCATCTTGTATTCCATACTAAATTCACCTTTACCTTGTGTACCAGATCTTAATACAGTACTATAACCAAACATTTCTTTTAATGGTACATGTGATAAAATTCTAACACCACTACCATCTTCAGATATATCTGTATTCATAATTAAACCATTTCTTTTATTAAGACCACCAATAATACTACCTTGAAATTCTGTGGGTGCTTCAACTTCTAATGCCATAACAGGTTCTAAAATTTGTGGGGTAGCTTTTTCAACACCTTCTCTAATACCGTATCTCATTGCTAATTGAAATGATAAATCATTGGAATCAACAGCATGTGCACCACCATCTAGTAACACAACACGCATACCCGATAAATTATAACCAGCTAAAACACCCTTATCACTTGCTGCATATGCACCTTTCTCACATGATGTTATAAATTCTGGAGGAATATTAGTGCCAACAACTTCATTTTCAAATATGAATTCTTTACCATCAACCATATCATCTTCATCTAATGGCTCAACGTAACCAATAACACGGGCATACTGACCGCTACCACCAGATTGTTTTTTATGTAAATAATTAAAGTCACCTCTTTTTGTAATAGCTTCCTTATAATTAACATTTGGTGAACCTGTAATACAATCAACTTTATATTCTCTTTTCATTCTTTCAATATAAATATCTAAATGTAACTCACCCATACCAGACATAATAGTTTCACCTGTTTTATTATCAGTAACAACTCTTAATGTAGGATCCTCTCTAGTAAATTTACCAATAGCTTTAGAAAAATTAGTTGTCATACTGCTTTCTTTTGGTTTGATAGATAATGACATTACAGGTGATGGTACAAACATACTTACTAATGAACAATTTGTTGTACCATCTGTAAATGTATCCATTGATGCACATTCTACACCAAATACAGCTGCGACATCCCCAGCTTGTATTTCATCAACATCTGCCATATCACTGGAATGCATTCTTACAATTCGAGGTACTTTTACCTTCTTTCCAGATGTCTGGTTATATATATAACCACCTTTTTTTAGACTACCTTGATAAATTCTTAAATATGTCAATTGACCAAAACGCGATTCTTCTAATTTAAATGCTAATGCTACTAATGGAGCATTAGGATCATTTTTTAATAACATTTCAGATTCATTATTATTTTGATCTAACGCAATATTTTCAACCTCTGCTGGTGATGGTAAATATCTATTAACGCCATCAAGAAGTAATTGAACGCCTTTGTTTTTATATGCACTACCCATAAATACAGGAACAAATTTTCTTAATATTGTTTGTCTTCTTATAGCATCATATATTTGTTCTTCATTTGGTTCCTGTTCATTTATAAATAATTCTTCCATTTCTTCATCAATGTCACTTAGTTGCTCAATTAATTCAAATCTCATCTTTTCCATTGTATCTATCATATCAGATGGTATATCATTTGATTTAATAATAATTTCACCATTATCACCTTCAAAATATATTGCTTGTTTTGTTATTAAATCAATAACACCTTTATGATGTTCTTCTAAACCTATTGGTATTTGTAATGCACATGCAGGTAATTTTAATTCTTTTTTTAATGAATTTATACATTTTGTTGGATTAGCACCCATACGATCACATTTATTTATAAATGCTAATCTTGGTACATTATATCTTTTCATTTGTCTATCAACAGTTAATGTTTGTGATTGTACACCAGATACACTGCATAAAACTAGTACAGCACCATCTAATACACGTAATGCTCTTTCAACTTCAATAGTAAAATCAACATGTCCTGGTGTATCAATAATATTAATAGATGTATGCATGTAATCTGATTTCCATTCACAAAATGTTGCTGCTGATTGAATTGTTATACCTTTCTCACGTTCAAGATCCATACTATCCATTTTTGCTCCTACACCATCTTTACCTCTAACATCATGAATTTCATTGATACGACCGGTATAGAATAAAATACGTTCAGTTAATGTTGTCTTTCCACTATCAATATGAGCACTAATACCAATATTACGATTGCGAATTGCGTGCTCTTCAAGTAAAGATTTGGTTGATGAAAATGGTGCTACAATTGCACGATTTTGAAGAAATGGACTCTTCCTTGCAAACTGTGACACTATATTACGCAACATGGTCAATGATTTAAGTTTCAAACCAAACTGTACTGTTGCTTCTCCTTTTTTGAAATAGAATAATCGAAGAGCGAAAGTCCACTGGGATACCAAAGATATTTGAATACTTTCAGTTGATCAAGAATATTGAGAAACAGGTTCAAACAGGTGAAGACAATGGTTTTGTTACTTGTTTTGGTTTTATGTGCTGCAATGCTTACAGTAAACGCTAATACGGCTTGCAATCTTTTCGAGCTAGGTCGAAAATATAAGAGTGATAAAATGTTAGATCACATCTTTTATGAATCTTATTGTGATACATTACAAAAGTATGTAGGAATGAAAGATCTTCGTGTACTTGAGATTGGCTTTGGTTGTGGTCATCATGTACATGGTTCAAGTGCGCAATTATGGCGTGAATATTTTGATAAAAATGGCACAACTGGAATGAAATTATATGAAGTAGATTTAGATACTGAAAAACATCGTAAATGTGTTGATGATTTTTTAGAAAAAAATGGTCCATATACAAATAATAAACATGCAACAGATGTATATCTTGGTGATCAAGGTAATGCAAAATTTATGGAAGATGTTGTAAAGAAATCAGGTGGTAATTATGATATAATTATTGATGATGGTGGACATCAATATCATTTATCACATGTTAGTTTTCATGTTTTATGGGAACATTTAAAACCAGGTGGAATATATTTTATTGAGGATCTGCAGATTTATAGAGATGATAACAATCCAAAAATGATGAAAGAAATTTATAGTTGGATTGATCAATTAGCTACTGCAAGAAGACTTGAACCAAAAGCTAAAGCTCAAGGTGAAAGGGGTCCTTTGGGTGGCAGTGATGGATATGGTAATGTTGAGAAAAATGAACCCTACTTTTATCCAAAACCACGTGATATGATGTGGATCCTTTGTCAACATGAAATGTGTGCTTTTAGAAAAAAACCTACTACTAAAGGAGGTTAAGGTTTGATAAATGTTATTCTAGGTTCATGGTATAATCAGGGATACGAGGTATTTGTTTTTTTTGTTAGGTAAGATAAAGAAAAGTAGAGAAGTAGAGAAGAGTAAATTAAATTTCATTTAAATTCAATGTTTAGCGCTATCCAATACATTACTATTTGTTTATCACATCCCTCTATCTTTTTCTATTACTACTACTATTATGCTATAATTACTAATACTATTACTAAATGTAATGTAATGTAAGTAATGCAATGAAAGAAAAGAAAATCACATTACTTATAGTAAGAGAGACATCTACTGACATCCCTATTACATCCAATAATAACAGGGCATTTATCATGAATAGATTGGGGAACCAAATCTAATATTGGGCCTATACTACCACGAAATGCACCAGTACTAGCCATACCACCCGCATGTTCAATGATCATAGCCATAGGAAAACCTTCATACAATATACGTAATTTGCCATTCCCTTTTTTAGCATCCGCTGGATAAAGATAGACTCCACCATATAATAAGGTTCGATGAATATCTGCTACCATACTTCCTACATATCTAGCTGTATATGGTTTACTTGAACCACTGCTACTACTACTACTACTTTCTTCTGATGAATTTGTATTTGTTCCTAAACGAAAGCCTTCAACACATCTTTGCATATTTTTATCCCATGTTAATGTATTGCCCTCATTAACACTATAAATTGTTTTACATATATCAGGTAATTTTAAATTATTTCCTGTTAATATAAATTCACCTAATGATGGATCTAGTGTAAATCTTTGTACACCTTTATGATATGTTAATACTAATTCAGTTGCACTACCATATGCACAATAACCAGCACATATCATTTCTCTTCCTGGCTTTAATATATCATCAGCACATGGTGGACCTGAATTTTCCTGTTTTTTCCATACACCAAATATTGTACCAGTTGATACATTGCAGTCAATATTTGATGAACCATCTAAAGGATCGAATGCAACACAAAACTTACCAGCAATATCTGGTGGTAATAATATAGGGTCATCATTTTCTTCTGATACTAATACAGCACATACATGAGAATTATATAAAGCATTGATGAACATATCATTAGAGAGTACATCTAATTTCTTCTGATCATCCCCAGTAGCGTTGGAACTACCAGCTTAATTGGTTCGTTGGTTCATTGGTTCATTGGTTCATTGGTTAGGGTTATGGATGGGTGAAAGAAGGGGTAAGGTTAGTATGGGTTAATTTGTTATCCGTTTGACAGATAAGAAGACGAAGAAACGAGGGTTAAGGTAAAGGGCACAAATCCTGACAAGAGACATACCTGTACCAAAGAGTCCAGCAATACCAGCTTTTCTTGTGGATCTAGAAACTAGCTTGCAAGCAGTTGCTATAGCACCTAGTAATAGTGTCAAGTCACCATCACGAGTATTAGCCATAACAACTCTTGCTAATGTAGCAGAATCCACATCATTACGAATGGAATCAGGGTGATCATTATCAGCCATAGCACTCTATAAGTTATGAATAAATAATAAATAAACACGTTTGAAAGATTTTAAGTTAGTATTGTTGCAAAATAAGCATCTGAGTTCAAGTAAATGTACCCGATTGCTCTCGAAAAAAATCATTCCTACAATGAGCCATATCTCTGACATTTCCATTTGATTTTTTTTTTATTGTTTGCATCTTTAGCACAAAAACACCTGTTTTTTGCAAGTTTATACACATACCATCGTTAAAATGTAATTTAAGTAAAGCTTTTTTCCCACAACCCACTTTCCCACTAGCAATTTATAAGGAGAATTTCTTGACCTATTAGCTGAGTAAGAGGATTTTTCAATTCAGCTACATCTACTCTCAGTAGCTTCATTTGCTCTCATAGTTTTTGGTAAGAATGAGACCTCAAGAAGATGGCACGTACAGGAGCTTCACGAAAAGAAGCACTGCTCAACCTGATTTAGGCCCAGGAAGAGAAAGCGCAAGAAGTACTCAAAGTATCTTTAGGGCTGCATCGCAGCTATCTGGAGCACCTTCGCTTACAGGTAATGCCACAATTGCTGAAGATCGTGATGAACCACGAGATGCTATTAGAGGCTACGTGGCCGACGGCAAACAAGCACAACTACAACCACAAGCAACCTCCAATTATGAAAGTATGGGCGGGGGTTTTCAGAGAGCTAGAGCTGGTTCTGATAATTCAGCATCTAGTACTTACTCTAGTATTGATGGTAGTAATACTGATAGGACTGATAGAACAGATTACAGTATTACACCAAGAAGAGAAAAGACTGATATGATGCAGCAACCAGGATCAGAATCTTCTTTGCCTCGTCCTGGTACTCCAAAGAGTTCCCCTCCACAATTAGCTACAGCTACATTTAGCTCACCAGCACCAAATCAACATTCTCATTCTCATGCGAACGAGAACGACTTTTACCATGACTATGACTATGACCACGACTATGACAATGACAATGACAATGACAATGACAATGTTATTAACAATGTTGGACTACAAATGTCACCTGATGACACCCCTTTAAGAGAGCATGCAGATACTGGTACTGGTACTGCTGTTAATGAGAAAGAGAAAGAAAAAAGTCTACCGAAACCTCTTCCAAAGTATTCTTACCCTTCTTCAAATTCGAACATGTCGACTCCTACTCATGATGGATCTGGTTCAAGCACTGGCTCTGGTTCAAGCTCTACTTCTCCACATGGTCCATCACCTAACACTAAGAAAGGATCAAACCCTCTACCACCCAAGTTATCAATACCACCTCCTGCTCGGAGTGGGAGTGGTCCTCCAACAGGAGGAGGACCTCCAACAGGAGGAGGACCTCCAACAGGAGGAGGACCTCCAATAGGAGGAGGACCTCCAACAGGAGGACCTTCAACAGCTAGTGGGGTTGCTGGAGTAAACCCTTATAGCCAATACGGTAGTATGAGGGGAATGAATAATAATAATATTCCTTCTCCAATACAAATTCCTAAGATTCGTATTGGTTTTGACCCTTCCAAGGCAAATAAGTCCTCACCTGCGCAAGCAGCGGCGTCAAAGTCTGCATCTGATATGAGCAGCAGTGGTGATGCTGTAGATGTAACAAGCACAATCACGAACACAAGCCCTTTAGCTTCAGGTGTTGGGGCTGCGAAGTCAGAAGCTAGTAGTAGTGGTAGCATTGTAACAGCTTCAAATTCACCAGACAGCCCTGTTGCCAGTTCTGCATCTACATCAACATCTACAGCTACAGCTACTACAAATGAGGGAGGTAGTGGTAACACTCCTCAAACCACACCAAGAGATGAGAATGGCATTCCCCTTGAAATGCCAGGGATACAACCATATCAAGCTCAAATCCCACTACCAACTGTAACACAAGTACAACAAGTACGACAAAGGTATGTTCCACCACCTATGCCTCCTAGAGATGGAGACAGTGATGATGATGAAATTGAAATGCGACAATGTAGTAGCACAAACAGTCTTGACAATTATAATAACAATAATAATAATAATAATAATAATAATAATAGCAGTAGTTCATCTAATGTGAACAATGGTAATGGTTCCCTTGGTGTTGATAAGTATGGAGATCCAACAACGAATAGCAAACGCAACATTCTCAACTCAGATAATACTGCTAGTAGTAACAGTAACAGTAACAGGAACAGGAACAGTACTATAAAGAAAGAAAAGATATATCTTCCTACTGATTATTCCCATTCCCCAAGTGTTCTTATAAATTTTTTAACATTAATTAATACTATGCTAACTATTGGTATCATTATTACAGTTATTGGCTTATTATATATGGTTTTTGTTTTTTTACCTTCATTTGCACCATTTGCATCATTTAGTAGTAGTAGTAGTAGTAGTAGTAGTAGTATTAAATCAACTGTTACTGGTAGAAGTAGCACAATTATTATTGATTCGCTTAATGGAAATGGAAGTGAGGGAATATCTATGTCTTGGTATTGGTGTTTAACAATAAAAAGTAATATTATTCATTGGGGAAATTTTATTAAACTTAACATAGAAAATATTATTCACAAGTTAAGAAAATAAATAAATAGAAACTTATCTGACCTTAACTTAAATACGCTTCTTGAAGCGTTAGTTGCTGTTAGATTATGTTAGTGAAGTTGGCCGTGAGAGTGAGAGTTTACAGTGAGTACAGTGAGTACAGTGAGTACAGTGAGTACAGTGAGTACAGTGCTAGTAGGAGAGTTAGAGAAAGAGTAGAAGAGTAGAAGAATGGAAGAAGGGGAGGATAATGATTCTTAATGTTGTAATGAAATTAATGTAAATACTGTTATGTACTGTACTGTACTGTACTGTCCCTAGAGAGGTTTCATTCTTTATTTTTCTTCATTACACTGGAATACATTTATGTTGACAATATTATTCTATTTTTTCTATAAACTTACATACACATATGCATAAACATACAATCAATTCATGTATCCATACATGAACAATTTCACTGCACTGCATTGCATTGCATTGCGTAATTCTTCAATTATCATCACAGCACAGTACATCACAGCACAGCACATAATTACAATCGACGATTTTTTTTTTTTTCTAATTCAAGTAAATTCAATGTTTTCTCAAATTTTTTATTAAAATTATCAATTTTTTTACTATCAAATGGCAATGGCATTGTAGTGATATCTATTAATGGGTGTGTACTCTGTAAACCACGATAATGTATAGTATTTTTTGCACTATCAGGAACTCTATTTTTTACTATTCTAGTTAATTCTTGAACTTCTGCATTTAGTTCTTGTGTTTTCTCTAATGCATCACCAGTAGCAGTTATTTTCCTTCCAGGTCGTCTAGTAAAATTCATTTTTTTTTCTTGATCAGATAATTGTTTTTCCCATGTACTTTTGACTGCGATAGATGGTCTTGTTGATGATGATGGTGCGAATGGTCTTAAACGAGAAGATTTTTCAATATTATTAATATAATCGCCAACTATACTTCTAATTTTTGTGTTAGTGTTATTCTCATTGTCATCTTTTTTGTTATTGTTATTGTTATTGTTATCGTCATCAACAAGCCAACGATTTGGCCATGATTGTGGACGCAAAAGATCCCATGAACTAGCTGTATTACCACCAAAATTACCAATAAATATTCCACTTAATGTCCATAACATCGTTTCCCCAGTTAAAGATACAGAAATTATATAATAATCATTCGTAAATGGATCATTTTGAGATTTGTCGATGATTTTTTTCATCGGCTTTTTAAATAAATCTGACCAATGAGGTTTTTTTATTTTTTCTTCTTCGTGGTTATAATTATAATTGCCACTGTCATTGCCACTGCTACTGCTACTGCTACTAGTTTTTTTGTCACTTTTGACATTGCTATTTCTATTACTGTTACTGGAAGTGAAATCGCTAGAACTACCGTTGACTGTAGTTTTCCCATGTTCATGTTCATGTTCTTTTTCTTCTTTTTCTTCTTTTTCTTCTTCTTCTTGGGCTAATTTTATTGCATCAGCACTTAAGTAAACAATATTAATATTATGAACAGTACCATTATGAGCTAAAAACTCTGTTTGTAATGACAATGGTGAAACACCTATTGCTAATGATAATGGTGGCGCTATTGGAGCAATTTTTTTATTTCTTAACGAACCTTTAACAACACCCATATTTTGGCTTTTAAATTTAGCGATTTCTTTATCTTTCTTTCTTTTTAATTTTAAATTTTTTTTTTCAATTTTTTTTCTTTTATTAGTACTTTCGCTATCATCATCATTGCCACTGCCATTGTCACTAACACTATTAGTACCATCGTAACTACATGTACCTGTACCTGTACCACTATTACTGTTACTATAATCGTCATCAGAATTGGATTCACTTTCACTGTCATCGTCACTACTTTCACTACTACTGCTTTCGCTACTTTCAACATCATCATCAGATTCAGAGTCTTCTTGATAATTTGCTAATGCTTCCTGATAGTCTAATTGTTCCCTTAAAGTTAAAAATAATGTTTGATCTAAATTCCATATACGAATAAATCCACTGTCATAGCCAGCAGCTAAAATATAAGTACAGGTTACATTATTATATTTTATTTTTAATGTTAAAATTTGTTCCTCGTTTTCTCGAGTGTTCATATTCAAGCCTGCTAGCGTAGATTCCAATGTTCTATTTCCTTTATATTTGCTTTTGTGACTGTTACTATTAGTATTGCTATTAGTATTAGTATTAGTATTACTATTACTATTCTTTTGAACTTTATCTTTAGAATGAATATAACTTGAGGAAAATAATAAACGTCCGGTGTCACATTCCCATAATTTGAAATATCTATCACTACATGCACCAATTACAACAGCACCATTTGGTTCATATAGACCAACAGCACAATCAACAATTGTATCAATAGAACTTTCCATTCTTGCTGATGCACCACCAGCACTTGAACCAATACCTGCTGAAAGTAATTTTGCAATATCATCAGCTTGAATCAAATTCGCACTTGTTGCAGCAGGTGCACCACGATTGTAACCACCAGTTGGTCGTGGACTGTTTAATGGTGACGATGATAATGCAGGTTCATCTCCTCCATTTACAATAGCTGCGCGGCGGCGTTCCGTTCCTTGGCCTATATCATCTTCCCATTTCACTTTGCTCATTATACCTGTACCTGTACCTGTGCCTGTATTGTTTTGTCTAGGTGGAGCAAAAGGCATATGACTATGATTATGATTATGATTATGATTATGATTATGATTATGATTAGTAGAAGCATCGTCTTCAACACCAATTTTTCCCCAACTAACACTTTCTCCAGATGTAGACCCATTATTGTTATTGTTATTGTTATTGTTATTGTTATTGTGGATAACTTCATTTCCATTTCCAAGTCCTTTTATTTTAGCAACTATAGCTTTTAATTGTGTTGTAGGATCACTTGGATCAGAACCATCATTTTTCATTTCATCAGTACCATTACCACATGTTGCATATCCGCTGTCATCAACAGATATTTTCATATACATACATGGTAATATCGTACCTAATTGTCTTGCATTAATAAATGCTAGTGGTAAACAAGTTGTAGCATCCCATACAATAAAACTTCCATCAATATAACCACTACATAAAATATTTATCCTTGGGTCCTTTAAATGAAAATTTTCAGGGTTTTGTTCAATATCTTGTAAAAGTGCTATATTGCATCCTTCACCAGCAGCTAAACCATCTGTGGCGTGAGTAACACAACGTACCAATGCCAGTGAGTGAAAATAGGCGGTTAGTTAAGAAAAAGAAAAGTTGATATATGACGCGGCAATGCAGACAGCAAGATATACAGCAAGATATACAGCAAGATATACACTACAATATAATACAATACACTACAATACACTTACCTGACATATTATTATTTTTGTAATCCATGTATACAAACCATTTCATACTTGGTGAGATTGATGAACTCTTCATTGACTCCTTCATTGCTTGTATTGTATCTTCACGTGTTAATTTCCTACCATGCTTTAAATCCCAGTCCCAGGGCTTTTTACGCCAACGAAATACACTTGATGCATCAGGGACCATGAAACCATCCTTGTCTAGATGTCCAGTTACAGTTCCACCGTTCATGCCAAAAAATGCCATTTTACGTAAAAATTTTTGTCTTCCTATTTTTTCAATTCCAGTAACATTTCTGAACTGTGATGTGATAATGCTTTGACATGCACGTGTAGATGCAGATGTAGGTGTAGTAGTAGTAGTAGCAGTAGTAGGTTTGGCTGCTGCTGCAGCAGCAGCAGCCTTTTCCTCGTCTAAAGCAGCTTGTGCATCAGCCAACGCATTGAATGGTTCAGATTTCTTGGAAAAGGTAGCACCATTAACAATGGGCAAGTTTTTCTCGCCAGCACCAGTAGCAGTACCTTTACCTATAACCATATCCTTACCCTTTGCGTTTGCCTCAGCTTCAGCTGCCTCAGTAGCAATAATTTCTTTTAAAGTTTTCGGTTGTTTATAATTTTCTTGTGAAGCACCAGCGCTTTCAATTATACTGACACCACCTTCATTCATATTCATAATATTGCCATTTGCATCATAATTCTTAATTTTATTCTTATTCTTACTAATTTTATTCAAGTGGTCCTTATTATGGCTACCACTTGCATTTATGGCTATAGCGGGTAATATTGGTTGAAATTCATCGATTTCTTGTCCTGCAAAAAAATTAAAAAATTTTATTTCATCATTATAATAAACAATAACAAGCCGTCTCTGGGTGCAATCAAAACAAGCATTTTTTACTAAATTAGCAATTAAACCTGTATTTGGATCAATAGGCAATAAATTTGTATCTAATCTTCCAAAATTATCAATTTTACCAACGTTAAATGATCTTAATGGTGTACCATCTATTACGCTAAAAAGTTTGACAGTACCCATAGTATAAACAGTTACAATAATATTAAATGTTTCATTACACAAAGCACATACTATATCCTCTAAAATTGTTTTGGCTCTACCTACTTTGTTAGCACCACTATCACCGTCACCATCGCCATCACCATTACCAGATTCGGAATCAGCAATTGAATCAGAATCAGTAGTTAATTTCCAAGTGTGGAGCTTATTACGACTTCCAATTTGTAAAAGATAAGGATAGTGATTTGCATCTGTATCTACATCTACATCTATTCTATTTTCTTTTCTTTTCTCCTTCCCTTTCCCTGTCTCTTGCATTTTATTATCTATATCACCTACTTGTTCACCGTTGTTGTCATCATCATCATTATCATAGTTGCTATTGATAGTTCCCTTTATTTTATGAGTTAAACGTGGTAACTTTTTGTTTTCATAAAATAAAAATGCTGGTACATCGTCATTAGTATTATCCATTATCATAGCACCCGCACCGCTGTCGTAGCGATTTTTATTTTTACTATTACTACTACCATCATTTAATTTGGATGATAACAGAATACTACTATTTCCACTTACATCTAATGCTTGTCTAATATCAAAATTTGATGTCCCATATAAATTAACAGTTTGATTGGCCAGTAATGCGATCAAAACACTATGATGGTCCTCAATTTCCAATACTAATACAGGAGCCAACAATTCATATAAGGTATGGATTTTTTCTTCATTAATTATATTCCATACAAAGATTGTTCTACTACAAGTATTAGCAATCCATTTGTTACGGCTACTATATGCAAAACTATGAATTCCGTGCTTTTTTGTATAAATGTAATTTTTTTTGAATACTTTTATTTGTTTCTTTTTATTATTTGAAAATAATGAAATTGTTCCTGTGGTAGGGTTAGCGATGAGTGTAATGGGTAAGGTGTAAGTTGTAAGGTGGGAATTTGATAGAAATATAAGAAAAAAAAAGTTAGTAATAGTAAGGTAAAAAATAAAGAAAACAAGTCATGATACGCTGGTATGCTGGTATACTGGTATACTGGTATGCTGGTACGTACCATCTAAAGAACTCGTAGCGATATAATCATATTCAGCTATGTATATCATTTTTGTGATAGTATCACTATGTAATTTCACATTTGGCAGTTTTACTTCACTTGCTTCCAATTCCAATTCCAATTGTGAAGTTGCAGATGCAGATGCAGATTTTGAGGTGGCTATTACCTTGGCAGAGGATTTAGCAGTTTGCTTCATTCCGCGTGGTGTTCTACCGCCACCTCTAGTACCAGAACCAGTACCAACATTTGGTTTAGATGGCACATGCCCTGTTCTTCGAGAATGTGATTGTGATGATCCTACTCCTACTCCTGCTCCTACTGGCGATGATGACACAGTCTGTTCTTCATATTTTATTCTTATTTCATTTTCTTTTGTTGCAGCTAATAATGCTTTTTTCATATAAATAACATTTTTTGAGTATGTATTGTTAGGTTTACCAAACACGTAGTCTAATTTCATCCAATATATTCGTCCATCACTTGTACTAAAATAGATAACTTGTGGTTCTTTTCCTTCTTCAATTCCTTCTTCATTGCCTTTTGTTGTTGCTGTTCCTAATCTGCAATTGGTTGTTTCATCTGCGCTTATACTACCATCAGCTATGATAGTGTCAGTGTCAGTGTCCATAACATCCATACCCATATCCATATCATTCTCATCATGACTACTACCATAAGATATTCTTTTTTCAATAAATGATATAATATTTGTTGGATACTCTAATAAAGATGATATTTGCCCTAAGGGTGATAATCTTGAAACTTGCGTTGATACATCATAAAATGATATTGAATAATCAAAAGAACCAATCATAATAATTTGTGGTGATCCATTTAATGATGATATTGTTGTAATTTTTACATTTTCATCATAACTATTACTATCTTGTATACCATCAGCTAAGCCTTCACCTTTGAATCGAGCAATAAGCCTTGCTTTATCCTCTGATCTTACATTTTGAAATATTTTTTTGGTATTTTGTTGTAATTTTGAAACATAAACGAATCTATCAATAGGTTTTAATGTTACTTGATCAAACATATGTATTACTCCATTACTACTACCGCATATAATACTACCTACTGGACGTGATGATTGAGTTATACATGTAAAATATTCACTATTAGCACCAGCATTTGGTAACAATTTATCAACATTGTTTTTATCCTTACCTCTACCACTACCGCTATTACTATTACCTTTAGTAGAATCATATGGTATAAATTTTTCTGTTGCACTTTTTTTACTAAATTCTAAATTACTTTCAGCAGCTAAAATAAAATTAATGAATTCATCAAATTCAATGTCACCATCATCATTGACATCAATATGTTTTGTTATGATTTCCGCAACATCTCTCGGTATTTTTGCTTGATTTATTAATATTTGTGTAAATTCATCAGCTGTTAGTGCTTCATATTTTCCTTCATCTTCAAGTGTACCGGCTTCTTCACTCTCTTTAGTTTTTAAAACAATTGCTTTTCTTACAGCTGTGATTGTCTTTTGATCAACATATGAAGTAAGGCTCGTGGGATTGCTGATCTTCTGCTCCTCTGCATACCCTTGCATTTTTAACCCTGGTGTAAGAAATAAGCACTAAACTCTCACTTGACACCCGATTAATTTCGAAATTACCCGATAAAGAAATGAGGTTATTCCCTTCCTCAAATGAATCCAACTTATGACTTCAGACGCTTAAATTTTAAAATTTGCAATATAAGGTATTTATACACTTCTACTTGACATGTAAAAGAAGTTTTCTTTCCCTTCATCCACTGACTTACAAAAGAAAAGGGGATAAGTGGGTCATTGGAAGAAAAAGTGTTGTTTGATAGTGATAAAGTTATTTGACTTTTCTAAATAATTTTAAAATACCTCAACGCAATCCTCTATAAATTCAAGTAAAATTTTGTGCAAGAGACGTTGTAACCTATAAGAATCAGAACAAACTATTTAAAGGAAGACTTTTAACAGATTGAAGATGTCCATCTCTATGAGACACCTTGATTCCCCAGCATTGGATGAGATCGGCTATTCTTTGGCTGATCGCGATATGGGTATAGTAACTGTCAATGGTGCAATACATTTGTATGCTTCTCCAACTGGAAAGAAACAATTTTTCAAGAAAGAGTACAATAATTCAGGTGAGTAGAGCACATCAAAAAGCCAAGTATTCATGACATTTCTTACTGTTCTCTATCACATCACAGTATCATTTTATCTAACAACTATAACGTCTATCTTTTTTATTTGTTTTTATTCTAGAGAATGATTCAGAAACTAAAATCAGAAGCAACTCCAATACTAGTACTACTAGCACTGGTAGTTCTGGTGGTAACTTTCGTGGTAACAATAATAGTCCAAGTAGTAGTAGTAGTAAAAATAAAAATAAAAAAGGGCACAGTGCAACTCCAACATCTGCACAATGGATGGAATCAGTCAGTGCAAAGCCACCAGCAACTACCATAACCAATGTTACAGGTACAGCAGGTAATATCAATATGAATCTGAATGTAAATACAAGTTTCACTAACAGTCAAACAACAACTACTAGTACCAATTCTATTTTAAACTCGGAAAAAAATACTGCGTCAAAAACAACAATTGTTAACAACAGCTCAGGCTCACAATCACCAATAAATGTAGGGGTATTCGCTGGTGCTGCTGCAGCAGCTATCAAACTTGACCAAAATGGGAACCCACAAAGTAATGATAATGATAATCAATTTGATGTACAAAATAAAAAATTACCGAAAATTGCAGTAGCGATAAAAAGTGGCAAAGGAAAAGGAAGTCGTGCTGGTAGTAGTAGTTCTGCTGGTTCTGGTTCAATAGATATGACCACAAGTGATAATAGTAACAGTAATAGTATCAGTAATAGTAATGATATGGCTATAGTGAAAGATAAAGGTGCTACTGGTACTGCTACTGCCGTATCCAAGCAAAAAAAACACATAAAAAGTAATCCTACATCTAGAAGACGTAGTGGTAGTGGTAGTAATAGTCGCGCTAATAGTATAAGTAGTATTAATTCTTCTGTTGGGGATGATTTCTATACGAAACCTCATGGTAGAGTTCGTTCGGCATCAATAGGTGGTAGTAGTAGTAGTAGTTTAGTAGCTCCTAGTAATGACAGTAATAGTAATACTAATACTAACTTTACCACTAGTAATGATTCCAAAGTTACAAGTTCTGGTAGAATAAATTATGGAAAATCACGTAGTCTATCGTTGTGTGATGTTGGTATTAGTAATAACCATCTTGCAAGACTTTGCGTAGAATTAAAATCAACATTGAATGAAAGTTTTCCTGATTATGATTTTAGTAGTGCCAAACCTGAATCTTTTGTTGTTGATAGAATAGATAATGTCATCCGTATTGTAAATAATTATTTTTCAGATTTAATGAAAGAAGAACCAAATTTTTTGGAAAATTTATGGACTGCTATAGATGGTGAAGTGAAATTATCACATTGTGAAGTTTACTCCTATATACCAGATATGGAAGGGGATCCATTTAGCGATGAAGGTTGCTTATGGTCATTTAATTATTTTTTTATAGATAGGGATAATAAAAAAATTGCATATTTTACATGTGTTGCATCGAGACGTAACGGTCGTAACGGTCGTAACGGTTTGGGTACACATAATCACAGTAGAAATGATTTATTACTTACAAGTGATCAAGAAGATCATTGTTCTGTTGATGATGATGATGATACTGATGTTAGTAGTGGGTTAAGAAGTCCCAGTAGTATCCCTAGTGCAAGTCAATCTCCATCTGGTGGTGCTTCCCCAAGGGAACATGTATATCATCATAACAATCAAAGTGGGGCATTCATGTCCCCTTTTAATAATCATTACACTAGTACTAATAGCAATAGTGATTTTGAGAGATATGCCGATATGGATGAGGACACAGCTGCAGACTATGCAAAAAATTCTAATGCTGCAGTTCAAGTTGATGATGATAGTGGAAGTAGTTGTGATGACATGTCTTAAACTAAACAATCGAACAATCAAATAGCATTAAATTCAAGTGATAAAAGGGAAATGAAGGAAATGTAACAGAACAGAACAGATGAAATAAAATTAATGGGAAGAGTAGAGAAGAGTAGCCTCATGTCGGGAATGAAATGGAATGAAATGAAATGAAATGAAATGAAGCAGGGTGTGATTGTCGTCGCTATGACTACATGTATGACTTTCTCCTCTTATATATATATATACATATACTATAAAAACAAGTTTTTACTATTTTACTATTTCACTACCTTCTTTTCTTCATCATCATCATCCTCCAGCTCCAGCTCCTTTCCTCATTACTTTTTTACTTTCGCTTTTTATTGTTACTTGCGCTGTCAGTAGATTTTGGTCGAGGCATATCGCCTTTTTCAGTTGATTTTGGTTTCATTGCAAATCTAGATAATGCAGTAATATTACCAACTTTATTACGTGTTATATCATTTTTAGAAGTACCTCTAGCAACACTACCATCACCACCTTTATGTATTTCAAGTTTGGCTTCTCTATCAACACGATCATTATCCTGTTGTGATTTTAATTTCACTGTTAGTGAATCAATAACATTCTTTTGTTTTCTTTTTAATTTTGCAGAAATTTTATTTCTACCTCTTGCTTTATTTTTTTCTTTTTTCTTTTTTCCAATTGTACTATCTTCATTTGCCAAATTAAAAATAACTTTATGCTCATTACGTAATTCCTCTTGATTTTTATCAACACTACCAATAAAACTTGAATCTAATCCTATCATTTCATATGATAACTTATTTAGTAATGATTGTACTTCAGCTTCACGTGCTTGTTTATTATTTTGGAATGGATTAGCTTCTAATGAATCAAAATTTGCTTCGCCAGAACCTGGTACAATAATATTAGATAAACCGTGACTATGCCCAATAGCAAGTATATCTTCATAGGGTCTAAATTGAATATTCTTGATTTTTATTGATGATGCCAAACCTCGGGTTTGCGATGTTAATGATGAACCACCACCACTTTTTGCTTTTGATGTACCTGTGGCAGAAATTTCATGTTTCATATAAAGTTTCTCACTTGGTGATGATGACGATGATGATGGTTTCTGAAATGCATCCTTTAATACTTGTACTGATCTATTCATGCCCCATGCTAATAAACCGGTATCAGATATGTCTAAACTAACAACTGGTGAATCAGTATGATATGAATAAATTGTTTTAAAAGTTCTTAAATCCCACAATTTGACCATCCCATCTAATGCACTTGTTGCCATGTATTTTCCCTCTCTATCAATAGCTAAATCAGTTACTGGACCTTTATGTGTAAATAATGATACTAATGCTTTACCAGCAGCTGGTGACCATAATGAAACAACACCATTACTATGTCCAACATGTGACACAGCATTGACTGGATTATGTTTTAATACTCTTGATGGTCCATGTCCAGTTTGATAACCAGCAACTTTCTGTCCTGTTGATATATCTTGCCATTTTAACCAACCACTATGTCCAATAGTACTTAATAAATAATGATATGGTAAATAATTCAATGCATATGGTCTTTCATGTCCTTTTAAACAATGAATTTCAATTCCTTTATCATCATATATATATGTATATTTATTTTGTGCTAATGCAAACATTTTCTCATTGTTTATAAAACAACCATCATAACAAGTTTCCTCTAAATGCATTTCAGTAACTAAATTCATTTTATGCAAATTCATTAATGATATATGACCTTTTTCACCACAAAATAATATACTTCTACCATTACGACTATAATTTATATTATATGGTCCAAAAGCAGTCAAAGAAAAATCAATACATTTTCTTTGGGTGTTAATATCAACCATAGGTACAATCTCGTTTTGTTTTAAACGATATGTTTTTTCACTATCATTTTCAATTTCTAATAAACCAATTTTATTATTACTTAATAATATTTCTGTTGCTGCTGTTCTTGATGCACTGTCGATAATACGGTCATGTGATTCTTTTAATGATAATCTTAAATTCTTATGTTTAATATTTTTTGATGGTTTATAATTTATATTTTCATTACGTGAATATTTATTTGTATTTATATCAATATTAATTTCTTGAACTTTTATATTTTTATTTAATTGATTAATACGATTACCATTAGCATCAGATGTTTTACCATGGCTATAATTACTTCCACCAGTATAGTTACGATTAATTTCACTTTTCTTGTTGTTACTGTTGCTTTTATTGGAATCTGTGGAGCGCGAGCGTTTCTTGCTACTACTATTGTTTTCCATTGTAAAATAAATATTATCTATCTACTGTATACCAATACCAAAAACTTCGCTCGTCGATGCCAATGAGGTGAGGCAGCACAGTTGGGGAAATATCTGTGAATGGAAAAGGCAACCAAAAATGAATAATATGGGGTTAGTTAATGATCAATATAAAGGTAAAATATGGCCTTACAATTTAATAAAAGTTTTTGTCGGTAAGCATTTACGGCCCGGATTGCCACTGGAATAGACTTCAGGGTGCTTTTTTGGCTGCCATTCTTTTTACAATATACCCTTGATTGAACTTGATAACCTCTATTAATTACTTCTCAAACTTGTTGATCATAATTAGAGTGCTTCTGTTGCAAAATGGGGGAATAGAGCTACAAGGTGAACTTTATCACCGCTTCACTCAATAAGATTTGACCTTCGAGATCTCAACGAAATATTAACAGAATACGTACCTTTTTTCAAAAATGCACAAAAAACTCGGGATAAAATGACTCGTATGAGTGATGATGCACTGCAAAACTCAAATCACTCGATTCGTGTAAAGCGCCAAAATTGGGCATATCAAGGTCCCATTAGAAAGAGTTTTTGAGTTCTTGCACACAGGGGGTGGCATGAGCTCTAGCAATATGAGACCAGAGTTAACACCAGATAAAACGAGAAAAACTCCGAAATCTAAGACGCCCAATCAGAGGAAAGAAGAAACAACAATTCAACCATCACTTTCCACTTCTAATTCGAACAATTCATCGAGTAATAGCGTAACAAGATGGGCATTTTTGATTTTCATTGTATTTATCACATTTTTTGCAATTCTAAACTTTGGTATGCATGATATTATAAATGATCATGGTCATGGTCCATCAAGTCATGATAATCGTATTGCTGCTTTACATGATATAAGAAATTATGTTATTAATGAAGTAAATTATGAAAAAAAGTTTATTGTTGATGAATTATCTTATATTGGTCATGAACTTGTAAATGAATTAGAATCATTACGTGGTCATAACCATGCTGAATTAGAGGATCCTATTGGCTTTATTCCACCAGATGTGAACAAACCTCATGATATTATCGATCAAAAAAAAAAGAATTTGGAATTGAAACTAAGCAGGGGGGAAACAGAAGGAGGTGGGCAACTAGTTCCACCTAATAGCATAACTGTCTCAGACACAGGAATTGATAAAGAGAAAGACGATAACGTTGTTATCACTGTTTCTGAAACTAATACCAATAGTGGTAGTAGTATTGGTAGTGGTAGTAGTATTGGTAGTGCTAGTGTCAATAATCTAGCATCACCACATCCATCACCACCAGCAATATCAATTACAGCAAAAGCGGAACCAACTATCAACAAGCTTGCTAGATATGAAGTAGATCACAGTGGACGTGATAAATTAAATTATAAAACAATATTAAATACTGCAAATCATTATCCACATATAGAAAATAGAGATGATATAAGTGATTATATAGATAAAGGGGGTATGTTACCAATACTTATGATGACATGTAATCGTGCAAAACTATTAGAAATTACATTAGGATCATTATTGTCAGTTAGAGGTATATCAAAAAAACAAATTATTGTATCACAAGACGGTAAGCAATCAGATGTTGCTAATGTTGTAAAATCACATGGGTTAAACTTAATACAAAATATACCAGCAAACAATAAACATAATAAACATTTAAGAGGAAATTACAATTATCTGGCATTAGATGGTGCAAGCCGTATTGCTATGCATTATAAATTTTCATTAACACATATTTTTAATGAATTTCCTAATGCACCAGCAGTTATAATTGTTGAAGATGATTTATTATTTTCACCAGATTTTTTAGAATATTTTATAAATATTGCACCTATATTAGATATAGATGATACTACATTTGTTATAAGTGCATGGAATGATAATGGATACAAAGGAAAGGTAGATGATCCATATTCATTAAGTAGAACAGAATATTTCCCAGGTTTAGGTTGGTTGTTATCTAAACGTTTATATAAAACTGAATTAGAATCTCAATGGCCTACATCCCATTGGGATCATTGGTTGCGATCATTTGAAATAAATAAAGGACGAGAAATTATTTTTCCTCAAGTACCGCGTACATTCCATAATGGGATCAAAGGGACATTCATGGATTTAAGTACACATAATCGTTATTTTAAAAATATTAATTACAATGAAAATAATAATATTAAGTGGGCAACTCATGGTATTAACAATCCTTATTCGATCTCTGTCGCTAGTGCAAGTGCTAGTGACGGTGGTGGTGGTAGTAATAGTGCAGCCAATACTGATACCAAGTCACTACCACCAGTAACTTATGCAGGTGTTCCAACATATATCACAGGTACACTACCAGTTTATGAAACTCGAATAGCAAACTTAATACAAGATTGTGTACATTTACAAAATGTCGATGAATTAATAGCTTCCATATCCCAAGTTGAAATTGAAATTGAAATTGATTCTCAGAAGAAACGTGAGCAACTTTTACAAAATGCTAGTATTTTATGTTTATGGATCAATGTTGATCCTGACCCACAATATGGTGGTTCCCCACCATTTCAAAGAATATCAGATTTTTTTGGATTGTGGCATGAACATCGTCGTGGGGCACATAAAGGCTTACATGAGTTCTATTGGGAACATGGAAAGAAATACATTTTATTACTAAATACATTCAATGGACAAATGGATCGTCAACAGCATCATACATCTATATCTACATCTACATCTACATCTGCTGGTGGTTCAGTCAACACTCCTTATAGTTATACAACTTATTTACAGTATAAACCAAAGGATGTGACATTCATTCAACCATCTGCATTTGATAATAACTTGAAATTAAAATTGATGACTCTGCATAGACAAGAGTTACTAAAAGGTTTAGGTAGTAGTAGTAGTAGTGGTAGTAGTAGTAGTAATGGAATTTTTGTTCCAGCATTAGATGCAGGTATGTCGTGTAATGATGTATGTAGTAGTCATAGTAATGGTAATGGTAACAGTCAATATCAATATTATTGCAAAGATGACATACTATACTTGGCAAACGCATGTAGTGAATTGAAAAAAGCGTTTGGTTGTAGTGGAGGATGCAGTGATAAAGGAGGCTTTGGTCCAGAGCAACCAGCTTATGTAATTCCATCTGCACCAGAACCAACACATCATCCAAATTTATGTATACTGAGCAGTAATCCTGCTATGGCCACATGTGAAGCAAGCCATCCGATGACAAGGCGCTTATGTACATGTATCCCGAAATAAGCATAAGCATAGCAATGGAATGGAATGGAATAACAATGAAAGTGATACTAAAAGTGAAGGTAATCGTAGGTTTTGGCGATAAATATTTATTTTATGATGAAAATTTTGAATAAATTGTAAAGAAATGTTAATTATTGCTCATACACACATAAACACACATACATACCATGCATATATACACACGCATTTCACATTTGCAACACTTCGTGTTCTCTACTCTGTATAAATTTCAATCTATTATCTCTACTTCTACTTCTACTACTACTACTTTTATTCATCTACTTGAAGATTTTTCAAACCAAGTTGACTCAATGGATGAGTGACTCTCCATAACTTACCAAAAACATTTACATATCCATCACCTCTTTGCTGATAGTCACATGCAAGAACTGTCAATTCAGGTACAGGAGGATTAGGAATAAAGGAAGAATTGGTATTTGTATTGGTATTTGTATTGGTATTTGTATTGGTATTTGTATTGGTATTTGTATTGGTATTTGTATTTGCACTTGGTAAGGGTAAGAAAGGAGGTAAAACTTCGTTTGCTAAAACTGGCAAAATCTCCGTAAAGTGTTTTTGTACTATTTCCATTTTTTTGTCAGTGTCTGTACATGTATCATTTATACTTTTATTGTTCTCTATCTCTATCACCAGTGCATTTACATACTCTGCAATTCCAGATGCTGCAGTTAAGCCAGTGCTTCGAATTCCACCGACAGTAATGTAATTCATGTTTGGCAAGGCTTTTATTTGATAATCTCGATATTGCGTGGCAGGTCGAATACCGCTGTAAGTACCAATTACTTCTCCTGCTCCTTTTCCTTTTGAAGATGAAGATGAACATGCGGATATCTCAGGAAATACTTTTATGGCGTGTTGACGGAGCATTTCAATAGTTTCAGTGTCAGTAGAACGATCACTTCGACTATCTTGCTCTTGTGCTGTAGGACCACAGACAATGTTCCCATAAACTGATTTCCATACTATTATCCCTTTCGTCTGTATAGTTGGTACCTGTTGTATAATTGTCTCAGGACCAAAGTCACTTGAACTTGAACTTGAACTGATATCACTCTCACCATTCAATGTAACTGAAGGCAATGATGACCCTCTGAAAACAATAAACTGTCCCTTGCGAGGTAATATCTTGTAAAATTCACCATTTTCAATCTTCAAGTCTATTTTTGTTCCTGTTCCTGTTCCTGTACCTTTTCCTTTCATACAGAGGGAATCAACTTCATCACCGTAGAGACCAGCACAATTAATTAATATCCTTGAATAGAAAAGTTTATCCCCTGCTTGTATTTTCCATATTTTTCTAATAGAATCATATGATGCATAATTAACACAATGACTAGTAAAAATCTGTGCACCATTCAATATTGCATTGTTTGCATAAGCAATTGGTATTAACCACGGTTCGGTAACCATCTCTCTATTACAATAAACACTACCAAGTACTAACTTTTGATTTATTCCTTTTTCTATATTGAATGTTTCGTTTTTGTTTAATAATCTAGTTTCTGTATCAC
>JACKZZ010023472.1_pt1 | contig 24044 bp, 12 predicted proteins | sample 8027871 | NCBI WGS metagenome assembly JACKZZ01 (sample SAMN15724774, study PRJNA655200) | protist metagenome | isolation source: fluorescence activated cell sorting (FACS) single amplified genomes of... | place: USA: West Boothbay Harbor, Gulf of Maine | collected 2000-07-19 | reverse complement strand
CGTGACACCGAACAGGATGTGAAGGAGGAGGCGCACAACAGTCTCTTGAATCTGACCTTGAGTGGGTTTGATTCGGACAGGCATTGTAGCGCAAAGGGGTCCAGTAGTGCAAAGGGATCGAGTAGCGCGAGTGCTTCTAATGAGAAAGCCGATGAGGCCGATGACCAGGCTTGGACCACCGTCTACGCTTCGGGCAAGATCTGGAAGCCCAAGGCGAAGGCGCAGGCGCAGGCGGTAACGGTTGAGAGTCCGAAGGAGAGTCCGAAGGGGGATGCCGGGGAGACTGGGTCTGTTGAGAACATGAAGGCCGTTGAGTCTACCTCCGCCGGCGGTGACGGCCCTGAGTGGACCAAGAAAGCCATTAGGAAGGCCAAGAAAGCTGCTGCCCTCGCCGAAGAAAACTGGGGCGAAGAAGCTTGGGAAGAGGAGGCCTGGGAAGAGGAAGCTTGGCCTGCCAGTACGAAGGAGAAGTGGGCGGCCGTGCCCTCTTGGTCGGCGTCGAGAGGACTGAAGGGACTCGGGACTAAGGGAGCTTACTACGAGGAGGCCTGGCCCAAATCCTCCTACAAGGCCAGCTCCAAGGGCAAGAGCAAGGGAAAGGGGAAGGCCAGCGCCAAGACTTGGTGGTGAGGAAACTATGCGAGATTGAGACGGATTGAGACTCAATCAAGAGACTCAATCAAGAGTCGTCGAGTCGAGTCAAATAAGTCTCGACCTGCATGGGATCCTGCCGCCAAAGCTGCGGGGGTGCACGAATTTAGGCGAATTCAAGCCTGGTAAGTAACTGGACTGTGTCAACCTGAAAAACAACGAGAAGCCAACCTTATTATGACAACGAGAACGAGAACGACCTCTTAGTAATAGACTCCTCTTAGACTAACGGTTAGCCTCCCCCTGCATCAATTCAATACCTACAATAGCCTCCTGCACGTAAAAATATTTACACCACGAATTCATCGAACTACCCCTACTAAACCACTACAATTCATAGTCATTCCTCAACCCTATTTAGTATTACAATATATGCCCACACTGACAGAAGAAACAGTTTCCGGCAGCACTCCGGACGAGATTGGACGAGCAGGTCCAGTTTACATTGGACGAGCAGGTCCAGTCTACATTGGACGAGCAGGTCCAATAGATTGGACGAGCAGGTCCGGTCTCGGCCAGAGCTGCTCGCCGGAGTCCCCCCGTACTACCTATAATAACCTTAGCCTCTATCTTGATCTTGTGACAACTTGAACCATTTGAACCAGTACTATTACCAGAAGATCTACAGTTACTGCCTCCAAATTTGAGTTCCGCTACCTCGGCTGATATGGCTACGCTGATTCAGATTGCGGTATTAGTGTTACTGGTATTGGTGCTACGGCACTCTTACCATCGGTGGACCCCTACTAATACGGTGACAGTAGCGGTCGGTAACTATTAATATCGCAGAAGCTAGCTTCGTATCGTATCGTACGCCGGGAGACAGCTATCAGAGATTCAGAACAATCGCCCACATAGGATCGAGCTGTTACAGAGAACAGAGAAGAACATAGAGTATGAGTAAGAAGAACTAATTTTGACCATACATACCCGATAATACACCATATACATACCCGATATAAGTTTATACCCGATCAAATTTAGAGGAAACACGAGGAAATCACTAGGCTGGCGGGCTAAGGAGGAGACCCATTAACTGTTTACTTTCCCTTCTCGACCTACGACTGGTATACCCGACTGGTATCACTAGGTCAAGAAGGGGACGAGCTTCGCGAGGAAGCTCGCAAGTCAACGGGGACAGTCTGAGTGCCAGCCTGAGTCAACGGTAACGAGAACTCACAGCGAATCGCATCTCATATAGCATATCACATCAGACTTCCAGGTGGTGGCTGACAGCAAGCAGATCGTGTCTGACAGCAGTTCCTGTGAAGTCTGCTGAGAATCACGCGAATTATTCAACAAAAAAACTTATTAAAGTCTTACCCCGAAAATAAATTTATTCCACACGGCCGCGTGAGTATTGCTTCACGACGGCGGTGACAGTCGTCATAAATTTTCAAAAATGAGAAATCCCCCTCTTGAATCGAGATCGTGTACCTCTTCTTACAGGTGAAAATTCGAGTGGTACAGGCCGAAACTTCGAGTTGTACAGGGCCCTTAGAGTAGTATGATAGCGGCGTGTCCGGTCTGAATCCTCCAACCACTGCTTCTAGACGCTGGACCACTGAAAGTTGGCAGTTACAGGTACTCTTCAGAAGGAAAGGTGTCCACTGCTGCCAATATTAACCGATTCTGATTATCTCAACCGATAAAATCCGAATCTCAGAGAGTAGACTAGTTTGGCAGTGGTTCTGGCTTCAGTTGGACGCCCGTTGGGCCGATAATCATATTGTTAGACCAATAAGAATCCCACACCACTAGAAAAACACGATGTGAACCGGAACTAGAACTAAAGAAACATACTTATTATTGACCTCCCCGGGCATAGTGAAATTGTTGACCCTATTGACCCACCAATAAATTAGATTGTAGCACCTCAGCCCTAGTAGAGAGGTAGAGGGCAGCGAGTTCATGCACATACACTAGAAAAAGAGCGGTGCGCGAGGAGACACGCCGGCACAGCACCTGACGCGGGATCGGTGGGGGAAGCCTTATTCCGGGAACCTCGGGACAGGCCCTTCTCCGCCGCTCTGACGCAGATATTGTCGCTCGAAAAATGTGCTCGCACGGCTAGTTTCTTGGGAGATAAAACATCTTCTGGGAGACCAAACCCGCATTCTTCGGAAAGAAACGTTTTGTTCTTTTGCCGTTTTAAGGCCCGATATAGCAATTGTCACAGTGGAGTTGAGTCGGAGACGATGAGTCTGAGTCTTAATAGGAGTAAAGAAGAGTTTGAGTCCCGATTCTTGAGGTGTTAACCGACAGTTCGATAAGGAATTTGAAGAGAGTCCTCCATTTCGTCCAAAATCGCTTCTAGGTTTCCTGACTTTGGTTAGTCCTCTAAAGCCAACTACGTTTTCACAAGGGCGGTATCTGAAACCGACTACACTTGTAACTCCAATCCAAAATCGTTTCCTGCCTCTGAATCGGTTTGAGTCTCTGAGTCCGCTGCTACAAGACCCCTCTCGATTGTCACGTCTCCGACTCTTCCAGAGCCGTAACGTCTACCAGGACCGATCATGGCATCTCCTAGTAACACGTCAGCCCTGAAGACTGCTGGTGGCAGTGGCAGTCCCTATAGTCCACAGGAGTTACAAGAGCTTTTCGCTTTATTTGACAAGAAACAGCACGGGAGAGTAGCTAGAGAGGATGTTACACTCATGTTAAGGTCTCTTGGAGTCAACATTTCTGACAGGAAAGGGGAAGAGATAGGGGATAGTCTCTCAGGACCGATGATTGGCTTCGGCGAGTTTGAGGGAGTAGTACACAGGAAGGACGTTTTAGCTTTGCGGATGGGGAACATGAAGCGGGCGGTAAGTCGAAGGAGTCGTTCTGACTAGAATCTAGATTTTCCACCCAACTCTACGATGATGCATCCCAAAACCCTCTCCTCAGGTCCTCGACGCTTTCCAAACCTTGGATCCCAGTAAGAGTGGGAGTGTTAATACCCAAGAATTAAGGCATATTTTAACCTCAATCGGGGAAAAGTTGACCGACGCGGAATTCGAGGAGGCGGCCCGACTCTTATCCTTCGGTGTCGATCGGATCGACTATACACGAGTAGTGACTGAGCAGGGGGATTTGAATTAGCCTGAAGAAGCTTGGTGACACCAGGGGATACGGAATAACCTGTACCAGGCAGCATGGGGAACCTAAACTACGCAACGCAGACGATACGCATACTGTGAACTGCCCCTCGTAGGCACCGAGTTTTGCTCGCCTCATCAAGTGAAGCACACTGGTCTGAGCCCCGTGCTCGGTCAATTTCTGCCTGTCAACACACCTGTTCGATTCATACTCAGTCCTGGAAAACGCCATTAGTATAAACCCCGAGAGTGAGAAAACCGAGAAAATGGATACTAGACCTTAAAGTTTAAGTTAAAGTTAACATTAGCCGTTGAACTTGAAGTTGTTAATACTAAGCCAAATGTCAACAGTACTATTTGACCCCCACAGCTCCCAATAGTCGTATCTCCAGTTCTGGTCCAAATGCCTGTGGATGGTTCCGTGACGAATCCAACGGCCTCCGCCCCTCTGTATCCCGGCCTCCGGCCGGACGGATCCCAAAAAACAACCTCCTTCTCCGGGAGCTCAAACTCCGGAGGTTCTTCCTCTTCTCAGAGCACTGCGAGCGGTGGCTCAGCCTCTACAGGCGCTGGAAACGCGCCCAACAATACCAATACCATGAGCGGTCAACAAGCGAACGGTGCCGGTGGCGCCACTTCCTCGTGGGACACGGCCGAAGTCACCGGAAACATCAGTAAGAACCCGGATTTTCAGCCCGATAATAACTATGTTCAGGGCGACATCAAGATCATTTTAGTAGGGGATTCCGCGGTCGGAAAGAGCAAATTGATAGAACGCTTCTTGTGTGATCAATATACGAAGCACACCGCCTCCACTTATGCTGTTAATATCTTTAGTCATGTGTATACGACGCCGCCACCGGGGGGGGCAGAAGGATCTCCAACAACAGGGGACGGCACCGGAAGTGTCGGAACCGATAGTATTCCCCTCCCAGCAGGGCAGAAATATAGGATCGAGTTCTGGGATACGGCGGGGCAGGAGCAGTTTAGCAACCTGCATCCTAGTTTTTTCTTTGAGGCGGATTGTGCGCTTCTTGTGTTTGACGTCACCCGCAAGATCACGTACAAAAACCTCGAAAAGTGGTACCAATCCTGCAAGGAGTACAAGGGGTTCGGCCGGTCGCCTCCGCTGCTGTGTATCGCTAATAAAATCGACTCAGACCCGAGTAGTACGACGAAGAAGTTTCAATTCGCCGTCAGGAATAGCTTGCCTTTTTTCTACGTCAGTGCCGCGGATGGAACTAATGTGGTCAGAATCTTCGAGAAGAGCATACAGCTGGCTATTAAGCACAAAACCAGGCCGCAGGGAGTGGGCAGCGCGGGCGGAGACGACGAAGACGACGATATCATGTCAGATCTTATGGCCCTGTTGAAGGACGACGATAACTCGAAAATCTAGGGCGATTTGGTGGCATCATTGAAGGACGATGACAACAGCAAGATTTAAGAAGGGAGTGATCTTGCGGGGTTAAATGAGGGCTGAATAAGATTCATGATGAGAGGCGAAAAGCTGAGATGGAACGATCCGGGCTTGGGCATTGGGATTTCCAGAGTGAGGATATGCGGAAGAAGACATTGTGGGGAATCGGAATTGGGGCGATATGATTCAAACAGGTACTCAAAGAATTCATGATGACAATATTTTGGCTATATTTGTTTCACCATGCGATGCTTTTGAAGTTTTAAGCGATCTGTGTAGCTTTACTCGGACCTGAGCGAGCGCTGTCTCCAACGGCGAAGGTCCAATAATTCGCGAAAACTATTGCCAACCGTATTTTTTACAGAATGACGTTCAAACAAGGCTCTAGTTAGCCTCAGGATTACCAATCGAATTTCATCCAATTGTTTCACCTTCCGTAGAAGTATTACTCGGCACGAGAAACTATCAAACCTCGGTTGAATTACACCAAAATTCATTGTCACGAGTTACAACAATCAACGATCAACAACGTTGCGGTTCAGAGTTCTACCCGGGAATCCTCGTCCTGTCCAGCCAGCCGCTCCGTGAAACGAAGTGGCTGTCATACGGCTGTGAACGGCGGTTTCCGGGCGACTGCCGACCTCCGGAGCCCAGAACCAGAACCGAACTATAATCCGTATCTGAATTACACCGTGTCAAAACTTAGAGCGCCTGAAGCTGGCTGCTCAATAGACCTTAGATAGAAATCAGAGAACTACAAGGCAGTTTAGACTTGATAACACTTATTCCGTTCTCTTATGTTGTGATAGACCCAAGGAAATGTCGTACCCACGACGGATTAGGCGTCCTAAGCGACGCTTGACAATGTACAGGAACGAGGAACTTCGAATTTGAGATAGCAACCTGCAGGGCAGTCGCGACGACTCGCGTTAGCGCGGTTGCCGGAGGGTCAGGCAGCCTCACCCTGAGAGCTCCCAAAGTAGCTGTTCTTACATAGTAACTGCTTCCGGATGCGCAGATAACGTCATAAGTAGACATTGCACTTCCCTCGTGTGAACCGACTTTTTTCGTCCTCGAGTCCTACCTGTTAGAGAGCCGAAACCATGGAGACCAGCTAAATTTCATATTGCCTTAAATCAAATCCTAAGTGAATCAAAATGACGCGGTTTCCTCTGTTTTCCATTCTATTCAGCCTTACGACCCTTACTCACGGCGGTGTTGGAGCTGATAAGGCGGGTAGCACCGGGGATTCTGAAGGATTATTCTCCGAAGAGCGTCTACAAGAGCTTAAAACCGCTTGTAGCCAGTCAGACGGGAGTGCGGTTTTTGACTTGGAGGATACCGCGGTGGGGAGGAGAACAGAGGCTGAGAAGTCTATTACTAAGAGCAAGTTGGAGGACGGCAATGGGGCGGAGTATCGGTTTGTACATCCCGCGTTGTGTTTTGGAAAACAAGCAGAACAGCTAGAAACCGATCAAGTCTTGGCGGTTCGGGAGTTCTCGGATGTAAGCAGTCTGGAGGAAGTGTCTGACTCTTTGGGGAAGGGGATATCATGGATTCTAACGGGAAAACAACGTCAATATGGTCTGGAACCTGACCCAGACGAAGAGCCCCTCCCGCAAAATTTAGATGAAGTCATCAGATGGGTGGATGTGTTGAGACCCGTTTCTGATTCGTCAACATCTACTTCCGAGCGAAAGGATGGGGTACGGAGCTTTAAGTTGGTTGCCAGAGTACGGTTGAGAAGGGGGTTTGATTGCGGTCTGGCCCGGTTGAAGTGGATCCCTGAAGGCGCTGTGGGAAGCGAAGAACAGGGCACCCTTCTACTTCGAACGGGAGATTGTTTGGCCTTGGAAGGGAGAGGGGATGCGGGAACTTCCGGGCGCAGCGAATTACTCCAGCACCGCCTGGGATCCACCCCAGAAGAGGTTCAGGAGAACGAATTTTCTGTAGGGGAGATACGATTCTTTATTACGAGTGGTCCAGGCTTGGGTGATGGGGCTGCTACTTCCGCAATCTCACTCACTGACGCCTCTGTCATCCACCGCCTGTTCAATTCCCAAGTTGCCTCTTGCGAGTCAGTTTCTTTGTTTCAGGGGGCTAATTGTGGACCGCTAGGGCAGGTTTTGAGACCCGTCCAGCCTGTTCCAGAAAGCCCCATCACCCTCGTTAACCGGATAAATGACGAGCGGTTTTTTCAGAAATTGGAAGAATTCGGGCCAAAGGCCAACACCGGGAAACCCCTCGACTTCAGCCCCTTCTCGGAGAGCGATAAACGATGTCGGGACAAGTGGATCTCATCTTTTCAAGAGTACCTGTTACCGACTTTGGTTGCTGAGACGGGTTCTGAAAGCGAAGGAGGGGTGCGACAGTCACAGCGGGGACAGTCACATCAGTGTGACTACTACAAAAGGAGGCTGCAGAACGATTTTTTGATTAATTTGGATGTTGGAAAAGTCTTCTCGAAACGAGCTTTCCAGCTATTGGAAGGCGTCTCAGGAAACCCGTTTCACTGGTTCCTAAGGTATATGCGGTGGACAGCGCGAAAGTGGTGGTACGGGGGGATTTCTGCGGGGGAAGAGGCGGATTCCGAGGTTTTTGACGATGTAGTCTATTTCGGAAAAGAGGTGGCAGTAGAGGGAGAGGGATCTGAGTCAGAGGGCGGGGACACCCTCAGAACGTTATTTCTGGACCACTTTCTGGATTACTTTTTCATAGCAAAACGGAGTCTAACTGCGATGGAGAAAACGCTTCAGGGAAAGGCTGAAACCCCTTCATCGGGAAACCCCGAAGCATCTCCTGAGCTGGTTACTTCCGAGGACCTCCTACGGCTGAATTCCGGCTCGTCGTCAGCGGCGTCGGAGGAGGCCGGGGTGAACGGGACTTTGCTGTCTACCGCCCGAGAGAACCTCCAAATCCACTCACAACTTAAGGAGAATGAACCCACTCCCCGGGGTGAGTATCTGGTTGGATTGAGGGAGTCTCTAGGGAGGGCAGTGAAGGTGGAAAAAATCAGTCTGGCTTCCGATTCTAGGAGGAGTACCGGAGTGAGAAACGTTGTGGTTGAAGGGAAGATCTCAAAAAAAGAGCTCAGAGTGGTCGTAGCCGACGTCTTAAGAGAGCGATTACAAGTTGAAGACATCGGCTCTAGCACTTCTACTGAGCAAATCCTGAAAACCGTGGTTCGGGAGTTGCGGAAGGCTCAGGGGGTGGATACCGTCGTGGATTCCGTCACGGTTTCTTACCAGTCGAAACTTCTTCGATTGTTGGCTGAAGCGGTTCTTCCAGGGATGATTCGCCTTGGTTACACGGTGAGATTCGCGGATATCTCGCACTGCCGACGGTCGTGCGATCCTGGGGAATTGGCATGGAAGGAGGCGGTGAGCAGTGCGCTTGCGCCGGTGGGCATCCAAGAATCCAGTGAGTCGCTTCAGTTCAGTATACCGGTCGCGGGAATTCCCGACGCCGGGCGGTATGACGGCCTTCTAGTCGGGTTTTGGCAACCGGAAGCGGAGCATCCTCGCTTTCTTGAGTACTTTCTGGAGCCCTCTTCTAGGGAGAAGCCTGCTGCTGAAAGGAGTTCTCCACGCTCGGAGGCTGAATCTAGCAGGGCAAACATCTACATGCTCGGAATCGATTCTACATCGCGAATCTCTTTTGAACACTTCGCGCCGAAACTAGCGAAACTACGTAAAAAGCTCACTGGGGTAGAGGGTGGGGAATCGCACACACTTCTGGAATTCAGAAGGTTTTATACCCCTGTGTTTGGAGGCACAATGCCCAACATGTTCCCAGTCTACTACGGCGGGAGCAAGCAAGATTGTTTCTACACTAAGGCCAATCGGAGTGAAACTCCGGAGCAATGCGGGGTGGACGAAGGTGCAGGCTCCGTCTTCCGCGTGGCCGCGGGAAACGGGTATCTCACGGCTGTTTCCACCTCAGATGATGATTTTCCTTTCCCACAAGTGGACCATTTTCTTCCTCGATTCCACGAAGAAGCTTTGGGGAAATCCGGTCTGGATCTGGAGGTTGCGGAGCGACTAGCTTTAGGCGGTATAGGCGGTGTATCCTCTTCGGGGAATAGGTTTGATCGGTGTTTCGCGGGACACGAAAACGGACCGGCTTCCAGCAATGCCGTGCAAAGGATTTTGGGGTGGAACGAAGGAATGCTTTTGGGGAAGGGTGGAGACGCTGAAGATAAGCCGGTTTTCCTATCTTCAATGCTAGACTGGAGCCATTCAAAAGGTATTCAGGAACTTTTGCGGTATGACAATGAGGGCGTGCTGTTAGACCATCTGGAACGAGTCTTAGCGGGGCAAGGAGGTCAGGCCCGGGATACAATCGTCATCCTCTACTCAGACCATGGGCGGTCGGACCCGCAATTCGGTATTTCGGACAGCGCTTCAGGGAGTTGTGACCAAAAACGTCCTTATTTGGGGGTGTTTGTACCGAATGGGAAAGAGTCCGAATTGGCAGAGAAATTGGGGCTCAGCGACCTAAAACAGCTAGGGGCTCTCGAACGGCTTCACGCTCTCACGGGCTCCTTGGTTTCGCATTGGGATCTCCACCAGACGTTGGTTGAGTTGTTAGGTGGGGAATCTAGGGGGGATACGTCCGGTCTTATTCAATCTCACCCTTCGAAGATTGACCATGGAAGGGGCTGGCTTGCGGATTTTTCCGCCACGGGAAAGTTGCATTTACAGCTGAAGGAGCTCAAGAAACGGCAGAGGGGGCGGTGGCACCAACTGACGGGGGAACCAATCGAAACCGGCGGTGCTGAGGATGCTCCTGACGAGTCCGATCCCGCTACAGCGGTAGCAACACCTCCGCCAGCATCCCACCTGTTTGACCGATCTAAGATGAAACCCCGGTCGGTGTTTTCTATGCCGGAGATTGGTTCAGGGCATTCTTATCAGGCTTTTTATCGACGGTCTTGTGAAGAAGCCGGAATCGCCACAGGAGGGGGACATTGTGAGAACGAGGATGAGGGGGAAACAGGGGCGGTGAGTGGGGGATCGGGTGCAGTTATTGACGACCGTACTATTTATTGCGCCCCGCATTCCGAACTTCATGATGTGACGAAATTAGAGGTGTTGTTGACGTCAGCCTCCTCTCCCGATGATGAAGGGTTTTCCCTCTCCAAACCTTATCGGGACGCCACCTGCCACCTCTACACCCAACTCTTAGAGGCCCTCCTTTACCTGAGGACGCAGCAGCTGGATTCTCAAACGGGGGGGGAGTTTTCTCGGCAGTGTGGAGGGGGGTTGAAGCTGAAATCTGTTGAGAGGCTGCATTTTCTAACAAGAAAAGCCAACGCCTGGATGAGAGAAAACGCGGTTCCCGATGCGAGCTTCGCAGAAACCAAAGTAGGGGTGAGGTTTACAACGGAAAACACCCTTCCATCGGGGGAAGTTATACACCGGGTTTACGAGTTCGATACTTATTTGCCTCAGCACGGATTCTCGGGGGGGGAGGCATTTGGGAACCCCTCTATACCGGTTATACTAAGCCTTGATTTATGGGTTACAAGGGGAGAGATCCGAGAGCGGGATCTGCAGGAGCTCACCCGCTATTCCGCGTTTGAAAAATGCTCCCCACCAGGGGTAGACCCGATGGTGTGTAGTTGCGATACTAGCACGCCCTATGGTGTGTAGTTGTGATACTTCAAGAGAACGATCGGTCCCCAACTCAAATATCGCTTGTGAAAAGCGTGGAAACCGCCTTTGTTTTCAAAAATACGAGGTATCGCATTGAGGTATAAGAGAAAGAGTTAGTTGAGTTGAGTCTCTCTTATACCGACTATATCACGACGAAAACCGTACTCTTCGTCACCAGTCCATGTAGGATTTCTTTGAGTCTGATTTAGATTTGATGAGATGTAGTCACATGTTGAAGTTATAGCCCCGGATAGTGTCCAAAATGTCTGATCCTCCGCTGCCGGAGCCGCCCGATAGCGATCCTTCGTCCTGGTCCGATTCGCAATTTGAGACGTGGTTGCAGGCTGAGAAATGCTGCCATCTCCTACCTCTGTTAAGAGAAAACGGTATCGGAGGGGATGTATTGACCGAGCTCGGAAGCCTGGCCCCAGGCGTTTTAGAACGAGAAGTGCTGGGATCAGGAGGAGGTGATAGGGGAGCCGGATTGGGACTCAACATGGGCGACCGCATTCGGTTCGGGAGGGCGTTGAGGAGGGTAGCGGAGAGGAACAACGGGGCCAGTCAACTGGGGCCACAACAGCTTGCGCTGGCGGGATCCGCTAGCCTTAGGTCAACAGCTTCGGATCAAAGTCTTCAGGTGGAGACCCAGCATCAGCTTTCCACGGTCATGATCCAGCTCGCAACGTCTCAACGGCTTCTGCAGGAGCAGATGAGGGAGATGTCTCTGTCACCGGCGCTAGGCTCGGTCGGAATGGGCCGCAGGACGGAGTCTAATGGCTCGCTGCAGTCGCTCGGAGTGGAATCCATAGGGTCGCAACGGTCGATGTTAGGAGGCCCTCCCGCGGTGGCGGCCGGCGTCGCGGGAATTTCTCCGCCACCCCACCCTGGAGGTCATCACATGCAGATTTCGCCCGAGTATCCGCCTTCACCAGAACTCCAGCTTGCAGCCCTAACAGCGGCAAATCTTGCTTCGGTAGATACCCGTCCCCAAGGGCAGTCCGCCCTGGCAGTGGCATCGACTGCCGCGCCTAGCAGTAGGAACCCTACTAAAGAAACCGTAACGTTTCAAAAGGGGGAGTTCAAATTAGTGCCGGAAAAACCGGAAAAGTTCAATCCTGAAACTGGAGCGCCGGTTAACACGGATAAATTTCTTCATTTCCTCCAGCAAGCCCGAGAGGAAGACGACCAGTGTCACCAGTGCGAGGACGAGTTTAAGGCCTATGTGAGACGGCATAGCGGCCGGCTCTCGCAAAATGATCTCTCGAAGTTAGAAAACGGGCTTGACAGTGCAACGGCGACTAGAAGGAGTCAGAGTAAGGCGAGCATACGGTCGAGTGGGTCGGGGTTGCGGCGAGGGAGCAGCGCAACTGACGTTTCAGAACAAGACTTAGCAAGGCTCTCGGAAGAGGAAAAAAGGAAGTTTTTCGCCGAAGAGCTCCTCAAAAGAGTGGATGAGACACACGGGACAGCCTCTGGGGGCCGATGTTGCGGCTCACTGAGAACCCGTTTTGTGGAGAAAGTCAGGGGTGGATGCAACTGGGTCTCGTCTTGTTTCCGGGGCGGGAGTCGATATAGGGGGGAGGATTCCCCTTCTGAGGCGTCCGACGGCAACCGACCAGATCCCAATCGAGATCCGGACTCGATCTCTGATATCGGTTCATCCGCCAGTACGTCGTTTTCGGCTAAGAGGAGCAGGGAGGACAGCGCGTTTGCTAGGAAACTAGGCTGTTTCAGCTTTATTTCGGAGGTAATTCTCGTTATGGTCAAGGCCAAATCCCTGTGGCTCCACGTGGTTTTTGTTTATTTCCCGATAATAGCCGCTGCGTGTTTTCAGTTCCAAGCTTCTGAGAGAGGGATGGAATCGGTTTGGAGCGGTCTCAGGGGTATGAGAAGGAAGGAGAAATGGCGCAGTCTTCGGAAAAAGATGGAGAAAGAGGGCAGGGATTCGGGGGACATGAAGATGCCCGTAGGAGACGTCGGAATGATCAGGGAGACGGTTCAGGTTGCCCCAAACGGGGAAGAATTGCGGAAACGCGCTCTCAGAGTCGTACTTTGGATGATCGCGGTATGTTCGGTGCTGGTAATCGTGTTGTTTCTGGGGTCTTCTTATTACATAGCGTCACAGGACGCTTCCGAAAATGGAGAATCCCTCGACTTTTCCGCCTGGCTGGGACTTTGGGTGGAGGAGAAGTCTACCCAAGCTGCTTTTGGCGCCTTTTCCGGCGTTGTGTTAATCGGATTATGGCTTTTGTGGACTCAATATCGACGCGGAATCGTAAAAGCAGAACCATGGGACCCCACCCTAAGGGCGGTAACACTCTTGGATGTCCCCTACACGGAGGATTCAGATCGGATGGGGGAAGTTATAAAGGCGGGATGCAGTCTGAAACCGATTGCGGACAATGTCAAGCCTGTTCCGACCGGGAAAGTGAGCTCTACCTCGCCGAAGCATACCGCAGGTGCTGTTGTCCAGGTAGAGATGCCAGATGCTCCCCAGCCGCTGCAGACCTCCACCTTGGAAAAAATAGTTAAGCCCTCCCTGATTACGATACTGTTTTTAGTGAGGAGGGCTGGCTGAATTATGTGCAAAATCGAGGCCCACAACCTCGTTGAGCTGACAAAAAAGATTCGTCTAGAGTATGACGGACAGTTGCTGAGGAAAGGGTTAGAACGGGCGGAGAACATCGACGAGGACGAATTCCACGACCGGGCTATCCAAATTTGCGGAGTTTTCAATCACCATACGTCGCGGGAACCGGCGGTACGCGCCTATCTAGATATCCTCACCGACCACAACCATCAGGAAAATGTGATTAAGGTGGGCGGGGAGTCTGAGGCATTACAGCCACGGTATGGGTCCCTCTACTTTGACTATCGTGAGGAGTTATACAGGGCTTCCGGCCGGTTGTATATTGACTTGCCGATCCTGATTTGGGGTATGTTTAAGATGATGATTTTGATGCCTTGGATAGGGTTGAGATTCCTCAGGACCGATAAGGAGATGCAATCCAAATACGGCCTCAATAACACCATGCACGGAGAAAATGGAAGCCGGTTGGGAGGGGTGTGGATAATAAAGAACAACCAAAGAATGTCGTCGGGACAAGACGGAATTGAGGGCGCAGAGGTCGTATTCCACCACATCGAAAACACTTTCGGAGACATCTCGGAACCAGACGAGTTAGAGACCGTCATCAGGAGCGTTCTCGATCAATATCTCGATGAGGGGGAGGATGGAGGTGACTTGGAAAGGGGATTTCCGAGTCCATAAACCTTTGGAGAGAGGATATCCGAGTCCGTAGAGGCCCAGGGCCAGGGAGGTGTCCGATCTGGGCACCTGGATGCCGAAAGAACTCCAGTCAGAGAACTTCGCTACGCGCTCTCTGACGACAAACAGCATTGAATCCTTTTGCTGTGGCGTTTTCATACAAGGGAAATCTGCTCTCATTCGGGGGGAAATTCGTCTTCAGAAGGTACTGTATTGCTCTCAGCCTATTAATACTCTCAGCTTAAGAGGGTTTTCTCGTGATCTCTCCCGTGAGTCCTACCGTATTCCGGTATGACCGTTGGAGAGTGATTTTATCAAGCACAGTACATCTCTAACAGACCGATTCCTCTCGGTGAACAGCCGGGTCTCCTAAGTTTCTATGACGTCACCCATTCCATCTGCATTTAATCGCCTCGGCTGCTGTCCGCCCGAGATTCCTGTTCTTATTCATAAACAGTCACAACTTCATCTGTCGTTTTCCAGTCGGATATCAGTATCTGGTCTCGTCTCTCTTGTTTGGCTCGATTCCTCCTCCCGTCCTTCATACATTCCTTGCCCTGTCATAGTCCATCCTGCCCCCTCGATTGTCACCCTTCGTTTTCCATCCTCCACTTTCCCCCCGACCCAGAGCTCGTCGGTGTTAGTCGGCCCATTCTCTTGTTTCAGTCCGTTGATTAGAACCGTTATTCTGAATATTCAACTTACTAGACTAACTGTCTACTAGAAAGAATATTGTTGTTGACTAGTCCTTGTCTAGGCGATTTTTAGACCTCTATAGACCTCCAAAATGGCTCCCCCCACCCCCGAAGTCGAACTCTACTCGCTGGACGAGAACCTGAGTCAGAGTCAGCTCCCTCAGGAGAACGTGCAGGAGCCCGTGGATTCCGCGGAGAGTTCGCCTTCCTCTGGTGGTGGATGCTGTCCCGCACATGATCCTTCTTACGAAAACGGCCAAAAGGACGAGGAGTGTATCCTCTGTCTCGACAGTTTGGAAGTGCGGTCGGAGAAGGAGGCCGCGGCTTTGATTCGGTGTGACCACGGTCACGTTTTGTGTGATGGCTGTGCTGCGACGTACCTGAAAACCCTTCTTAATGACAGGCAGGCGGAAACCGAGCGGAAATTGGAGGCAGCAGCTGCGGCGGCAGTGGCGAGTGCGGCGGCGGGTGCGGCTGCCGCGCCTGCGGCTAACCCCCAAGACTATCAAACGATCGAAGGCACCCACCCGGGGATGTGCGGCGAGGATTGGGGAAATCGGTTCCCATGCCCGGTGGTAGGGGGGAAGATCGAGCTTTCCTCCATCGAGAAGCTGAGGAAACGGCTGGTGCTGAAATGCGCCGAACGGGAAATGGGCCTAGTTCAATCGGTGCTTGCGGAAATCACTAAGAAGGCTACTCTGAGTAGTTACAGTACTGAGAGTGATGGAGGGAATGATTCTGAGGCGCTTTCGGGTGAGAATCCCCAGGTTTCGGACCCGGATACCCTCCCGGAGAGCGATCCCAGCCCTTCTGACCAACTGAAGATCGTGGAGCGCTTTTTGCGGCAGGAGCAGGTGTCGTTGGGGGAGAGGGTGTTTCGGCTTCACGAGAAAGTTTTTGCTTTTCTTCAGCGATTGAATCAAAACAGTTTAGAAGACGTCGAAAGAATCCGAGCTCTCGAGGACCTTACTGACCTCCTAAGATACGGGTTTGCGGTTATGTTCTGGGCCATCGTGACCGTGACCCTGTTGTGCCTTATGTGGATCGGATATTGGCACGGAGCCTGGTACTGGGAGTGCGCGGCTGCGGGAGTATCCGCGGTTGGAACCGGCTTCTCCACCGTCGGTACCCTTACTGGGCTCAACTACCTGGGAAACGGGGTCGCCACCGGGTTCAGCTACGTGGGAAACGGCGCTCTCGAGGGAGTTACCACGGTCGGAAGCTATGTTAGTGAGGGAGCTTCCACGACGGGGAGCTACGTTAGTGAGGGAGTTGGGTCGGTTGGCGCTTTCGTCGGTGAAACCTTCTCCGAGAGTGCCTTCGGAAAAAGTGAAGTTGTGCGGGATTTTAAGGCGGTTGGGAGGGGGGTATGGAATGCTTTTTTCGGCGATTTCCAATGGAAATTCGTGGAATATCACATGAAGGGAGCTCATTTATCGGCAACTTTGCTCTAATCGTGGAATATCACATGAAGGGAGCTCATTTATCGGCAACTTTGCTCTAATCGTGGAATATCACATGAAGGGAGCTCATTTATCGGCAACTTTGCTCTAGTTGAAATTCGGGGAGTACCATATGAAGGGAGCGCATTTGTCGGCCACTCTGCTCTAGGGTCATCTGAAATCAGAAGAAAAGAGCACTGGTCTAGGTCCAGGTATTAGGGGTTTGAGATGGGATCGGGGTTGAGATTGGGCTTGTGGTGTAGAGAAGAGTGGGGTTTACAATGACTCCCAGTGGGTTTGTTGACATTTTACTTTCTCACGAAAGTGAGAACACATCGATGCATCTAAAAGATCGATCTTCAACGAACTAAACCTGAAGAGCATATCGGTTGGAAATGCCTCCTACCTAACTCCGATTCGCAAAATCGAACCGTGTTCAACGACTCGTAGAATTTTCTCTCATACGTGGATGAAGCCGTGTTTAGCCGCCATACGCCCGTGTTTTAATTTTCAGAAATTTTCTAGGCTTGAAAAATCGTCCTCCAACTCTCCAAATGACGCGCTCTCCCTACCGCCGCCTGGCGGTTGTAACCGGTGCTTCCCGCGGGATTGGGCGAGCGATCGTGGAGAGTCTCGCAAAGGCACCAGGCTCACAATGGTCTGTGATAGCTACAGCCCGCGATGGGGCAGCAATGGAGGCCTATAGAAAGGAGATTCCCGAGGGCACCGAGAGAATTCAAATTGTTCCGGGAGATGTATGTGATTCCACCGTGCAAGAGAAGATAGAGGGGCTAGTTCGGGACAATGGCCGGCTAGACCTCTTAGTTCATAATGCCGGAATTATTGATCCGATTGCGCCGATCCTAGCCTCGGGAGGAGAGAAATCCGGCTCTCAACTCTCCGTAGACACCCTGAAAGCCGCTTTCGACGTCAACTTCTTTTCGGCAGTGTCTCTGACCCAGAAGTTGGCTCCATTTATGCAGAAATCCGGGGTGGAAGGCGATGGGAATGCCGGGTCTACCGGGCCTAACAGCCTCATGCTCTTCGTCTCCTCCGGTTGCGCCACCCAAAAATTCCTCACGCCGGGGTGGATGAGCTATTGCTCAACCAAGGCTGCTTTACTGCAATTTGCTTGTGTTTTAGCTAAGGAGGAGAGTCAGCGGGTCGCGATTGACGGTCAAGAGGGGGGGAGAATGATCCTCTCTACCTCCTTAGGACCTGGAATAGTAGATACTAAGATGCACGCCGACATACAGTTGGAGGGAAACAGGGCGGGACAAGACCCAGGGACCCTTCAATTTCTGGCAGGAATGAAAAAAGAGGGAAAGATGCGGCCTCCGGCGGAGGTGGGAGAGCTGGTGGCGCGGGTTGCTGAGAGGGTGCTCGGGTTGGGGGAGGGCGCTGAGAAGGGCGACGAAGCAGGGAGTACTATTGTAGGCACTTTACACGGAAAATATCTGGAATTCGCGGAAATGGCAGAGGTCGTGAAATAAAGCTTGAAGTAGATCTGAAATTCGAGCGAGTCCCCCTTGGGCGAGTCCCCCTTCGCAAATCCCTACGAATGCTACTGCATCTCGCTCACACTAGTAATGCTGTTCTTCCACCTCACCAGAATCATGATTCGGAACGTTCTATCGCTTGGTATTACCACCGCAATCGTTATTCGAAACGTTCTAGATCGACAACCTTCCAGGGGCAGAATGACACTTGCCCCGACGAATACCGTTACGTTTGTTTCCATAGTAAGAATCGCTCATACCACCCATACTCTCCCTCATAGCTCGAAAACAGCCATTGTAGAACCTCAATTCACCCACCCTTCCCCATCAATCTCCACTGACTGCAGCCCCTGTTTTTGCCCCAATTTTATGTAGTCCAACTCGATTTTTGACGGTAATACTAAGATGGTCCCCAATTATTATAAATAGAATTTGCAGAACTTTTGTTTCAGACCGATTTAGCCCTTGAATATTATAGCATTTTTGAATAGCCCAGTTTGCCCCTTGAATTGAATAGTAGCTGTCAATAGACCCCGATTTTTATGTAGTGTATAGTTCCCTATACCTCCCTCCCCAGACCCTATCAGCCTCCCCCCCTAACTCCCTACAAGATGCACGCCTTCCACCGTGGTCCCGCTGTTTTGCAGAACGGGGTTCATTCTCGACAGCCCTATACCCACGCACCAGTCCAGCACACCCCCTTCACATTGCACGGATACCGCGAACATAAACCGGTGCAGCTGCTTTATCACTTCACTTCGCCGGATCGGGCGAAATCCATAAGAGCTGAGGGTTTAGTCCGCTCAAACGAGTCGGAGGACCCGGAGTATGGTGGGATTTTGTTTGAGACCCGCGTACGGGGGGTTTGGTTTGTTGGGAACTGCATAGAGAGGCCGGAATCCACCTTCTATCCAATCGGAATCGACCCCGAGACAGAAAGTAGGGAGGATTCTAAGCTATCAATCGGCTTCTCCATCCGAGTCTCGGAAATGCTAGAGAAGGGCGTAGATTACTCCTTCTACTTCATAAGTGCGCGACCTAGGCCGGGTAGCGAGGTTTACGAGGAACGGTCTTACGCGATTTGCCGGAAGGGAACTCCGTGGGACGCGATTTTGAGGCGGAGATGCGAGACACTCTGTGGGAGCGAGGATCCGAATGTTATTAATCCCTCTAATTGCAGGCTGTTAACAGACGGTCAAGACGAATACTGCATCCTCTATCAGGAAAACGGTATCCAGAATAAGGGGGTGTGGAGGTTTGGGGCGTTGCCATGTAACGTGGATTCTAGGCCGGATGACTTCGAACGCCGCGTTCTCATGAATGACGGCCCTATCTCTAAAGCAGGGAAGGACAACCCCATCCTCAATATCTTCCTCTGCACCGACGGGGAGCCGCAGTCTTGTATACCTCTACCGCGTTTCAGCGAAGAAAGAGACTTCCAAGTCAAGAGGATCCCTCCGAAGCGGATCGATGATCCGACTAATCTCTCTCCCTTGAGGTTGAGGAAGCAGGGCGGGGTGTGGGTGCGGGAGCACAGGGCTCCCCGCGCTGTCTCCCCTAGCCCAAGGGATATAGTCGTAACTGAGCCAGAACCACTTCTCGATCAGCACGGGTACTCGATCCCAGCGCCTGGGGGTCCCCAGCCCATAGAACGTTACCTTAAGAAAGGCAGTTTTGAGCACAATGATGAGGTGATTCCGCGGAAACCGCCCGCGATTACCTATCCGTTTCAGGAGCCGATTCAGGAAATGGTAGCCGCGACCGAACGCAAGGTCAGGGCTAAACTCGATGAAGTAGAAGAAGTACCACAACTCCCAACACCCCGGGGTTTCGACCGCAATGTTAATTTAACACAGTTGAGTATGACTCGGGGGGGGTTGGATGCGAATCGGCTTCGGAGGCGGTTATTAGGCGAGTCACCGCCGCCACTTCCTGATGTAGAAGCCGTAAGACGCGTCGAAAAACACCCCCCACCAGGCTACGGCGCCCACGACGTGCCAACCACCATGACGGAGCGGGTTTACGGGGTTGAGCTGCATCCGGAGCATCCATTAAGACTCGCACAAGAAAAAGTCTCTCAATCGATTATGGCTGCGACGCAGCACTATGAACGGCAGGAACAGAAGCGGAGAGAAGCCCCCCAGCCGAAACGACCCCCTTACGACGATTATGGGAATTACCTGCCGCAGAAGAGTCCGCCAAGGAGTCCGAGGTGTGCGGGGGAGTCTCAGGCCGCCGCAGTACCTCAGGAACCCGTCGCCCCAAGCACGCGGAGGAGTAGTCCGATGACTATGACGCGGAAATCTTCTCCGCCGCGGGAAACCGGGTTTATTAACACAGGCATGTCGGGGTTTGTGCAGAGCTCTTCCCCCCGCGTGAGGAGGGCCAGGGAGTCTCTTCAGGCCAGAAAGGAATATGGCGCTGCAGTTAACAGGGAGAACAGCCGCAAGCGGGAAGACAGTCGGGCAAGGGTGCGGGAACATTCGGGGACGCGGAGTATATTGAAGAACAGTGCGGGAGGACAGTCGCCTAAGAGCCACTACGGGTCGCGGGCGGTCTCTAGAGCGACGATAAATGACCTGGTTTCTGAGGTAGGAAACTCCCTGTCAGCAACAGATGCTGAGGTCAACAGGATTAATAACCCCGGTCAAACGGACCAATACGGACGACTGAAGGGGAGGCAGGATACCAGGGGCGAAGGAACCACATTTCCGGTTGAGAAAAAGCAGGATCTGGGGATTCCGAAATGGCAGCCGCCCAGTGATGAGGTTTATAAGGAGCTTGGGAAGGGAAGGCGGGCGGAGGAGAGTTATGATGTGATTACGGGCGGTGGGGAGGGTAAATACGGGTCAGATAGCTTTGGAATGTTGTTGGCAAAAGAGGCAATTGCGGGAGGCAATCTTAACACTTCCGCGGCTACTTCTGTGGAGGCGAATAGGCCGCTGGGAGTAGCTATTAACCCGAGTTACGGCTCTGTAGAATGGGCGCAGGGCCGCATAGGAGCGACGGATCGGGGCAACATTTCCCTGGACGAACAATCCCGCGCGCTGGCTGGCGAAGGGGGGAAGCACAACCCAGTAAGCGGCTACCACTCCACACTCGAAATTCCGAAAATGCTTGATAGGGTTTACAGTCCGAAACAGGGTAGCAGGCGGGTAAAGAGCTGTCACTTCTGTAAAGGTCCGGTACCATGCGGGGAGTTTGCTCATGGGGATATGTGCGCTCGATGTGGGAATATACAGTACACCAGGCCCACAAATTCCGAGGAATGGAAGGTGCTTGTCGGGACAAAGAAGAAGAAGTAGGCCGTGGTGGAGAGTAGGGAGCGGGGGAGGGATGGACCCAGGGATGGAAAGACCTTTTAGCAGAGGTAAAGTTAGTCCAAGATTGATTAGAACCTAGAATAGAATGATGTCGATAGTTCACAGATAGTTTACGTAGACGGTAGTAGTCTTTGGATAGTCATTGTTTTATCGCGTTAGCGTATGTCCTACGAAAAGAACCAAGCCACGGGGGTGTTGCGGCCTCCCATCACGGAGGAGCGTTGCCTCTCCCGTCATGGCAGACCATACGACGTTTCTTGAGACTGTTCGGCCCAAAATTATTTCTCACGAATCTGAATAGGCCTCCCTACGTTTTATCGTTCCAAACTCATCTTCGGCACAATGGCCGCTAATCCCTGGAATAAGCATCGTGGCGTTCCAATAGCCCTCGAATAACCTTCGTAACGTTGCATAGTCTCTTCTATTTTCCGCCCCAGAATCAGAAGGGGCACCAACGAATGGTCGTTTACGCTCGTTCCCATTCGTTTGCACTCGCTCGCTGCGCCAACACCAACACATCTATCTTTCCTATTTCCTTTCTCTTTCTACCCCCCCCTGCTCCCGTTTTCCAGGGTCCTACCTGTCCAGTAGTCCCTTGAAGTAACAGCAACCAGTTGTCACACTTCCTGTTGAAGTTTGCAGAGATTAGATAATTTTGTGTTTAGTTTTGTACTCGCCTCCCTAACAAGATGGCCTCTCTTTACTCCCAATCGCTGGATTTGCAGTCGCAGAACGCGGCTAACAAGCGAGTTATCCCCCTCCTCTACCATTTCACGGCGCCCGAGAATGCGATAAGGATCAGGGACGAGCAGCTGCTGAGAGCCTTCCCCGCCCGACAGCCCTCTCAGACGGCGGTTTGGCATGACGGGATTCGGGGGGTTTGGTTTTTGGCGAACAGTTTGTTTTGTCCGGAAAAATCCGTGTGGCCCCTTTGTCCGGCCGATGTGAACGCGGAACCGGGAGGGGCGAAGAAACGGGGGGAGAAGTCTGTCCTGGGGAGAGAGACTTCCGTTGGGTACTCGATCCTCTTAGAGAATCTGTTAGACAACTCCCAAGACTACTGTTGTTTCCTGATTTCTTCCTCTAAATCGAAGGAGGAGGTGTATCCTGTGGGGAGGGTTGATGCTAGGAGTTACACAGGAGCGTCTGCTTTAGGAACTCAGAAGGGGGTTGGCGCTGAGATTAGGAAGAACATCACCAATCTGTCCACTCAGAGGTTTGAGGAACGCAATTACCTTATCGCTAAAATTGGGGGGAAACCGGCCAGGCACATGCAACATTCCAGTCTGAAGCAGCTTCCGTGTGTTAGGGACCCGGAGAAGGGGTCTATTAGGAGCGATGGAGTGATTAGTTTGCATTACAATATGGGGGCGCGGAGCTGGGAGTTACATAGCGTCCCTCTCGGCCCACATATCGGACTCATGGTAAACATATTCTTCGCGGTCGAACCGGAAGACCCGATAGACGCCACGACCGGCAATAGGCTGTGTGCTCCCGGGATTGGTTTGCACAAGTTTACGAAGTTACGACACCAAGCAGCCCGCGTTTTAGTATTAGATGGGAAGACCGATCGGATTGTCCCAAACATGATACGGGCGGTGGGGGGACGGTTAGGACCCGGGTGGGACGGAGATTTAGGAGGAGATTTTGGGGATGACGATGATTTTTTTGGAGGGGGGAAGGCGGATAAGAACAACAACGATAAGAACCTTGGGAAGAACGGGAAATCCGGGAAAAAGGGTAAGAAAGGGGATAAGTTTGATGATGATGACTCCCAGGGGGGGGTCAACCGGCGCGGCACAGCTCACGAACCCGAACCCGACAATGAAGACGACCAAGAGGAAACCAGCCCCGAGAGCTGCTTGCCCGAGTCCCCGTTGAGCCAGAGGGGCGGGGTTTTTACGCCTGCGGGATATAGGTCGGGGTCCGACAGCAATTATAACTCGGAGAGGTTTAGGACTCCAGAGACGACCGAGAGAGTCCCCTATAGGTCAACGCCGGACACGAGTGAGAGGATTCCCTACATTTAGAAGTGTTTAGCGGCAATATATAGGAGTGTTTAGCGCCAATGTATGGGAGTTTTTAGTGCCCATAGAGGGCTGTGTTTATAGACTAATTATTTTTCACAGATTTTTTAGAGCGTTTTAGAAAATTTTGAATTAGCGGCGGGAACCGGATTTGATACCGGTTTGGTTGTATAGAGATGCGGTGGATAGGAAGGTTCATTTTAACAATTTTTATCATGTATAGCGCAATTTTTATCATGTATAGCGTCGGGACTAGCCCTACTTACGAGTGGTTCAGCTACCCATTTTCAATCTACGAGATTTTTATTCACTAAGCGGTGTGTCCGCCCATATTGAATTGCATGCATTCAGAAACCAACGGCCCGTTTGGGGACCATTTCCGGACCGAGAAACCCCGTTTGTTCTCGACACCCTGGAGCTTCCCATGCCGTGGGCGTTTCTGAGACGACACTCGATAGTACTGTGTTCCTCACGAAATCCGTCTCCAAAACACGAAATCCAGCCCCAAAACACGAAATTATCCCGTACGGTTACCCGTCCCAGCGGTGTCACGCCAAGACCATATTTTTGTTGACGCTGGCATTTCGCCCGTTCTTGCAGGCGGCCCCCTTCCTTCTCTGGGTGGCCGTCTGGTGCGGGGGAAATGCTTAGGTCTGGCAGGCGGCCCCCTTCCTTCTCTGGGTGGCCGTTTGGTGCGATGCTTAGGTCTGAATCCTAATAAAGTTGCGACGGTTAGCCCGCCGGACTTCGATGGAAATTTACCACAGACGAAATCTTCTTTCAGAGAGGGGGTCAAAACGCGACCGGGACGGCCCCGCATCGAGTACTAGCCCGAGCTGGAGTAGAAAAACAAAATCTGTGTGTTCGCCCATATTCTCTCCGCGATTATTGTTTCCGCTGAACTACTCTCTTCTAAAACCGGGCAGTATCCACGTTAATCACCGTCGCCCGGCCGGATGACAATCCATCCAATCCG
>JACKZZ010004282.1_pt1 | contig 24055 bp, 53 predicted proteins | sample 8027871 | NCBI WGS metagenome assembly JACKZZ01 (sample SAMN15724774, study PRJNA655200) | protist metagenome | isolation source: fluorescence activated cell sorting (FACS) single amplified genomes of... | place: USA: West Boothbay Harbor, Gulf of Maine | collected 2000-07-19 | reverse complement strand
CATAATTAGTAACATTTATTCCTAGTTTATAATCTTTCTTAGAAGATTTTACTAAATTTTTAATCGCTACGGTAAATTCATTTCCTACATCTAAAGAAGCTAAATCGGCATCACTTAAAGTTTTTATTTTATGTAGATTATCACTGAACCTATTTAATAGTCCTCGGTATCCCTCTTTGTAGGGATTTAATACTGTTAGTTTATTCCATGTATAGTCCATTGCAAGTGCTTGTGTAATAGAAGCACTTGCCGTCATAACTTTGTCTCGGTAAATCAATGAGTCTAAATAAGCACCAAAAACTTTCCCCTTTTTTCCTTCATAATTTTTTACTTTAAAAGTTATTTTATCAAACTCATCAAGAAATAATGTTTTTTTATCACTGTGTGTTAAAGCAGCACAAATGTCTTTTCCATAGGCTTTATTTGTAGTTCCTAAATAAACTTGCCATGCCTTTTTATACCAATAATCAGAATAAGGCACTTTTTTCTGTATTATATTAGTAAAACCCGCTTCCTCTAAAGATTCTAGGTCTGCTTTAAATACTTTATTGTTATCTAAAGTGCACATTATTGCTTTATATCCCTCTTTGTTATCTTTTTTTAGTTTATTAACGCAATGATATGTTTTACCTATGTTTGTAGGGGCTACGATCAGCTCTCTATGATGTGGTAAGTTTTCTTTGTTCTTTTTCATTATATTATTATACTAAATTTGTAAGCATTTGTCAAGATCTATTTTAAAGGTAGTTAACTTCATATCCTTGTTTCATGTAGTAACCCATTCTTGCACCAGCTTGTTTTCTTGCTGTACGACCTTCAAGGTGTATATCCACAATAACTGGTTGAGGTTTGCCTTCGTTTAATCTTATAACTCTACCAACTAACTGTGTTAGTAGAGGCTCGTTGTTTATCGGTGTTCCTAAAATTAGACAGCTAAGACAGTCTACTGAAATACCTTCTGAAAATATACTTTGTGTTCCAAATAATATATCTTTTGTAGTAAATATTTCTTTAATCATATCCCCTCTCTCTTCATGAGGAACGTCTCCTGTAACGCAAATTGCGTTATCTCCTACTAGTGCTGAACTTCTTTTGAGAAAGTCAACTCTGTCACTTACTACTAAAACCTTGTGGCCTTTAGCAGCATAACCTGCAGCAAGTACTGCACATATGTTTTGGTACTCCCAATCATACGCTAATTCGTTGATTCGAGTAGCCCAAGCAATGTTCGCTCCATCCATGAAGCGTATACCACTCTTTACTATTTCTACTCGAGGCACCATATAGTTTTCTTTTGGTGGTTTATATACTGTATTGCTGAAATAATCACGAAATACAACATGTCTTCCATCCTTACGTTGCATTGTCCCTGTCAGACCGATCTTATGACGAGCCCTGTTAGAGTCAATAATGCGTGTAAAAGTTGGACTTGACACATGGTGCATTTCATCGAGAATAATAGTACCGAACTCTTTTGCGATTTTTTCCTGATTTCGGTACAAAGTTTGCACATTTCCAATGACAATATCCTTATCCATTTCAAATCTACCCGAACCTATCACACCCGCCGAGACCCCGAAGACTTTCTTACACTCTTTTTCCCACTGCGACCTTAGAGCAATCGTATGTGTAACTATAAGCGTTTTCTGTTTTAGCTTATTTGCGATAGCTAAAGCTGTAAATGTCTTTCCCCAACTGACCCAAGCGTTAATTATAGCACTGCCTTGAATATCATCATATACCGACTGCTGGGAATCACGTAAAGTGAACTTAAAGTCATAACCTTTGATTGGTTTGTCAACACGCTTATCGACTATCTCGTAGTCCTTTGGTATCAAATCCGTTCTTCCGATAGGTAGGGTTACTAAACCTGCTCGGATTATGCCCATATTCTTAATAATAATAGGCGGATCAGTAGGCCGTCTTGGAGGTATACTATAGGTCAACTCTTCATCAAGTTTTGCTTGATAATCCTGCGTTACTTCTATGAATATCCTATTACTCAGGACTGCTTTCATTGAACTCGTCTTCTGTTATGCAGTGCTCGATACCGTGATAAGTGTAATAGCACTTTAGTTTTACAACTTCCGTACTTGGATTTATATCCCAGTGTCTTATCACATTTGCTACAATAAAGCAACAAGTAATAAGATTACATAGGACAATAAAACTCCTAAACCCAGCAACAATATCAGCTTCTCTATCATACCCTATCTTTTCCCCTAGACTCTTTGCCCATAATCTCCATAAATTCATTCTAAACCCCTTAATAATTCTAATAATTCTTGTACTGTTGCGAGGTCTTGCTCGTTATCAGTATCTATTTCTATTACTATTTTCATACTTTTCTCCAAGTATCTTTTTTCTTAATTTCTGAAAGTTCGTACAAGTAAGATGGTATATCTTTTATGTACAGAACTCCTGCGTATTTTTGTGTTGGCTCGGGAGGTCTTTTTAATTCAAATGGAAAAGGTACATTCTCTACATATATTAATGTTACTATATCTTTTTCTATTACTTTCGTTATTCTTCGGTAGTACAGTTTTGCTGTCGTACTTTTTTCGTATCTAAAGAACTTTCCATCTGAATCTACAAAGAACTTCCTTCTATGCCTTGATAAGTCCACAAAGTTATCTATCATATGTCTTAACTCATATAAATTTTTATGTGGTGTATTTAATCTACGTTGACCTATTGTATATCCAGAGACATTAGTATCATCTACTACTGCACCTTCACACCACAATATGCCATCTCGTTTTTCAACTTCGTCTGTGTGTATTACATAGACTGGAAACTCAATATCATTTAATATCATTTATTAACTCCTCTATTTTGTACTTATCGGGGGAAGAAAACGTTATAGTAATTCTATCTCCTTTAGCTACTACTCTATGGGGAGAAGGGTTTTCTTTACTCCAATATGTAGTTTTTACTGTCCATACGTCTTCACTATCCATTATTTTGTTTTCCATTATTTGCAAATAACTTTTATTGGAAGTAGAGTAGGTATAAATTGCATTATACATATCTGCATCAGCATTAGTATGCCAACCAAGCCCACCCCCTGGAGGATAATAAACTGCTAACATACATTGTACTTTATATGTAGCTTCTACTAAAGATATTTCTTCATTAATTAAATCTCTAATTTCTGAAAATTTCCCTGTAGTGGGTCTATTTAAATAAATAGATTCTTCTTTTCCTTTAAACTCAAGCATTTTTAAGTTATTTCTATTGGAAAATATTATATCTTTTATCTCATTCAGATTCATACTTTGCCTTGAACTTCCCTAAAGAGTAATCTTCATCAACGTCAAAGTCACAACCGATTGGACAACCTGGTATTGAGATACCTCGGTCTTTTTCAATACAGTTTTGTACTATTTCCATATATTCATCAACTTCTTCTTCTTTCACTTCTGCAAGAATTGAGTCATGAACAAGGGCAAAGATTCTCATATCTTTCGTCTTATTTCGTTTGATAATTTCATTGTGGGTATCTATAGCACCAAGAAGATTGACATCAGAAGCAATTGACTGTACTAGAAAGTTGATTCCTGATCTTACTTCATGTGATGCAATTCCTTTATCTGTAGAGAATACATTAGGGAGTCGTCTCTTTCTTCCGAAGTGAGAGTAAATGAAACCGTTATCTTGTATAAACTGCTTCTGATTGTCTAACCATTTCTTGAGTCCTGAGAACTGTTCAAAGTAATCTTTGATAACACCACTTGCTTCACTCATACTAAAATAAGTACCTGAGTCTTTTGTGACTTGTTCACTAATCTTCTTCGGTCCAGCTCCATACATAATACCAAAGGTAACAGCTTTTGCCATTTGTCTCTGTGTACTATATTGAGTAGCAACTTCATCAACTTCGCAAGGTAAGTCAAATACTATCTTTGCGATGTTGGAGTGAAAGTTACCTCCAGACTTAAATACATTCATAAGATTCTTGTCATTTGCAAGTACGGCTGCACAATATACTTCTGCTGTTGTTAAGTCCATTGCAACTATTTTGTTGCCTGGTGCAGCTTTGATACATCCTTTTACGATTGGATTGTCTCTCGGTATTTGTTGCATATTCATTTTACCACTGGATGAGAGTCTTCCAGATGTTGTTCCGTGAAGGTTGAAACCTGTACGAAGTCTGCTGTCTCTATCAAGCTGTGGATAAATTTTATCAAGATATGTACTCTTAATCTTAACTTTCTGTCTTATGTCAAGTACTAATTGTGGTACTTCATGCTTCTCGGCTAATTCTTTTAGCACTTCGGCATCAGTACTATCCGCACCCGTGCCGGTCTTCTTACCTGTTGGCTCTAGTCCGATATAATCAAACAGTAGTGAACGAAGTTGCATTGTACTGTTTGGATTGAAGTCTTTCTTAGTGATTTCTTCAAACTTCTTAATTTCAGGATAAGTATATAATGAGGCTATTGCTTCGTCAATCTGTTCCTGCATAAGTACGGAAGACTTCTCTAATCTTTTTCTATCAAACGGTACGCCGATGTCTTGAATATCAGTCAAGAATCTACACCCTGGTATTAATATATCTCTATATACTCCATACAATCTTGCATTAGTAAGCAATGGCTTCTCAAACTTTTGGAAGAGAAGAAAAGTACATACTGCGTCAAGAGCTGCATAGTCTTTCATGATCTCGAAAGGAATCATGTCCCAAGTAAATTGGTTTTTGAGTATTCCATTTCTACGGCAGTACTCTGCCATCCAATCATACATAGGTTTCTCGTAGTCTCCGTAAGGAGTATATTTGAGAGATAATTGTTTTAGGCCGTGAGTGCCTGGATTTTCGTCTAACATGTAGTGTAGTAACATAGTATCTTCAAATTTTGGAAACTTGAAGTTAAAGTGGTACTCAAAGAACGCCAAGTCAAACTTAGCATTGTGAAATACAACTCGCTTCTTATTAAATAGTTTCTGTAATAATTCTTCTACTTCTTCGTCTACACACTCTGTATCAATATAAGCACCGTGGTCGGGCTCATATGATATACTCATGCCAAGCATATGTCCATCTCTTGGGTATAGTCCTGTTGTCTCAGAGTCAAGTGCGATAAAATCATATGGAGCTTCCAAAGCATCATTTAAGAACTTTATAAAGTCCTGTGTCTCTGTTATACCATATGCTTTATCAGAACCAAGTTTCATAACTTTTAGTTCTCCTTTTACATACTTAGTTATATTTGTTACTGAATCTTCCCATGTCTTTTTAGCTTCAGGTTTGAAGGCTAACATCGCTGGGTTGATTACAGGTAGAAACTTATCATCAATAACTCTACCACTATATTCTGTTACTGAGCTTTGTTTAGTATAATACTTTAAACACTCAGAACCTATAAGTATTATCCAATCATAATCATCAACGTTCATGTCGATATCACAATCTCTTTTTAATACTTTCTTTACTGTTGGATCAGAACACAGTTGAAATTGGTCAAAATCAAACTGGTTCTCAAACAATCTTACATAGTCATTACGACTAGGTTTACTTTCTACTAATGCTATTTTAGTCATATAATTGTTCCTTTAATTGTTTTACTTTATCTTTTGTTAATGCCCCCGCATCTCCTAATTCTCTTGGTAGTGTAATATTTTTATGTAGTATCTCTGCTACTTCACACATCTCAATCACTCGTTGTGCGGCATCTTGACCTGCGTCATCGGGGTCAAATAATAAATCAATGCCTGTAACTCCACTCATTTTTAATAATTTTAATTTTTCTACGTCTATGTTTCTTGTACCAAAACAACACACACTGTTTTCTAGTCCCTTGTCATGTAGATTAAGTACATCAAATATGCCTTCTACTAATATGACTCTACCCTTTATCGGGCGGACTCGAGCAGGAAATAGGGGCAGCACTGCTTTTGGGGGATGTATAATATATTTTACTATATCTGTAGGTGATTGACTCCTACAATTAAATGCTACTATTTTACCTGTCAAGTCCTTAATCGGGAAGGAGAGTCTGCCTGTAAACGGTTTGTCTGGATGCACAAAGCAGTCAAACTTTTTATATGTTTCAGGGGATATTTCTCTCCAATTGCCTACATACGGCATAAAGTCACTTGGCATCTTCAAACCTATTGAGGATGATCGGACTTCTTCTATTTTTCTTCTAACCTTTTCTCTACGGATATCTAAAGGATTAGAAGGTGCATCGAAATGAACGAATAGATTACCTTTATAGCCACAAGAGAAGCAGTTATATACTCCTGTTATTCTATCTATTCTCATGCTTGGATTTCCATCATCATGTTCAGGATTTAAGCACGATACTATAGCATCCGCTGGGGATAGCTTATAAGGTATCTTTCGTTCTTGTAATAGTTCTTCAACTGTCATTTTGTTGTCTTCCGCAGTAAATACATGGACTTCCTATTGCTGTGTACACTAATCGTTTTTTAACTTCGCATATATGCGTCCAGAATGTGTCATATAGTTTTTTCATAATATTCCATTAATTCTTCTAAAGTAACAAATACTTTTATTACTTTTACTTTTTTCATGCCTAATTCTTGAGCTACGTCATACCTATGATGGCCATTTACTATATAATTATCTCTATCTACTATAATAGGTCTAACTATTAATTTTCTATACATACTTCTGGCTTTATTATGTAATTCAGGTATTCTCTCAGATTGAGAAGGTTTTATTCTTCTAACTAACATATTCATCTTTTTATATGGATGAGGTGCTTCTTTGAGATTAGACTTCCTTATTTGAGGCATTAATGCTCTAGGATAGTTTTTTGTCTTCATATCGCTCCTGCATTTCAGATTCATAAATTACTCTAAATTCTTCTAATGTTGGTACTACCACTACGCTTTGTTTATACATTGGTCGTATATATTCAATGTAAGCGTGGTGTAGTTGCGCTTCTGTGTATAATATCATAGGTCGTCTACCTCTTCTCCTGTTTTCATACTGTTTGACATATCCTCTTTATCTTTAGGATTAATTTGTGATTGAGGTCCGATTTTAAGTGTTTCCCAATCAATAACACTACTAAAACTTTTCATAACATTACTACGCATCTTAGTGCAATTAAATGTCATGCAGTTATCTTCTTGTTCCCATGTCTCTAGAGAGTAAGCGGCATCTGCTGCATCAAGTATACCTTTTGCAAACCTTGCCTCTCCACTTGCATCGGTCTGATATGGAGCAAAGAACATAGTCTCATACTCCTGTGCATATAACTTCATTTTCTTACTTACTTCTATTTGTTCTGTCCAATCGTATTGACCAGATCGACTTGGTGCATTGTGACGCTTAACTTGGTTCAAGTAGTCAACTATTACAACTCCGATATCAAGTTGGTTAACTTTCTTATCCAGCTCTGACTGTATCTTGGAGAGAGTTAGTGCAGGGTCATAGATTACATCTATTTGCCTGTCTTTGTGAAGCTGTAGTTTTGTTAGTTGGGAATGAAACGAATCAAAGTCACGAGTTTTCTCGAACTCCGATAACAATTCATGTCCACCATCAAATCTGCCAGCCCACCAGCCAGCTACTGAGTTCCACTCGTCAGTTGATAGCATTTTGCTACGCAACCTCTTTAATGGAACACGAGTTGCAACTGAGCATATTCTTTGTAGTATAGAACGACTATCCATTTCAATAGTGAAATAAATAGCAGAACGACCACTTTCATATACGTTAGCTGCAATATTACAACAGGTAACTGATTTACCTGAACCACGTCTGCCTCCCACAAGCACCAAATCTTTGGGAGAGAACTGAATTTCTGAATCATATTCAGAATTGAGTCCTAAAGGTAAGTACTTAGATAGTTCTTTGTCGTCCTCAAATAGAGAGATTTTTTCCATACTCTCTGCGGGAGGTTTGACATCTACCGACTCACTTACCTTTAAAACTATTTCCTGTAATTGTTCTATGTTTTCTTCAGCTGTAGCCATTGCTACTGTATTATCTATATACCTATCTAGTTGGTCTAGAATTTCTACTTGTGCATATTCGTTCTTGAGATAGTCAAGTAAAAGCCACGCGTCTACCTCGACGTCTACTGACTCGATTGCAAATATTTTTTCTTGTAGTTTTCTGTCACGGACTTCGTAACGTAGGTCCTCGAACTGAGGTAGGTCTTGGTATTGATCAATGTGTTTATCAAGTATCTTAAAGACTGATTGGAAGTCGCCAGGTAGGTAATGTTCCTTGAGGTTAGACCAAGTATCTAAATCTTTTTGCACTATAATTTGTTTTAGCAAGGCACTTGCAATATTCACACTAACTCTCCCAAGTATAAGATAAAAAAATGGGTAGGGACAAAAGCCCCCACCCGACTAAAAGTAAGAAATATTAACCTATTTCTTTTTTAGCAGCGCCGTTGTAATCGGAACATGTTAGACCTCTTCTGGTCAACATTGTTTTAACTCCTCTTACTGTTTTGCCGATTTGGTCAGCGATTTCTTCAACTGTTAAGCCTTCGATATCGATGTCAGCTAAAACGTCAGCTTTGCTTGAACCTTTAGTTTCTTTCTGCTTAGGAATCGCGTTGATTTCACCACTTCTTAGTAAAGATAAAGCTTTACCTCTGATTGAATTTACTGATTTGCCTAAGGCATCAGCGATTTCTTCTACGAAGCTTCCGCCGTTTACCATTTCAACAAATGTTCCTTCTTCTTCAGGAGTATAAGTTCTAACTGTTTCTACTTTAGGAGCTGGTTTAACGTGGTCTGTAAGTTCCATAGAAAGAATCTTTCCTTGGATTGACTTAGCAGAAAAGTTTCCGCCCTCGAAGTGTGATGCAATTTCTGCATAAGTGTAAGAACCACTGTTATCATTTACAAATGCTGATAAAGTAGCTTCTTGGTCTTCTGAGAAAGACTTAGTTGCTGAAGCAGAAGCTAGTTCTACGTCAAAACCCATCTTTCTTAGTTTGCTAGAAACTGATCTTGTAGATGTTTCTAACTGCTCTGCTGCTGAAGCAACAGTAGCTTGAGATATAGGGCTCTCATTGCCCACGAAAGAAGTTAACTCTGAAGTTCTTTCGTCTGTCCATTTTGGTAATGCCATTTTTATTGTTCCTCTAAAATGTCTTTTATGTTATTAATAATTGTTATACCCATTGTTTCTGCTTTCTTGGTTTTAGCACTTGCTATTCCACTCTCATTAACTAAGATTGTTACATCTTTGGTAAGAGAATCCTTTACTGCATAGCCGTTTTCTAATAATACTTGTTTGGCGGCTGCTTTTGTAGGATAGCTTATTAGCTTACCTGAGATACAAACTGTTCCCTTAGTGTTCTCGTGACTGACTTTCTGCCTTTCACAAGTATAAGAAAAAGGTAACTTTGCATATTCTTGGATTAGGAAGGTTTCTTCTAACCAATCAAGAAGGTTCGACGCCGCTTTAGGACCCAGACCTGCCTCTGCACATGTCTCTGGGGTTATCTCATGTATTGATGAGATGTGTTTTGCTAACTTTTGAGTGGCACTTGAGCCTATCAGCGGTATCGAAAAAGCTGGAAGTAAAACTGTTAGGTCATTACTCTTCGATTTGTTAATTTCTTGAAAGAGTTTAGTTCCCAGTTTTTCTGAATCCAATGTTGAACATATATCCTCTTGGGTGAGAGAATATATATCATGATAATCTATAAGACCTAGCCTATCTATGGTAGAAGGGCCAAGTCCTTTTATCTTTAACGTCTTTGCAAAGTGTTCAACGCGCTTTGCTGACTGAGCGGGACAAAGTTTATTACGACAGAATAATTGGTCATTAACAAGTTCTAACACGCTTGAGCATGTTGGACAACTTGTCGGTGGTATTATCTCTGTCATTTCTTCTTTCTCCCAAAATATACATATATTATATCAGACGAGACATCATTTGTCAAGAACTATTTTTTGGGAAGTCCCTAAGTATAAGGGAATCAATTTTAAAGCACTCTGTATGCCCACCAAATTTTTCAGCTGGATAGTGACGGTCGTCCTTAAACTTTTCGTGCAGTTCCTGCTCTTTTTTCCAGCAATTATAAATTGTGTCGTGGTAGGTTCGTTGAATACGTAAATCATATCCTTTGAATCCACGACTTCTTTTAATAACGTGCCTCCAATCTTTCCCCTTTGCTATTCCAACCTTAATACACTCCCTTTCGAACGTCTTTTGGTTTACTAGAATAACTCCATATAGAACACCCTCTATTAGTTGTTCATCAGGTCGGTTTTCAAAATAAGTTTTGTTATAAACTCCTCCACTCATTTATTCCATTCCCACCCTTCTTCGATTGAACTCTGGACTCCTTGAACAAAATCTCTATCTTCTTCTGAAAGTACAGACCAAAACTTACTCACATGGAGTGTTTGGTTCATCATTTCTTTAGGATTTTTTAGATGATAGTTTTCATACATAAGCATTTCTATCTGATCTAATCTATCTTGTATTTTTTGTTTTAAGTTTTTGGACTCCATTTTTCACATGTCTCCTCTGAGAGTACCATTGATACGGGACTCGTTACTCTGCACCAACCCTCACTAAGTTTCGGGGTGATATCGTATAAAGGTTTATAAAACTTACAATCACCGCAAGGGTTATCTGGAAGCTTCTCTGCTCTTTTCATTAGTTTCTTTTTTAGTTTCATTGGTATATACCTTTATTGTTTTTCTACCTGTTGTCCAAATGGCAATCAAGTACCTTTTCACGCTTTGTGCAAACCTTTGGCAAAGTACATATTATCTCGCACACTACCATCTTCTCTTATCATACCTTGACAAAAGTTTTCTGCAATGTCTTCACACCAGTACTCACTTTTTGTAGGATGCCACATAAGAAACCCTTTATTATCACTGGTTGAATCGGATAAATGTACTCCCCAATACTTGTGTTCATTGTGTCGAACAACTTTTCCTAGTTTTGTTCCATTCATATACTCTGAATATACTTCGTATTCTTTCATGTGTTATCTCCATCTCTGAATTTGATTTGTGACTTGTCAAACAACTTATTCGCATGTTTCTGCATTGAACGTTCCATCCAACGCTCGAAAGCACGTGAAATCCATTGTCGAATCTTGCCCATTAATCAACTCTTGCTACTATTTGGGGAATAATCTCCCCTGCTCTTATTACTTCAACCATACATCCTATCTCTAGCTCTAATGCTTCGATGATAGCCATATTATGTAAGGTTGCTCGTGAAACTGTTGCTTCTCCTATTATACAGGGTTCGAGTATTGCTACTGGAGAAACTGCACCTGATTTTCCTACTTGCCATTTAACATCAAGTAGTTTTGTAACTACGCCGTCTTTCTTCTCTTTAAGGGCAAAAGCACCTCTTGGATGACGAGAAGTATACCCTAAGTTGTTAAACTCTTCATTGTTATTAACTCTCCATACCTCTCCATCTTGGGGAAAGATGTCCAAACAACCTAAATCAATTACTGTATCAAAAAATTCTTGTAATTCTTCCATATCTTCGCTCCAAGTAGGGCGGGTTGAAGGTTGTACTCCATAAGCTACAAATCTTAGATTTCTTTTCTTAACCTCCTCAATATCTTTCAAGTTAAGCGCACCCGCTGCGTAGTTACGAGCATTGGGTATATCTTTAGGAGCTACTATCTCTCCTGTTATCTGGGTAGGCTTACTACTAGGAATGGAACTAGCAACAAGATGTCTAACTTTCTCAGTAATGTCTAAGCCTTTTTTGCCATCTCCTCTAGTAAGTGCCATTGTTAGTTGTCCATCTATATATTGAATACTAACTGCAGCTCCGTCCAATTTAGGTGTAGGTACTACTACTCCAGGTAAAAAGGTGGTATGATCTTTTTCTCCTTCATGTATTTTCTGTAAAGAATACATAGGAAACATATGGGGATATCTAAATCCATCATCACCACTCATTGTTCCAACAGATAAATTTTTAACATCTAATTGTTCTTCTAATCTATCATACACTTCGTCAGGTATAATTGGATTACCTTTATAGTATTCGTCTTTTGCTTTAATTAAAAATGTTTTTAGTTCTTCCATTACTTTCCTATGTGTTTTACTTCTTCTTGTGGTATTACTTGGTATGCCCCTTTATTGTACGCAATCGAAACAGTATAATTCTTACTTTCTTTCTGCTTGTAAGTATTATCCTGTGGGGTTGTGTACTGACTCATAGGAGCCGAAGGGTATTGTTCCGTAGTTCTACGGAATGTGGTATCTGGAGCAAATGTTTTCCATTCCTGTTGTTTACTCTTAACAGCTTTAGTGAATTTGCTCTTACGTTTGCGACCGTGTTGGTCATATGTCATGTGTCCTTTTATAATCATAAATATATTATACTAAATTTTTAAGGAAATGTCAAGAACTATTTTTGTTAGAGGTAGATTTCGTCCAGCAAGTCTCTGAAATTTTCTTCTATGATTGCTTTTGATTCTGCTAATGAAAGAATCTCAACTAAGCCTTGAAACAAATTTCTAGTGTTTTCCATATCTATTGGAATAGTAATGCCTTGATTAGAAGGTTTCCAGTCTTCATCAAAGTCAAGATAATACTTTCGTAGAGATAAATATTCTACTCCACGAAAGGTACTAACTACAAGACGAAGCTGATCGTGTTCAGACTCTTGAATTATTTTTTCATAAACTGAGGGTGCTTCTAAATCAATCATTGCGAATGACTCGGTTGAGAGGTATAATACTCGTTACATTTTCAGGCACAAGTATTCTATAAGAATCTGTGTCCCAGCAAAATAGTAAGGAAGTATGTTGACTCTCTTTAGCTCTGTTCTTTTTGCCCTTTATGTAGGCTGTGGAGAAGTCTCTTGTACACACATTGTATTTTAACTTGCGTGAATTTTGACTTCTGTAAGTGATGACGGCATCTCCTGCGTCGTCTAGTTTCTTTTCAAACTCTAGTTTTTTCATGTTTCCTCCAATTTAAACTAACAAAAACTCTTTTGAATTGTTAAATTTTTGGTCACTTATTTAAGATGCAAAAAATTGAGGCAATCACGAAGACTGCCTCAACACACTAAATTACACTACTTATTTAATGATTCTATAACTGTTGTGAAATAGACTGCTGCTTTACCAGTTAGTTTTGATACTATTGCTTCATCAACTTCTTGACCTGCATCACCTAGAACTGAAGTAAGTTTTGCTTGTGCATCTGCAACTGAAACTCTACCTCCGCCTGTGCTACCGCCACCACTTGACTTAGCTGCTGGAGTTTTTCTTACATATACTCCTGCTTTTGTTAATATCATTCTAACACCGTTTGGGCTTTCCCCAAGTTCTTCAGCGATTTCTTTTACTATCTCCATTGAAGTCTCAGGTGTAGGTTCTGCATCCTGATACATTTCAACTGCTTGCTCTTTAGATTCGTCTGTCCAAGCCATTCTTCTTCTCCTATATTTTTTGTTATTGCGCATGAACTCTGGCATACCAAATGCCCACCCTGTGGTGTCTCGCATCTGTTGGTAATATCTGTCGCTCATATTTGCTTGTTTTTTGTTTATAAATATATTATAATAAAATTATAACCAATTGTCAAGAACTATTTTTTGTTATCTATAATAATTGGTATTATCTCAAATGTTTCTGTAAGGCGTTTAACATATCTTCTGCTTCTGCAAGTTTACTAAGCTCTGCTTTTATTGACTCCATAACGTCAGGATGTTCACCAATCCCGACTGGATTTCTTAAATAAACTCTACAGTTAGCTCTGTGATAAGCTACCTGACCTTCAAGATGTTTTACTAATTCTTCGTACATTTCTGCTCCCAGTTTTCTATTGCACTTTTTATGCTACCTTCTGCCAATACTGAACAATGCAGTTTAATAGGAGGCAGGTTCAAAGCTATTGCAATGTCCTTGTCTTTGATAGACTTTGCTTCTTCTATTGTTTTACCTTTTAACATTTCTACAAACATGGTAGAACTAGCAATAGCACTACCACATCCATAAGTTTTAAATTTTATATCTATAATTTTTTCGTTTTCATCTAGTTTTAGTTGTAATTTCATTACATCACCACACGCTGGAGCGCCTATCATCCCTGTAGCTACGTTATCTGCTTTTGGATCGAATCGACCCACAGAATGTGCTTTTGGATTATTTAATACTGATTCAAATCTTTCAATTACTTCCTTACTATATGCCATTATTTAATATTGATTACTCCATTGACAAAACCATTTATAAATCTTTCTAGCTTACTAGGTATTATAAATGTTATTATCAGCACGGGAAAGAATATTAAAAATATAAAAAATACTACTGTAAACGAAAGTATCGGATTTTGTACTACTATATTACTTGGTTGAACCATTCTTATCAATTTATAAGATGGCCACCATATGCTATACATTGCAGCGAGCGTACCCGATAAGTATACTGCAGCAATAATCTGCCATAATTCCATTTCTTTCTCCTAGTGTTTACAGATATTTCTGTAAATGTCTTAGACTTCCTAATTCCCAACTTGCTAAAACATACTGTTTTCCTGCAAAAGATAAATGTGGAAAATAAGTATCTTTTAAATCTTCTTGAGTACACTCAATCGTACTTACCAAATAAAAATTTGTTCCATCTCCTGAAGTAGACTGTAGTCTTTCAACTATAGCTGGGTAATTCTGTTTTACTGCCCAAACCTTTTCTCCGACCTCGAATTGTTCTGCTACACATTGCTCTGGTAGCATGGCGTTTCTTCTGCCTTCATAGTCTGTCTGAGGAAGTTTCTGTGGGATACCTACTCTTTCTACTACTGCTTTGATAAAAGCTGGCGATCTATATAACGCCTTTGCTATGTCAGAAACATTACTACCATCTAAATAGAAGTTCACTATTTGTTTGATTTCTGCTTCTGTAGCACCTTTACCTTTGTTTTGGGCTTTTCTACGCTCTCTATAAGCTACAGTATCTAAATGGTCTTCAATAATTTTATTGAGCCTTGTAGTATTATAACTTATATTTAATATACTACATGCTTCTTTCTTCGTTATTGGACTATCTGCCTTCAATAACTCCATAACATGTTGTATGTTTGTTTCTGTTAAATTTTCGTGTTTTCTTGTTTTAATTGCCATAAAGTATCCATATAATAAGTATGTAGGTTAAAACATGGAGATATTGGTCTAATCCATGTAATCCCCAGTATAGTGTTTGTGTGTTGTCTAATTTAAAAGTCTTTTTTATCTTGTTCTTAGCATAATCAATATGATAGTGTAATAGACCATCTAAAAAAGCCATAAGTATTGCAAGGTAGGGAGCAACAAAGAATGTTAATACTAATAATGCACCTATTCCATGATGTGTAGCATGAATAAGACCGCCATTGCTGCCATATATGCCTTTATCTTTCCAAGGTTTCTGTAGTAGATAATCAGCAATAGTATGCTTCAACATCAACCACATTAGTACTACCAAAGCTTCGTTCATTTTTCGCTTCCTAATAGGATTACGGCATAATGAAGTATTTTTAGTAAATCTTCTTTGTTTTTTCCTTCCTTCTTTCCATAGCGTTGTGCATACTTGATAATATTACCTAAGCAGAAGCCTTCGCCATGACCAGCGTCAATTATAAACTCTGTCGACTGGATTTTATTCATACTATAATGAGCATCATAACTTTTCAGTATATGATTCTTTAACATTAATAATACTTCATCTTCGTTAAATTTATAGTCCATTAAAGTACTCCTCTAAATCTGAGTACCCACCTATTCTTTCACCGTCTACAGTTATCTGAGGAAAGGTTCTTGCTCCAGGAAATTTCTCTCTTAACTCTGCAAATCCATAATCTACATCTAATTGCTTATATACAAACTCTGCATTATTTCTTGTTGCTAGGCCTTTCGCCATATCGCAGTAAGGGCAGTTATCTTTTCCATAAATTTCTATCATCTTGTTATCCTTTTCTCATAGTCTGCATAGTCTTCATTCCACCAGTGAGGTTTCTCACGATGCTTCCAACTAGCAAAAGTTGCTTTATCTAAATGATAATAATCTCTATAACTTTGTATAGGATTATCGTAATCTTTCAAATCATCAGGCATGGCTAATCCAAATGTTGTGAAACCTACTTTCGGTAAGTTCTTTGGATCAGGTAGTTTGTTTACTACTTGCTCAATTGATTTGTGTAGTTTCCCATAACGGTAGTGATATTCATCGTTCAATGCGTTTGCATAACAATGTACCCATTCGTGGTTTTCAAGGGATTCTCTTGCCCAGATAGTGCAAGGATGATTGTACATCATCGGTAGGTAGGGGTAGGGCCGTTCCTCAAGAGGTAAATGCTTTATCTCGGCTTTTGCCTTATTCATCACTTCTCTTTCCTCTGCATTAAGAGCTCGAGGAACGAACCCTAATAAATCGTCTATCCATATAGTAGTGCATAAGATTTGAGCAGCCTCGAGTGGCATCTTGACAATATGCTTGTCAACATGATACTGGGCTGCTTTATCTAAATCTTCATCTAAGTAAAATAAATTCATTATGCTATCCAACACTTATAATGTGGACACTCGCCATCAGCTTTACTGACGCTTGCTCCACAATGGTTGCATTTCCCAAAATACCAAATTTCAAATTCTTTAGTATCTGAGTTGTACATTCTGACTTTTTTTACATGTTGTTCTATATTTTCCATATGTATATTATACTAAATATATGAGCATATGTCAAGAACTATTTTTTGTTACTTAGAGTTTATCTTATCTTTCGCCGTTCCAGCATACAAGCCGAACCATGCCGCACCCGCTCCGACTACAATACTGATTAAACCAGACTGCTCGAATGTTGGTGCTGGAAGTTCCATAAACCATATTGTACACTTATAAAGTAATACAATGTATACAGTGAGGAACATTCTTGGGAAAATTCTCCAAGCGTCTATCATTCCTGATAGCCATATCCATCTCTGCCAAGGGTTTTCTGGCTCTTTGTCGTTTTCCAACTCCATAATTTTAGCTTTTAACTCACCTATCTCGGTAACCATAGCCATAAATTTATTAAGATCTAACTCTACTTCGTTACGTGACATATCGCCACTGAATCTTTCATCAGACATTGCCTTTATCCTTCGCTTTGCCGATGTTCAATGCTAACATATCTATAAATTTATAGAATTTGCCCATCCATACATCATCCTTTGGTGTCGGTGTTGACGCCGCAATCAAGCTAGCAATTGTTACTATTAAAGTAACCATACCTACTAAATCCATTAACATAATATTCTCCGCTCTTTAAAGAGCCTTGCCCTAGAATCAGGGACTTCCTTGATAAGAAACTATAGAATTTAATCTAATATCCTCCCATCTATTCTCATCCATTCGATAACACACTATAGTGTCATTGATTTGTTGATTAACCTTGCCTCCAGTGAGGGATTCCATCAACGTACAAGGAATTGTATACTCCTTGTATGAGTTTTCTGAAACGAATGTAATATCTACTACATCACGTTTTAATAGTTCTCTTAATTCCGTAAACATTTTTTACCCCTGCTCTATACGCATCTATGAGAATTGCTTTTTCTCGTATTAATACTGCTTTTCTACTTATTGGTCTTAGCATCCATAAAAACTCTTTCACTTGTCTATATGTTGTTCTACTGCCGATAATCTATCTTCGATATGCTCCAGCCAGTCTTCGACTTCTTCAAATCGTCCTTGAACTACTGGATTTTTATCAAAAAACTTTGCACCTTTATTCATTATTCTAAAGTAGTGCCAGTCTTTGAAAAATTCTATTATTTTATTCCACATTGTTTAATGCTTCAGGGTCTGTTACTTTTTCATAATATACTACTACTTCCTTGAGTTCAGTAATATATCTTTTTAATTCTTGCATGTTGTATGACATTAGTTCGTAGTCTGGTATAGACATTGCTACAAATACTATTTGTCCATGCTCTTTTGTTAATCTTTGATGGAACTCCTCTATATTTTTGTCACTCACTACATACCACATAGGTTCTTTTAGATCTATTTCGCGTGGTAATACAGGCTGAGTAATCAGTCTGTCCATTGGTTTTGCTGTTACTTCTATCTGTTTAGTTGGAAGTAGACTGCAACTCGACGCCATCATCAAGGCTATCAATGGTACGGCTAATTTCTTCGATTGAGTCAAATACATTTTTTGTTCCTTTGTTTATCTTTGGTTCTAACAGTCCCGGCTTCGCCGCTGCTAGTTTTGTTAAATTGTGTCTTTTAAAGATGTCTAAATATCTATTCATCTCTAACTGTGTTGCTTGTGACTTCTGTTGAAGTTCCCCAAGCTGTTTTGTTTGCAGAGCAAAATCGTTCTGCATATTTTTTATTGCTGCCTCTTGAGTGGCAACTGCTCCTTCTAGAGCGGCATTATTTGCTTGTAGCACTTGATTCTGTTGGTAAAGTGTATAACTACCGAATCCTAATACTAATATAACGCCTATGTAAAGTTGGTTCATAACTGTTGTATCCTATAATTTAATCCCTCTGCTCCACTAATTTCTACTAATTCTCCTTCTTCTGTGATGAAGGATATGAACTTAGGTTGCTTTTTAATGAACTTTTTTACTATAAACTCTTGGTCATCTGAATCGCCCCAAGTAGCATTATAGCTAACTTTTAAACTATAATAGGTAATAAACAGACTTTTAAACCAAAACCAAAAGGCTTTAAGCTTCGTCCATATTTTCTTTAGAATTTGTTTTGTTTTGTTCATGTTGTTGTGCTAACTCCGCAGCTTCTTTTATATACTCATCAAGAGTCATTCCTCTTTCCTGAGCATGTGCAGCAGCTTGTATTAGTATTTCTTCGGTAAATTTAAACTTCACTCCAGTCTTTCCCTTCAAATAAGAGAGCTTCTGCATCTCTTCTTCTGATAAGTCCTTCTAATACTTTGCCACCTGCTTTATTCCATCTCTTAATCTGTGCAGGTACGCCATCATAGTCCCCTGAGTTGAGAACTTTCAGCATTGTACTTGCGTTTAAATTGCTTGGACCGAGATTGTATGTCCATGATACCAATGCATCAAACATGCACTGATCTATTGAAATTGTAACGGCATCGTTAACAGCTTTTTCGTATTCCTCTAGTTCGAGTACTAACATCTCATCTGCTTCTGCCTTTTTTATTTTTTGTCCTTCTGTGACTCCTTTTGTGTGACCATATCCTATAGTCAGAACTCCTGCAGCACATCTATATGCTTCAAGTTCAAGTCCTTCAAATTTTTTGATAAGGGATAAACCCTCTACTGATATTTTCATATATTTCCTCTTGTTTAAAATGCAGTTAAAGAGCAAAACTTTCTCCACACCCGCATTGAGCTGTTGATAGTGGTGTTGTAAAAGTAAACTGTTCTTGTAGCCCTTCTATCTCCATATCTATCTCTATTTTTTCGACCATTGATAAAGTCTGTGGGTCAACTGCTATACAATCATAGTAAATTGAATCCCCTGTAAAGCTTGGATTGTCTTCATAATCTAAATCCCACTTCCAGCCATTACAGCCTGCAGGTTTAGTTAAGATACGAACACCCCACACTTTGTGTGAGGCGATTCGCATTTTAATTACATCCAAAGCTTCTGAACTTACTATTACCATAATAACTCCTTCCGCTTGATAGCATACTTACACAATAGGCATCATTGCGAATATACACGCTAACATTATTCCTGTTAACGCACACATTTCTGCTGCACTACCGAAATAGTCTAAGCTATTGCGTTTATTTATGCTTTGTCTTAATTTGAGAATATATCTCATTATTGTCTCCTGTTAGAGAGTATTAATTAATATCTAATACTTTCCTCGATGAGTTCGGAGTCCTAGACAAAGCGATTGTTAGTAAGCCGTCCGTTAGTTCGACACTGTCTACTTTTAAATCCGCATTTAAAATAAACTTTCTCTCGAAAGATTTAAGACTGAGTCCTTGATGTACAAATCTTTCTGTTGCACCAAGTTTTCTTTCTTTTTTCCCCTTGATGAGTAGTTCGTTTTCTTCTTGAACTAACTCAAGTTCTTTCTTGCTCCAGCCGGGAATCGCTACCTCTATTCGATAGTTGCCACTCTCAGCGTTTTCGACTATGTTATATCTTGGATATGATGTATCAGTGTTGTGTAACAACCACTCATTGTTCATGCCAAGCCAAAATTTACTAATATCAATCGTCATTTTTAATTCTCCTAATATCACTTTCGTTAATACTATGCCGACCCTTTCGGTATCGACCATAAAACGTAAGCAGACCTATTCTGCCTACTTCATACATATTATATCAAAACTGAAACCAGAAGTCAAGAATTATTTTTTGTTAGCTTCGTCTTACTACTTACTCATCAAATTCGATAATGTTTTTCTCCTCTAGGTAGTCTATAGTATTTTGAATACCAATTTTCTTACCTACCATGTAGCTAATATTTATACTAGCAAGCAGTACTATTAAGTACGCTAAATCTATTTGTGTCATAATTTTTTCTCCTGTACATATTATAACGGATTTGTAACCATAAGTCAAGAAATATTTTATGGACGTTAAAAATAATTCTTGACACTTGCTTAAAATTTTGATATAATACTAATATGTTATTAAGACGAGGAACTTGGACAACCAAAGAGAGACAAAAGCTAAAGGATTTGTATAACACAATTCCACTTGACGAACTCTCTATCAAAATGGCACGTTCACAAGGAGCAATAACATCACAAGTTAACTACCTTCGCAAAAGAGGGTGGACATTTAATAGGAGAAAGAATGGATAAAGTAATTGACTTTCCAAGAATGAGAAAGTCAGAAGAAATATCAGAAAATATTATGAAAGCAATAGTACTAGAGTGCAACAAGCAGGGCATCAACACGCAAGATCAAGACTTCGTGTTTGATATGGCATGGGTTAATAAATTCGTGAGAGCTACAGTTGACAATCAATGTAATATTGCAAATGATTTGATTCGACTCACAAGAGCGCAAGGACTAAAATGAAAGTAAATTGCCAAGGAATGTCACCAGAAAAAGCCATTCGTATATTGAGACGAAAAATGGAGAACGATGGATTTAAAGACCGAATAAGAGAACTTGAACACTACGAAAAACCTACCACACGCCGAAAGAAAGCAAAGGCATCAGCTATCAAGCGACAACAGAAGCTCACCAATGAGTTTCGTAAATTCACTGAAAAACAACCGAGACGCAAAAAAATAGTTTTTGTACTAAAATAGAACCACTACTCGTTTTCATACTTCAAAAGACAACTTCCCACCAACACGACTAACAGCGGTATACGCTTTGTGCATAAAGCATAAAGATTTTTCATGTAAGCAGTTTCGAAAGAGGTTCTTTTTCTGCTAATAAAAAAGAATGTTCGAGAAAGAAAAAAGACTACCACGAGAAGAAAGTATAAAATATTTTTACATTTAACTAACGCGAAAGAAAACATAAATTCATACCCCTGGGAAAAACAATGTTTGCATTTTTGTTAAAATCGTGATATAATATTTATATTAAAGTTAATGAGATTGATATGACAATTCACTAATTATCATCCCCTCGTAATCTCGCTTATCATGAAATTACATTTCAATTGTTCTCGTCGCATAAGCGTAAGAGAACACCTTGTGATTTTTATGATTTAGCGAGAGAGACTACGATACAATGTGTCAATCATCATAACTAAGATGGAACAACGATAACCATCTAACCTAAACACCCCGTTCGGGGTCTTTCCAATCCTTCCTTAACTTAACTAAAGCTGTATCAAAAATTCAACAAACTTTTGCCAACTCAAAATTTTTTAAAGGGTTATTGACTGTATTAAATTAAATGGGTATAAGTACAAGTTTTTGAAAATTATTCCTAGTCTGTTATACACCCGCTGCAGCTTTGGATGCTCCGTAGAGCACCCGCTATGGCTTTTAGTCTGGTTGAACGATTCGTATGTTACGAACCTCTGTTGTGAATGTGAAGTTTGGGTCTCTCAGAGTGATCGCCATTTGATTCTTCAATTGTGGTAGAACTCTAGGTTCATTTACTACTTCAAAGTAAGGTCCATGCTCTGTTATGATTTTCCTTAGCTTTTCGTTGTTTGGTAATACTTTAGCATATCTCATTATATTCCTCCCTTAGAACTTCTACTAATGCTTTTAAATCTGCTTTCGGAGACTTCTCTAGTCCTGTAAGTCTGTCATATTCCAGCCCCACCAACTCAGATAGTTCTACTACTAACTCCTTTTTTGTCACAGGACTCTCACCTGTCTTTGTTTTATAGACTGTTTTCTTGTAGACGCCTTCTCTACTTAGTTTACCTATGATAGATTTTACACTCTTGTCTAAATCCTCAGCTAACATATCTACTGTTGCTCTTTCGGGTTTCTCTTTGTATGCCTCTACCATATGGTCTACTTGTTCTTGCGTGTAGTTTGCACTCATACTAACTCTCCTAATTCATCTTTCTCTTGGTTATGTAGATTTCGTACTATAAGAATCAACTCTTCTCTAGTAATTAACCACTTTTTTATTATTAATGTGAAGCTATCTGCCTGTGTTAGACCTAATACTTCGTTTTTCTCATAATCATGCTCAATAGCAGTTATAAGTCCATCACTCATTGTTAACATCCTTCTCTCCTTTGATAGTCATCTATCACTTCTGCTATAGGTTTTGCTACTTGCACTATAGATATTTGTTTATCACTTAGTCTATGTATTGCTCCATTGTTATAGTATACAAAGTAGCCCATACCATAACCTAAATCTCCCATACCTCCTTTAGTACAGTAGTGTTGTGCTATCGTATTACCCCAAGCTTCTGCAGCTAAGTAAAGTCTTCGTTTTTCAACTATATCTGTATGTTCTGTCATTAGCATCTCCCCCAAAAGTCGTCTGCTATCTCATCTAACACTTCGTTAGGATATATAACATCTCCACCAGTTTTTACTTCGTCATACCAATCAAAATCTTCTGCAGTTGTATCTATATCAGGAAACCTTTCATTAAACTCCTGTACTAATTCATCTCCATCAGTTTCAGTGTAGTCTCCTTCCCAAGCATACCAACCTACATCTTGCTCTTTATCAGAACCATAGTATTGTTTGCCCATGAAGTTTCTAAACTCATCCTCATAAGTCATACTAGCACTTACTTCAGTATCATACTTCTTTGCAAAGTATTCAATTAGATTTAGTACTAACTCATGTGGTTGTCTCCATGCACTGTACCCATTAATCATACAGTCTTGCATCTCGTCAACATTACACCATTTAGCACCTATCTCATTACAGTACCAATCATATGAGTTCTCTAAGTCTCCACTTTCATCAAAACTTTTAGAAACATTACTCATAAATGGTTGATTTTCTATGTAGTCATAGTCGTCGTACTCGTATGGATTGCCATCATAGTCTACTCTTTTGCCTTTGACCTTTTTTATGTTCTCATTGAATTGGTCATCTTCAATTCCTGTTAATTCAATTGTAAAATATACGTGATTTGCCATTATTTTAAGTTCTCCCTTATAAAGTAAGCACTTATTAGAAGTCCTACTGTTGTTATTATTCCTATTCCTGCGAATACATTCCATATAAATTCCATCATATGTCTCCCTCCTTTCTCACTTCAGATCTTATCACTTCAAAGCCGTTAGGATATCTACTCTCTAATTTTCTGATATTCTCGTCCATAACTTCATCAGGTGTAAAACCTAATGCTATACAGCCTTGAACCCAGTACCAAAGTACGTCACCTAACTCTCTTTTCATGTGAAAAATTTCGTCGTTTGTGAACTGTGTATCTGCTTGAAATATCTTCTTCTTTACTACTTCAGCAAACTCTCCACTCTCAGCCATCATACCGATAACTGATGTTAGTAGTCTTGCTACTTGCATATCTTCATGTCTCTCTGTGCCGTGCACTGAGGTATTTCCTTGTAGTTTATCTACTCTCTTTATCATAACGTCAGTATGTTTACTTGCATTAGACGTGCAAGAGTCTACAAATCTTGCATAATCGTTAATCTTACTCATTAGTGTACTACCTCCATATCTGGTAGGTCTACTACTAAGTCGTAGTCTTTAATTGTTGTTCCATTCTCCAAATCTAT
>JACKZZ010015836.1_pt1 | contig 24087 bp, 32 predicted proteins | sample 8027871 | NCBI WGS metagenome assembly JACKZZ01 (sample SAMN15724774, study PRJNA655200) | protist metagenome | isolation source: fluorescence activated cell sorting (FACS) single amplified genomes of... | place: USA: West Boothbay Harbor, Gulf of Maine | collected 2000-07-19 | reverse complement strand
TAGCTAGTTGTATAGGTCGTCGGTTGTCAGAATTGCTGACTCATCAACCTTGAATACCTCAAAGCTTTCAAACCCGCATCTTGCTGTATCGGTGAGACTGAAAAGAGCCTACATAGCTTGAGATGAAAGCAACGTTTGCATTGCTGGTGATTGGTTCTTAGTGACATCTAAGGTAAGAATACTTGGGTCTACCAATGAAACTGTTTATGATGCTGCTACACACTAGACGGTCAGATCAACTTGCCTTGTAGCTTGTACTCCAGAAGCAGTCACGGCGAAGATGAAGAAAGAATGAGCTTTCTCAGTTTGAGGAAAGAGCGACAGTAATTAGCCTGTTAGGTTGAAATTGAGGACATCATCGGCTGAAGGGGCTGTGGCTGATGAAAGAGCAGTGTTGTCCATCTTAAGGTGGTATTTTTTGACTGGGCAGTAGCTGTCACTTGATGAGAACATTGTTGAAACATCGACTGTATGTGCCGATGAAGCTGGTCCTATATCAAGAGTCTATGAAAGAACTGATGAGTCAACAACTGATAGAGTCTCTGATCCACAGACGGTCACTGTGATCTTGACATCTTTTGTGATTGAGACTCCTCCTTCGACAGTAGCTCTGATCTTTAGATTGAACTCAACTTCGGTGACAGAACCATCTGTCATGGCAATCTCTGTGTTGAAGTTGACCGCTGCCATTGAGTTAGATCTTGATGCAAGATCAAGTCTGGTATAGAGTGCATCTGATGGTTAAACTTGGGAGTCATCCACTTTGAGAATCTCAAAACTTTGAACTGGGCACTTTGAAGTATCTCCGATAGAAAATAGAGAGGCCAGCTCAGTTGTGCTGAATGCTATTGAAGTTCCTGTGTTTTTGACAAAGGTTTTGGTCTCAACAGCTGAATTAACAAGCACAATGGTTTATGTGCTACAGTCATGGGTGATAGTCAGGTCAACTTGCTTGTAGATCGATATTCCACTTACCGATTCTCCTTTGATGAAGAAGGTATGAGAGCCTACAGTCAGAGGAGAAATCTTGAGCTTTGGCTCACCGTCTTGGATGATACTGTACACCTGACTTGCAGATGACATTGTTCCTTGGATGTCAGATGTGATTGTAAATGTCTAAACTAGGCAATCTGGATCAGATGTGGAGAAGTTTTAGGCGATTGGGAATGAGAACTCAATTGTAGGTGATTCTGTGAAAGAGAATGATTTTGGCGATTGTTCAACAAGACTGATTGTCTCAGAACCGCATACTACAATCCTCGCATTAACATCCTTCCATGCACTTGATCCTCCCTTCGCAATAGCTTTGACTTTGAACTAGCGCATAGCATATTGGACAGTTCCATCCTGAGCAGGCAACGTTGTATCAATTTCAATCGGGTCAGAGGACCTTGTAGCAAGAGAAAGCTAGTTGTATAGGTCGTCGGTTGTCAGAATTGCTGACTCATCTGACTTGAATACTTCAAAACTTTCAATTCCACACCTCGAAGAGTCAGAAAGACTGAAAAGAGCCTACAGTGCTGAAGTTGTCAGTAAAGTCTGCACCACAGGGGACTGGTTCTTTGTAACATCCACTATCAAGGTTCCCGAGTCAACCAGATTGACTGTCTGAGAAGCTGCAACACACTAAACCGTAAGCTGAAACTGCCTTGTAGCCTGTTGGCCAGACGCAGAAACAGCATAGACATAGAATGTGTGCACTTTCTCAGTGTTGGGGAACAATGATAGCTAGGCTCCTGTCAGATAGAAGTTAAGGGAATCGTCTGACAACGGTGGTGTAGCGGAAGCAAGAGTTGTGTCGTCCATCTTGATGTGATAGGCAATTACTGAGCAGTAAGCGTCACTTGTCTGGAACATTGCTGCAACGTCAACAGTTTATGCACTGGCTGATGGATCAATGTCTATAGTCTGGACGAAAGGTGTGGCGTCCATTGCTGAAATTGTTTCTGAGCCACAAATAGAGATCGTTACACTGACATCTTTTGATGCTGAGTTCGTACCTGATGTCGCAACAACCTTGAAGGAGTAAGTCACCTCAGTGACTGTTCCATCTGTCATCGCAATAGCCGTATCAACGTTGATAGCAGCGTCATTTCTTGATTGAAGCCCAAAGACTGTGAAAAGCGAGCTTGTACTTGTTATTGGCTGGTCTGAGCTATCTCTGAGCTCAAATGTGGTAGGAGGGCAGAGTTCACTTGAAGAAGTAAACAATGCCTTCGTTTGAACATCACTTAAGACTGCTTGGACCCCTGAATTCTTGTTGAAAGTCGATGTTGCTGTGGATTGAGATATGAGGCCCACAGTACTTGAGGTTGGTCCACATTCAAAGGTTGTGGTAACAGTCTGATAGCTTTGAGCTCCACCATGGGTCTTTCCGATGATGTAGAATGTGAATGTGCCTAGATCTTGAGCAGAGAGACTCACCTGGTTGTTCGTCAGCGAAATGCTGTCTGATATCGCTGTTGGGATAGCCTGAGTTTCAGTTGGGGACATGGAAATCTCCCTTATGATTGCTGGGCAAAGGGAATCAGACGAAGTCCACCATGAGTCAGGGTAGTCAATGGGCTGGACTGATTGTCCAACCTGAACAGTGAATGATTGTGTCTAAGGTGTTGCAAGTGCGAGGGATTCTGACCCATCACAGACCGTGATGATCACTTTGAGAGACTTATGCTTGGTCTCTTTTGGGTTTGTCGCGGCAACATACAGATCGTATTCTATGGTCGCAGCGCCTGGGTTCGCTGTGACTGTAGTATCAACTGTAAACCCTGAGAGCAGATCAGCTCGTGGAGGGAATACAGATTACTCAGGGTCTGCTGAAGAGATGTCAGTGGGTGATCCATTTGCATCTTTCTTGATCACATATGACGAAACACCGCACTTCGGATTCTCAGCTGAGAATAGAGCAGTGACATCGACCTAGCTAAGCAATTCTACTTGAGACGGGCTCTGGTTCTTGCCAAACGTTTTGGTAAGGGTTGCAGAGGAAGAAACGGTAACTCCTCCCGATGTCTGTCCGCATGTGTAGTCTGCAACACCTTCGTGCCATGCAAACTTGTCATGTCGTGTTTTGCCGACCACGTAGAAGAAGGATGACCCTGGATCTGTCGCTTGGAGTTTGAGCTCGTTTCCTTGGATATTGTAATTGAGTAACTGTTCTGCAGTTGGCGAGGTTACTGAAGCGTATCCTGCAGTGCTGAAGCTTGTTTTAAGAACGTAGCTTTCTATAGGGCATAGTGTGTCGTTTGTGGTGAAGAAGTCGCTGAGACTAAAGGTTTGCACAGGAGATCCTCCAAGCAAGATTTCTTGCTAACCAGGATTGAAGACTGGTCCTGAGTAACCTGAGCTTGTTGAGCCTCCGCTCTATGTCGATGAACTTACAGCAAGAGCTTGAGGTTCACTCCAGTAACATGAATGAATGGTGACCTGGAATGCTTTAGTCGCTGATAGTCCAGAAGCAAGTTCTACCTGGACAGAGAATTCATGCACAACTGAGCTGGCATCTCTTTTTGTTCTTGGAGACACTACAAAATGCCCTATACAAAGCTTTGAAATTCTAAAGTCAGACGACTCAGCGATATTATCATCAGATGCTCTCTATTCAAGGCTTGATCTTGCATCGAGAGCTGACTCAATGGCAGCAGTCAAAGTTGACACAGGAGTTTCAATGACCGATGGAACTGTTGTGACCCTTGAAGTTGACTTCGTTATCAAAGCATTGGCAGATGGAGGAGAGCAAGCAAGCAAAAGTATCAGAATTGTCATCACGATTTGTGGGTCTGAAACACTTTCAGCGGTTGACTCTTCAACTTTTACGAAAACACTTGATATTGGTCCATCACAAAGCGCTTTCTCCATTGATTTGCCGGCAATGTTCCAAACAAGTGACAGCTACTGCCCAGCATATTCCTACCACATCAAGACAGATAACACAGCTTTGGCACTAGCAACTGAACCTTCAGTTGACGATACCCTGAACTTCTACCTTTCCGGCACATCATTACAGCTTTTCCCTCAGACAGAGAAAGTCCATAGCTTCTTCGTCTACGCTGTCTCAGCTTCAGGGCATCAAGTTACCAGATAGGTAGAGTTTACAGTTCAATGCTCGCTCACATCACAGACAATTTCAGTTGTCAATTCAAGCGCACTGATTCTCGATGTGACAAAAAACCAATCCCCAGTTATCTAAACTTTGATCTCAGCCTCAGACGTATAAGCACTGTTCAGTCTGTCTGACACCTCCCGGTGTGGCATTGAGACCTTTGAGATCTACAAAGATGATCAATCTGCAGTAGTAGTGACCGATGATCTCTACAACCAGCTTTCAATTGCTCAGAGATCTTCAGATAGGATAGAGATAGACACCACACTTCCAGCACAAGATGGAACTGTCCAATACGTAACTCGTCAATTCAAAATAAAAGCAGCAGCCAAAGGAGGAGCTATTGGATGGAAGAGCGTGAGTGCAAGGATCGTTGTTTGTGGCTCAGAAACACTTTCTCTTACAGAAACTGGCAGCCGACTCTATGAACATCACTTAATTGACAATCCGATTACCTACCAATTTCCGATTGCAGCTAACTTTACAAGCTCTGACCCTGATTGCCCTGCAAACAGCTTTGTTATCTCCATTGACGAGTAAGGAACAGCTCAGACCTCTGAATTAGTGCAGAAGATCATCAACGATAGCAGTGTATCCGAGCCAAACCTGTGGCTTAATCCATCAGCTCTTGGAACAAGTAATTTCTTTATCCAGGCATCTACGATTGGAGGAGTTCAGATCTATAAAGCAGTAGAGTTCACAGTCTACGACGATTGTATAAGAAACCCTTAGACTGTCACACTGGCTTAGACAGGCACAAAGCAAATTACCTTCTCAAAGAATTTGGGATCCCAATCTCTTCTTACACTGAGTGAGCTCAACAGTTTGTTCACTCTTGGAGATACAAGCAAGTGTAATCTTGAGACATTTGAAGTAATGGACCAGTCTGGACAAGCACTTGCATCAACTGATGACCTTTATTCGAGACTTTCCCTTTCAACAAGATTGAGCTCAGAAGCATTGTCATTTGACACCACTATCGCTATGACAGATGGTTCAATAACCGAAGTTGAGTTCAATCTGAAGATTAGAGCAACAGCTGAAGGAGGCGTTTAAAATACAAAAGATGTCAAGATCACTGTTACTGTATGTGGGTCAGAGACTATTTCAGCAGTTGATTCATAGGCTTACACAAAGACACTTGATATTGGACCAACAGCTTCAGCATTCACAGTTGATGTGGCAGCTATGTTCTCTTCAAGTGACAGCTACTGCCCAGCAACTGCTTACCACCTGAAGCTGGACAACAGTATGCTAGCATCCGCAACGGCACCTTCAGCTGATGATACTCTGAACTTCTATCTTTCTGGCTCGACACTGAACCTGTTCCCACAAACAGAGAAAGCCCATTCATTCTTCATTTACGCAGTGACAGAATCAGGCAAGCAATCCACAAAGCAAGTCCAGCTGACCGTCCAATGTGTAGTTGCTTCATAGACTGTTTCTCCAATTGATCAAAGCATTCTGACCCTTGATGTTACAAAGAATCAATCACCAGCTGTGAAAACCTTGCTCACGTCTCAAGCACTACAGGCGCTCTTCAGTCTAACTGACTAATCCAGATGTGGATTTGAGACTTTTGAAGTATTCAAGACTGACGAAACATCGATTTTGACTACAGATGATCTGTACAACTAGCTTGTTCTTGCCTCAAGATCATCCGATCCAATTGAAATCGATACAACATTAGCTGCTTAGGACGGCACGGTTTTAAACATCAATCGCCAGTTCAAGATCAAAGCTACAGCTTAGGGAGGTGCAATTGCCTGGAAGGAAATAAATGCAAGAATAGTTGTATGTGGAGCAGAAACCTTGACTTTAGTTGAAACTGGCAGTCACCTATACGAAGTTCACTTGATTGACAATCCAATTACCTACCAGTTCCCGATTGCATCTAACTTTACGACCTCTGACCCAGATTGCCCTGCGAACAGTTTTGTGGTAACATTGGATGAGTCAGGAACCACCCAGACATCTGACGCGTTATACAAGATCATCGACGACAGCAGTGTTTCAGAGCCAAACCTCTGGCTTAATCCCTCATCTTTGGGAACCAGCAATTTCTTCATCCAAGCGTAAACAGTAAGTGGCGTTCAAATCTACAAAGGGGTTACATTCACAGTCTATGACGATTGCATCCGAAACGTTCAGACCATCTCTGTTGCAACTACTGGCACTCTTAACATTTCAAAAACGAAGAATTAAGGCTTGGTTCCGCTGTTCACAAACTCACAGCTTCACAACTTGTTCGTTTTGGGAGATCCAAGCAAGTGTATTCTTGAGACCTTTGAGGTGCTTCAGCTGGATGGGTCAGCAGTTACTTCAACTGATGAGATATACACTAGACTTGACCTTTCAAATAGACCAGCTGATCAGGCGATCAACTTTGACACGACTATTACACAGTCAGATGGCTAGACCCTTGAGCTCAAATTTGACTTCAGAATCAAATCAACAGCTGACGGAGGAGTGGAGGCGACAAAGGATGTAAGGGTCACTCTTACGATTTGTGGATCTGAAACGATTTCACTGGCTGATACAGGCCCTTTCACCCAGACATTAGACATTGGTCCAGCATCTTAACCATAGAGCATTGACGTCCAGAGTATGTTCTCAACTGACGATTCCTTCTGCCCAGTTATTTCCTACGAGCTTTCTCTTTCAAACAACATCAACCAGATCCAAACTCCAACCTCTCCAGACTTTGCTCTGTCAGGACAATCTCTGACAATGACTCCAAGCACAGTCGGGATCCATTCGTTCTACATCCTCGCAAAGACCGTCTCTAACAAGCATCTGTTCAAAGAAGTAACACAGACAAATCAGTGTGTGGTCAGCTCATAAACTCTGACCTTGGTCACTGCTGGAGTACTCTAACTGAGTGTTGGAAAGAATGATGCCAATCTACAGCTTCTAAGTGACTCAGAGGTCACAGGCCTGTTCTCATAGAGTGATGCCTAGAGGTGCTAGATTGAAAGCTATGAGGTGCTCACATCTGGTGAAGGCCAGATAGCCTCTAGTACTGACCTTTACAACCTCCTCAACCTTGGAACAAGAGCTTCCTCAGCCATTGGAATAATGGCTGACACGTCCATTCAACCACAGACTGGATCGGTCGAGAGTATAAGCCATCAGTTTGTTCTGAAAGCGACCGCGTTAGGAGGAGCCTTCCTGTCAAAGACAATCGATCTGACCATTACTGTCTGTGGAGGAGAAGTGCTATCATTGGCTAGCCTTGATACACAAGTCTACTCAATTGATATTCCAATGAACGGGGCTACTCATACCACTATTGACCCACTCTCCTTCTTCTCAACAACTGACTCTGACTGTCCTTCGATTGAATACGCTGTATACAACAGCGTCAACCCTAATGTCGCACCATCAGCATTAGAGCTAACCACTTACCAGATTGATCAAGGGAGCCTGAAGCTCCTTCCAACCGAGCTGGGTACCTACACATTCATCCTAGAAGGAAAGACCGTGTCAGGAAAGGTGGCCTACAAGAATATTGAGCTGACTGTAACATGTGGTGCTGGATCCTAGTAGCTGTCTTTAAGTGAAAGTGGTCCCTTGACTATTGAGGTGCTTAAAAATCAAGCTACTCCTGTCACAAGCTTGATCACCGAGCAAGAACTGCAGGGGTTGGTTGTACAGGCTGTTGGCACGAGATGTCATACCACAACCTTCACAATTCTCAAACCTGATGGATCTGAAGTGGCTGCCACAGATTTGCTATATTCACTCCTTGATGTTGCAAATAGAGCGACTAACGATATCATGATTGATAGCACCGTGGCCTTGACTGATGGAACTGTCATCAGCGTGGACCATCCCTTCAGAGTTCGTGCTGTAGCTAGCGGTGGTGCTTCTATTGAGAAAGAGATCACTGCAAAGATCATTGTATGCGGTTGGGAGCAAATCAGCCTTGTGAGCTCATCAACTATTGATTTTACTCTCATTGTCAGAGACAACGTGACTGAAACCATCGACCTTACAACAGGAATATTCGCTAGCAATGACACATTCTGTCCAGTCAACAGCTACTCACTTAAGACAACAGATGATACTCCATCTCAAGCTCTAAGCCCCACTGTTCAACAAACTGAAAACATTTGGCTTGACCAACATAGTATCAAAATGTTTGCAAAAGACCCGTAAACAATTGAATTCTGGGCTCAAGGAACAACAACTACAGGAAAGTACGTCAATCAACCACTGAGACTGACAAACAACTGCGGTCCAAACTCTCAAGACATCTGGCTGGCTACTCTTGGCAGTGCTGAAAGGAGCAAAGACAAGAACCTCAGCCCTTCAATAGTCGAATTGTACTCTGCAACAGAGATTCATTCAATGTTCACTCAAATAGACTCCACAAGGTGTGAAATCGAGAAGTTTGAAGTATTCGACGCTGTGAATGGAAACGCAGTAACGCAAGGAAGTCTGTTTGACGCACTGAAGCTTGATACCAGGATTGACTTGATGAGTGGACTCAGTATTGAAACAGCTGTTCCAATGACCGATGGAACAGTTTTGGAGATTGATCATGATTTCGTGATCAAAGCCACCGCAAAGGGAGGGTTTGAGCAGTGGAAGGAAGTTAATTCAAAAATTGTAGTATGTGGCTTGGAGACTATTTCAGCTGTTGATTCATAGGCTTACTCAAAGACATTAGATATTGGACCAACAGCTTCTGCATTCACAGTTGATGTGGCAGCTATGTTCTCGTCAAGTGACAGCTACTGCCCAGCAACAGCATACCACCTGAAGCTGGACAACAGTGTGCTAGCATCCGCAACAGCCCCTTCGGCTGACGATGCTCTGAACTTCTTTCTTTCAGGCTCGACACTGAACCTGTTCCCACAAACAGAGAAAGCCCATTCATTCTTCATCTACGCCGTGACAGAATCAGGCTAGCAATCCACAAAGCAAGTCCAGCTGACCGTTCAATGCTCCACATCATCACAAACAATTGGGTTCTCAACTTCAGGAGTCCTCACCTTGGACGTCTCCAAGAACCAAAACCCCTAGACAACAACCCTTCTGGATGATTCACAAGTGACCTCCTTGTTCACAGTTACAGACAGTTCCAGATGTGGCATCGAGACCTACGAGATAGTCAAGAGTGATAACTCTCTTGTGACTACAACTGACGATCTATACGAGCAGCTGTCTCTTTTGCAAAGGACTTCCCTTGAAATCCCAATCAACACATAGATCCCGGCACAAGATGGAACCGTCCTGTATGTGACAAGGAACTTTAAAGTAAAAGCGACTGCAAACGGAGGTGCTACGGCCTATAAGGAGATTGAGGTGAGGATTGTTGTTTGTGGAACTGAAACGCTGAGCCTTGCTGAATCTGGAAGGAGACTGATTGAGATTCACTTGATTGACAATCCAATTACCTACCAGTTTCCGATTGCAGCAAACTTTACATCAACTGACCCTGATTGCCCGGCAAATAGCTTTGCTATCACTATGGATGAGCAGGGTGCAGCTCAGACCTCAGATTTGTTGTACAAAGTTGTGGATGGCAGCAGTGTGTCGGAGCCAAATCTGTGGCTTAATCCATCAGCTCTTGGAGAGAATGGTTTTTTCATTTAAGCGTCTACTATAGGAGGAGTTCAGATCTATAAAGAGGTCATGTTCACAGTCTATGACGATTGTTTAAGAAACCCTCAGACTGTCACACTGGCTGAGACAGACACCAAATCGGTAATATTCTCAAAGAACTAAGGATCTCAGTCTCTTCTTACACTGAGTGAGCTCAATAGCATGTTCACTCTTGGAGACCCCAACAAGTGTGTTCTTGAGACGTTCGAAGTATTGGATCAAGCTGGTCAAGGGATGACAACTTCAAATGACCTTTTTTCAAGACTTTCTCTTGCAACAAGATAGAGCTCAGAAGCATTGTCTTTTGACACCACAATCGCAATGACAGATGGCTCAGTCACAGAAGTTGAGTTTAATCTAAAGATCAGAGCAACAGCTGAAGGAGGCGTACAAAAGATCAAAGATGTCAAGATCACAGTCACCGTCTGTGGTTCAGAATCCCTTTCAGCAGTCGACCCATCATCCTACACAAAGACCCTTGACATCGGAGTTTCCCAGCCCTTCAACATTGATGTCTAAAGCTTGTTCTCTTCTTCAGATCCTTACTGCCCAGCGGTTCAGTATGAGCTTTCACTGTTATCTTCAGTAATGCAATCAGTCACAAGTGATAACTTCAATTTGAACCTACAGACCCTGCAAATGCTGGCCCAAACCGAAGGAATTCACTCGTTCTACCTGTTTGCTACGTCAGTGACAGGCAAGTAGGCTGTCAAAGAGTTCACTTTGACCAATCAATGCGTTTTGGGCTCATAAACTGTCTCCCTTATTGATAGCTCTCAACTTACCATCGAAGTAGAGAAAAACATGCCAAGTCCACATTTGCTTCTGACAGCTTCAGATGTCTCGGGATTGTTCAGTACTTCCGATTCTGCAAGGTGCTTGATACAAAGCTATAATATCATTGACTCGGCCGGCGCTGCCATCGATTCAACCTCAGATCTATACCCAGCTTTGCACTAAGCAACCCGAGGGTCAAATACAGCGATAGAGTTGGATCCAACTGTCGCAATGACAGATGGCTCAGTGACAGAGGTAATCCACTCATTCAAAGTCAAAGCTGTAGCCACAGGAGGTGCGTTCATTGAAAAGATGGTAGAAGTAAAGATAGTTGTCTGCCGCCATGAAATGATAACTTCTGGTTCTTTGATCTCCAGAACCGTCTACATCAACCCAACTACCCCTACAACTCTCGACGTAGTACAGATGTTCTCTTCAAACGATACCTACTGTCCAGTTACTAGCTATTCGTTGACGACTGACTCACCAGCAGATCCAACAACTGCTTCGGCTCCAACAGCTCAGTAGATGCTTAGTTATGTGCTTGATCAACAAACCCTCTCCCTACTCGACAGCGAAGTCAGCAACCACTAATTCTATGTGTTGGCGCAATCAGTGACAGGGGCGCATTCGTATTAAGAAGTCTCGCTGACCATTGAATGTTCTGCAACATCTCAGACCTTAACGCCATAAGCAAGCTCAATACTGGTCGAAAAAGATAAGAATTCAGGTCTACAAGAACTGTTTTCAACCCTTGCCCTCGAATCCATCTTTTCCAGGTCCGACACAGCAAGATGCGGATTCACTCAGTTCGAGCTTCTTTCTCAAGATGGTTCAGCAATTGCATCTTCTTAAGAGTTATACACGGTTTTAGACGTTAGTAACAGAAACAACATGTTAGCACCAGTTTCTATCAACACTGACATCGCAACTCCTCAATCCATTCCAGACTCAACGACAACCTTTGACTACACATTCAAGCTCAAGGCTATAGCTGAAGGAGGGGCGACGGCGGTGAAGGAGGTGAGTGCCTCAATTGTCGTTTGTAGATACGAAGAGCTGACTCCAGTTGACGCTTCTACTTTGACAGTTAGCTTATCAATCAGCCCGAACACAGTGGCGAGTAGTATCGACCTTACTCAAATGTTTAAGTCAAATGACTCGTACTGTCAACCGAAGACGTTTGATGTGAAAACTAGCAACGAGGACCCTGCAACAGCTTCCAACCCAACTTCTGCTGAGGCTGCGAACTTCTTCATCGATTCAACGGCTCCAACCACGCTTTCATTGTACCCCTAAGATGAGCAGTCCTTTACCTTCTTTATTCTGACCAAGTCTGTCTCGGATAGGTACGCTTGGAAGCAGATTCAGCTCAATGTTGGCTGCAATGCTGACTCTCAAACCATCTCTCTTGCCTCTTCTGGCCCATTGAGCATCGACGTACTCAAGAACGAAGGAACGAGGACTTTGCTTGATGGAGGGCAGGTTTAACAGCTATTCACCGTCTCAGACACAGCTCGTTGCCTCATACAATCTTATGACATTTTCAAAACAGATCAGTCAAGCCCTGACAGCCAGCTCAGCGCACTTCTGAACCTTAGCCAAAGGACAACCAACCTGATTGAAATCGACTCGACAGTGCCAATGACTGATGGAACCATCAACGAGCAAGTCCATTCATTTACCATCAAAGCAACAGCCACTGGCGGAGCGGTGCAGTGGAAGACCATTGAGGTGCATGTTATCATCTGTAAATGGGAAGAGGTTACACTGGTTACCCAAGGCCTTGAACTTTACGAATTCCATACTTTTGAGCCTGAAGAAGTGGTGTTCCCAATAGAGTCCAATTTCACTTCGAACGACACCTATTGCCCTCCCTATCAGTTTTCTCTCAAGCTCGACAATGTTGCTCCTTCCCTAGCCACCTCCCCTGCGGACTTCAGTTCATACAAGCTGGTCTTTGAAGGAGAGACCGTCAACTAGGTCACCCTTTCCGAAGACAAGCTGTGGGTGTACCATGCTACTATAGGTGAGTTTCCATTCTACGTGCTTGCTCAGACAGCTGGAGCAAAGCATGTGTACAAAGAGGTGATGCTGTCGGTGTCGGATGGTTGTGATCATGTGTTCTAGACCATCACACAAACAGACTCAGGCACCCATCTCGTTCAAGTCGGCAAGAACCAAGGTACTGTTCCCCTCCTTTCAACAACAGAGATCCAAGGCCTCTTCACTCTTGGCTCTCCGAACAGATGCTTGTTCGAGTCATTTGAGGTACTAAAGATGGATGAGACAGCTGTAGGCTCAGCTGATAGCCTTTATTCACGGCTTGATTTGACAAATCGGGGCAGTGACTGGAACATCAACATCGACTCTGCAGTCGCGATGACAGATGGAACTGTGACAGAGGTCGACTACGACTTCAAGATCAGGGCAACAGTGAATGGTGAAGTAAGCTTGATCAAGGAGGTTCGAGCAAGGATTGTGGTCTGTGGCTTCGAAGTGGTTACAAATGATCCAGCAACTGTTCTTTCTTTCAGTCTTGAGATCGACCCAGCTGCTCAAGATACCCTTCAAGAAATAGCTAGCCTTTTCACTTCAAATGACTCATATTGCCCACCGAACTCCTATTCGATAAAGATGGATGAATCTGGGGTTGTAGATCCTTCAGTAGCTCAGCTTCTTAACTTTGACATGCATGATGCAACGACTTTGAAGGTCTACCCTGAGACAAAGGGGATTTATAGCTTCTTTATAAGAGCCTAGTCCATCACCCAGAAGGAAAACTACAAGCCAGTTTCACTGACAGTTGTCTGTGGTTTGTAGTCGTAACTTGTCTCACTAGCAAACACAGCTACACCCGTTTACACTGTGGTCAAGAACAATCCAGCAATCTACGAGACTTTTGTGACCAACGCTCAAGTCCAATCTTTGTTCACTGTCAGAGACTCTGACTAATGTTTGGTCGAAACTTACGAACTGTTTTAAAGTGATGAGTCAGCTATTGAAACAACAGATGATCTCTACCCAAGACTCAATATTGCTGAAAGATCATCTGCCGCTATTGATCTAGATTCTACCTATTCTGGGGCTGGAGACGTTGAAAATGTGGTCTTTACTTTCAAGATCAAGGCTGTGGCTGAAGGTGGAAACAACATTTTCAGAGATGTTGAAGTGAGGCTTGAGGTCTGCAAGTATGAAGTGGTTACCTCTCTGGACACAACTTTGCTTTTCATTGAACAGTATATCGACGAGCAGATAGACCTAGACACCCCTCTTTCCCCAATGTTTTCCACAAATGACACAGACTGCCCTGCCAATCAGTTCAAACTCAAACAAGATAGCTGGACTGGCAGCTGGGACACCGAGGACATTACTCTGCCAGATTTTGCCATTGTAAACTAAAACACCTTGAGAACAAATCCCTAGACACTCGGCGAGCACCTATACACGATAGTTGCAAGCACTGTCGCAGGCAAGATGGCATCTCGAGACGGGTTGTTGGATGTTGAGCATGTTTGTACGCCGACTGATTAATTGATTAGTCCTGTGGTGGATGAGACATTGGTTCTATAGATCACCAAGAACACGGGGATTCACGAAATGATCACGACGGACCAAGTTGAGGCAATGTTCTAGGTTAATGACACTTCAAGGTGTCCAATCAACAGTTATCAACTCGTAAACACAGACTTATCACCCATCCTATTCACCGAAGACCTCTATTCAAGACTTGACATCGCTGCTTCTACAGATCACTCTGTGTCTATCAACAGCGGTATTGCACCTCAAGATGGAACAATTCTCAAGATCCCAATCAACTTCAAGATCAAGGCCTAGACAAAGGGCACGGCTAAGGGCTACAAAGATGTAACTATTGAGATCATTGTTTGTGGTTCTGAAGTGTTGTCTCTTTCTGACTCTATCACTGCTTCATTTGCCCTAGACATCCCTCTTTCATCTCCAACACATGAAGACAAGAGCCTTGCTTCTTACTACGCAACCACTGACCCCGACTGTCCAGCAATTACTCACACGGTGTTCAAGACTATCAGTCCAAACGTCTCACCTTCATCCTCCGAGCTTGAGAACTTCCAGATAGCAACCGTATCCGGAGAGAACTTCCTCAGGATATTCCCTGCGGAACTCGGGCTCTATGACTTCTATGTAGAAGGAAAGACAGTTTCTGATAAAGTTGCTTACAAGCCAATGCAGCTCAGGGTAAAGTGTGGGCCAGTGTCTTAGACTCTTACATTAGCTGATCCAGGCGTTCACGAGGTGCAGGTTCTGAAGAACCAAGACCCAAGTATAGTAGGACTCCTTGATGAAGCTTCACTTCAAAACCTCTTTGTGAAATCAGAGAATACAAGGTGCGCAATTCCAACATTCGAAATCCTTAAAGCAGATGGAACTACACTGGACCCGACTGATTCGCTATATTCACTCCTTGATGTTGCAAACCGAGGGACAAACGACATTAAAATTGACTCAACGGTAGCCATGACTGATGGAATGGTCGTCAGCATTGACTATCCATTCAAAGTGAGAGCAGTTGCTGAAGGAGGCACTTCTATTGAGAAAGAGATCAATGCCAAGATCATTGTATGCGGTTGGGAGCACATCAGCCTTGTGAGTTCTTCAGCAATCGAGCATACTCTCATTGTCAGAGACAACGTGACTGAGACCATTGACCTCACAACAGGCATTTTCATAAGCAACGATACGTTCTGTCCAATCAACAGCTACGCCATCAAAACAAGTGATGACACGCCAGCTTTAGCTGCAACTCCATCTGCTGTGTAGAGTCTTAACGTGTGGCTTTACAACACATACGTCAACCTGTATGCAAAAGACCCAGGGACAATCAACTTCTGGATACAAGGAACTACCGTAACAGGCAAACACATCAACCAACCAGCTCAACTCATTAACAACTGTGGTCCAAACTCCCAAGACATCTGGCTGGCTACTCCTGGCAGTGCTGAAAGAAGCAAAGACAAGAACCTCAGTCCTTCTATTGTCGAATTGTACTCTGCAACAGAAGTCTTCTCGATGTTCACTCAAATAGACCCCACAAGGTGTGAAATCGAAAAGTTTGAAGTATTCGACGAAGTAAGTGGCTCCCTACTTGTTTCTGGCAACTTGCTTTACTCAGTTCTTGCCTTGTCCTCAAGAACTTCTTCAATGGATGGACTTGACATCGACACCACAGTAGCAATGACAGACGGAACCGTCGTTGATATAACCCACTCATTCGCCATTAAAGCTACTGCCAAGGGTGGGTTTGTGCAGTGGAAGCCTGTCCGGGCAAAGATCATCGTCTGTGGATCTGAAGCAATCTGGAAGATGGCTGAAGGAGCTCATGTTGTAACAAGAGACATTGGCCCATCTGCATAACCATCAACTGTAGACGTGTCCACCATGTTCCACTCCTCTGACCCCTTCTGTCCACCCATTGCCTACCACTTGCGAATGGACGACACTACCTTCCCACTGTCAGCAGCTCCTTCAGCAGACGACTCGCTCAACTTCTACTTGATAGATGCAACCATGAGCTTCTTCCCGCAGACTGAGAAGGTGCATTCCTTCTTCGTCTACGCCATCTCGGTGACCAACAAGCAGTAGACCAAGGAAGTCAGTTTGACAGTCCAGTGCGTGGAAGCGTCATAGACCATCACTCTCTCCACCTAAGGCATGCTTACCCAAGCCGTCTCCAAGAATCAGAGCCCAGGGATTCAGACTTTGTTCACAGAGACATTCGTGAGACAAATGTTCATTCTCTCAGACACGAGTAGGTGCTAGATTGAGACGTTTGAGATCCTGAACTCAGATGAGACATCGATCACTACTTCAGCGAATCTGTACTCGGACCTCAACCTCGCAAATAGACTGACACAGATCGCAATTGAGATAGAGACAACGATTCCAGCACAGGACGGGACAGTCAAGGAAATAGTCAAAGACTTCGTGATCAAAGCGACCGCAACTGGAGGGTCTGATCAGGTCAAGCCTGTGCGAGTAAAGATTGTGGTGTGTGGAGATGAACAGGTCAGCTTGGTGGGAGATCAGAGCATCACGTACAACATGTACAGGATGGATTCCCCAGTCGCGCATACATATGCGCTTCCAAGCAACTGGACATCAACAGACCCTGACTGCCCTGTCAATTCGTTCTCGGTGACGCTTGATACAGATGATACCGTCCCAGCTTCGGATTCCACTTTCAAGATCATCAACGACCAAACGCTCTGGCTGCTGCCTTCAGCCAAGAGTGAGCACAACTTCTTTGTGAAGGGCCAGACAGTGTCCGAAAGTAGTGCTTACAAGGCAGTGACGCTTTCGATCAAAAACCTTTGCGAGGAAGAGCCGTAGGTGATTACTCTCGCAGAGCCAGGTACCAAAGAGATCTCATTCACCAAGAACACTGACACTGAGCTCTTGCTCTCAGCAGACGACCTGAGTAGCCTGTTCATTCTCGAAGACGACAGCAAGTGCCCACTGGAGCAGTTCTAGGTGCTGGATGATCAAGGCGTTCTGGTGAACCTGAACAACGAGCTTTATCAACGATTGGGCCTTGAGAATAGGGCAGATGATCAGTCGTTGTAGTTCGACACCACAACCGTAATGACCAACGGCTCTGTGATCTCCGAGACTTTCGACTTCTAGATCAAAGCAATCGCACGAGGAGGCGCAAACATGGTCAAAGATGTCAAAGTGACCGTCAACATCTGCGGAAATGAAACTATTACTGCGAAAGATCCAGCAGCCTACACGAAGACGCTTGACATAGGTCCGACCTCGACTCCGTTCGGAGTTGCTCTGAACCTTCTCTTCGAGAGCGATGATACTTATTGTCCAGTTTTGAACTTTACAGCCAGCACGGCCAACGATTTCACCAACCAAGTCGAGCTTGCACCTCAGGAGCAGCTCAACTTTGATCTTCAAAGCACCCTGAAGAGGACAGAACTCAAGGCTCAAGACGAAGGATCCCATACTTTCTACGTGTTCGCGCAGTCAGTGACTGGCAAGCATGCTTCCAAAGAATTCGAGCTTACCAATGAGTGTGTGCAAACTTCCCAGACCGTGTCCCTTGTCGACCCATCTTCCACCATCATCGAGGTCGAAAAGAACCTCGCCAGCCCACAGTCACTTTTGACTGAACCTGAAGTAGCAGGCATGTTCTAGACGGCCGACACGGTGAGATGTTTGGTCTAGAGCTACGTCGTCACCGACTCAGAAGGCGATCCCGTCGACGCATCATCCTCCTTGTACTCTGCACTCCTCTTGTCTTCCCGAGGCCAAGCAACAGCCATTGATCTTGACCCAACTGTGCCTCAGACAGACGGCTCGATCGAAGAGGTCACCCACTCTTTCAGAATCAAGGCCGTGGCCACTGGAGGTGCATTTGTGGAGAAAAGTGTGACTGTGAAGATAATCGTGTGTCGCCATGAAGTCATCACTGCCGGAGCTCCGATATCAAGGACCATCTTCGTCAATCCTTCTGCTCCAACTACTCTTGATGTCACTCAGATGTTCCAGACAAACGACACGTACTGCCCTCCGACCTCCTATTCCTTGACTACGGACTCGCCATCAGCCACGTCGACTGCAACTGCTCCCACAGCTGAGATGCTCTTGAGCTACTCCCTGGATTAGCAGACCCTGTCTTTGATTGACAGCGACGTGAGTTCCCACTAGTTCTTCGTCCTAGCCCAATCAGTAACTGGGGCACATGCATACCAACAAGTCGACCTGATCATCGATTGTACAGCCAACTCTCAGGTACTCAGCCCAACTCCACAGGCCCACCAGGTCGAAAGGCACAAAAACCAAGGCGTGGTTTCCCTCCTTTCGGTAGCAGAGATGGAAGCGCTGTTTCCAAGGAGTGATGACAGCAGATGCGGGTTTGCAAAGTTTGAGCTCTATACAATGGATGAGCAAGAGATCACCAACTACTAGCTGTACTCCCTGCTCGACGTCGCAAACAGGATTGACCTGATGACGGACGTCAACATCCACACAGACATAGACACCCCTGAGAACGTTGAAGACTCGGTCGTTGCTTTCGACTACTCTTTCAAAGTAAGAGCAACTGCTGGTGGGGGCGCCCAGGCATTCAAGCAAATAGATGTTTCCATCGTAGTTTGTAGGAATGAAGTACTTTCACCTGTTGATCCTTCATTATTGACTGTATCAATGGCTATCAGACCTGATGCAGTGGCCGACACCATTGACCTCGCTCAACTCTTTGTGTCTTCCGATCCTTACTGCACTCCCCAGACATTTGAAGTCAAAACCTCAACTGGAGACCCTGCAACAGCGTCTGATCCAACCGTAGCTCAGACAGCCAACTTCTTTATTGAGACGACCGCTCCCTCGACTCTCAAGCTCTTCCCGCAAGACGAAGGGTCCTACACTTTCTTTGTTTTGACAAAGTCCATCGCAGAAAAGTACACCTACAAGAGCATCTAGCTTGATGTGGTATGTGACGCCAACTCTCAGACTCTCTCGCTATCTGACCAGGGCGCGTTAAGCATCGATGTCCTTAAGAACGAAGGAACCAGGACGCTGCTCGATACGACAGCTGTGAGCTCGCTGTTTTCGTTGAGTGACTCGTCGAGGTGCCTCGTCTAGTCCTACGACATCTTCAACCTTGACCAGTCGAGTCCGAGTGCATAGCTCACCACCCTCCTCAATCTGGGAGCGAGAACCACTGACCTCATTCAGATTGACACAGCGGTTCCCGTGACCGATGGAACAATCAACGAGCTGGTCCATTCCTTCCAAGTCAAAGCAACAGCGACAGGAGGGGCAGTCCAGTGGAAAACTGTAGAGGTTCACATCATCATCTGCAAGTGGGAGGAAGTGATCCTTGTCACTCCGGGCAGAGAGCTCTACGAGTTCCATACCTTCGAGCCTGAGGAGGTGGTGTTCCCGATCGAGTCTAACTTCACATCCAATGACTCTTACTGTCCACCTTACCAGTTCTCTCTGAAGCTTGACAACGTAGCTCCGTCCCTTGCCACATCGCCAGCTGATTCCAGCTCGTACAAGCTGGCCTTCGAGGGAGAAAGTGTGAACCAAGTGACACTTTCTGAAGACAAACTCTGGGTGTACCATGCAACAATCGGAGAGTTCCCGTTCTTTGTGCTTGCGCAGACAGCAGGAGCCAAGTATGCCTACAAGGAGGTCGTCCTTTCAGTCTCAGACGGATGCGACCATGTGTTCCAGACAATCACACTCGCGGATCAGGGCCAACACCTGGTCTAGGTGGGCAAAAATGAAGGGACGGTCCAACTGCTCAGCATTGAAGAGATTCAAGGTCTCTTCACCCTTGGAAGTCCGAACCGATGTCTGTTTGAGTCCTTTGAAATTCTCAACATGGACGAGTCTCCAGTGACCTCTTCGGATAGCCTCTACTCGAGACTTGACATGGCTAACAGAGGGAATTGGAGCATCCACATCGACTCGACTGTGCCCATGACCGATGGCACAGTGACTGAAAGTGACTATGACTTCAAAATCAAAGCTACGACGAATGGAGAGGTCAGCCTCATCAAAGAAGTAAGAGCAAGAATCATAGTATGTGGCTACTAGGTCATCAGCCACGATCCAAACACAGCCCTCGACTTCCAGCTTGAAATCGATCCCGCAGCTACGGACACGATTCAGGACATTGCAGGCCTCTTTTCATCCAACGATAGCTACTGCCCACCGAATTCATTCTCGCTCAAGACATCTGAATCTGACAACGCCGACCCAACAGCAGCCGAACTTCTCAACTTTGCAATGCAGGGTGGCACAACCATGAAGCTCTATCCTGAAAGGAAGGGAGTCTATAACTTCTTCGCCAGAGCTGAGTCAGCAACTGGGATCCACAGCTACAAACCGATTTCTCTGACAGTGGCCTGTGGACTCCAATCCCAACTGGTGTCCTTGACACAGACTGCAGCACCTGTGTTCACGGTCGTTAAGAACCACATAGCAACTTACGAAACCTTCATCACAGCTGCCTAGACTGAGGGATTCTTCAGCCAGCGAGACACAGACCAGTGCTTGATTGAATCCTACGAAATCTTAAAGCAAGACGAGTCAGTCATCTCGACATCAGATGAACTTTATTCAAGGCTCCACCTCGCTTCTAGATAGACAGCTGCAGTCGAGCTAGACACTGTCTACAACGGGCCGGGTGATATCGAAGACCTTGTGTTCACGTTCAAGATCAAAGCGCTAGCAGAAGGTGGAAACTTCATCCTTCGAGATGTGGAAGTAAGACTCGAGGTTTGCAAGTATGAAGTTGTCACTCCTGTGACATCCGCTCAGCTGTTTATCGAACAGTACATCGATGAACAAGAGGACATTGACACTCCTCTAGCGTCTATGTTCACCAGCAACGACACTGACTGTCCTGCCAACTAGTTCAAGCTCAAGGAGGAAAGCTGGAGTGGAGACTGGGACTCAGAAGACACCATTTTGCCAGATTTCGTGATCATTGACGGAAGCACTCTGAGAACAAATCCTCAGACACTTGGCGAGCACAACTTCAAGATCGTCGCCAGTACGATCGCAGGGCAAATGGCTTCGAGGATAGCTCTGCTAGATGTTGAGCATGTGTGCACTCCAACTGACCAGGTGATTACCCCGGTTTCAGAGGACACTCTCGTACTGCAAGTCACCAAGAATACAGGGCTACAGGAAATGATAACAGCAGCTCAGGTGGAAGCGATGTTCTAAGTCAACGACACGTCCCGTTGCCCAATCACAGAGTACAGCGTAGTGAACGAGGATGAATCCTCAATACTGAGCTCAGATGACCTCTTCGATAGACTGGGCCTCGCCTCATCAACCGATCACTCCGTTTCTATTGTCAGCGACATCGAAGCGCAAGACGGAACAGTTCTCAATATTCCGATCACTTTCAAGATTATGGCTGTGACCAAGGGAGGTGCGAAAGGATTCAAAGATGTCACCATACAAATAATTGTTTGTGGCGAAGAAACCCTTTCACTTGACGATGTCAACTTTGCTACTTTCACGCTCGACATTCCTATCACAGCTCCAGCTCACGAGGACAAGAGTCTTGCCAGCTTCTTCATTTCAACAGACCCAGACTGTCCTGCCATCACGCACACTGTCTACAGCAGCCTCAGTCCAAACCTCCCTCCTACGGCTGACCAGCTTCTCAATTTCAACATCGTGGCCAACTCCACGTCGAACTACCTGCGAGTATTCCCCGACCACTTGGCAGTCGACCAGTTCTGGATTGAAGGGAGGACGGTGTCAGGGAAGAAGAACTACAAGCCCATGTAGCTGACGATTCAGTGCGGACTTATATCGCAGGAAGTAGCCCTATAAGATCCCGAAGTAAAGGTCATTGAGGTTCTCAAGAACCAAGACCCAGTGATTGTGCCCCTTCTCAGCGAAGTCGAGCTCCAAAATCTATTCGTCAAGACTGAAACTACGAGGTGTCCAATTGAGACATTCGAGCTTCTCAAACCAGACGAAGCTGCTTTGGCTGAGAGTGATTCCCTCTACTCATTGCTGGACGTCCAAAACAGAGTAACAAACGATATCCAAGTCGATAGCACAGTGGTCCAGACAGATGGCACCGTCACATCGATTGAGCACCATTTCAAGATCAAAGCTATTGCTGAAGGTGGAGCGAGCCAATTGAAAGATGTCAAGGTGACATTGATTGTCTGTGGATGGGAACAGCTTTCTCTAGTGAACCAGGATCCTCTTTCTCACACATTGATAGTAAGAGACAACGTCACCCAAACAGTCGACCTTCTTCAAGGACTATTTGTGACGAATGACACCTTCTGCCCTCCAACCACATTCGTCGTTCGAGCAGATGATGCTGATCTACCGACTTCGACCAATCTCACTTCCGATCAAAGCCTGAATGCTTGGATCGAAGGCTCCGAGCTAAAGCTGTATGCAAGAGATCCAGGAAGCATCGACTTCTGGGTTCAAGCTATAACCATAACAGACAAGCATGTCAACCAGCCAGCAACTCTCATCAACAATTGTGGACCGAATTCCCAAGACATCTGGCGAACTACAGCGGGAGTGCAAGAAAAGGCAGTTGCCAAAAACTTACAGACTATAGAGCTGTACAGTGCAGCCGCCATCCATGGCATGTTCCAGCAGATCGATCCGACCAGATGTGAGATTGAAAAGTTTGAGGTGTTTGACTCACCCGGTGGCACTTTGCTAGCAGCAGGTGACCTCTACGATGTTCTTGATCTCAGCTCAAGGTCAGACCTGATGTCTGGGTTGTACATCGACACAAATGTCGCCATGACCGATGGGACGGTCATCGAAGTTCCTCACAACTTTGCCATCAGAGCTACAGCTAAGGGAGGCTTCGAGCAATGGAAGCTGTTTGAGACTAAAATAGTTGTGTGCGGCTTTGAAGAGTTGTCAGCAGTCGATCCTGCTCCTTATACGAACACACTCGACATCGGTCCAGCAGCATTGATCTAGACGTAAGACTTGGAGGGCATGTTCGAGAGCAATGACTCCTATTGCCCTCCCAAGACTTTCGCTGTATACACAGATGATCAAGCTTCTGTCCCATCGGCTGATGATCTGCTCAACTACAATGTCACAGATGCAACCCTCAACCTCTTTGCACAGACCGAGAAGCAGCACGACTTCCACGTTTATGCCATGTCCATCACCCAGAAGACTGCTTCCAAACCTGCTTCAGTGGTAGTTTAGTGCGTGGCTAGTTCGTAGACCATTACTCTGAGTGCAGCTGGGAGACTTGACCTCACATCAACAAAGAACTCAAACCCACTCATTCAGCCTCTGTTGTCTGAGAACGAAGTCACAACCCAATTCTCTTTGAGCGACCCTCTCAGGTGTGGTATCGAAACATACGAGCTCTTCGACCAAAACGACCAGCTCATTCCTGCATCAGACCCCTTGTACGCGGCTTTAGACATCGCTGCCAGAACTTCTTCTGCGATCAACATTGACACTACGATCCCTCCCCAGGACGGCACAGTGACAGAGATATTGAAAGACTTTAAGATCAAGGCGTCGGCCAAAGGAGGAGCTACCGAGTCGAAGGAAGTCCAGGTGAAGTTCGTGATTTGCTCTGACGAAGTGGTTGCCATTGACGACGACATGAGGATTGTTTACGAGTTCCACTGGCTTGAACCCCAAGATGTCAACCCTTGGTCTTTCTCGATTGCTTCCAATTTCACAACTTCAGACTCGGACTGCCCTGCGAACACGTTTGAGATTACAATGGACGAGTAAGATACACCTCCGGCATCTCAAGACTTCTTCAAAGTCATCTCTGATCAGACAGTCAGCGAGCCTATGCTGTGGCTGAACCCCACTACACTTGGCGAATACCCTTTCTACATCAAAGGTTCTTCGGTGGCAGGCCAGTCCGCCTACAGAGAAGTCATGCTCTCAGTCCATAGAGACTGCGTCCTTGTGCCTCAGGAGATCACTTTGGCAGAGGCAGGCACTTTCACCCATGCATACGACAAAAACGAGGGCACGAAGACTCTCTTCACAAATGCTCAAATCCATTCTCTGTTCGTTCTCGAGTGGCCAAACCAGTGCCTTCTGCAAGA
>JACKZZ010019521.1_pt1 | contig 24088 bp, 13 predicted proteins | sample 8027871 | NCBI WGS metagenome assembly JACKZZ01 (sample SAMN15724774, study PRJNA655200) | protist metagenome | isolation source: fluorescence activated cell sorting (FACS) single amplified genomes of... | place: USA: West Boothbay Harbor, Gulf of Maine | collected 2000-07-19 | reverse complement strand
TTCACTAAGAGCAGCACATTGCTCATGTATCATAGTGAAGAAGAAGATGGAAAAATTTGCTGAAGCGGAAGAGAGATCAAAAGCAAAATTTATGGCTTGTGTTGATGGTAGTGATAATTCACATAAAGCATATACTGAAGCATGTCGTATTGCATTTGATACAGATGAACTAATAATATTACATATATATTCTGCTGAAGAGGCAGAAGTTAACGACGATGGAATCACAAAAGCGGATGAGATTACTAAAAAATATACTGATTTAGGTCGTGGTACAGTCAAAATTGTCGAAAAAATGGGAGGTACATCGATATCTAAACAAATCTTACAAGTTGCTACAGATGAGGAAGTTGATTTTGTTGTTGTTGGTGCTGATGGTATGGGTGCATATTTAAATGGGTAAGTTTAACAATATGCTACAAGTATAGTGTATATTATTTAAATGATAAGTATATAAAAATTTACTCTAACAAATTTTCACTTTACCACAAAAATGCAGATCTCCTAAATTGGGATCAGTCAGTGATTATGTTGCTAAAAATGCAAAAATGGGAGCAATTATTACAGAAGTATTAACATCATCATAAAAAAATAAACACCGCGTAAAGAGAAATAGAAGTTTATTTTTATGATACGTGTGTTTCATTATTTTAAAAAATATAATTCTTTTAAAAATGCGTATGGTGCTATGATATGCATAAATTAACTTTTTATAAAAAAATTAAAAAAAATATCTTAAAAAAAATATAATATATATGATATACATTTATATCGATGTAGTAATAGAATCACCATTTCGAATCAGTTCAGCAGTAGTATCCTGTTGCTGAGGCTCCTTCCCTAAAGTAGTTGTCGTATTATTTGAACGTAATTTTCTTCTCTTTTTACGCGTATTATTGTTACCACCACTGATAACATTATTGTTATTATTATTTTCACCATCATTATCATCATCACCTTCTTTTGTTACAGATTGCTTTTCGATATTCGTGGAAGTAGTATCAACATCATCATTAAATACACTTCGTTTATTTAAATTAGAACCATACATGCCTTTTTTTCGATTGTTATGGATGGTTAATTTTTTTTTCAATTTTATAATATCTTTCTGAGCTTTGATATATTTTTTTTCCCATTCATCCCTTTCGCTTTCAACTTTTTGTATACCCTCAATATACAATGATTTTTTTTGCTTTTGTTTCTGTGCTTTACGGATGGCTTTTTCTGCTAAATGTTCCACATGATCTATGTAAGTACGATAATCCTCAATTTCCTTTACTAATTTTTTCGCCATGTTGGCTAATTCACCACGTTGATGCAATATACTTAATTGCTGTTTGCTTTTATTCAATTTTTCATCTTTCATTTTCATTTGACTAATTTTTGCTTTACGAGTTTCGTTTTGATAATGTAGACTATCGATTTCAGCATCCAAACGTTTTCCATCAGCTTCTAGGACAGCGATAGCTCTAGAATGTGCTAATTGTTTGATACGCTCCCCTAGCTGTGTCCTGGAACTATCCAAATCAGCCCTTAAATCATCTATGACTTCCGCCTCATGCATTGCACTCGTTTCAATATGATGAACTTTTGCATTTAAAGTAGCTTTTTCCCCCGCATGTTTTGTTTCAGATACCAACAATCTTTCCCTTAATTCTTCCACTTCCTTTTTTAAACTTGGATCTGATGAAGCATTTAAATTACTCATCTGTTCATTGATTATATTTTTTTCATCACCATATTGTTTATTTAATGTATCAATAGTATTTCGTAACGATATTGCTTCATTACAAGCCGAGATGTTATTTTCTTCTAATTCTTTTACTTGTTCATTTCGTTCCATTACTTGCTGTTGCAAATAATTGATTTGTCTGATTTTTTCTCTTAAAATAGCTGATTGTGTATTATTCATCAAGAACATATTGTTGTTACTATTACTATTGCTACCATGTTTATTATAGTTTATTATATTATTATTGTTTTTATTATTCATTGGATCATTAATACTACCAGCAACCGTAGTAGTAGCACCAGCAGCAGCAGTAGTAGTAGTAGAATGTCTTACAACGTTACGTATCATTCGTGCTTTCGTTGCATATTCTAATGTCATTAATGTTTCACGATAATGTTCCGATGTTGGATTTATATGTGCTAAAAATATTGTTTTTGAATTGCCACCTAATGAATCTTTTAGTAAATATGTTAATTTACTATCGCGATATGGAGCCAACCATAAATCCGTATTGCTATTTGATAATGTCATCAATACATTAGATAAACATGATAAAGATAAGTTAATCGCTTGCCTTTCTTTCAACTCTTGACCACTTGTACTAGTCACGGATAATCGATCGCTACCAGCTAAATCAACAATATGAAATTTAGAGCGACTTACTATCGTATTATCATGCAAAGATTTTGTTACATAAAATGTAACGATTGCATGTGATCGAGAAGATGCTTTATTATTACAATGTCTTGCACTGTTACCTTTTTTAATTTGTAAAATACCTTGTTCTGCAGAAACAATATTTGTACGTAACGAATCGGTCCCAGTCAACGTTATACCATTTCGACCTTTATCATGCAATTCAATAGTACCATGCCGATTATTGTTATTACTACTATCATCGTCCTCGTTCATATATAATAAATCTTGAAAACGATTATTGTATAATTCAACATATCCAATGGATACATCATATGTCACATTTGCAGAGGCACGATCTTTCATACCAAGAAATAGATCTGATACAATGCGTGGCAATATGCCACTACATTTTGTATTGCCCATAATTGTATAGGTTTTTCCCGTACCAGTAGCACCATATGCAAGTATGGTTGCGTTGAAACCATCTAAAACAGAATTCACTAATGGTTGAACTTTTTCATATATTAAATTTTGAGAAACATTACTTGTTAATGTATTACTAATAACTGAATCAAAATGAAATGCCTTTGGTTTTGGACGTTGTGGTGTTCTCCATGGTGTGCCACGACCATGCGATGATGAATAACGTTTTCTCGTTGATGCAGGTGCAATACCATCCTTTGGTGCTCTTAATGTTAAACCTTTTGATGATTGATGAACTGTAACTAAATTTTCATCAATATTATCATTATTTGTATTATTATTAGGTAATATGCGTACAATCAATTCTACAGGAGCATGGATACTTGTTGTTTTTGTCTCAAGAATAGCATTATTTTGCACTTGATATTGTGAGCTATTGTACCTATTTTCATTTGTATTATCGTCGTTACCAATAGTGTTGTGGTTGTGGCGAAATGGTGACGAATGGGTTGTTGTCCCTTGCAATGGATTTGGCAACGACGTAGAAGAAAAGGATGATACATAGTTGAAATTATTGTCGTTATTGTTGTTTGGTATTTGATTAATTTTTGAAAATAAACGATTTGGTTCACCTGTTGTTATTGAATTGATATTATTGTTTGCTGAAGGCGAACCAATCAAGTTATTTGTCGTTGTATTTGACCCAAATAAGTTTTTGCTGTTATTTGTATTGTTTGACATAGATAACAAGTCTTTACCTATAAATGCTAATAACTTTTGTTCGTGTTGTTGTTGTTGTTGTTGTTGTTGCGAAATACTACTACCCTTTTTACTATTTTTATTTTTGTTGATTAATTCAACTAAACTTTGTGGTTTATACTTTGTACCTTTGTCATCTTTTAATAAAGAGGAAAACGATGATTTCATGATTAGAATAATTTGTTTTTATTATTGTAAATCTTTCTATCTTTTTGATTGAAATCCAATGTAATTATGGTTCTTTGTTATATATATGTTTTGCTATACCTCCACTCTTTCACTGTATATTTATCTCTATTTCTTGTATAAAATTTCAAAATGTATAAAAGTAGTAGAATAATAATAGTAGTAGTAAATGTACATATGATTACTACTTCAGCTACATTAATATGTGCATATCATAAAGCTATTACGAAGTTGTATAAAGAAAGACGTAATAAATGTAAATTACAGTACAACATTAGTATACGGAATAATAGGAGAGCTAATAACGGTTTTAACACTACATTATCATTACAAATCACGTTAGGGACACTGATATACTGCCAACTGCGTATGTTTTTCAACAACCAAAGAAACCGGCCTTGGAACTAATTTGTATTCAAAGATCAATAATATTACCATACTAATTACATATTAACAAAAACATGCACCCAATAACGTCCATATATATAACTTAGATATACTATAGTAACAGAGAATGTAGATATACAAAGTAGAAAGAACAATATATATATATATACATAGCAAGCAATCATTCATTTATATTTATATATTCACAAATATATCAATACAATTTCCTTCAAAAATGTCATCCAGACGACGTAAACCATTATATCCAAATGCATGGGGATCCGGTACAAAACCATTCGAAGCAACATATAAAGTATTTTCTGTTAGTTCCTGTGGAAGGGACGATTTAGAAGCTGGGGATAAAGTTATATTGCCAGAAGCAGCATTTCGTGAGGTATCTAGATTGCGTTTGGAGTTTCCATTAATGATGCATGTAAAAAGCGTTAAGAAAGCAGGACCACGTTCCCAGGCAAAAAAATATAATCAATTTTGCGGTGTGTTAGAGTTTAGTGCACCAGCTGGTGTTGCACATATGCCGTTATGGATGATTAAAAGCTTAGGTTTACGTGAAGGTGGACGTGTTGCATTTAAGTCAGTTAAAAATCTACCAAAAGGTGAACTTGCTAAGTTTCAGCCTCATCAAAAGGAATTTATTGATTTTGCAGCTGCGTTAGGAGTTAGAAACGTGTTAGAACTAGCAATGCAGCATTATTCAGCATTATCTGTTGGGCAAACAATTATCATTCAATATGGTAGAGACAAATATGAACTGGATGTTGTTGAGTTACAACCTCGCAAATCGATATCTTTATATGGGACGGTAGATTTAAAAGTAGAATTTGCACCATGGGACGGGCCTCGTATTCTTGATTTACCACCTGCTGAAGATGAAGAGTCAATCGGTGAAAACAATCCAGTATTAAAACCTAGACAACCAAATTCCAGAAAGCCAAGTAGCACTAGAAGACCCGTACGTAAAAATTCAAGGGAGGAACGACGTAGTAATAGTAATAATATTAAAAATAGCAATAGTAGGACAACACCGACAAAAAATCGTAAAGCAAGCAATAACACCAGTAACCCTAAAAAAAGCAGTAGGACACCAGTTGGCAGCAGAACAAATAGTAGTCGACCAAGAGAAGGTGCAAATGGTATGAATTCTAAAGTAAGGCCAAAGAATGGATCTATGGCCAATAACAGCAGCAGAAAACCTTTAAATGAAACGACGAGTAGAACCAATTCACGTAGTAACAATAACAATGCAAAAGAGAATAAAGCATGGGAGCAAGGAAACAATAACAATACACTGAAAAAATCAGAATCGTCTAATACATTGAATCGTAAAAATAAACTAGCAAAATTTAAGAAAAGAAATTTAGCTGGGTTAAAAACTGCTGGCAATGACAATGGCAGTACTGCTACAGCAACAAATGAAAAGATGGCATCATCTACACCTCCTGCACCTGTATTGAAAAAAAATACAATGACAAGCGTTGACCCACCTACATCATCATCTACAAATACAAGTACTAGTAACAACGACACATCCACTGAAAAAGAGCAACCTAAAATGGCTTTCGCAGGTACAGGTAATGTATTAAGTAGTGGGGCTAAAGTAGTTTCAACACCAAAACCAATTGTAGCTGCTACTACTAATACTACCTCTAGTAGTAGTAGTAGTAATAATAATAATGATGATGTCAAAGATGATGAGGAAAAAGGTGAAACGGAGGCATTTGCTGGCAAAGGCAAAGTTCTTGGTGGTACTGTTTCTAAACCGGCAGCATCAGTGCCATGGGCTGATTTACATCGCCAACGCCATCAAAGACATATGGAACGTAAAAAAAAAGAACAAGCTCAAAAAGAAAAAGAAGAAGCTGAAAAACGCCAAAAGGAGCAAGCACATTTTGCAAAAATAAAAGAAACACTACAAGCGGAAGCACGTGAACGTGAACTTGCTGCTGCGGAGAAAAAAGCTTTACTTGATGCTCAACGGGCTGAGTTAGAGAGTAAAGTAGAAGATAAATTGATTCGTGACCAATTGATTAAAAAGAAAAGAGAGGAAAGAATTGCAAAAAAAAAACAGTTAGCACAAGAAAAGAAAGACGCTGAATTAGCAAAACAGCTACAAGAGGAAATGGAAGGTGGTAGGGCGAAATCACCTGTCGCTGTTGGTAGTGCAGCACGTGCTGTTAGGAAATCCAAAAAAACAGCACCCAAGAGATTTAAATAAAAAAAAGCAATTATTTTTAAAGTACAAAAAAAAACGTGTGTGAGAAGAAGAAAGTTAATCGTGCGGCGGGGGATGTATGTCCGTATAAAAACATGTAAAAATTAAAAGAGAGAATGAGTAGATATGCATAATGATATATGATAATTAATTTACGCATATATATGATATATATTATGAGAATATTCTCTTATTCAAAAAAATAAAAATAAAATTTTTAAAAATATATAAATAATATTTAATACTTATACGTGTAATAAAAAATTTTAAATATAGTCTGCTGCCAAAACCTATTGTTGAATCAGACTGTCGTTGACAATCACATATTCAGCGCAACTAAAACCAAGTTTAAAAAGATACAAAAGTTGCCATGAAGATGCGAGTGCCACCAGTACGTCCACTGATTCAAAAATAGTCTCTTTCGCAGTTGACACGTTAGGTAACTTCTGTTCTGTTTCCATCATCTTAAATTAAAAGAGCTTGCAAAAGTGAAATTTAAAAAGACTCCAGGATCGAAAGAATCCAGGGAGCCAGCTGCCTCGAATTGGGTTAAAAACACATGTCGAGACATTCAAACAGCGGTTATTAAGACGTGCGCCTATAATAATCGTTATGCATTTAAAATGTGCATTTGATGAGAAATACAATGAATTGTACCCTGGTACAATTTATTCCCCACCCTCTTCATATTTTCATCAATGATAGGTTGATTAACATCTATTTACCTCATCGGTAAATTTCTGTTATGGAAATTATCGACACATCTTGTGAGATAGATATTAATATTGGTTCAGTCACTGTATTCTTTTTGAGAGTAAGGAATTGTCATGAGTAGGAATAAAAAATTAAAATTACGGCGTACATTTACTTTATAAAAATTTTAATGTGCGTGTACGAACTTCTCGTATTTTTATATTTTAGGTGTGTGCCCTCTTTCTCCCTCCTCACATTTTTATGATACCAGGTATTCATTAAAAAATACGTATAAAATATTTGTATTACACGGAGTATATTTAACATAAAAAAATGAATTGGATTTTCTCTTTTCTGTAATTGGAACACACCTTGATCATACTTCAATTTTCTTCTTATATATATCATGCACGTAGTAAATTTTCTATTATAAAACAGTACACCCATGTACGTTCTATGCTTTCTTTAATTGCATTCCAATATGTCTCCTTGTTTTAATGTCATTTTACATATCTGTATCATAGTTCTCATTTTTTTATAATTTATTTATTTCTTTTTATTATTTATTTTATTATTATTAATTTTTGTATTTGATTTATTTTCTTTTCTTTTATTTAATTGTTATTCTCTTTTCATGTTTCAAATCTTTTACACTATTTATTATTATCTGTATATATATCTATATATCTATATACGTTTACCTAATTTCTTTTCTCTCTTTTTAGGTTTGTTTGTTATATTAAATTAAATGTTTCGCATTTCTATTTTCTTCAATATCTTTTTACTAATTCTTTAATTACATTTAATTATCTTTTTCATTTTTCATCATTTTCTCTGATCGAATCCTATTCCTTTATATTTTATTGTTCAGGTAAAAGTCCCATCATGCAATAAACTTTGTGATGTGTACAAGTCACACGATCACTTTACATAATTTGTTGGAACCCACTGCCACTTTGTTGCTCAATTCTAGCCAAGATGTGACGCGCATATGTGCTCTTCTTTAAATAGAAAGCATGTTCACTAACAACAGAGTATACTTCATCCTTTTGATCCCTTGTACAACAATCCAACATCTTTTGAACAACAAAATTTGCATATGGATCACGCATCATACATACAATAGCAGGTTTTTCACCAATTGAACTTTCTACTGTGACATTTTCCCTTAATATATTCTCTATTAACATATGTTTTTCTTGGTTTGGTGCATTCTTTAAACATTGTTCGACTAGATGGCTTGCAAATTTGTGCATACTGTACCTAACGACATTGGTACGAACGTAAGTACAAGCAGCTGCACGCTGATCTTCTGAGCCATGCTGCAATACATATTGCAAAACGAAGTTACCATGACGATTAAATGCAAGCTCTTCAAATTGTTGGACAAGTTTCAAAGAAATATCATCAATCATACGAACAAATTCACCAGTACCAACACTTGATCGTGGATCATGACGCACTTCGGAACATGTGGCAATACAACGTTGTAACAAATGACACCCATATTGATGTTTAGCAAGGGACATGATGTTTGTTCTGGCCAATGCATGTGCAATGAACATGACTTTGTCACATGGCATGAAACGTAAACATTTTTGCAATACATGTGTAGCATTGCTATCACATGCGCATGCAGGAATCTGATTTTTCAATTCGTTTTCAAGCATTGTCACTAAATGCTCGTGATCTGAATATTCAATCGCTGCTTGCAACACACGACAACCATTCACATTTTGTGCTAGTAACAATATATTTCCACGCATAGCTTCTGTCATGCCACGACATAATTCTACGCTACATTCCTCATACATCTTTTTCACGACATAATTGCCGCATTTGTTCAACATCAATTCCACTCCTTGGCCTACAATTTCAGAGTAAATAATGTCCATTTCATCTTTATCAGCAACTTCTATTCTGTGTTGTAAAAAGCGCGTTGCGCGTCGATCTCTGGCAAACATTGCAATATGACCTTTGATTTCATCAATGGTCCATTCTCTACCAGATTTATCCATTTTGAATTTGTCTAAAACAGTTGATCCACCATTTAACGAATTAGGCGAAGAGTTGTAATCTTCACGGTCGCGCTCTAAACGATCCATACGGTCCATGCCGCTGTTGCTCCTTGGAGAATCCATATTGTGATGGCGACCATTACGTCGATCATTATGGCCATTTGAATGTCGATAACTGTTGTTCCCAGGACTGCCGCCAGGACTTGAGCCATTCCTACGATCGTCGTATTTATTGTTGCGACGATTTCTTCCACGGCGTTGCGTTTGAAATTCAAACGAATCTGACCTATCACCCTTACCATGATTGTTATAATGATTGTTGCTGTGTCTTGAACTTCGTTGCGTCTCCCAACCGCCTGGCGTCCTTGAATTGCGCGTATTACCTCTCCCACCTGGTGGTGTGCGCGGCGCTTGTTGGTGATGGTTGTTTACATTGTTACCATTGCCCCATGCTCCTTGCTGCCTTCCATTGCGTCTTGGTGGAGTATATGCATTTGGGCTGCTGTTATTTTTATTCACATTATGTTGCGTTGCAATTGGTGAACTTGGTGTTGCAAAATTCATTTTATTCCCATCCGTTCCAAGCAATGGTTTCCTTTGTGATTGTACAGGCGATACTGAAGGAAATGGCGCTGCATTTTGCTGCCGTTGTTGTTGTTGTTGTTGCTGCTGCTGCGTTTGCGGATAGGATGACGCTAAATTATTGTTATTACCACCATTGTTATTGTACGATGACTTCAAATTTAGCGTTAAGCCATGATTGCCATTATTACTATTATTGTTAACATTGTTGTTTCCTGGCCATGCATTATTGTTGTTGTTGTTGTTATTATTACCGTAAGAGCGATTATTTTGCTGCCCATTACCACGTCCTGGATAGCTATAACTCATCGGATTGCGATTGTTGGTATTGTTATTAACGTTTTGTTCTGGATTTCTTTGCGTTATTCTTAAAAGTTCTTGTTGTGCATTAGCACCACCATTGTTGAAAAAATTATTATTCTCTATTGTATTAGCAGAGGAACCATTATTCCCACGCCATGCATTGTTTGTGACATTGTTTAATGTGCTATTGCCACGAACGTTTGCATTTCGTTGACCACCATATGCATTATTATTCCCTTGTTGTTGCTGCTGTTGATAAAACATTTGCGTCAAATCCGATTGGTCCGATCTTCCATCTGAACCACCACCTCTATTATTAGGGTTCAAACCACTACTTAAACCAACTGGTGAAGTATTTAAAAACGAATTCTCAAAAACAATTGGCGAGGATGATGGTGCTCTATATCCGGACGATGTTAATGACGGTGGAGTTGATGATAACGGCGCTTGGTCTTCTTGATAATTATTGCGACTAGCATTACTTTTATTCACTGGTGGATATGACGCATAATTATCTACAATACCAAGGGAACGTGTAAATTCTTGATTTAAAATATTCATATTAGTTGTATCATCATTTACAGTACTATTCGGTGGTGTAGCAGATGCATTGTTATTATAGTCATAATTTGGCAAATTGCTGCTGCTTGTAGTATCATTTGCGCTGCCATAGCCTGGTGGTGCAGATCTTTTCTGTTGTTGTTGGTTTTGTGCTGCTAAATACATCACAAAAGGTTACAATTTCTTTGCACGGAAGGGAAGGGGGGGGAAGGGTATATACTACTGTAAAATGAGGTAATTTTCAGTATAGTAAATATATATATGTAAATTCTATATCTTTTATCTAAATGATATATCTTTACAAATATATATATATATATACGTATATATGTGTATTTGTGTCTGTACTAAGTATCTGATATCTTTTAATTTACAAATGAGATATATCTATAAAATGTATACAAGTCTATTTACGTATATGTATATCTAATTATGTAGGTCGATCGAAAGAAAAGAACCCAGGTATAATAATATATATAAAATAGTATAGTATTCCCATTGTATTCCAGTATTCACAACTCTTCATTCTGTAAAATAGATGTACATATAGATGGGTCGGTGGAAAGTAATGATGCTATTTCCATCTTAAATTGTTATAAAATCTTTTTTCAGCAATTTGGTGCAATCCAGGCAATCTGGCATATAAATTACAATGGAATAGTATTATATTGATTTTATTGGATCTTAAATATATAACTTGATCACCAAAAAAAAGATTTTAGATAGGAACAGCATTGTAGCCACACCCTTCGCTTTTTCCAGCCTTTAAAAATTTTACCTCTTTCCGCGCGAAATTTATATCATATAAATATATACTATATAGTCTATTTAGTAGATTACATCCTTTAATCTCCCTATTATAGTTACCTTCAATTGAAAAAATGAAAAATCTGGGGTTATTATAGAGTTATAGATTATAGATTATAGATCCAATTTTCCTTAGGCACACCAGGCCCAGCAGGCACACACAGTCTGATAGTGCTAGTTACATGTATTATTTCAATTGTTGTGCACTTGTTGCGATATAATATAATGTATCTATAACTAATTTATTCAAAAATTTTCACATCATCAAAAAATATCCAAATAATATAATTAGAATAATAGCAACAATACAAAGTTATTAGTATACCACAGAGTAATAATTGTTGTAAATACTCTGTATAATAATATAATATAGGCAACATAGATTAGCAAGTGCATTATTATTATTAAATATATATATAATATTTATCACATTAATTATTGCACTATCTAATGCAGTAATACCAGTATAATATATAATAACAAACATTAATCACATTATACATAAATAATAAATACAATACTATATGCACAATTGACAAAAAAAGAAATAAAACCCAACTGTCAATACGTACATAAACATCGAGAAATTTTACATATAACACCACAACCAAACACTATGCAATTCAATTCAATATCAGATTTATATTCAAAATTATCATTAAAAGAAGTCAAACGTGCATTGCAACAAACAGAAAGTAAAGCTAAAAATGCAAATGATAAATTAATGTCTTTGGTAGCAACGCGTTACCCAGATTTATTACAAGTTGCGGATATGGTAGATGATATGGCAGAATCACAAACGGAATCTATGGAAAATATCGTTTCAATACAAAATGCTTGTAGTCATATACCTAGCTTTAATATAAATGAAACACGTGAAATAATTAAAAAAAGACGTCGTAAAAAATTACTTGTAAAACAAAACCAAATAAAATCAGCACAAATCATACAACAAATGTTTAGAATATATATTGCAAAAAAGACATTACACCAAGCCAAAATAAATAAATTGAAATTGATTGAATTGGAAAAAAAACAAAATGAAGCATCTAGCACATTAAGTAAAACATGGAAAATGTATAAATATAAAAAAAAAAAAAAATTAGAAAGTATACGAAAAGAAAAAACAAAATTAATTCAAAGTTTATTAAATCATTGGGTGAATGAAGAATCATGGACATATGATGATGATGCCTGGTTATGTCAACGTCCTATATCTACTAAAGAAATTGAAGATGGTGTCCAAGTTCATTTTCCATCATGCGCAAGTGCACGATTATTTGTTGCATTACATACTATGGTAACAACGTCTATTGGTAATGATGCTATTGATTTAATGCTTTATTTTAATCAAATTATTGAAAAAACAACAAGTTCATTAGCACGTTATCAATTATTATTTGATATGAGGTTTGCTGGAATGGATGCAAAACATACTAGACAAATTGTAGATTTACTGGATCCAATTGACCACACTTTAATGGATGGACTTGTGAATAAAGCAGTAAAAAATGCATTGAAGAAATCCAAACGGTTGTTATTACTAGGACCCAATAACAACAACAATAATAAAAATAATATATTAAATCATGATAAATCCATGTACGATGATGATGATAATAATAATGGTAGTAGAGGAAGAACATTATCTACTGGTGAATTAAATAATGAAGAAGTAGATCAATTAACAAGAGCTATACCATGTCCCCGTTTTCCTATTGCTGCATTAAGGCAATTGCCATTGTCACAACGTAAGAAGAAATCAGGATCATTATCAACACCAACCTCATTAATACAACAAGCTCGACGAAAGACATCAGATAATAATAGAGCGAGTAATGAAAAAAATGCTAGTGGTGGATGGTGGTGGTGAGAAAACAAACGAAGCTTTCAAGTATATTTTACGAGCGTAAAAATTTTTATTATTACTTCGTACGAAGTTCGTATATTTTATAATACATATTTTATTTTAAATAAAAAATAGAGAGATATTTTACAAAATACTACATGCTATACTATTTATTTGCCCACCACCTTTTCGTCTTAATGATATTGAATTCTGAAATACAATTAACATTGCCGTCATATTATCTTTTGATCCTAAATTTAAACAATGATCTAATAATTGATTGACAACGTTTTCTATGTGATCTGCATCTATTTCATTACGCGTGCCACGAAATTTACGTCTAATTCGATTTCTAACAAAAGTGCATGCTTCTTGATTAGACATAACATCCCAAATACCATCACATGCTAATATTAAAAATTCATCTTCCACATCATCTCGATTTTTTTCAAAAATTTCTGGTGAAGCAGATACTAAAAATTTATTTGGTGGTTTATTTGTATCTTTGAAATTAAAATCTCCCAATGCTCTGGAAACTGCTAAAATTCCATTGACACGGCCATTCATCACGTGCCCGCCATTTTCTTCAATACGTTTTTTTTCGTTTTTTAAATTTGGTTTGTGATCATGGGTTGTTAATGGTATTGCTCTTCCTTTTCTACATAATACAACCCTTGAATCGCCAGCCCAACCCGTTACAAATTTGTTTTCATCATATATACATACACAGGCTGTCGTTCCTGCATTTTTTTGGGCATTTGTTTTAGCTTCTTCAAAAATTGAACGGTCTATATTTAAAAAGCTTTCTTTAATTAATTCTGCAAAAAAAGTGTCACTTGAAAGGGCAGACGAAGATTTATTGGACGATAATTCTTTCATGGATTTGACAAGGTGTTTTTTCAAAAATTTAGCTGCAAAAGTACCACCATGGCCATCGAAAACACCAAAAATGCCGTTCGCTTTTGCTGGAAAAGCAGTTTTTACAATATGTTCATCTTCCTGTTCGGCACGCCAACCTTGCATATTTGATACTGCATAGACAACATCATGAAAAGTACCTGACTCAACCTCTTTTTTTGTTATCGGTGAATACATGTATTATATACTTTTGTACTTCTGGATTTGTATAATCAAATACATAAATAATACCTAACTCGTTTTCCCATTCAGGATTGAAATATCCAATTACATTTGTGCATTTATATAATAATGGGGTACAACTGATATAATAAATATGTGATGTGTTTTAGTGTTCCAGGTGTTCGCCACAACATAAACAGTACATAGTATCCATATTAATAGTAGATATAACAGGTGTATAATATTAGGGCTAAAAAATGCTTATAACAGATTTTGTTGCACCCCCCTGGCACCCCATTTACATCATTTTTTTATCTTGCTCCTCCTTTCTTCGAAATACCAGGTGGTGGTATACTTATATATATGTCATATATAATAATATTAATATTATGTGAAAAAAAAAAAAAGTAAAAGTAGTGGCTTTTTTTTGGTTGAATGTATACAGAGAATATAAAGATAGGAAATATTAATACGTTTACAAATGTAACAAAACATTTCTATTTATCAATAATTATCGACACCAAAATCGATATATTTATATTATTATCATACCAATATGCCAAACAACGCAGTACTAACCCTATCTTGGGTAATATGTACATCCACTACATTGTCAGTCTTTTTAATGTTTGCATTTCATCATCACGTTGTATGGAACGCACCATTTTCGTCCGCGTCTGAAAACAATAATAATAACAATCTTGTAAAAATAGTCTCTTTAATTGACAATGATAATGTAAATAATAATGTACAAAAATTGATTGAACAACTGCTCAAAGAATACTATGATCTGGGGAAACCATTGCTTATTAAAGGTGGTGTAAAACATTGGCCTGCTTTTAATAATTGGAATTCATTTGATTATTTATTAACAACGGTTGGTTCGAAAACAGAAGTAGTTTTACAAACGGATGTAACAGAGCAACGAGCAAATCCATTTGTAGCAACAACTTTTCAAGCTTTTACAGATTGGTTAAAGAAATACCCTACATTGAAAGAGACAACAGAATATAAGGAACGAGTAGGCGCTACATATTACATTGCAGAAGAATTTGATTTTTTAGAAAAATATTCACAATTATACAAAGATATGATTAATTTGACTGATTTTGATTTTTTTAAAAATAATTTAAACATGGTTGGTGGCGATGATAATCATACTATAAACTATGGTTTTGAAACGGCATTTTGGATGGGTGGTGCAGGTGCAAAAACTGGTTGGCATTACGATTATGATTATTCGTTTAATGTCTTATGTCATTTAAAAGGGGAAAAACAATTTTATATAGCCAAACCAATAGCGACACAATTTTTATATCCATCTTCCAAGTTTGATCCTGGTGCTATTTTATCATCTGTAAATTTTTGGTCACCTGATTTGGAAGAATATCCAAAATATGCAAATATACAATTTGAAGAAATAAAATTAGATGCTGGTGATATGTTTTTTATACCTGCTGGTTATTGGCACGCAGTGGAAAGCAAATCGCATTCAATAAGTGTTTCCATACGTTTAATGCCGCGATATTTATGGATTGTAAATTCAATCGATCGTTTATGGGAAATGTTTTATTTATTAGGATGGTATGAACCAAGTGAAGGTACAGTCGTTCGGGCAAAAACAATTCAAGTAGCGTCATTGTAAAAAAATCATTATATTAATAATATATTATATCATAATTTATCATATGCGAGTAAATTATATATATATATATATAAAAAAAATACGAACCTCCGTACGCGAGTACGTTTCGACGTTTCGTACGAGTTCGTAAAAAATTATGCGTCGTGTATAAAATTAAATATATATGCATATTATTATGATACGAGAGTCTGAGATATGATATCATATGTATTTTTTTATTTTAATTTTTATATATATTTATATATATATAAAGATAAGCGTAGCGAGGTGTTTCCTCTGGAGTATCTTCTTTCTCTTACTTCATAATGAAATCGTCTAAATCGTCTAAACAACGATTGATAATTTTACATCCTTCTTTAATTTCATCTTCATTAATAATTAATGGTGGTGTACAATGAACGTGATGTCCTCGCATTAATGTAACCAAACCTTCCTCTTTAAAACGTTCTTTTAAAAATTGTACACCTGGATGAACTTCATGCATGTTCATTAAAAAATTACCATCCTTACCGGCAAGATCAAACCCAGCACCTAAACCAACTACACGTGCTTGTTTCACGGATGGATGTAAATCAACAATTTTAGCTAATTCATGTTCCATTACTTTTTCCATTTTTTGAACATGGCCAACAATATCATTATCAATAGTATATTTCAAAGTTTCATATGCAACTGCACAGCATACAGGGTGAGCAAAATATGTGGAACCATATCCTAATGGATTTGTACGAAAATAATTGAAAATATCATCAGACATTCCAACTCCACTTAATGGTAAATAGGCAGAAGTAACACCTTTTGCAAATGAAATCATATCTGGCATGACACCATCAAAATGTTGAAATCCAAACATTTTTCCAGTACGACCAAAGCCATTCATAACTTCATCTGAAATTAATAATATTCCATATTCATCACATAATGCACGTACACCTTGCATGAACGATGTTGGTGTCTTTAACCATCCATTTGCACCGGTAACTGCTTCTAATACAATCGCAGCAATAGTATGCGAGCCTTCGAATAAAATTTGATCATGCAATGCATTTAAACATTTTTCACTTGCTTTTTCTACATCCTCATCCCATTTATAATGTAATGGAAATGGCTCTACCATTTTCACAAAACCAGATGCAGTTCCATCAACAAACCAATTGCGTTGATCACCTGTCATTGCTAATGAGGACGTACTACCACCATGGTAAGAACGAGGGCGGCTCATGATTTTTGGCCTTCCTGTGTATCTTCTTGCAGCACGTATTGCACATTCATTTGCTTCGGAGCCACCACTAGCGAAAAAGAAACCATTTATATCGCCTGGTACCATTTCACTTAATAAATTTGCTAAACGTGCACGTGGATTATTTATTGCTAAGTCACCATATACAAATGCAACATTTTCCATTTGTTTTGAGGCTGCATTTTGTATTTGCTCTGGTACAGTATGACCAAGGTTAGAGCACACAGCGCCTGCACTCCAGTCGATGTATTTTTTCCCATCCTTGTCGTAAAAATATACACCTTCTGCACGTTCTACTTGCACTGCTAAAGCATGGATTGGGTCTGACGCACCCCAAGAATATACAGAGTTATCAACTATAGCTTTATCTATCTCATCTGCACCCCAATCTTCTTTATGATGTTTAGCCATATCTACAGTGACTGAACTATTATCCATAGCACGAAATTCAGGCATTTTTGAACCAGGTGCATTTGGCTTAAAAGATTGATCAAGTGGTGGTGGTTGATAATCTGCTAACGGTTCTGAAGATCGAAACCTTGTTTGTCCTAAAATTGTTGTTGTTTGTTTATTGATATTATTTTTCATAATATGTTTCATTACAACATTTTGTTTTTGTATTGTATTTCGTAATAACATGATATATATATTTATGCGTGTTTATAATTATACACTTGTTTGTATATTTTCTTTCAATTTATCTACACTCTACCTGTACATTTAGTTTAATGATATATATATATATATATGTAAAAGGTTTGTTTTCTTTTCCATTATTGCCCATCCATTTTACATATATGCATAACCTCTTCTTTTTGTGTTGTTTTTCGCTCCTCACAATGCCAGAATGCCACAACTCAACACAAAGCACCAAATGTTGAACAACAATGTATATATGTTGATGTTGCCTATCAAAATCCTTAACTAATACCTATAGAGGTAGCTAACTCTATACTATCTACACTCTGTATATAGCCCAGCTAGCATTATAGTAAGGATGTGCTTCTGTATACAATAGACGACTACGTGCTGTACCAGTTTTACCAGCTTGCTCTTAGGTTTGCCACACACAGGCTACACACAGGCTTCCGCGTGCCTTCTGTGCTTCTGTGTGTGCTTTACTGTATCCATACAGTAGCTTCTGTGCTTCTGTGCTTTCCCAACTGATATAGGTGTTGTCGTTTACTGTACACGTATTTGTACTTGTTTGGATCTCTTGACGACTCCATCTAAATCTATTGTGGTATACCCCTACAAAATTATTTGTATCATGTACTATTGAAACTATGACTATGTATCTTCTGGTCAAGGATATAATCTCCAACATCACGTATCGCTTGCCCGGCTTGCTATGCAACCTGCAACCTATCATCTCTTTTTTTCTTGGTGATACTATATACCTGGTATATAGTACCTGGTATACAAAACATGGAGTACTGTATAAATATATATGGATGTATGGCCAAAAAAAAATAAATTATAATGATTGGACAGCTGTAAACAGAAATGTAGCGAACAAATATAAATATAGACAATATACAATATACAATATAATAACAAAGAAATATGAGTACAACAGAAGTAGTAAACAATAATGACGACATGGTTCCAACTACTACGGATTTAAATAATTTTAAAGGTGGTTCAACATCTTCTGAATCATTCCAAGCTCCTGAAAATATTGATGATATATTAAAAGAAAATAGTAAAGGTATATTTACATGCTCAAATATTCCTGGTGCAAAATTTAATAATGCACAATTGCCATTCATTGGTGGCGCTGAAATCCAAAATGACGATGATTTGCCACCATATGCAACGGACAACTTGTATAAAGAAGAGGAATATGTTGAATTCGCGAAAAGAATAGATGAACATATTAATAGTAAATATGAGAACAATGATGTTATGGTTATTAAAAGAAGGCAAGAAATATGGATAAAATTTTTTCATTATTATGGTGGCAAGAAGTCAGCTTTATCTCGTTTTTTATGCGCCCGGGAAGGCCAAGTAGACAAAGCGATGGAAATGATTATATCGTGTGTTGAATTTAGAGAAGAGAATGATGTGGCAAATATTTTAGTTGAAAATGATAGCAGAAATGATATTGTCAAATATATTAGACAACACTGGACTGCAACTGTTTTTGGATTAACATATGACGGTAGTCCAGTTCAATACCACCATTTGCGAAATATTGATGTTGGGCAATTATGTGCTCCTGGAGAAAACAATTTACGTATTTTTTACTTATGGTGGATGGAAAATTGTTTACAAGTTCAACGTGCTGGGCATAAAGCAAAAAGAGATGGTAAAGGTCCTATGTGTCAAAGTATTGAAATTTATGATTTTAAAAGCGTCAGTCTATGGACGATGACGTATAATATTTTTGGTTTGCGTATATTTAGTCGTGCATTAGATGTAGGACAAGATAATTATCCAGAAAATCTACGAAAAGCATTTATAATTAATGCCCCTACAATAGTAACAATACTTTGGTCAATTGTATTGAAAACACTATCAGAAAGAACAAAAAGTAAAATTTCTTTAACTAGTCATGATAATAGGGAAGGATTGAGAGAGTTTGTAGATGATGCAACCATTGACAAAATGTTTTCTATGTAAAAAAATATGAGATCATAATGCATATATGACCCGGTTTATGCAACTAATCTGATGAGCTGAGCTGTGCGAGGTGAGAGAGAGAGAGACCTTTTCTGTGGCCGTATTGGCGTAATTTGTATTGTGGTATTGTCAAATAGTGCACGAGGTTTGATAGTAAAATATGTGTAATTTGTACTTATTAGTATACTAATTTTATTTATTAACTGCACGCCCCCACGCCCCCTCTCTCAAATGTCATATAATAATAAATGCATATGAATTTTTACTACAAAATATCACCATCAATACCATCATCATCCACAATTTGCCGATATGAAGAATCTCTACTACCATCACCACCTTGAATATTATTGCTAGTATCAAGGAATAAAGAAGCTGGTGTTTGTTGCTTACCACCATTGCTATAAAAAATAAAAAAACTTAAAAACAATGTTGATAATCCAAAGATAACAACCAATGATATCAATAATATGTTATTACCATGAGAAGGAATATCAGATGGACAATTATTACCATTGTTTTTATCACTTGCAAAATTATATGTATCACAGTAATCAGGCATCATTGGTCCAATATACAAGCTTCCACGTCTGACCGTTTTGCAACGAAATTCGGCTAATCGAATCCTCGCATTATTAATATCAAATGCAGAGCTATCGCCAATAGACCATAATCGCTCTGCAACTGCATTGCCTCTTTGGAATATTCGGTTTTCAATATTTGTGAAATCAGCATTTTCATCCCAACTGCTAATTTCACCACCAATAACATTATTGCCAAAATTCATATTATAAATATAATCATACATATCTGTCCATGTAGATTGATACATCCAATGGCCAGTTGCTTTATCCTTAAACACTGGTCCTAATGGAGATTGGCGGTCCATATATGCGCCAAAGCTAACAATTATATCATGACCATCCCTAGTTGCATTTTCTAAATCATCGAAACTTTTCCATAAATTAACTACCGCCTCTTTATGTTCATCTAACGATCCAGCATCATACGCTTCTTCCCACAAGATTGGTAAACGTTTTTTTTCATTGACTACATAATTTAATATTTTTTTAGTAAACCATGCTTGCAATTTAGAGACGGACCCAATCTCTTTATGCTCCTTTGCAAACTTGACGATTCTTGGTATAGAGTTCCAACATTTTGGCATGACTTCATCACCTCCTAAATGAATATATGGATCTTGAAATAAATCTAATATTTCAGATAGTAACTTCGTTACAATTTGATCAATGTTCTCTTGAGTAACATCCATACTGATAACATTAATAGCTCTTTCCATAACACCACCACTATTTCCTTCCACATAATCAAAGCAATGTGTAATTACATTTTCCATACTTTTTGAAAACCCCCAACTTGCTGTATGGCCTGGTAAATCAAATTCAGGTACCAACCGTATTCCACGTTCAAGGCTATATTGTATTAAATTTTTAATTTGATCTTGTGTATAAATTAGCTTTGGATATGAATAGGAGCCATATTTCGCAAGGTCAGGGAAAATATGAGAATCATATGGAAAACTTTGAGAATCAACTATGTGCCAATGTAAAACATTTAATTTAACAAATGCCATAGTTTCAATAACTTTTTCGATCGATTCAATATCAAAATAATGCCTCGCCGTATCTAATAAGACACCACGCCATTTAAATCTTGGAGCGTCTTCGATTTCAATAGGTAAATTAGGTAAAAGAAAACCTTCGCCGGTATAAACAATAAGTTGTGATAATGTTTCTAACCCTCTTAAGGCACCAACCCAGGTTAGGGCTTCTAATGTACCACTTTCTGTATCTAAATTCAAAGTATAATCTTCTTCCATACTACCCAACGTATCTGCACGTACAGTACCATCTGTATTTTTTATAACAATGTTTAAAGTATTAAAAAATGGAGTGTTATCGTTAACATTTGAAAGAAATTTCAAAGCAGGATTAGTTGTGTTAACTAAAGGCGGTAATTTCACCTTTAAATATGGTAGTGTTTCGCCAACCTTAATATTATTTGTCATGCTATCAAAAACTCTTTTCGCACCACTCGTCACAACCGACGTAACCGAAATATGGCAACCTTCTGCAATATTTATGTTAATGTTTGCAGGTTTGACACGAGAAATGGTTTTAAAATGTCGTTTTATTGATTTTGGTTTTGGAGTGACGCTTGGATATGTTGCTGTCGAAAAGGTTGCGTCAACATGATAAAATATGGAATGTATCAATATTATAAATATTGTTAATTTTATGGAAAATGGCATGCTATATTCTTGATTTATTTGGATTTTATTCAATCGTGCAATATTTAGTTTCCGTATGTATATTATATTATCTATATCATATTATCCGATATATTGAATATATATAATTTAGAATATATTATATATATATATAGAATAATGGCAGTTGTTGTTTAAAAGTTGTGTGTGCTGCTGGTGTGCCAGTGTGCCAGTGTGCAACCAAATCTGCACATCTGGCAATCTGGCAATCATCCTGGCAATCCAGCAATCCAGCAATCCATAATCTAAATCTGGCAATCTATAATATGGTGATTCTCATTTAGATTAACAATTATTGTACTTAGATATATGGTATTTTCCTAACGATAGAGGATCGCTTTAAAAAATAAAAGAAGATTAGGCGGCAATAGGCGGCAGTCAGTGCAGTGCCAGAGTGCATAATTGCTAATTGCCATACAGTAGCACCATAGTTATAGTACTGTAGCATCATAGAAGATATAGATAGAAAGATAATAATTGAAATAATATAAATATGGAAGTAAAAATTTGTACCGCCGTAAAAGATATATAATTTAAAAAAAGAAGAATGTCATAACATCCGGACATATATACCAGCATCATCAATAACATTATTTTATCTATCCAATGCAATTCATCAATTAGCACAAACAAACAAAAACAATAAGACAATGTCGTCCTTGTCTGGAATATCATATTTAAGTAAACTAGTAAAAAATTTAGCAAAAAGGAAACCAAAGTATTTAAATTCTGAAAAACGAGCATCTGTATGTTTAATTTTAAGGCTTCAAGAAAATTCAAATAATAGTTATAATTATAATAATGATAATAATAATAGTAATAATGGAATAATAGATAATAACATGTATGATTTATATGATAAAAATGAAAAAAAAATCATCCTTGATGACAACAATTTTGATCACTTTAACGAACTGGAATGTTTGTTTATTAAACGTGCTATCATTCAACAAGATCCGTGGTCTGGCCAAGTCGCTTTACCTGGTGGTAAACAAGAAGAACAAGATAATAACTCCGATTATAATACTGCAGTTAGGGAAACTCACGAAGAAATAGGTATTGATTTAACAAATCAAGATAATTTTCATTATTTAGGCCAATTAGATGATCGCCAAATTACTGGGCGGGGTAAAGTTATTAAAGGTTTTGCAATGATACCACACATATTTTTGCAAACGCCCGGTCATACAAGGCCGAAAGTGAAACGTGAAAAAGCTGAAGTAGCAGGCGTTCGTTGGGTAGATGTTGATATTTTTAATGAAAATAATATACAATGGGATTTAATTCAAAGACAAAATTATAAGGGCTTTACATATTTATTTCCATCCATAGATCTACCAAAAGAAGGCGATGTAACAAAGACGGATCATTTGAATTTTCATTTGTGGGGATTGACATTTGGTGTGATATCAGATTTAATATCTTTAATGGGTAATCCTAGTATCAACAATCAACAATATAAACAAAGCAATAAAGATGATAATAAGGAAGAACCATATTCGGATGCAGAATTAAAAGAAATCAAAAATGTTACGTAAAAAAAGAACCGGGATCTAGATATTACTCCCTATGAAGTAGAGTGTCTGGAGTGTGCAATTTATTTTTCGTCTTGCGTGTGTGTACGAATTTTTTACATGCGTTGACGTAAAAATATAATGTATATATACGAAGAGTATATATATAATAATATATATGGACAATATCATATTATGATATTGTCCATCTTTCAGTTTAGTGAGATAGATATATTATTGCCTCAGTTATTGTATTCTTTCTGGGGGAGAGTACGTTTTCGTACAGTATATTTTATGAGGGAATGATTATCATCCTGGAGAGTAAATTTAAAAATTTAAGTTATGTCTATGCATCATATATATATAATAATTAATGTACGAGTAACATATAATATATGATTTTTAATATATATATAAAATATCGGTCTTTGCCACAACCGTGCACTTCAAGATCTTTATCCGGATAGTTACCGGTTGTTGTTCACAACAGGATCTTTCACATCGACAACCTCACCGTTTTCGAAT
>JACKZZ010000895.1_pt1 | contig 24092 bp, 13 predicted proteins | sample 8027871 | NCBI WGS metagenome assembly JACKZZ01 (sample SAMN15724774, study PRJNA655200) | protist metagenome | isolation source: fluorescence activated cell sorting (FACS) single amplified genomes of... | place: USA: West Boothbay Harbor, Gulf of Maine | collected 2000-07-19 | reverse complement strand
TAAATAAACAACTATTTACCGCAACCTATCTATCTACTTCGTAATAATTCTCTTATCTGTCCATATTAATGTACAGGCGGGGTGGATTTACAAAATTCATAGGCCAGCCGAGATCCGCCCGCAGCCCCATTGCTCGTAGAGAAACACCAAGAGTAGACAAGCTTTGCCAATCGTTACGGATATCAACAACAACATTTCCCCTGCCTGATTTAGCATACAGTCCAATATCACTAAATAGACCGAAAGTGCCCCATTTCCCTACTAACCCATCTAAATATAAATCAGTTTTTATAGCGGCATACCCTGCAACTTTGTCACCAGATCCAGCTCCCCCTCCCCCCTCCATCCCAGACCATCCGCGAAGGACCCGTGAACTAGCCAAGTTAGTTCCATGGAACAAGGACAATGTTCCACGACCATATGCCTCGGATACCTTCGCTTGTAACGTTCCTATCACATTTACTGTTGTCGTCGATTTAAATTTAGATGATCTTGCAGTTTCAGTAGTAGTAGTAGTGGTTCCTATCACATTTATATTTCTTGCTAGAACAGAGCCTATCTTGCTGCTGCTAGAAAATAAATCCCTAACACTTCTCCTATTATTACTTTTTTTATGAAAATCGTTGTTGTTGTTGTTGTTAAATTTTCGATGGAAAAAAATAGATGGTGCCGATAAGAAAGGTTTCAATTTCCTAGTTACAATTGATATTGGTATTGGTGTCCATTGAGGTGGATTATATGTAATTTCTCCAATCGCACGAGAGATTTTCGCATCTAAACCAAACACAGCATATGGCAAGTATTCCTTCTTTCTATCATTTTTTCCATCATTAATCGTTGATATTCCTTGATTTACCGACAACTTCACATGAGCATCAGTACTATCAGAAGTATCATCAAATGTTGAAAAGTGAAGATTTGTTTCTGTTCCTTCCAAAGTAAATATTTTATTACTGATGACGGCACCACTTCCACTCAATGTGCTTTCTTCTTCACCTTTATCATTATCCATCATCGTCATCATCAAATTATTATTATTGACATTTTTATTATCATCAGTAAACCATTTTCCCCACCATTCGCGATTCGCCCAAGAAATTCCTGGTGGTGAAGAATCTGTAACAATGCGCGTGCGGTATGGCTCAAATGTGCATTTAACTCCTATGATAGGTTTACTAGTAGGAGTAGTAGGAGTAGTAGGAGTAGTAGGAGTAGTAGGAGTAGAGATAATCCATTCATCTCTGAAACGGAGATACGACTTCCTAATCATAGTCTTTAGTGTTAATATATCAGAAGATGGTGATGATGATGAATCACATGAATCAAATGAATCAAATGAGTTCGAATCAAACAATGAATGATCCTCTTCAAAACCCGCCGATATCTTACTATTGCTTGCTTTTCTCAAAGTAGTATCACCCCACTTAATAGATAACGATGGAGGCGAATCAATAGATCCTTCTTGATGGACATCCTTCTTAGATAGATTTATATCCAATGATTGTGCCATTCCATTGAAATTTCGATCTTGGTATGCTATTCCACCTGCAATCTCCGGTTTGTCGAAAGAAGCGCCAATACTCAATTCAGGAGAGATTTGCTTGGAAGGGAGCTCTTCTCCACTCACGTCAAGAAAGATCTCACCACTCGAAGGATCTGTCTTACCTGTTGCTTTCAGCTTACGGAAAAGACCACAATTTTGTAACTCTTTCCATTTCCGAAGGTCCAAAGAAAAAGGAAGGCCAGGACGTAAATCAAGAACTCGTGAGAAAAACTCCTCTCTTGTTCGAATGCGAGAAGAAAACGGCGATTTCGCTAATGTCGTGAAAGATATAGTGCCATTCTTTGAATATTGTGGTCGAACTCGGCGAATTCCATCTACTCTGACAGGTCTTGAAGATGTACGTAGAAATGAAGCAGGTTTGACGTATGATGGAGATAATGAGTGATCGACTTTCCCCCCAAATCGCTTTGTGCACTCCACAGAGAAGACTAGTAGGAAAAAAAACAAATATTGTAAGATTTTCATCATGAATTCCTTGATAAAGGTTCAAATTATTAAAAAATAAAAAATAAAAGACAAAGAAACTCAGGTGAGCTCTTAATAATTAGTAATTAGAGAGAAGGAAGGGCCGATTTCATAATTGCTACCCTTTAGAATGTTTTCTCGAGGGATAACTCGTGTAATTCGGTCTCATTTTCCTCAAATAGGGATTCGGCGTTGTTTCGGTGCCGTTCCTGGTGCTGAATTTCATCAAATAAAGATGCCACATATGATGGATAGCTTGCAAGGCTCTGTTGACAAGGTAAGGGTCAATATTGACTGATTTTTTTGACCCTTAGTATATCTTTTTATCCATTGAAAATTTCTATTCAATTCATTCATTTATATTGATTTCTAACTCAATCAAATCAATTTGCTTATTATTTATCATTTTAATGTACAAAAGTGGGTGAAAGGTATTGGTGATGAAGTTGTAGGTAGTGATATAATCTGTGAGGTTACTTTAGATGATTTGACGATTGGAATCGAAGCTCATTTTGATGGTGTCCTCGCTACGATCGAAGCAAGTGAAGGGAGTGTAATAGATGTTGGTAAAACATTAGCTACTGTTGCTCCTTCTATTGAAGAGTATGAATCATTTATGGCTCTTACTCTTGAGCATAATAGTAGTAGTAGTAATAGTAATAGTAATAGTAATAATGCTGTTAATTCAATGGCGGGAGAAGTAATGGCAAAATCGAATAATAGTAATAGTAATAATCCAGCTGCACAGGAAATTTTGGTTCAAAAGGTTATTGTCGAACTTGAGAAGAAGATATCTGATTCAACAGTACCTCATTCAGATTCAGAAGGAGATAGTATAGTAGACACACCATTTCCTATTATCCTTCGTCATGTGAAGCATTTGATTCAAAATGGTACTATTGATGAAAACAGTGAATTCTGTTCCGATTTAAGGAGATTAATACGAAAGGAAAACAAATTCATACGTGTCACATTCGATGCTTCATTTGAAGGTGAAGTCTTTAATGAAGAAAGCTTTGATAATAAATTCTTTTTACAAGGAGCAGCCGATATTATTGAAGATATGAAAGAAGCTGATGCTGCTTCGACGAAGTAAGAAATAGAAAATGAAATAATAAAAAGTTGAGTGGTACGAATAATGAGACGATCGGAATGCTTGTAACTTTATTTAAACTATATAGTAGATTGGTTGTAGAGGAATTTATATTATTTAAAAAAAAAAAAAAAAGTGTGGTGGGCGTCCTAACATTTTCTGCTGACACATCCTCAACACTTTCATTCGCACTCCCAGGGCGTCTTCTATTCTTTCTTTTGTTAGCAAGCTCATCAATTGGCATCTTTTGTTTACTTTATTTGGAAAAGTTTTGTGGAACCTTTAAGGTTTTCGGCGGCGCCGTCGACGGCACCGTCCAATTTGTGACGACCCCACATTCACGGGGAAATGGACCCCCATGGACCCGCGGTTTTTGGATGAGGGCCCCCTTAATCCAAACACTCTTCTCGAAGTCAGTGGGAGAGAAAGGTAAAATAGTCTAGTATTTCTTTACTCTGAGGGAATGTCAAGTGCTGTATCTTCCTTTTCTGATTCACAATCTCAGATTGTGAAGAAAACTGATGAATCAATGCTAGAAAAGATGAAATCTCGCCTCACTTTGACAAGTTTGTCTGAGAATATGTTGATTGAGAATATCATTGAGCCTTACTTGACGGTCGCTGATATAATTTGCTTTGAAGTTGTATTTAAAATGAAAATCCTTGACAAACTTCGCAGTATTCACTTAGGTTCTATCAAAGTTACAGATATTGTTGTTATTCATCTCACAGATCGATGTAATAATTTGAAAATGTTTGATTTATCTGACAAGCCGCTTATAACTGATAAGTCCCTACATGCTATACAACATCGTATGGAACATTTGGAGATGCTTAACTTGCAATATTGTGAAAATGTGACAGATGAAGGTATCGCCGTGCTTTCTCGGGGTCTCCCTGGTCTTTTAATGATAAATTTGGATGATTGTCATGCTATATCTGATTTAGGAATCATCTCACTTTGTCATAGTTGCCATTCTTTACAAAGTTTGGATTTGTCAGGATGTCAGAGGATAACAGATGCTGCTATTGAAGTCATTGTAATGACAAATCCAAGTCTCAAGATATTACATTTGAATAGATGCACTCGTATTACTGATTTTAGTTTACAACTGATAGGGATGGGATTACAGGAATTAGTATCTTTGAGTTTATCTTCTGTGTCTCATATTACTGATAATGGTATGTCATATATTTCTGCTGGTTGTAATTCAATAGCTCGATTGAATATTTCTTATTGTTGGAATGTCACATATGATTGTTTCGTGAAATTATGTACGCAATGCCCATTATTAATGTCAATCATTGTATACGATTGTACTGTTTTCGATAATCCTGTCAACAATCGTGAATTAGAAAATGCCGTAGAAAGTGCTTTTTGTCGTGAAAGTGATTCAATAGATGAAAATGAAGATGAAAATGAAGATGAAGACAAAAGTGAGTGATTGAGGGGATTTAATCATTTTATATAGTATGTACCCAGTTTTTACTTCTTTGATTTTAATTAATCCCAACATAATAATGAAACAACACATAACTTCTTCCGGCTTTTAAGACTAAATAAATACAGCACACGAAATTCATTTTTAATCTCTAATTGTACTTTAGACTCACTTGAATCGATTTCGACATTTTGACGGGATTTTTTTTACCAATATAAATATACCCAGTGAGCGCAGCAACTTTAAAAAATAGAATTTCTCTTGTTATAAAATAATAAATAAAAATACAATATAATTTTAGAAAAATATACCCAAAACTCACATATCCACAACTACCAACTATCTATACAATGTTGTGTGGATCTCACCAGTCTCGTGTGTTTTGTGGGAAAGAACTCCAGCAACAGCTGGTAAACCTGATGTGGATGATTTGTGTTTTTTAACTCGTGCAAACAATTTGTTCGAAGTTTCTGAGACTTCTTCTCCTTCTTGAACTTGACGATCAACAATTTCATATTCATCTTCAGAATCAACAGCAGCATTTGGGTCTGCATCTTTTGCAGCTTCTGACGCCGCTTTTTTCGCTTTCAATTTTTCTTTCGCACTATGCACACCTCGTTTTTGGTGAATCGTGGCAGCCAGATGTTCGAGGTGGTGATCTTCAACTCCGTCACTCCCTCCTTCATGCTGTTTAAGAACTAAATCTGCAAGATTCACATGTCTTGCATTATAGTCAGCTTGTACCTTTAATCGTTCAAGAATAAAACCTTTAAATTCGTCACTTTCGTCAATATGCGCTTGAGCGCTGTCACCAAGAGTAACATTCCAAGCCAAAGCAGGTGGAATTGGCTTACGAGTCAGTTTAAGTCTTCTAACTCTTATTTTGTCACCTTCAACGGCTTTAACTCTTTCGGTTAGAACAACTTTGAAAACATCAACAAATTCTACTTGAGCTTTCAATTTCGAAATAATTTCAAGTTCGCGCCTTTCAAATTCCCTTACTTCTGACGGTAATACCACTCGTTTACTTCCTTCAGATTTTTCTTCATTAAGTTTTGATAATTGACCTGTCAAATACTTATATTGATCTTTCAATAATGAAAACACATCAAGGCCATCTACATTTAGCATTAAAGGATCAACACCGTATTCAATTAATTTCTTTGCAACATGAAAAGCTCCGCGTCGTACAGCTAATTGTGCAAAGGAATCTCCAGGTACAGCAATTTCAATTAAAGCAGTACCATATTTAGCTACTGTTATTAGATTTGAATCTACTTGTTTCCATTCTACAGTTGTTAAAAGCGCAGGATCGCCAAGAGATCGTTCGTTATCAGCAAGAACTTGACCTTGTTTCAAAAATTGATTAGAAGAATGAAACCCATAGTCTCCAATAGAATAAACTGCACCATACCCTCCACCAATTACAACAGCGCTAGGATCTGCCAAGACACTTGCCATTGCATGATCCACAATCTCTACATCATCTTTATCAAAAGAGTCAAATAATTGCTTCGCCCATAAACTATCGAGTTTCTGACCAATATAACCCTTTGAGGTCTTAAACATTTTCCCATCTATAAACCCACGAAACAATAGATCCTTTTTGTCCTTTCCATCGTCTTCTTTACCAAGTAAACCTTTCACCATTGATGAAACTCCTCTTACCTTTGGTAGCAGCTTTGATGACGGTGTCTGGCTACTAGCACCAGATGCTACACTCACATCATCATTCATGGTGTATTTATAGGCCTTTTCAGAATGATTTATTGATAGGTTTCACTCATAGATCATTTATCCGGGCCTAGGCGGTCAATTTTCTAACTTTATTGCAGTTTTGACAAAAATTGGCCACCAAGTAACACACATCAAATCAGCAAATTTAAAGCACTTGCAAAAGCGGGGGGGGAAGGGCATGGATTCTCTCCTTGGTGGTGATTTAAACTCGACTATAGAGGCTATCGAACATGATATCGCTACTGAGTATACAACGAATCCCGAAAAGTCCGTCGGTAAGTCGAATATTGCCGCCTTAAACTTCCTGATCGATATGAATCGTAAAGCTATACGATCAGCGGAAGAAGCAATTGAATTGGATAACTGCAATCTTCGGGCATATATAATACTTGGAAAAGTTCAATTAAAACTTGGGAAAGCGGATAAAGCACTGAATGTATGGGAACGAGGAATAGAAATGGCAAGACAAAATTCAAAGAAATGCCATGATATGGTTCTTGCTCTTGAACTTATTTCTCTTGTAGAAGATCAAAAGAGAAAATTACCATCTGAACCTCAAAGTCCAATAAGTCGCCTTTTTAGCGTTTTGAGTATTGGTGATAGTACCAGTAGTAGTAGTGGTACAAATGCAGTCACTGCAGCTTCTTCCTCCTCTTCCTCTTCCTCCTCTTCTTCTTCGTCTTCAACAACAATCAAGGCACCCCAAGTGCCACCACCAAGCGCAAGCCATGTTTCAAAAGAATCACCGAAAACGCCCACTGTCGTCATACCTAATATTAGCTCTAGCTCTTTTAGTGCTAGTGCTAGTGCTAGTGTGGATAGTAGTGAACAAATGCGGATTAAAGCAATTCTTAAACAAATATATACGAATTATATTGGAATAGGCGAAGGACAAGTGTCTACCGAGTTACTTGCACAAGTACGGTTCAAGTTATCACACGCTACCGGTGAAGCATTAATTGATGATCTCATTGCTGTAGGTTATCTTCATGTGAACACCGGTAAATTAGAAGTAGCGCAAGAGCTTTTCAACTTTTTATTAAAGTATAATTCTCGCATTGTCGGTGCGCATTTAGGTCTTGGTTCTTGTTGTGCTATGCTAGGGCAGTTAGATGATGCGATTGCTTCATTCACTAATGTTATAGTAATTGATGGTAGTATCGCTGATGCATGGAAAAGACGTGGACAAACTAGATCAGCGAGAGGGCTGTATCAAGATGCTCAAGCTGATTTTACAAGAGCATTAGAAATGGGTGCGGACGCGGATACATATACACAAAAGGGAATGCTTAATATTGAATTGAAGAACTATGTGAAAGGTTTGGTTAATTTTGAACTCGCTTTCCAACATGGTGAAAACAATTCATCTGTTTTAAATTATCTCGGTGTGTGTCACGGTCAAACTGGTAATTGGCAAGAAGCTCTAAAATTCTATAATTTGGCCTTAACAGCGGATGATACGAATTTGGATGCAAAAATAAACTATGCACAAATGTTAAAAGAGGTCGGTAAATGGAAAGAGTCTATTGATGCCTTTCAAAATGCAGAAAGACTCATACGTTCACGAGATGTCCAACTACTTGCTAATTGGGGAAGTGGTTCTATTTTAGCAGTTCAAACTTTAGCACAAAATAAAACTAGTTTTGCTTGTAGTAGTAGCGGCAGTGGCGACTTTTTAAAAGCGGCAGTTCTAGATATTATCGCAGGTAAAGGTAATAATGATGCTAGTAGCCTTACAACTGCAAATGTGAAAGAAGCTGCATCTGTATTTTCTTTTCGGGCGTTTTTATGGTATTCTCTTGGTTCTCCTGCTCGTGCGCTTGCTGATTTATGTTATGCTTTATCAATAAGACCACACGAAAAACCTTATATCTCCCAGGCGGCTTGTTGTATGCAGGCAATCGGTCGGTATTCACTTGCCATGATGCTGTGGGATTTGATCTTATCTATAGACTCTTCTCATACATGTTGGTATCAAAGAAACATATCTCTTGTACAATTGAAATCTCTAAACACTCCTAAATACAATTGGGATATGGACAAAGATATACCTTCCGATTGGAAGGATGGATGGTGTAAACGCAGTGCTGCTCCTAAAAATGCTAGTGACGTGTCTGTATCTGTAACCGCACAAACTTCTACTATACGAGATATTATTGTAATTGAACTTACCCCGAAAATGAAGAATTTAGTTGCAACGTCTGACAGTCTTGCTACCTTTTGCCAATTAGATACACCTGGATTTCTCCCTAACTCTCGCCAACATCGACAGTTCGGCTTGTCTGTTTTAGATATGTACAGTGCAATTTGTGCTAGTGCTCGCGGTGAGAGTATTACTTCTCCAACAAAAGCGGTTAGTAAGGGAAAGAAAGAAGTAGAATCAAAAAAACTTACTCTTCCTTGGCGCTTTTTGATTGGAATTGCGGTGAAATGGCGACAGGTATCTGAACCAAATGACCCCGTTTGGTTTATTGATCAAATGCCGAAAAAGGAATTTGCAAACGGATATGGTTTACAAACACCAATCATTAATGGACAACTGAAAACAATACGGTATTTTTCATACTTTGAAAAGGCTTTTGTGTTGCTTTTGCGGTTATTATTGTCTACTGGTATATATTGGAATGCCTCATCACAACAGTCAAAACTCTCCGAAAAACAGAAAAATGATCTTACAATGATTGTAGAAGCAGTCGGTGTGCCTATTTTGCGCGATCCAGATAGTCTGCAATATTGTAGTACACAAAGCGGAATATGCTCAGCACGTAAACCGACTGTTAGTGATGTAGCTGATGTTTATGGTATAATAAAAGAAGATTTCTATGTTATTACACCTTGTTATGGACTGCAAAAAGACGTCATCTGTGAAGGAACTCGATTGACATTGACCACGAAAGACCCTTGCGGTTGGGAATTTACTATTCGTACTCCGGGGACTCCACTTCGATTTCAAATACTGGGACAAGAGATGCAATCGGCTATAGATGCATGTATGCAAGCTGCTGTTGCAAATACAACTGCCAAGGCTTCTATTTCAGTGGAGGATTATACTGATGATGAGTTATCGTTAAGTCCGACTGAATTACTTTGTGTCGACGCTTCTCTTCGCGCTTTTCACATATGGGTGAACTTTGCACCTCTCTCCCGTGGAACAGCTGCATGTGGGTACGCATTGCTAATGGCTCTCGTCTTGCATTCGACAGGAAAAGGTAAGTAGATAATCTCCCCTTTCCTTTGTTTTTTTTTTATTATTATTCTTTTCTTTTTCTTTATCTATTTACTCTACTACGCAAACATTGGTCGAGGGAGCCTTCTGAACACACAGGTTGTTTAGTGCTCCTCAGTCCTCTTCTCCCGGACACTTGCAATATTTAGGGGAATGTCTACACTCATCGCAAGAGAACTTTACTATCTTTTGCGACCTTGATGAGCCCCATATCCACATATTATCCCATCTTATTTTTTCATTCTTCTTATTCCAAATTTATGTTTCAATAATTTATTTATTTTTCCTTTTCTCACTCACCTCACTTACTCTATTTTTTCTATTCTGTTCTATTCTATTTCTGTAGTCTTCAAGGGTTCTCTTCCAACTGGAGTACAGCTTGACTGGGAAGCCATCTTTGAATGTGATGTTGACCTATTTGTAAAACGCTCCATAGCTCTACTTTCTTTATGGTCTTGGGAGCAGCATACTAGTGCGAGTGGCATTGCTGTCAAACCTCTCCTCTCTCTCGCAGATATTGAGCTGCATATGAAAGACGATGTTTCTACGGCCCGAGATATGCTCGTGGCTGTTCTCGCTACCTCGATTCCTTAATTATTACTTTTAAACCATCATCGTATCATATATAGTGCAGCTTTATTTTTTTGTAACCTCGAAGTAGGTACCTTTTGTTTTGAACATTTCCACAAGTACATCATCTACTTTTTTAAATTATTTCGTAATACCTCGTAAAACAAAATTACTATCTTCTACGAAGTATATATTTTTACTTCGAAGTATTTCATTTCTAATTATACGCACGGGATTTATTAAAAACTGACATGAGATTTTAGCTTTAGACCCATTCCAGGAATAGTTCGATCTAACTCAACCGACCCCCCAGAACCATACCTAAACCCACCAGTGAACACTTTGGATTCTTCTGATACTAAAAGACTGCCATCTAAATCGCTTCCTCCATCAGCGAGAGGGGCTAGAACTGCTGTTTGGGTCGAGTTGAGGTTAGATCCTACCATGCAGCCAAGCCAAACTTTCAGACCAGCGCTTTTCGCATCAGTAATAGCTCGCAATGCGGCGCGATACCCACCGACTTTCTCCATTTTAATATTCACCCCATTGACATATGGTGATAGCAAAGGTATATCTAAATGCGTTCTCATACTTTCATCTGCATAAACATCAATACCAAGTGCATTTATAGACTCTTTGACGTGAACCCATTGCAATAAATCATCATCTTCCTCATCTTTTTTCTTTCCGGTAACAGCAATAGCAGCGGCAGCTCTGAATACTAGGTCAACAGGAAATGGTTGTTCGACCATCTTTATTCGTTGATGGTACTTAGGAAGCAGTTGTTCGCTCATTTGTAGTGATAAAGAGGCTGACCAAGCGCAGTTCGCATCAATACTCCACCACCTGCAGGTACTGCCTTCATCGTCAAGAACAGTGCTATTACTACTACTATTGCTACTGCTACTACTACTCGAACTATTCAAAGATTCTAGGATTGCCGCACAGCGCTCAGCATCCCCATCAAGTTTGATTTTCAGGTGAGGAGTATGCTCAGCCCCAAATACCGCTGACGTTACCATTTCATTAATGTCAGAATTCAAGGCTGCTGTGTAGAATGAACAGTGTTGGGGGTTATGTGACGCAATTTCTTGCGTCCCTAAGATAAGTTTAGCAACAGATATGCCTAGTTGCTCAGCTAATAGTGTTGTTACTGCCACTTCTATCATAGATGATGCTGCGCGGGCATATGGTTGAGATTTTAAGGAACTTGAGTCGAGTACTGATAATAAAGTCCCAAAAAGTCGAATAGATTCTACTTCAGCTGTCGTGGTTGGAGAACAAAAACGTAGATTAGGGTAACTGAATTCAGGTGTATGCATAAGCACTTGTTTCATTAAGGTTGTAAGATCTACAGACGATGAAGATGATGATGAACATGATGAATCTTTGATGTGTAAATCTAATTGTGTAACAAAGTCTTCCAAGAAGATTTGGATATCAGTCAAGTCTGCTTCATACACAAACTCTTTCTTAGGTGGTAGCCCAACCTCGGCATATACCTCAACATCGCCATGTTGTAGACGGAGCAATCCATTGAGCCGAGATGTGGAGGTAGAGTGAGATGTTCCAAACGCAGTCCTTAATTTGATTTCATATGCGTGCAGACTAATTCGAAAAGTAGAAATACCGAAAGTAAAGCTCTTATCGACAAGCGAAGCTCCGATAGACATTACACACTACTAAAATGGGGTGATTCGGGGAAATATCCAATCCAAAGGTGATCCCGAATTGGTGACTAGTGAATGCCATGGAATGCCGAAATCCATGGCCATGGGAATGGGAGGGTCTTGCAATTCCCGAAGATTTGCTGACGAAACATCTTACCTATTTGTAGGAATATCGTCTTTTGAAAGCATGTCAGGAGCTGAAGTAATTAGAGACCCATTGAAGAATAAAGGCTTGTCCTTCAGTTCTGAGGAGCGCAACAAGAAGCGTATCAAGGGTCTTTTTCCTGGTGGATCTCCCATTTCGATGGAGACCAAAGTTGAAAATCTTATTCAGATTCTCCGTAGCAAGGTGTCTGATATCGAGCGTTATGTATTTTTGCATACTGTAATGGACAGCGAAGAAGCTCTTTATTTCGCCGCTCTTCATACTCATCTTAAGGAGCTCATGCCTATTGTTTACACTCCAACAGTGGGTGAAGCTTGCCAAAAATGGGGTAAGCTTAATCGTCAAACTGTGCGTGGCCTTTATCTCACTATTAACGATGCTGGTTCAATCCGATCCATTTTGGATGGTCATCCTTGTCAGGAGATTGATGCTATTGTTTTCACTGACGGTGAACGTATTTTGGGTCTTGGTGATCTTGGTGTCAACGGTATGGGCATACCTGTCGGTAAGTTGGCCTTGTATTCCGCTCTTGCTGGAATTAACCCTCATAAGGTGTTGCCTGTGCAAATTGATGTCGGAACAGACAATAAAGCTCTTTGGGAGGACCCCATGTACGCTGGTTTGAAACAAATGCGTGTTCGTGATTCGACTTATGATGACCTTATTACAGAATTCATCAATGCTTGTAAAGATAAATATGGCCGTCATGTTTTATTGCAGTTTGAGGATTTTGGTAACACAAATGCTTTCCGTTTGTTAGAGAATCATCGTCATACTTCTTTGTGCTTTAATGACGATATTCAGGGCACTGCCTCAGTAGCTTTGGCGGGTCTGATTTCGTCTTTGAAAATCACTTTCCCAGAGAAAAAGGATGCCAGTCTTGGTGATCATGTCTTTTTGTTCTATGGTGCTGGTGAAGCTGGTGTTGGTATTGCTGATCTAGTATGTGATGAAATCGCTGCTAATCTCGGTATTGATATCCATGATGCTAGAAAGAAGGTATGGTTGATGGACTCACAAGGTCTCGTAACAAACCGCCGAATGGCCCCTGATCAAATTGCAAAATTTGCGGAACATAAGAAGCATTATGCACATCCTTGTCCTATGGCTGATCGTGCTACACCAATTAAAACCCTTGAGGAATCTATTTCTATCCTGAAGCCGACTTGCTTGATTGGTGTTTCAGCTCAGCCTCAGACGTTCACTAAGCCTGTTGTTGAAGGTATGGTAACTTCATGTACTGGACGTACCGCTGGTCCTGTGATCATGGCTCTAAGTAATCCTACTAGCAAGGCGGAATGTACCGCTGAGCAGTGTTACAATTGGACCAATGGTCATTCTGTCTTTATCTCTGGATCTCCTTTCGATATGGTTACTCTCCCCGATGGGCGTACATTCGAACCTGGACAAGGTAACAATGCTTACATCTTCCCTGGTGTAGGTTTAGGTGCTCTTGCTGTAAAAGCCAATAGTCTTACTGATGAGGACTTCAGAATTGCTGCACGTGCCTTAGCGCATTGCACGACTGACGAATGGCTCGCTCGCGGATCTGCCTATCCTCCTTTAACTCAGATCCAGTCTTGTTCTATCGAGATTGCATGCTTTGTCGCAGAAAATGTCGTCAAGACTGGGCGTTGTGGTCTTGTTGATAAACCTACATCTATGGAAGCTATTAGAAAGCTGTGCGAGGCGAGTGTGTACAATCCTTTTGAGGAATATAAAAATCTCTAGATTTTGTGATTTTTGAAAGGAGATTTGATTGATTGCTTCGGCTTCGATCATAAGAAAAACAATTTTATACATCCACACACAAATGAATAATTCGTGTTATTTTGTATCTTGCTCTGTCCTCGAAATCAACAACTTAGAGATAAAGGTTAACTACAGGTAACTCATAAACAAAACAAAAAGTCAATAACTTCCATTTTTAATAAAATTATTCTTTTTTAGAAGTAATACATTTTAATAAGTCATCCTATATTGAATTAATTTTTACATCGCGTTATATCTTCTTCTTTTTTGAAACATATAACATTTCAGGAAATAGGTGTAGGGGAGAAAGTATAGTGACATCGCCACCAAAGCAAAATTACTACTTCGAAGTACTTGTAATTTTAAAATTCAAAACACGTTGTCTGATTGGACTGGTACGGCTCAGTTATATCATGATTGGGATTCAAAACATCACAAGAGAACCCTTTCAACTTAAGCTTTCTCGCTTTGGCTTGAAGACTAGAATGAGAACGACTAAAGAGACAAGAATAGTATTTACTTGACCTTTTAATAGCAGCACAAGGGTCAGCCTCCGAAGAGAATTCTTCAATACCTTCACGGAGGGCCCTTAACTCATTGGAGCTCCACATCTTTGGCGCTTCTCTAGCAGGAGCAGAAACAGGAGCAGGAGCATAGACAGGAGCAGGGGCAGGAACAGAGACAGGGGCAGGAGCAGGTTCAGGAGTAGAGCGAGGAGGACGTGTATACACTCTATTTCTGTTAATACGTTTACCCCGCTCAGTCGTAGTGGCCAACTTCTCACGCCTCTCTCTTGCTAAACGGATGTAGGCTATCCGTGTCCTTTCCATTTGTCTCCCAAGAAGATTTCGTTCTGGCTCTGGCCCTGGCTCTGGTTCCATGATATGATGGGCATGCGTATCGGAAAAAAAAGTAGGTTTCATTTCCATCTCTCGATTTTTAGCCGCCCTCTTCTCCGTCTCCTCACGAATTCTCATCAATCTTGCTCTTTCCTCGTGTGATAGGTTTTCCTCTATCGCTCGTTCGCATGTTATTCTGCATGTGCAATGTGAGCAGTGGGGTCCGCCAATGTGACAGTTAGGACAGGGTGGGCAGCCGCAATCCACGCCATTATGGGCACCTACCTGACAAAACTGTGCGCAGGTACATTCATCACTTCCACTTCCACTTCGAGAACGAGTATTGCACTTAGTACGCCTAAGGCAAGAATAACAAAATTGTGAAAAGCATAGTGGGCATGAAATGTGGTGGCACCCATGTCCAAAGTAGTGATCAATACCCGTATTGCAAGTAGGACAGCGCTTTATATCTTGTAGAATAGCAGTAGTGGCAGTATCCCTGCCTTGAGTTTCCTTCATTTGATTCTGAACTTGATATTGCTTGCGTTCTTCTGCCCAAGTAATACATTTTTCTTCAGTTTCTTTGTAAATTGCATACATTTCCTTATCAAGATTTGCTTTCAAATCTTGATCACTGTAGTAGGTATCAGAATCGCACCCGTGTCCTTTCAAAGGACAAAATATCTTCGCAGCTCTTGGAATCTGTAGTTCAGCCCCTTCGCTTGTTTTCATCCGAATGTATCCAGACATACATTCACGACATACGGCATGGTTACTAGGACATTTAATGAAATTCTCACAACTGCCTTGTTCACAGACAGCGCGCATGCAGCAAACACCCATTGAAGCTCTAGGTTTATTAAGTGCAGTTGTATCATTATTGGGATTCAAAGCATCACAAGAGAACCCTTTCAACTCTAGCTTTCTCGCTTTGGCTTGAAGACTAGAGCGAGAACGACTAAAGAGAAAACAATTGTACTTACTTGACCTTTTAATAGAAGCACAAGGGTCAGCCTCCGAAGAGAATTCTTCGATACCTTCACGAAGGGCCCTTAACTCATTGGAGGTCCATTCACTCATACTACCACCACCTGATGACTCAGGGGATAAGTGTTCCTTTATTTTTTTTAGGTTTGCGGAAGGTTCAGTTTCGCGACCGCTGCCATGGCCATGGGTGGTCGGAATAAAAAGGGGCCATTACGTTTTTGGCGTAAAATATTTCATCTTCATCTTTCATCTTTCATCTCCAAGATCCCTTCCGGTGCAACTTCCTTTTACACTGGTTTGGATTGGTTATTGTTTATTAAGGTAGCGCTTAAAGTTTTAGGATGGGTACTTCAAGTTCTTCAATGCTGAGCTTGGTGCTTACGGATAATATAAATAATCAATATTGTGCTGGTGATACTGTTAATGGTATCGTTTATTTGAATCTCCGAGGACAGAATCGTGATGTGCAGTCCCTAAATGTAGTTATTCATGGTGAAGAATCAGTGATTGTGCCAACGGCTGAAATACGAGGGGGAATGCGGAAATATTGTCGGAATTTGATAAAAATCGATGTACCCATCCAAAGGTTTCAAAATGCTATCCAACAAGGCCAATATGAATATCCATTTCGTGCTCAATTGCCAAGTACATTACCGAGTTCAATTTCTAAGAAACAAAACAAAAAAGTCATGAAAAAAGTTGGTGTATTTGAAATTCTGTATACTGTCTCGATTAAACTTGTAGTCCCAGGTAAATGGTTTGGATCTGAGAACCTTCAAGATATAAAGGAAATAATCGTCTCACATCGACCTCGAGATACTGTTGCTCAAGAACCTTTACTTATGCATCCTCATACACATGATTTGGAAAGTTTCAAGTGTGTCAATCGTGGTTTCCTTGCCTTTGGTGGTTATATTTCGAATCCGATTGTGCCTGTAGACAATCCTGTAATTAGTTTACGTCTTGCAAGCAATTATTGGTATCCTGTGAAGGGTTTTAATGCTTCTCATTTGCTCACCAAAGTTGTTGTTAGTGTTAGGCAAGATATTATTACGAAAACACACTATGATGATCCAAATCCTAAAATTTCGGGTACTACTATTTACAGCGAAACAGTTGATATTCGTCCGGGCCAAACAGCAACTGAGCAAGATTTACACGTAAACTTTGGGTGTTATAGGCAGCATAAGAATATATACAACAATCTTATGAGAAATAATGTTTTTCATGCACTCATAAATACAGCACCTGGTCCTATGTTTCAGACCGCAGTGGATGCTATTACCACTGTCCGCACATTCAACCTTACCCTTCCATCTATCGATAGGATATTGCATAGTTATATTGGAACATTGATAAATGTACGCCACTACTTAGTAATAACAATCCCTACTGGTTGGTCAGCTAGTGATCATGGTATTGAAGCTAGTATCTATTTCCAACCACCACATGCATCACAAACGATAGGTGATCCAGCTGCTTATGCTGAACAACAGAATTTACAACGCCAACTCAGTGTCGGTTCTACTGAATCAATGCGTTCTGCAATTGTAACTTTGGATATGTCTGAAGCAGATATTGGTGGTTATGCTGTAGATATGGGTGAAATGGGTGATGACGCTCCTTCTCCTATATTTGTAGAAGCTATTTCTTCTGATCCTGCTGAAGTTTACCCCAGGGCTGTGAGTGCAATGAATGTAACAGCTGCTGTGGCTTCAACGGGAGCGCTTGGAGTGCTTGTCATGTCAAATTCGCAGATTTTGAGCAATTTAATTTCTGAAATGGGTCGTAGTGTAGATGATAGAGCTACAATTGCTCGATTTATTTCTGTAAAATCGAATTGTCGTGCATTTATGGATTTAACACCAGAATTGTTTGGCAATATTATAAAAGAAACGAATGAACCTAATGACCAGCCAATCGTAACAAAAGCTATTGTAAATGCTATGATAGAAGTTGGGGTTCGATGTACTGTTGATCATTTAGTCCAGGCTGTGCGAAATGCAGATAATGAAATGAGATCTACCATTGTCAAACAGAATATTGCACAATGTTACAATTTCCCTGCAAATTATCTTGTCATTGAGAAAGAACTTAATGAATATGACAAAGCTATCACGCGGCTATCTGTCTTTGGGGCTCAGGCTAGTGTGGGTCCAAACCCACAGCCGTCTTCTCGTAGGCATGTAGCCCCACCTGGTAGTCTTGCACCCCTTCAAGCCCCATTAATGCCGTCCGCGATGTTACCTACTGTACCGACCTTGCCTGCTGTGCCGACTCATATCCCTGTCCACCCAATACAGTCGGAAACACCTCCGGCTCCTGCTCAAACGCAACAATCCTCAGCTGACAATCATCGTGTTGTGGCCCATGCATCATAAAATTACCGTAGGCCATAATACGATTTATTTAATTTTACATAGTGAACTAATTTTAATCTTCTCAAATTACACCAGGTTAGGTTAGGTTCTCAAATGTATTTTAGTGTACTTCCTAATCGGCCTTTCTCATTCCCTCAAGAAAATGAAATGGCCATGGAATGTATTCCCTGCAAGTCAGGATACTACCAGTCGAAAATGGACTGGCTTTAAAGTTGCATAGAGGGTTTTTATCAATCTGAATATGGAGCTAATAATTGCATTGTATGCCCACTCGGTACTTATGGGAGAGGGGTCGCTTTGTCTAAAGTGGAGGACTGTCAACTGTGCGAAGAAGGCTCCTTTGGTTCTTCTACAATCTTGAGAGAAGAATGCACAGAATGTCCTCCCGGTACGTGGAGCTTCTATGAAAGCAGTATTGAAGAAGACGACTGCACCCCGTGTCCTGCTAGTACATTCACTCCTGGTGGCTGGCCATGCACCGAGTGCTTTCCCGGTACTTTCGAAGACAACGAAGGTAGCATAGTGTGCAAACGGTGCCCCGCAGGCACCATTACCTTCAACAGAGGGGCAACCAAATGTGATCCCATTGCGCAGGTAGGCGAGCTATAAGGCATATCTAATACTATCAAATGTGACCCTTTCTCTACTATCAGCAGTTGCGTTTAACAAGCACTACTAGATAGCTGCGTAGCTTTAAAGTACAAAGTGTATGAAGTAAATTAACAGCTCTATCGTTCCGGAATAGTCTTTTTGTTTATTTTTCATAGTACGGCTTTATTCAAAGTATACTGTAAAGTAAAGAAGTACGAACTTAATTTAATTCTGTTAATTACTGTAGTTATTTAAAATGGTTATCTATCTTTATATCTTATGGAGAAGTTTTTTGGCTTGTCTGGCTTCCTCTAATGAAATTATTCCATCCCAATTTACCATTTTGCTGCCAGTGGGGCTACAACCTCCATCCTCGGTACATTATGGAATTGTGTGCACAACAAATGGACTGCATCCACAGAAGTAGGCCCATCGGGGAAAATAGATGCAAAAGAGGAGGAAGAAGAAGAGGAATGCATCGTATGAGGGGTAGGGTGAGGGAACAAGAATCTAGCTAAGGGGGTGTCTTCACATCTAGTTCGTGTGCCACCTTCATGGAATGCTTCGTTCACTGCTACGATTCGTTGCTGGCTATCAGAAGCAGATTCACGTGCACCACCGGGAATTGAACTTGAACTCGCATCAGCCTCAGCACTAGCAGCACTAATGCGCAGTTGCCCACCTCCATTGATGCAACCTGATGGACACGCCATAACCTCAATAAAATCCAAGTCACATTTCCCGCGTTTGGCTTTAAGGATTATAGACTGGATATTTCGAAATCCATAAGCGCGTCCAAAGCGAAGTTTTCTAGGTCCTGATTCTTGGCCCTCAACCAAAGGTATTGATGATAATATCTCTACTTCTGCAATATCCGCATTTCGGCCTTGCTTATATACTAGTGGTGATGCCCAGGCATCAGTGCTTCCCAGTAAAGTTTCTGAAGCATATCTGGCGATGTGTTCTAGATAACCACCACTGCCGGAATTCATATTCTTTGGTTTCTCTGCTCCGTTCTTTGGGATATCTGCATCCACACTCTCTCCAGCACGAACGAACAACTCCCCATCCTCTGTGCAGCACCGCATCATGTGTTCAACCCATGCATTCGTAGTACTACCACCACTACTACTAGCGCTATCACCTTGCGCACGGGATTGTGGGAGAGTATCTGGGCCTAGACTTTGTAGATACAGCCCCACGTCTCCACTAACTACATCATCCGCACTAGCACTAGCACCAGCACCAGCATCAGCACCAGCACCATCACCATATCCGTCTCTGCTACTTTCGGCAGCTTTATGAATTAATAAATTCCAAACTTCATTTGTCGAAAGTACTAAATCAACTTCACAAGATTCTGATGTTTCATCATAAAAATCAAGACGAGAGCCTTCTAATTTCTTATCGAAGCAAGGCTCAATGCTAACATGGTAAATTTTAGAAGCTTCGATTTGTAATAATTTAGGGCCCAAAATATGTTTGAAAATTGCACCAATTATCTGTTGTGCACTTTTCGTTGTTGCCATGTATGGTAAAGAATGTGGGTGGCTCTTCTCAGCATAACAAACCCAACCTGGACAATTCGAAGAAAACATTGGTAAATTAAATGATTTGTCTTGAATATTGATAACAGGTGGATATACTTCTTCTAAAGGGTTGACTGATACAGAGGCTTGTTTAGAGAACTCACTACCACTACTTTTCTGAGAAGAGCTATAAACATTCCGACGAGTCCTACTAATCGCAGTACTCACCACTGGCGCATCCCACTTCTTTGAATATCCATTCCTATACCTTTGAATGAACTCCTCACGTGCCATGATTAGACTAATATCACCACCCGCTGAGGAGTTACACACAAAGGAGCATCCTAAAACCTTGAAAAATCTAGCTAAATGTAGGAAAACTGTCATACTTGTCCATTTTATTTGAGGTGATGATGGATTTGCTGCTTGTAATTGGGATAACGTATTGGCAAATGATGCACAAGTTTGTGGACTAATTGATACAACTACAGTATCAAATGGGGTAGTTGGATCTTCTTCTTTTTCTTCATCTTCTGCAGTTTGGAAGTGTGGATTCGGGCCAGCACCTTCTGAATCGATTTTTTGCTTATTATCGGCAGACTCGCCAGAACCAGAAGATGATGATGATGATAATAATGAAGAGGCCAGCTCCTCGCTTTCCACACCACAACACTTAGCACGCGTAGCATGAATCATGTCAAGGGTATCAAGTAGCTTCTCATAGCCTTGTTCTTGAATCAGAACTGTTTCCGATGAAGTTACACATCCAGAACACGCCAGACAATCATTTAAACTTATACTCGCCACTTTGCTGCTACTACTGCTACCACTACTACCACTACTACTACTCACCCTAGGTTTAATCAAATCTGGCTCCTTAGACCCATAGTACGATAAGCTCTCGGATGCATCGAATGCAGTTGTGCTAGTGTCCATTTTTAATACCAATTTTTCCGATTTGACTCCGCCTGATGGAACCTCTGCACTTTTCGTCTTACTCGCCTCTATCTTCGATGCAACCAACGGATTTATGCATGCCTGGCTCGGTACGATGAAATCATCAATATTATTTAGGAAAACTGACATGGTCTGACAAAATAGAAGGCTTTTTCGGATGCTTATAATGCTTATAGTAATTTCGTAAAGACTAGCCGTCATATTCGGACCTTTAAAAAAGAATAGTGAAAAAACAAAACAGCTCGCATGCTTCGTGGAATTTCTGATATAGTTAATTTAGCAGCTGACCAGGTCGAGTCCTGGCTCGGTCAGAAGGACTTAGGAGCTTGTATCTTCGAGGATGAGCAGCTTCTTCTACTAGCAGAGATGGAATATGCGATCAAATCTGATCCTAGTCTTGTCCCTCAACTCACTGCTTTAGTACTTGATAGCCTTGATGATAACCCACAACTTGCAAAGGAGTTAGGACAAGCGTTGGCAATTTGGCTTGGTGATGCCACAGGGGCGAAAGAGGACAATTTAGGTCTAGTGTTAAAGCATTGGATGACTGAATGCTTCGATCGTGAGCTTAGACGGTCATCTTGGTTAGGGCATGTCAGTCCAATAAAACCTGTATCCTCATCATCAGCCACGGCAGCTCCTACAGCTGTGTCTTCTTCAGGTGCTGCTGGTGGTAGTGGCAATGGCGAGGAGAAGGAGAAGCGCAGTGATCGAATGATAATGCCTTTTAGATCTGATCATGTTGAATGCTTACTTGTGACGAATTTCTTGAAGACAGTTACGCACTGCACTGGTGTTTTGACCCTTTGGCTCACTCCGGTGTTGCTCTCTCTGGATTCGGATGTTGGTAACGTAATCTTAGATAGTGGTAGTAGCAGTAGTAATAGTAGTAGTAGTAGTAGTAGTAGAAGTCATAGTGTTAGTGGTTATTCCGATTACAGAGAACTTACCACTGATCTTGATGCAGGGCGATCACAAACACACATCCAATCCTCCTCCTCGTTCCCAGCACCGAGCTCGCCTACTTCCCACTCTCCCGCTATTGCAGCTGCTGCTGTTGCAGCTGGTCCACGATCACGGTCCAGTAGTTTAAGTGAAGCTGAGGATACACGAATGAAGAGTCTTTACCCAGAAGATCGACATATAAGCTCGGATGCGGCTACAAGGTATATGTCAGCCATGTTATTTGAGAAAATGAATCAAACATTATCTGAAATTCCTTATAGTATTACGGTTGTTTTTACGTGCAGCCGGATGTTAATACGAAAAGCGGCAACAACAGCAGCGACATCGCCACCTATTAGCCGAGTAGCATCACCTTCGAATATTCGTGATCGTAGTGGTAGTGGTGGTCTACTTAGTGCAAGTGCAGGCACACCACTACCCACTATTCCTTCAGGATCTATCGATATAAGTCGAGTTGGTGAAAAAGAAGAAGGAGAGGGGAAAGTTGTAGACTCGTCAGTACCAGGGGCAGATGCTGATGTAGATGCAGTGGAAGTGGCAGATGAGGAAGTAAAAAGTCTAGAGCCGGATTTAGCTGCAGTTTTAGTGAGTGAAAACCCAACGCCTTTGGATGATAGTACTACTCCTCCTGTTACTCCTGCCGCTAGTTCTTCATCAGCAAATAAGCTTTCCCCATCTCGATTAACTGCTGTTGAAGCAACTGAGAGTCGTCCTGTACAGACTACTGCTAGTTCTTCAAATAGTGGCGATTTATCTCTTTATTTCACCTGTTGTTCATCTCTTCTTTTCTTACGGATGATCGTTCCTGCATTGTTATCACCATCGGCATGGGGTGTACTTCGGTGTTGGTTTACACCTGCTTCTTTACACTATGGGCGGACAATCTTTAGAGGCAAGCCTATGATAACAAGTCCTAAAAGCGGGTCGTGGAAAAGCGGGGATTCGATGTCTGATGAGCCGGTTTGTACTAATGCTGGTGTTTCGGACACTTTTGCTGCTTCTACGGGGAGTGGTGGTGTTGGTGGTGAAAAGACCTCGCCTGCAAAAGTAGTCACACCTGGTAAAAAGTCTGCTGGTCAGCGACTGAGTTCGCTTGGTAATAAGCTATATAGAGGGATATTTAAGTCAAAACCAGTAGAAACGAAGCCTTTGCCGTCCGCAGATGAGGGGAGGCCTTCCATCAATTTTGATGAGTCGTCAGTCGATACGAGAGCTCTTTTTCTGGGTATCACTGGTTCTCGTCCTTCTGCGGCTGCTATGATTATAATTGCACATCTAGTTACCAAATCTATCTCCCAGAATAAAGGGTGGGTGGACGCTTGGGATGAGGATGATGGAGTTAATCTCTCAAGTCGCGATTCTATGGCATCCTTAGATGATGAACCAACGTTTTCTTATGATGAGCGAGATGGTGGGAGTAGAGGACGTTCAACTGCACTTCCTCCCACTTTAAGTGATGTCCAGCGCTTATCTTTGTTACTAGCTGAGGCTATACCATTAGATACAGCTCAGCAATTAGTGGCATCTTTTAATGATCTATCCTATAGTAAAGTTGATCCTAAGGAAGAACAGCGCTTTTCCTCTCCACCAGTAAGGAGGGGGTTACTTGCTGTGGCAAAGGCAATACAGAAAGTAGCCAATGTAAGCTGCTATAGTACCCAGAAAATGCCTGGGGTTGGACAAAGCGATGCTTCACATTCTGACAGTGATTCTGCTAGGGATGTTAGTGGAAGTGGAAAGCCTGCACAATCACCGGAGGATCAGGCATGTGCAAATATCGTTCGGTTATTCTACAATGGAATCGGCGCATCCGCAAGTTCCCAGTATTAAAAAGATTGTATTTCTAATTTGGTTTGAGTTTTTATTTAAGGTTTTCTAACAAAATACATCCGTACAAATGTCATTTTTTATTTAGTTTTCTTTCTTTGCTTTTTTGGACCGTGACTTTGATCGAGTTCGTTTTGGACTTTCCTTTTCTACACCAGCGACCGATGAAGCTTTTGTTTTGGACGGTGTTTTTTTCTCTTTTGGTGTCACTTTAGGGCGTATTAAGAAAATCGCTTGAAGGCCAAGCGATTTTGCCGTCTCATCGGATATTTTTAGGATAATACTATATGTTGCGAGCCCAACGTGAAGAGCCACGGATGGAATAACCAAC
>JACKZZ010015528.1_pt1 | contig 24127 bp, 13 predicted proteins | sample 8027871 | NCBI WGS metagenome assembly JACKZZ01 (sample SAMN15724774, study PRJNA655200) | protist metagenome | isolation source: fluorescence activated cell sorting (FACS) single amplified genomes of... | place: USA: West Boothbay Harbor, Gulf of Maine | collected 2000-07-19 | reverse complement strand
TTCGATTTGAATTTCTTGGAGTGCAGCTGCCATCATTATGTTCAAAACTGCCAGTGTGAGTCTGACTCGCACTTAAAAATTTAGCGGACTCTGAAGCGGAAATCGGAGCTACAGTACCTACAGCCTCAGGTCCACGCCTATCGCCATTAGTCTTGGAATGAAGTTCAGCATGCACACTCTGAGTATCAGCTGCCAAACTCAGTTTCGCCAGAGCAGCGAGTGAAAGCAGTACCATGTTAGAACGCGTCATTGACATTGTTAAACTTAAAGTCAGTTACTGCTTTGTCAGAGCTTTAACCTACTGGTATGGTAGAAACTTATTAAAAGTAAAGCGACTTAAAACGTAGCTTGAGCTTAGAACAAACAATAAAGAGGATTCGGAAAATTTAAAAACTGTAGCCTGTGTAGGTATTGAAATCTGATTCTATAAAATGATAATTACTAAGTAGACTCTGACGGATTTCCAATTATACTATATCCAGTGACAAGGACATCTCACTGCTGAGCGTCGGGGTAAGTGATAAGATCTAATTGTGCGGGTCGTAGACTAGAAATCGTGTTTACGAATGTATACGAATACGAAAAAAACAAAATAAGGAAAAAAGAGCTCAAGACTGGTGGTAGAGAGTATCAAATATGATAGGAAAAAAAAATGCATATCGATTCCGAAAGCCTTTCCAAATTATGATCTGAGTGACTCAAAACGGAAATAGAATAGAATTCGTTGTCATCGGATCGAAACAAAAAAATTCAAAATGACCAAAACCAGATTGAAATTCAAGGCTTGCATAATTGGAACACTCAGCCACACCAGCAACTTGACTTAGACAAAGCAAAAATTGTTGGATGAATCTAATGACAGCATTACTGACAATTAGATTCAATTGCAGCCTGCAGGCTGATGGCAGTGACTCTTAGACTTGAGTCTTGACTCTGAGAGGCAGCAGCTGCTACGATATTAAGTGACAGTGTAACTTGATTGTCACGAGTAACCGAGTAACGAGTTATGGAATTTTTTTCACAAATTCTACCTGAGTGCGTCTTGGTAGATTTCTGTACATAGTAATACATACATACATCATTATGATTCTCTAAAGGGTCAAAATTCAGAGATATCATTGTGATTCTGTCCACATGCCCATTAGTAATCGCGGATTAAGTACAGTTACTTTAACATACTTACTCAAGTACTTACTTACTTAATTACTTGATATGTTCCCAAAACAAGTGTAGCTGCATGGTGAGTTCGACTTGGAATAGCTGTTCATTGAATAAGTCAACAAGAATGTGACTTAGTTTGTAAGTATGTGGCGGTTTTGACTTGTGGGAGAGAATAAGTTTAACTGTTCAACTTCTACTTCAAGTTCACTGATTGGGTCATCTACAGTCTGAGTGTGACTTTAACTTGTTTAAGTTAAAAGTGTTGTAAAATCATCATTCATTTCAAAGTTAATACTACTTACACGTAATTCAAATTACACTGTTCAGAATCAAAACCATCGGTTTTGAACAGATATTGACAACATAAAACGCGATATGTTGCCTTTAAGTCGAATTGCTGCTGATTAAAGAATTACATGCTCTGGTTAAAACACCTGACAATATCGTTGCTGTGACAGTGCAGTGTATTTACTCCCTAAAAAACAGTGACTGTTTGATTGTACAATTTTAACTGGTAGCATATTAACTGGCAGCACTGTTCAACGCTCATGAGTCAACTCTCTGAGTCTATTTAATGTCAAAAAATATCATACCCCCTAAATTTTCGAATCCTCAATCAACCTATCGATAAAACCCAGAGTCTTGACCACGGTCAGTTGGTCCGGCTATTCGTGTGTTTTCAGTAATTACCTATACACGCCTTTTGCCATTATCCTGGCTGTGCTGGCGTCCGTCATTTTACGAGAAGCAAGCTTACTAAAGTCGGCTGTGGTAGTCTTAGAGGGAACGAAAGTCGAGCCATACGTCATTTTGTGAGAAGTAAGATCACTCATCCCGGTTATGGTAGAGGGAACGAAAGTCGAGCCAGTCATCACTTCTCCGTTTGATTGCACACTTCCATGAGAAGCAAGACCAGTCATTCCGGTTATGGTAGAGGGAACGGCAGTCGAGCCACCCAACATGTTTCCAGGTCCAAACGTCATTTCATGAGAACGAAGATTACTGAAGTCGTTTATGGTAGTGGGAGTGAAAGTCGAGCCACCCACCATGTTTCCAGGTCCAAACGTCATTTCATGAGAGCGGGAGGTACTCATGCCGGCGGGGTTACTTGAAGTTGGACCCTGACTTGCTGAGGGGTTCGACTGTAAGGGCGTCGGGCGACCGAGCGGATATTCAGTGTCACACACCGATAGATTTGAGGCTGGTGTTGCTGATGGATAGGCATTGTGAGAGCTACTTGCAAGTGCGTAAGGATGATCTTTGCAGTAGGTGTAAGGGAGCGGTGACGGTTTAAATGGTGACAGACTCGAACTGTTACTCGAATAGGGTTGAAAGTCTGGGGTCAGGCTGTGTTCCGTCTCGCGACACCATTTACCTATGGGATTGCCAGGCAGAGCATTTGTACTGTTCCTCGGATAAGGTTGAAAGGGTTCATAGGCAGCAGGGGTCATTTTCAGTTTCTCTTCCGTCTCGCGATACCATTTATGTAAATGGGGAGGTAGCGATTCGGCCTTGTCACTCAATTCTGCTATGCGCCTGTCAAATTCACGGAGCGTTTCGGCCGTCTCTGGCTTTAATAATGATACGTCCGGGTCCGGAGCAGCGTTGAATCCTCCCAAACTGGTATCAGTCGCAGGAGTCGACGACGAAGCAGCAGTTACTGTTGGTGTTGGAAACGTTGGCATTTTGATCGTTGGATTCGGATCGAGATCCACTCCGAGAGATGATCTAATATCATGTGTTCTGTTCCTCGGAGAACATTTAAAGGGTTCATAACTAGGACGGCTTGCTATCATTCTCTCATCCATCTTGCGATACCAATCACGTAAATGGGGAGGTAGCGATTCGGCCTTGGCTCTCAATACTTTTATGCGCTCCTCAGGCTCCAGTTCAGAGATCAGAGCATCCGCTGACACTTCGATAACCTCCTCTGGTATGTATTGCGCTGGCACTGTGTACTCTGGTATTGTGTACGCATCTCGTGACGACGTCGCTGGCATTGTGATAGATGGTATTGTGATCGCTGGTATGTCGACTGCTGGTATTGTGATTGTTGTCGATTCCACTCCCACAGGCAACTCAGTACCATTTAATTCATCAGGACCTGGAGTATCGGCGATTGTACTAAGTCTCTCCTTACAATTACGGCTTTTTTTGTGTATGCTGGGTTCCCGGCTGGATAATGAGGATTTGACAGATTTCGAGGTTGGTTCAACTTCCGGTGACACAGTTCTGGGAACACTCAGTCTGTCGCTGGACGAAGTGGATATTTCAGACGCGGAGGCCAACGAACTTCCTGGTCCAGTCAGGCTCATCGATGGATATGGTGTCAGAGAATCAATATGAGATGCAGTGGTGAGCGGCGAAGGAAGTCCAACTTCTTCAAACGGCAATGGCTGTAGTGCTTTAAGTGGTGTTGGACTCCCCAAAAAGACACTGCTATTATGATTCGATCCGGGTTTTGATAGAAGAGCACTGCTAGCATTGGTAAGGTTGTTATATGAAGCGGATTGACCGTCTCTAGTACAACGATCATACAATGACACCCCATCTACGATATCAGCTTCAAAGTCAAGACTCAAATCTGGAAGTTCGAGGCTGGACCTTTGACCCAAGTCACCGTCCAGGCCGAGGGTGTGACGGTTCAGGTCAGTTGAATGAAGGAACTGAGTCGGGGCTGGGTAAGTTCTGTAATCACCATGAAACTCACCATTCGAGTCTGCATCACTTCCATCATGCTCAGCATCAGTCCTAGTAGGATGATCTGTCTGCCTCTGACTCTCCGACTCAGACCTGTTGGCGTTACGGTTACCACCATCTTGACTGCGATCATTACCGTTACCCTGATTATCGTCACCCTGATTATCGCTACCCTGCTCATCGTCCCCCTTTTTTGAAGCTGGATCTTGATTTTTTTTCTCCGGATGCTTCTTCTCCGAGTCCCCACTCCCGCCTCCGAAGCAGTAGCAAAGTTTCTCATACACCCACTTGAAAGGAGACAGAAGACACCTAAACAACCACTTTATGAAATCGAGAAACTGGCCAAAACAACTGGTAGGCTCAGAATCCTTTGAGTCCGAGTCTTTACTCGGCGAGTCAGAGTCAGAACTGTCAGTTTCTTTGGTGTCATCCGATCCAGATCCTGTATCATCTTCACCATGATCACCATCATCGGGTTTTGGGGCTGGCCTGGACTCTGAGCCCGTGACTATACTCCCCGCGTGATTGGATACCTGGACCAGACTGGCGGCTTCCGTGGAAATTGGACCTTCGGGAATTCGGAAGTTCCCATCCGGAGTGAGTCTAACCGAAAGCGGATCACGGGGTTCAGGTGAAGAGTCAGACCAACCTTTGGCGCGCTTCATTTGCTGTAATCCTTCTCTAGAAATTGCTGCAAGTTCAACATCCCTGCGTAGTCGTTCGGGTCTAAATCTTTCATTGTGATTGTCAGCGGAACTGACAGCGACACTGACACTCTGTACAGTTTCTGCACCCTCACAGACACCTGCAAGCGCCAGGTGCAGTGGTGTGAGGTAGAGCAGTGCAATTCTAGAGGGTTTAATACGTGCCATTGTTGTGTCAGACTTAGAGTTAATAAGGGTATTTGGTGCTCCGTGGAATGGTAGTGCACTATGACTAAGTTAAGTAGAAAAAAGACTAAGTTAAAACTGTCCAATAATAATCAAGAACTTATAATTTGGAATCTGGATCACTGCTGGGTATGGAAAATGGAGTTGGAGGGTCATTGTCAAAAATGATACTTACTCAATTCATCATCATGTTTTACACAAAAAACTTAAAAGTTTAGTTACGCATTTTGGATTTTTTTTAGAGTCACTGATCAAGAAAACAGAAAAGGTGAACAAGGCAATTGATCAGATTCAGAACAAATGTAGACGGATTTTCGAGTTAAAAAAAGATTTAGATTTTGATTTGAAACTAACTTTGATGAACAGATTCAAGTATTAAACGATCTGAACACAAGAAAAAATCGGCGCATAAATTTACATAGAGTTCGTTGGATCAAAACAAAAACAAAAAGCGACCAAAACCAAAATGATTGCGCAGATGGAACACTCAGCCACACTAGCAATTAGACAAAGCAAAAATTGTTGGATCATCATCATGATAACAGGATTAATGACAATCAGATTCAATTGCAGGCAGCAGGCTGACTCTTAGACTTGAGATAACCATGCACTGGGCCTGGCAGCTCCTAGTTCTGACTCTGTGTGTTATGGAATCTTTTTCACAAATTCTACTTGGTCCTTGGTGCGTCTTAGTAGATTTCTGCTCAAAATTTAGAGAGATCATTAGGATTCTGTCCACATACCCATCAGTAATCGCGGATTAAGTACTTACTTAAAGTACTTACTCAAGTATGAATCAGGCTAGGCTAGAAAACTATCTAGACTAAGAATTACCCAACTAGAGTAGTTTAAAGCAACACCACTCTAGCCCAAAATTCTAATAGGCTAGAGTCTCGTTCTTGAATAACTGTACAGGTGTAGGGTGTTTCAATCTATAAGTTAATCCAGCATATGATTCAGGAGTGGATATAACAATGTATATATTTTATCACAAAAAAAACCACTGGGAATTGGTTAGAAACTTATAAGCGCAAACAGTATTACCTTATTATAAAAAAATTGATATAGATCTGCGCTTGTTTCCTCGCTCCCCCCCCTCCCCTGTGGTCCCCAAATACTACATTTGTCATTGGATCTTGGTCACTCCCCTCCCAAAAGGACGTCCTTGCCTAGGCCGTTCTCACTGGAGTCCTAGACTAACATTTGCTTGTTTTTAATCAATCTTGTACCCCCACCCTAGCCTTGCTTTGCAGCCGGCTAGAGTAACCCTAGTCTTTATTAAACTACCCGGTCCCTAGACGGATTCATACTTACTTACTTGATATGTTTCTAAAACGAGTGTAGCTGCATTTCGAGTTCGATTTGAAATAGCTGTTCATTGACTTAGACTAAGCCAACAAGAATGTGACTTAGTTTGTAAGTAGGTAACTATGTGGCTGTGTTGACTTGTGAGAGAGAACAACTGATCAACTTCTACTTGAAGGTCATCGATTGGGTCATATACAGGTAACAGTGTGACAGTTGACTTAGATAAAAATTTTAAAGTGGTATCATTAAAATGATAATCTTCATTCAAATAATAATTGATAAGTACTTACTTACTTACATTGACAACATAAAGCGTGAATAATATTGCCTAATACATGTAATTCAAATTACACTGTTCAGAATCAAAACGTTTTGAACAGATTTTTTTTTTTTTCTATATGCCCAGGCTGCAATACAATCAGTCCGGTTCAGCAAAACACACTTCTGTTACGCTCTTAAGTAGCAGGCGGACAACACTGCTTTCATATTGACAACATAAGACATGATATGTTGCCTTATTCATTACACTGTTCAGAATCAAAACCGTCGGTTTTGAACAGATATTGACAACATAAAACGTGAAATGTTGCCTTCTTCGAGTTGCTGCTGATTAAAGAATTACATGCTCTGGTTAACCTGACAATATCGTTGCTGTGACAGTGCAGTGTATTTACTCATCATACACAGTGACTCTCACTGTTTGATTGCATTGCTATAGGCTTAACTGGTAATTAGCATAGTAACTCGCAGGCTCAGCACTGTTCATTACTCAGAGTCATGACTCCGATGCGTCAACATTCAGAATCAGTCTCTGTTTTTATGTCAAAATATAAGTCATTTTTCTCCCACCTAAATTTTCGAATCCTGAAATCCTGACCTGGCATTGTTATCTGATGTTCTGCCTGCCAACCTGGCTCCTGTCAACCTGGTTCCTGTCACCCTCCTGTCTACCTGGTTCCTGTCACCCTCCTGTCAGCCTGTTTAATTCAGTATGTGCTTGAGCATTTAATTTGTCAGCGAGGGAGTAAAAGTCGAACCACCCATCATGCTTCCATATCCATACGTCATCCTATGAGAAGGAAGATGACTATAGTCGGTTATGCCAGAGGAAGTGAAAGTCGAGCCACCCATCATATTTCCATATCCATACGTCATTTGATGAGAAGGAAGATAACTAAAGTCGGTTATGTCAGAATAAGGGTCAAGTAGAGTCGAACTCGGAGTCAGAGTTTTCTTCGTGTCGCGACGCATGTCTTTGTTAAACTGACGTGTAGAATCGTCAGCTCTCATTTTTTTACGCAACTGACGTGCAGAGTCGCCAGCTTCCATTCGTTTACGCAACCGACGTGCAGGATCGGCAGCTCTCATTAGTTTATTGTATTCACGTGAAGGATCGTAAGACTTCAAGTTGGAGGGACGCGATTGACGTTTTTTCTGCTTCGTGCTAGTACGGTAGGAAGTGGAGCCTGCGTTATCGGAATCAGAGTCCGAGGAGTCAGAATCGGAGCCGGAGGAAGAATCTCATTTGACGTCAATCCTAAATTTTTTCGATACACCGGACAACGAGGGTTCGAACGGTTTAATATATGACGACAACGATTTTGGTTTATATGTCTTTAACCGTAACGGTTTCATAGGTGTGCATATTGCCCTCTCGAATTCCCATTCATCAACGCGGTCCTGAATCAGCTTATGGATCGCAGCATCAGTTGGTGTTGGGACCTCTGGCACTGTGTGCGCTGGTACTGTGGACGACGTTGCTGGCATGGTGATCTCTGGCATGTCGACTGCTGACATGTCGACTGCTGGCATTGTGATCGTTGAACCTAAAGTCGATGCTACTCCCACGGGCAACCCAGTATCATTTGATTCATTCGGAGTCAATGCAGTCTCGGCGATTGAAATTGTACTAAGTCTCTCCTTAGAATCACGGCTTTTTTCTTTCATGCTGGGGTTCTGGATGGAGAATGAGGATTCGACAGTCTTCGAGTTGGTTTGAACGGAAGGCATCGATCGTCCTGGAGCCGCGGCCATCGATGGATATGGTTCCGGAGAACAAGATGCAGTGGAAAGCGTCGAACTCGCCAAAAAGGCACCGCTGTTATGACTCGGCCCGGATACAGCAGTATTGAAATCGGAACGACCGACTCTACCGTTACGATCATACACCCCGGGCCCATCTACGATATTAGATTCAAAGTCAAGACTCAAATCCCGAACGACGTTGGACCTTTGAATCTGACCGTCACCCAAGTCACCGTATAGGGTGTGACTGTCTGGCTGGATTGATTCCGTGTAGGAGTAATCACCTGAGACGGAGACTGGAGCAGGATCTGCTACAGTTGAATGAAGAAACTGACTCGGGGTTGAGTTTAGATTAGCATCAGTCCCAGCAGGATCTGACTGCCTCTGACTCTCTGACTCAGAGTTAGACCTATTGTCGTTACGGTTGCCACCATTTTGCCTGCGATCATTACCGTTACCCTGCGTATCGCTACCCTGATTATCGCTACCCCGATCATCGCTACCCTTTTTATCGTCCCCCTGTTTTGGGGCAGCATCATTATTTTTCTTCGCCGGATTTTTCTTCCCACTCCCGCCCCAGGAGGAAAGTTTTGTATATACCCACTTAAAAGGAGACAGAAGACACCTAAACAACACCTCTATGAGATCGAACACTGCGGCAAAACAACTGCTAATCTCTGACTCATCTGAGTCTTTGTCCGTCGCTGAGTCAGAACTATCAGTTTCTTTGGTATCATCTGATCCTCCATCATCATCTGTAACAACATTATTGTTATTCTTTTCCACACAATGGTGCACCTGGAGCAAACTTACAGCTTCCGTAGAAACTGGACCTTCAGGAATTCGCAAGTTCCCATCCAGAGTGAGTCTAATCGAAAGTGAATCAGGTGGAGAGTCAGACCAACCTTTGGCGCGCTCCATTTCCTCTAATCCTTTCCTTACATTATCTCTAGTTTGTTCTGCAACATCCATGCGACTCTGTACAGTTTCTGCACCCTCACAGGCACCTGCAAGCGCAAGGTGCAGTGCCGTAATGCAGAGTAGGGCAATTCTAGGGGGCTTGATACGTGCCATCGTTGACATTGTGTCAGACTCAGAGTTGACAAGGGTATTTGGTTCTCCGTGGAACGGTAGTGCGCTGTGACTAAGTTACGTAGAGAAAAGTCTAAGTTAAAACTGTTCAATAATATTAATACTTAATCAAGAAGTCATAATTTGGAATCTGGATCACTGCTTGGTATGAAAACTGGAGTTGGAGGGTCATTGTCAAAAGTGATACAGTTAGTTACTCAGTTCATCAACGGCGTAATGTTTCACACACAAAAGTCTTAGTTTAGTTACGCATTTTGGATGTTTTTTAGAGTCACTGATCAAGAAGACAGACAAGGAGAACAAGGCATTATAATTTGATTAAAAGTAGACAGATTTTAAATTTCGACAAAAAAAGACTTAGATTCTGATTCAAAACAAATTGATGAACAAATTCAAGAATCAAACGATCTGAACACAACACAGATTGCCGGCGCAGAAATCTGATTCTGCACTGTGTAAGTCACTTGCGTCATCACGGTTTTGTCACAGACAAAGTCAACATTTCATTTAGTCAAGCTCATCAAGATCGATTTCTGCTAGTACCTGTAGGCTTATCTCGGGCTCCGGGGGCATGTTTGCATCATATTCAAAACATGCACATGATGTTGTATCTGATTCTGTTTCTACTCCTGTACTACTGCTTTGACTATCGGTCTTTTCTTCTGGAACTTCTCCACCCTCAAGTTCAACCAATTTTCTGTACTCTAAATAAACCGGGTCATAGCCCCCTTCCTCAGATTCAATTTTCAAGAGGTCTTCGTAATCACGGTCACCAGACGTAGCGAACCTGTATTCCCACAGTAGCTCCTCACCCACCTCTATGTCCCGGCTTGCCATAAAACGGACACAGCGAGGGCCCAACCCGCTCTTAAAATCACTTATTGGGAACATATTTTCAACCTCTTCCGCTCTTTCCAACCCCAAACAGCTATTAGAATAAGCCGCCAAACACCCCGCATACGGTCGTTCTCCCCCTGTGCTGCCGTCTAAATCGTGGAAAAAGTCGAGCTCCATCATGAACCGGTAGGCTCTGGAGGTGCGGATGACCTGGTGGAGGGGGGTGAAGCGAGATTTTAAATTTCTGCTTTTCAATGGTTTAGTGCTTTTCAACTTAGTCTTAGAGTCAGATTCAGACTTCAACTCATCGGTAGACTCAGATTCTGACAAGCTCTTATCATGTTTTTTGCGCTTGGGTTTAAACTCAGCGGCCCCCCTCGCGGTCTCGAGTTTTTCCAGGAGCTTAGTGTTGGCGCCGCCGGTCTGGGTACCAGAACCTCCCTCGGACTTTTTCATACCTTTTGAACTTCCCGCAAGCTGCGTCAACGGCTTGCAAATGATCTGGCCCTCGTAGTACATTACCGTTTCGTATCTTTTAAAAGCTCTATCAGCAAAAAGACCATAGCCGGCGTTATCCCCTATTTGTGATTTAGCGACTTTTATCCCCCACTTCTTGCCTTGTTTGTACACTTTTTTAGCCGCACGACGGTAAATCTTAATCTTTTTCTCAGACTCGGATTCTTTTTTCAATTTATTCGTGGATCTAGACTCACAATCTATTTCATCATCCGATTCCGTTTCAGTCTCAGACTCTGAAGTCTCCTCCTCTGAAGAAGACCCCCAGTCGACCTCCGCGCTCCAGGGAAGCACGCACTGCATTTTGTCGTCGACAGAGGTAGTGTGGTCGCCGCTATTATTTTCATCACCATCACGAGCCCTCCCGATACCTGGGAGCATGACCACTGAGTCTCCGTCTACTTTCTCCGCTGGGGCTGGTTTGAGGGTGACTTTTATTGTGGATTTATTTTCCGCTAGAGTCTCAGTTCCGTTCGAATTCTCAACATCGTCGCTGTTTTCCCTGATAACTTGTATCTCCGAAAAGCCCTCGAGGAGCTGCCTGTCTTCCTCAGTTAGGGACTCCGACTCGGAGGAGGTGGAGGAATCTGAATCCGACTCACTGTTGGACGAGTCAGAGTCAGATCCATCTTGGCCATTATCATGACACGCATTCAAATTGCCATCCTCTGATTCTGAGTTTTCGCAAGAATTATGTTCCTCCTCCTCACATATCGTGGACAGACTCTGAGTCTGTGACGATGATTTTGAGCTCAGCCTCTGCTCTGATTGATTAGACTTTGGTTTTTTCTTTTTCTTAACAGCCTTTTTTTGACCTGTAGACTTCGTAGTATTTGAAGTTGACGACCCAAGAAGCTTTTTTTCCATCTCCTCGCCGAGTTCCATCTTTATTTCTGAGTCTGAGTCGGTTTGGAGCTTTTTTTTCTTGGTTTTCTTGGTTGAAGTGGTTTTCTTAGTCTTGGTTGAACTTGAAGTTGAAGTTGAACCGTTACCGAGTAATTTCTTCTCCATTTCTTCGCCGAGTTCCATTTTGATTTCTGAGTCGGTCTGGAAAATTTGTTTGGCCTTCTCTTGCATTTCTCTGAATTTCGCCTCAAACAACGCAAATTTAGCATCTATAGAGGTGGTCAGAGGCAGAGAATCTGTATTAGATTCAATACAACTAACGGTCCTTGGTTTTGGCTCAAACTTCGCTTTCCCAGGCGTCGGCGACAAATTTGAATCTGAAATTTTGATTTCTTTGTGGGTGGAGAGAGTTTGGTCGGGCATGGTGTACCGTTGGTATTACGCTTTAGTCGGCCGCTTAATATAGTAGCCCAAGCTTTGCAAAAAGTTAATTCTAAACGTACTAAAATCGTAAGTTCACTATAGTCTAAGCTCTAAGTACAGTAATTTACTTAGAATTATCACCGATCGTAAAACTCAAACTCAAACAAGAAATGTGAAAAGCGTACAAAATTGAAAATACCATATCTGAGTCTGACTAAATCTAAACTGTAACCAAAAAAACCTAGTACCAACTACGATACGCCGTCTAGTTGTTGAGATTGATAGATGCCGTAACTGACTGTCACTTTAAGTTTCTCCGCTGATGAAAATATTGCATGATCACTGTCAGGCTCAAGCTCAGCTCTACTTTATCGTCAGTCTGAGTTAGAACTTAGAAAATTTACCGGACCTTGCAAAACCATTTTCAAGACTAAGAGTACATCTAAGACTACTTTGTTTTCAGTAATGTGACATGATAGGTATGATTTAAATCTAACACGATTTCCCGTCCCAACAAAGCAAAAAAGGACTATACACTGGATCCAACTACGGCAGCGACTATGAATCGCTCGAGAGCATTATTAAGCTTAGGTAGAAGAATCACTCGTCGCTCGAGGTAGTACCACCAGACGGCGACTCCTCGAGCGAGTCGCTCGAGCTATAAAGTCCTTTTTTGTTGAGATGTTTTTTTCTCCAGTTTTTGAGTTTGTCGGGGTTTATGCGGGTAGAAGTGTGCTGTTCTTGATGAGCCCTCCTCATTGCTTTTGCGCTGTAATTGTAGAAGGTTCTTTTTTTGGGGCCCGCTTCCTTGGGCCGATTCGGATTGTTTGCACTGTTATCCGCATTCCCACTGCCACTGGAACTTGAAGTAGTGTTCTGAGTTTTAGTCTCCGAATCTGATACTGTAGCCTTAGTTCCAGCTGGACCAGGACCGGCACCTGAACCTTTCAGAACGAGCATCAGAATCCCTCCTAAGTCTATCGGACCGGGAAAGGCGAGGACCAGATCGAGACTCTGAGAAGCCTCAGACTCAGACTCACATAATGAATCGACGGGATAATCATTGTCAGTGTCAGTTAATTCTAAATTTTTCCTTTTCTCATGATTCAGAGATTCAAGTTCCAGCAACCGTTCCTCTATTTCGACCAGTCGGTACGCGTAGTCCGCTAGGTTGAGAGCAATGTCGGAATCTTTGAGAACGTTGACAGCAGAGTTATCTGAGTCTGACTGAGTTTGGATGTCACGCTTTTTGGAACTATTATCTTGAGCCTCTTCCCGGTCGGACTCGGAGACTTCCGAATCTGAATCATCATCAGAAGGCTGAGAATTGCTGTTTAATAATTTGCTACCTTGACCTGGACCAGGTCCAACTTCCTCGGCGACGGTGACCCCATCATGATCTCAGACCTTAATCAGCTCAACGGCGCTCAGAGGGAGGTGCTCAGACTCCACTAAAACAGGGTCAAATTCGCCCATCATCATATAAGGGGGGCGTTTTCCTAGAAGTTTTGCGTGAATTATATTTTTCAGTACACTACAGTTGATTTGAGTCTTTGATGCCTCCTTCCCTGTCGTACTTGGAGATGATGCCTCCTTCCGAATCCCTGTCAGTTTTTCCCTGGGCCTTCTATCTCGCGGTATTTTTTTAGATGGAGACACTCTCTTATCTTCTTCTCTCACAGCTCGTTTCTCGGCGCGTTTTGAAACTGCTTGTGATTCTGAATTTGATTCAGGGTTTTCTGCATTAGCACTGGCTGCATCAGACTGAGACTCACCCTGGGCCGCCGCCTTCGTAGCATTTGAATTTTCCGTAGATTCAATTTCAGAAATATCCAGCCATTTTTTCAAGTCACACAGCTTCTTCGGCGGTCCTAACTCGAAAGAAAACATCTCCCCATTCGCGCGACGAATCGAGGCTTCGATTCTGATTAGGGCGGTAGAGCTGAGACTCTTACCCGAATTACTGGCACCGCTGATTCCCTTCGACTCTGACTCATTGATAGACTTGCCCTTCGTTTTCTTACCTTTCAGGTTATTGGGCTGGTTTAAGTTAGTGGTTCCAGGGACGAGCCTCGGCACCTCACAAATCACGTCCCCCGATTTCGAAAGCTCCGCACTCTCCGCCGAATCCAGCCTAACAAACCCGCTCAGCACGATCAAATTCAGGTTCACGTGGTGGCACTCGTTGCAGAAAAAAGCTGTATAGGTACTCTTCCGCTGAGGGTAGATGAACTCCGTTGTTTGGAGTTTGTCTTTTAAGCGCTCAAAAAACCGCATCTTCATCAGCTTTTGCCTAACTGCTTTCCTGCCCTCGGCCGTTGGCAGACACGTTTTATTCAGCGAATTTTTCATGAAACACATCTAATTAGAATCCCCAGCGAACTCGTAATTTTCCTTGAATTTCTCGATCCTTTCCGCCGTAGGGATCTTCTTGGCGATTCTTTTCGCCTCTTTGTCGTCCTTTTCTAACTCAGATTCCGGGATGTCGCGGTAGTAGCTCAGGTGCAGATTCGCCAGAATATCGTAGATTTTCAAGCCCTGATTTAAATCAGCTCTCTCCTGGAAGACAGGCCCTAAATCAACCCGGGGCTCCGGTAAGATATCCGGGTAATTAAACACACAGGTCTGCACCGTCCTGGTCTGGGTCTCGCTAGTCTTGCCAGATTCAGGGTCAACAGATTCAGGGTCATTGTCAATATATTGATTGAGGCCAAGTTTTTCAGCCTCTTCTGGGTAAACAAGAGTCCCATCATATTTCCTCCGAGGCTCTTCGGGACCGGAGCTGATGAAGCTGTCGTTGTCTATCGGCCTATTCCTACCAGGCTGTGTGCGACCCTCCAGGGGACCGAGCATGTCTTTGTCATAGTTATGCATCGGGTGGTGGGCGTCAGAGAAGGAGGAGAAGATGGGGACCATTTCTGCTAACCACTGGCCGGGGCGGCCCGTGTCACCTCAGATAGAGTGAAATCCCTCCGCGAAAATTACGTGAAAACTCAGGAGGGGGAGCCGATTTTCCCTCACAACCTGGGAAACAAACTCGGTTTTTTCAGGGGTTTCAAGTAGTAGGATGTCGTTGCGGTTTTTGCCAAAGGCTGAGAGGTTTAATCTAGAGGTGATCGGGTAGGACTCGTTTCGCAGGCGGGACTCGACGGTCGACGCACTTGGAGAGGTATGAGACTGACTCTTAGTATGTGTGGATTGAAATTCAGTAGCTTCTTTTTCACTAGGCCCTACGTCATTCGAAGCAGTAAGTTGTGTAGATTCAGAACCTGTCGCTGGAACTTCTGATTCATTACCTAAGGCTGCCGCTGCATGTGGAGTAGTTGGTACAGTCGCGTGCACGGGACCAAACATTTTAGCGCTTCCTTCGTCAGCCTGCACGACGCCATAGGTGGAGAGAACGGTGGTATCCCACTTTTCTACAAAATGGTTCGCCCTACCATCCGGGTCCGGGTGCACTGTTCTTGCTTTTTCCATGACATCGTGCTGTTGCTCGACGGCGTCTCTTAAACTTGGACTACTTTCCAAAGTCTTAGTCTTGGATTTTGTGGATTTTGTCTCAGTCTTGGATTTCCTTTTTTCCAGCCAGTTACCGTAAACGAATTCTTTGTTATACTTATCTGGTTTATACTTATTCGGTTCAGGCTTTCTCCCGGGCTAAACGAGGACGTTGAAGTGAGGGATACCTAGGTGCTTGAGGACACCTTTGAAATCCTTCTTATCGTAGTCCTCAAAACTCAAGTACGACCGGTGGAAAACCCGCTCCAGCTTTCTCAAAAGACCCATTATCTTGGCCTGCTTTTCCTTGAACACTGATTTGGAACTTTTACTCACATTTCGACTATATACGGGCAGGTAGTTTCCCTTGCCTCCGTGGATGTTGACGAAAATTAACTGGGCTGTGGACTTTGTTTTGTCGATAAAGACGTCAAAGTCTTTTTCTCGGGTTTCCCACACATTGGCTGTACCGACCTCTTCTGAGTTGCCAGAATAAAACCCAAAATAATCGGTTTCAAGACCAGCACCTCCCCCAGTTACCCCGCCGCCGGTTACTGCGGTTACAACCTGGTTAATAATATTAATACCGTTATTGAAACCCTCCATCAGACTGGCTCTGAGGCTGGGCCTAGTTACAGTACTACTACTCGCATTATTAATATTTGATTCTGAAGTCTTAGTTACTGTAGTATGTCTAGTAGTACCAGGTCCACTGTGACTAAGGTCAGACGAATTATCATTCAATTTTTCAGCAGCAAGTCTTATTCTTTCTGGCTCGTATCCCTCGATAAGATCGCGCAGTCTCAGGCTTGTGTTTAGGACGCCGCTGCATGGAACGACTATATAGTTACTGCTGTAATCATGGGGGTCTTCTTTCTGCACCTGGTTCTGAGACTTGTTTGAGTTTCCGATCAGCAGATCCCTCAAACTGACTGTTTCTGGAATATTTATTCCAATCGCCACGATAGCGGGGTAAGTTAGAAGACTGAGACTCTGACTTAGACTGTCACCCTGACTTAGACTGTCAGTGTCAGTATTTCGAGCTGCTGCTGCGGCTACAGTCTTATGATCGTGATGATTGAGATTCATCCGGATACTCGGCGCTATCGCGGTCTGAACCGCAAACAAGTCGAACATGATTACTTCTTTGGTTCCCTTGAGGACTTTCGTCCCCTCGTGGGGGATATCCTTTCGAAAGAATACTGCACATCGTGGCGTTGTCGTTGCAGCAGAAAGAACCTCACCCTTCGGTCGTCTCTCACCGGGTCCGTCAGTTTTTCCAGTGTGACTCTGAGTCACCGCAGTATTCTGCTTGCCCTTCCTCCCAAGCGTGAACCCAGGTCCAACCGAAAACGCGGTTTCTCCGCCTAAGAGATCCTCAGACGCCCCAACGCACATTAGTCCTGTATATTCTTCAACACAATTAGTTGTGAGCGATAGATAGTCCTCGTGTCGGTTGAAGAAATCCCCGCTATACCGAATATAGGTCACGTCCTTCCGTAAAAAAATGTACCGATACCCCGTTTTCGAGATCCCAGTGACGTTTAGGTGATTGACGTAGGCCTCCACGAGGTCGAGGATTTTGGACCTAGATGGACTCCTGCTGGTCTTAGAGTCACCTGCATTTTTTTCGGGAGGTTCTTGGTCGGGAGGATCTTGGTCGGGAGTTTTGGTTGAATTATCCGATTCCTCAACTGCTTCTGCACCATCTACACTAGCAATAACATGCTCCGAGATAATGTCTGGTGCTTCGGATTCGGATTTGGCTTCGACGTCCGAACCTGACTCTGAGCCTGAGCCCTCAGAATTAGTTGTTTCTGTTACAACTGTGTCCGTAAACATTTTAAAACGTGATCTTCTTTCAGTTTCATCAACCATTTTGGATTCTGTTTCGCGTGAATATAGGTTAGAGGGCTGGAGGTCTGAGCCAGATTCGTCTGTGTTATCCTTGATGAAGCTGATGATTTGGTTCTGAAGTTCTATTCCAATTTCATCTTCCAACGGATCGAACTCCTGCACGAACTGGGAACGGCGCACTGGCAGATGGGTGGGACGAGACTCAGACATGGTTCAACTTTAAGTTCAACAGTCTTAACCTTAAATGGGTTGAAGTTTAAAATTTAAAAACAAAGTTCAAACAGTCTTAGTTCAACTTGAATCAAGTTCTTTAATCTACTAAGGTCATACTGTCCATTGTCGTAGGTAGACTTAGTGAGTACTTGGTACAATTCAGAATGATAATCAAACAAAAAAAACGATAAAGCTCAGTCTTAGACCGAACTTGTATAGTCCGAAAAAAATTTTAAGTTAAAACATCCTAGGTTTCAATTTATTTTCAGACTGGTATTATTAGTTCGGGCTGTTCTTTTTAGCATGCGACCATAAACTACAGTCAGACTGACATAGCTATGCAGTCTTATCATCTATACTCCAAGCTCAAACTCTTTAACTCGATTCCGAATATGATACCGAACATGGACACTTCAAGATACGGGCTTCAATAAAAGTTTTCGTATCTTAGTTCCGAATCCTGGACCTCTACAAGTTTTAAATTTCTGTCATAATAATACATTTAGTCTACTCGATGGATCACTGTCAGACTAAAGTAGGAGATCTAGTACTGCACGGGTGTTTGACATCAATGTTACCGTACTGTTACAGGAGACCCAGAAAGCATTGAGTCAAAAGAGTCTCGAAAATTGAAAAGTTAAAAGAGCTTAGTTAGGTAAAGAGGAGTCATTCGTCACTCGAGGTAGTTACATCAGACTCTGACGATGACTCATCGATCCACTTGCTCGAGGAGTCGCTCGAGCTATAAAGTCCTTTTTTGTTTAGATGTTTCTCCCTCCAGTTCCTCAACGTGTTGGCATTTATGGGAGTATCAGGGTCAGAGTCTTTATAAGCCTTCCTCAGGGTTTTCGCACTGTAATTGTAAAACGTTCTCGCATTGGGATTGGTGCGATTTGGATCGTTTAACTTTACACTGTCAGTCACAGTGTTAATATTATCCGAATCTCCACTACCACTGGAAGTTGCACCTGGTCCTTTCAGAACGAGCATCAGTGACTGTGACACTGACAGCCCTTCTGAATCATTATTTAACGGACCGGGAAAGGTGAAGATCAGATCTAAAGGATTCTGATCTAAACTAAGATTTCGAGAATCAGATAATTTTAAATTTAGTGACACTGATTCTGAATGATCTTGAACTTGATTCACAGTTTCTTCCAGAGCCAGCAGTTGATCCTCTATATCAACCAGCCGGTCCGCGTAGTCCGCTAGGTCGAAAGCAACGTCGGAGTCCTTGAGAACGATAGCATGTGATTCTGATTCTGAATTCAAATTGTTGACATTGTCTGCACTTTGTGACACTGACTCTTCTTTTTTTTCGGTTGTTGCCAAATTCAATGCTGCTGCATCATCATGCTTACTTAGCCTTGTCACCGTTTTGGAGTTACTGTTGACTTGAACTTCAGATTCTTCCTGCTCCGACTCGGAGACTTCCGAATCTGAATCATCATCACTGTCAGAGTTGCTGTTTAATTTGTCACCTTGACCAACTTGCTCGGCGACGGTCCCATCCGAGACCTTAATAAGCTCAACGGCACTCAGCGGGAGATTTGGGTCGAAGTCGTTTACGCAGTTTTCATTTGGATCACCATTCTGAGAGGGAGTCTCACTTTGAATTTCTTGCAAAATCGGATCAAATTCGCCCATGTAAGGGGGACGTTTTCTCAAAAGCTTAGCGTGAATCATGCGTTTCACTGTGCCAGATTCGAACTCAGTAACACTAACAGTTTTAATATTAGCAGAGTGACAGTCAAATTTCAGTTTTGTATCTTTTGAGGGTAACTGAGACTCTTTCAGATTCTGATTATCTTCGTTTTTTTTTTCTGAATCACCTCGTGGCGTGTCTTCACTTTCTCTGAGTCTCCTATCTCGCGGCAATTTTTTAGATGGAGACGCTTTTTTGTCTTCTTCTCTCAGGGCTCGTTTTTCGGCTCGTTTTGAGATGGGTGGGGAAGTTGAACTTGAACTTGAAGGATTTGAATTTTCTGTCACTGTATTAAGCTTAGCTTTAACAGCTGCTTTAGACTCAGAGTCACACTGTGGAGTCTGACTCTTGGTAGCATTAGGCGTAGATTCAGAAATATCTAACCACTTCTTCAGCTCACACAGCCTCTTCGGCGGTCCCACCTCAAAAGAAAACATTTCGCCGTTCGCGCGACGAATCGACGCTTCGATTCTGATTAAGGCGGTAGAGCTGAGACTCTTACTGGAATCACTGACACCACTGATAATTCCCTTCGATTCTGACTCATTGAGATGCTTCGACTCGGACTTAGTGGATTTGGCTTTCGTTTTCTTGCCTTTCAGGCTATCGGGTTGGTTTAAAGTATTAGTTCCAGCAATGAATCTCGGCACCTCACAAATCACGTCCCCTGATTTCGACAGCTCCGCACTCTCCACCGAATCCAGCCTAACAAACCCGCTCAGAACGATCAAATTCAGGTTAACGTGGTGGCTTTCGTTGCAGAAAAAGGCTGTAAATTTTTTTTTCCGCTGTGGGTAGATGAACTCCGTTGTTTGGAGTTTGTCTTTTAAGCGCTCGAAAAACCGCATCTTCATCAGCTTTTCCCTGACTGTTTTTCTTCCTTCAGCCGTGGGGAGGCAAGTTTTATTCCCCGATTTTTTCAGAAAGCAGATTGGGCCGGCAAACTCGTAATTATCCTTGAAATTGAATTTTGAATCAGAATCAATCCTTTCTGCCGTAGGGTCCGGTATGTTAGCAGCGAATCGTTTCGCTTCCTGAGCGTGTTCCTCCTCTCAATCAGGGAGATATCTACTGCAACTCAGGTTAAGAGTTCCCAGTATATCGTAGATCTTCAAGCCCCCGCTCAAATCAGCCCTCTCCTGAAACCCAGGACTCACGTCAACCCGAGGCTCTGGTAAGATTTCCGGGTAATCAAATATGAGTCCGGTTTCATTATTAGATCCAACTGAACCTGCCTGGAGTGGATGGGAGCTGATGAAGCCATCATCATCCATTGTTCGATACCAACCTCCTGTACGGGGCTGCGACTGCACGTCGTAGTCTTCGAGGGGGAGAAGTAAATCTTTGTCCTAATCGTGCATTGGGTGATAGGCATCAGAAAAACCGGAAAACACGGGCACCATTTCTGTCAACCGCCCTCCAGGATTATCCGTATCCCCCGAGATGGAGTGAAAACCTTCTGCGAAAATCACGTGAAAACTCAACAACGAAAGCCTATTTTCCCTAACAACTTGGGCAACAAATTCTGTCTTCTCAGGAGTTTCGAGAAGTAAAATGTCGTTGCGGTTTAAATTTTTACCAAACGTTGAGAGGTTTAGTCTCGACGTGACCGGGTATGACTCATTTCGCAGGCGGGACTCGACAGTCGCACTTGTAGAAGTATGAGTTTTAGTTGCAGCTGACGTTACATCATTAGAGCCTCCTTTTTCATTGACATTAGGGCCCTTAGACCCAAAATTCGACAAAGTAAGTTCTTTGACTGTGGTATTAGAACCAGTAGTCTGAGTAGAACCTACCGTAGGCACTGGTTCTATATGATTATCATTATCATTATGTAGATTAGTTGTTACAGTTTCAGACCTTGTTACAGTCGCGTTCACGGGACCAAACATTCTAGTACTCGACTCGTCTGCTTGAACTAGACCAACGGTAGAGTGGACGGTTCTAACCACTTTAGTATTACTCTCTCCTCCACTGTAGTAAGTCTGCACATAGGAAATACCACGCTGAACCTCGACTGCTTCTCTGAGTGACAGTCTCTTTGATTCAGGACTCTTTGATTCAGGACTCTTAGATTCACTCGCATCACTAGGCTTAGCATTCGGATCGGGATTATCATTTCCCGGCTCGACGAGGACATTGAAGTGAGGAATCCCCAAATGCCTTAGGACTTCCTTGAAATCGTTTCGGTGGAAGTCCTCAAAAGATAAGTACGACCGGTGGAAAACTCGTTCCAACTTTCTCAGCAGGGGGGTTATCTTCGCCTGGTTTTCCTTCAAAGTTGATTTAGAGGTTTTACTTACACCGTGACTCCTTTTCGTTACGGTTTGCATTGGATTTACAGGATTTACAGGTTGATTTACAGGCTGATTATATACGGGCAGGTAGTTTCCCTTGAATCCGTGGATGTTGATGAAGATTAGGTCCGCGCCGGTGGACTTGGTTCTGTCGATGGAGACATCAAAGTCTTTTTCGCGTGTATGCCAGACATTTGCGGAACCGACTTCTGAATCTTCTGCATTTCCCGCATATGAGCCAAAAAACGCGAGACCTGCGGCCACTGCCTGGTTGACACCGTGCATGAGACTGGTGCTGAGGCTGGGGCCGACCCCATGCCTACTACTAGAATTTTTTGAAGTAGTACCAGTGCCACTAGAGTCAGACTCTGACGAATTGAATTTTAATAAATTTTCAGCTGCAAGTAACTGTACTCTTTCAGCCTGGTATTCCTCGATGAGCTTACGCAGTCTCAGGCTTGTGTTTAGGACGCCGCTACAGGGCACGACGATGTAATTGCTTGAGTACGAATAATGGTAGTGGTCAGATATTTCCGCAGTGTTATAAATTTTCCGACCCTGAATTACTGTTTGAGGTTTATTTCCTATCAGCAGATCCCGCAGACTGATCGTCTCGGGAATATTTACTCCAATAGCAACTACGGCAGGGTAGGTCTGAGTCATCACCTGACTTTGAAATTGATTTTGTAGATTCTGATTTAGCCTGATGCTCGGCGCTATCGCGGTTTGGACGGCAAACAAGTCGAACATGATGACTTCCTTGATTCCCCTTATGACTTTTGTCCCCTCATGCGGAATATCCTTCCGGAAAAACACCGCACACCGCGGCGTTGTTGTTGCGCCAGAAAGAACCTCACCCTTCGGTCGTCTTTCACCAGATTCGGTATTACTATTTGCAGTCTGAGTCTCACTTACTGCAGTATTCTGCTTGCCCTTCCTCCCAACTGTGAACCCTACCCCAACCGAAAAGGCGGTTTCTCCCCCGATTAGATCCTCAGACGCCCCTACGCACATCAGTCCCGTATATTCTTCAACACAATTAGTTGTCAAACTTAAATAGTCCTCGTGCCTATTAAAAAAATCCCCTTGACTATACCGAATATAGGTCACATCCTTTCTCAAAAAGATGTACTTATACCCTGTTTTCGAGATCCCAGTGACGTTTAGGTGATTGACGTAGGCCTCCACGAGGTCGAGGATTTTGGACCTAGATGGACTCGCGTTAGTCTTAGAGTCACCTGCATTTTTTTTGGGAGGTTCTTGGTCGGGAGTTTCTTTTGAATTATCCGATTCCTCAACTGCTTCTGCACCATCTGCACTGGCAATAACATGCTCCGAGATAATGTTGTCATTGTCTGGTGCTTCGGAAACTTCGGCGTCGACGTCCGAGCCTGAAGTTCCAGTTTTAGACTCAGAATTCGTTGTTTCTGTTATACCTGAGTCCGTAAACATCTTAAACCGCGACCGCCTCTCAGTTTCATCAACCATTTTTGCTTCAGTTTCACGCGAATATAAGGCAGAAGGCTGGAGGTCTGAGCCAGACTCGTCTGTGTTTTGTTTGATGAAGTTGATGATTTGGTCTTGGAGTTGTATGCCGACTTCGTCTTCCAAGGGATCGAACTCCTGCACGAACTGGGAGCGGCGGAGCCGAGACATGGTTTTAATTGAAAGTTGGTTGATTGTGAAGTCAGAAATAGAGTCCAAGTTTTTCAAAAAATTGAATTAGCTGTAGACCGTAGTACTTGGTACAATTCGAATTTGGTGTGGGATGAAACTTTGTTTTGTCGTCAGAAAAAACGAAATGTGAAATCCTATGTTTCAATTTATTTTTTCAATGCGATTTGGTGAGTTCAGGCAGTTTTTTTTTTTTGTACAGGCCACAACGTCAAACTGTGATCAGAATCAAGTGCAGTTACAGTATTCTCATTGACTAAGAGTCAGACTCAAGCTCAGACTCTATAACTCGTTGAAGTTGAACCCGGCGAACTTGTAAAGAGGATGAGCTCCAATAGTAGCACAAATGTTCAAGTTTTCGTATCTACAAGTTTTGTGTCATAATACATTTGAAGATCGATCCAAAGTAGGAGATCTACATGGGTGTTTTGTTGTCAATGTACAGGAGACCCAGGGCCATGTCCAAGAAAAGACCCAGAGTCTCGAAAATTCAAAATTTAAACAACAATTATTAAAAGGTCTTAGTTATCTAAGTTAAACTTAGTCTGACGTAGAGTCTAGACTCTGTAGTGCTGTAACAGTAATCTCTATAGTGCTATAATCTCTAGTTGCAGTGGTTAAACTGCTTAGTCTTTGATGTTTGTCACGTAACGATGATCATGTGACCGTTGATGTCACCTTGTTCACTTAAACTTTTAGTCTGATGGTCTGATTAAGTTTAGTTTGTAACAGTATTCTCTAATTTCGTTGATTCGTATTTCGCGTTTAATCAAATTTGTATCAAAACAATCTAGATTTTGAAATAACAGTTTTGCGCAAGGTGCGCGTAACTTTAAGTTTAGTTCTCCCCAAATTCAATCCCATACTCTGATTCCTCAAGTACCAGGTCCAACCTACTTCACTATGATTATCATTCAATTTCTACACCGCTCCTGAACCGCCACTCAAACTTAGTCTCAAAGCTTATCCCATCTGGTTCCATCGCTGCTGCACGTCCACCAAACCCTGGATCGCTTTGTTGTACTCGTACTTCGACGTCTTCGCATACTCCTCATTAGAACTCAACCCTAACCGCTTCAACACAT